>Ga0208916_10000113_pt1 | contig 37828 bp, 29 predicted proteins | sample DEB19_08_DNA_5_FD_184523 | JGI IMG/M metagenome (GOLD analysis project Ga0208916, IMG submission 184523) | Aqueous microbial communities from the Delaware River and Bay under freshwater to marine salinity gradient to study organic matter... | ecosystem: Environmental > Aquatic > Marine >... | reverse complement strand
GAGTTCACGCAATCTTCGACCACGGCATCCAGGGTTTTGGCCAACTCGCTTTGGTTCACGTCGTGCTGGTATTGGCCTACGCCAATCGCTTTGGGGTCGATCTTGACCAGTTCTGACAGCGGGTCTTGCAGGCGCCGGGCAATCGAGGCCGCGCCGCGCAGGCTCACGTCCACATCGGGCATTTCTTGGCTGGCAAATTCGCTGGCCGAGTAGACCGAAGCGCCCGCTTCGCTGACCACGACTTTTTGAATCTCAGCGCCACCTTGCAGACGGGCCAGTTGCTTGATCAGCTCGCCCGCCAGTTTGTCGGTTTCGCGGCTAGCGGTGCCGTTGCCGATGGCGATCAGGTTGACCTTGTGCTTTTCGCACAGCTTGGCCAGGGTGAACAGCGAGCCTTCCCAGTCCTTGCGGGGCTCGTGCGGGTAGACGGTCGAGGTGTCGACCAGCTTGCCGGTGGCATCGACCACGGCGACTTTCACGCCTGTGCGGATGCCTGGGTCCAGGCCCATGACCACGCGCGGGCCTGCGGGGGCGGCCAGCAACAAATCGCGCAGGTTGTCAGAAAAGACCTTGATGGCGACTTTTTCGGCGTCTTCGCGCAGGCGTGTAAACAGGTCGCGCTCGGTGGACAGGCTCAATTTCACGCGCCACGTCCAGGCCACGCATTTGCGAATCAGGTCGTCCGAGGGGCGAGCCGCGTGGCTCCAGCCCAAGTGCATGGCGATCTTGCCTTCGGCGATGCTGGGTTTGCCGGGCTCAGGTTCAACAGGCAGCACCAGCTTGGCGTCCAGCATTTCTAAAGCGCGACCGCGAAACACCGCCAAAGCCCGGTGCGAGGGCACGCGGCCAATCGGCTCGTCGTAATCAAAGTAATCGCGGAACTTGGAAACGTCCGCGTTGTTCTCGTCTTTGCCATCAGACAGCTTGCTTTTGAACAGGCCTTCGTGCCACAGCCATTCACGCAGGGTCTGCACCAACGAGGCGTCTTCGGCCCAGCGCTCGCTCAGCAGGTCGCGCACGCCATCGAGCACGGCGGCTGTGGTGGTGAAGTCCGCGCCTTCAATCGCACCAGCGGCCAGCACAAAAGCCAGCGCCTCGGCGTGCGGATCGAGCATGGGGTTGCCAAACAACATGTTGGCCAAGGGCTCCAGTCCGGCTTCGCGGGCAATCATGCCTTTGGTGCGGCGCTTGGGTTTGAAGGGCAGGTAAATGTCTTCCAGTTCCTGTTTGGTGGGGGCCGCCTCGATGGCGACCAACAACTCGGGCGTCATCTTGCCCTGCTCCTGGATGCTTTTGATGACCGCAGCGCGGCGGTCTTCGAGCTCACGCAAATATGCCAAACGTGCTTCCAGTTCACGCAGCTGGATGTCGTCCAGCCCATCGGTCACTTCTTTGCGGTAACGGGCGATGAAGGGGACGGTGGCCCCGCCATCAAGCAAGTCCACAGCGGTTTTGACCTGGTCAGGGCGGATACGGATTTCTGCGGCCAGTTGGGCCAGGATTTTCTGCATGTCTCAGGTCACATCTAGAGGGGAAAGCGGGCAAGTTTGCCACAAGCGCTGTGTCACAAACCGCCATCAGGACGCTTGTTGTAATTCTCAATTTTCGCGCGCATCAATCCTTGAAAAACAAATAAAACAAATAATTCATCAAAATCATTGACGTCAAACCATCAAAAACATAAACTAACTACAAATTGATAAAACAATTGTCAAAAAGGAGTGATTGATGAATTTGACGCTTAAAAAAATAGTACGCAAGGCACAACGCGCGGGCTGCTTGGCCCTCGCAGGGATGTTCATGGTCGTTTTGACAGGTTGCCAAACCCTGGGTGGCGGTGTGATTCCACCTGAGGAATATGAAAATTTCACGCCTAAATCGCCAGAAAAGCGAATCATGAAAGAGGTCACTGTGCGCTGGGAAATCCGAAACGATGTCGCCCAGTACTGTGCACGGTCGATTGGCATGGGCCGTGAGCAGGCTTACTTCACCCCACCCGTGGCGTGCGCGGTCTGGCAGGTCGATAAAAAAGAATGCGTGATCGTCACGGGCAACCCAACCTCACATGTGGCGCTCGGTCACGAAATTCGCCATTGCTTTGAAGGCCACTTTCACTGACCAGCCTTTAAGCCCCAGCGCTGTCCGCGTGGGGGCTCAAAGGCTTTGTGGGCATCAAATGCTGCGCAAGGCTTGGCGCAGGCCCTCGCCCACTTCTGGTTTGGCGGCAAAAGGGTCGGGTGGGTTGCTACCCTGAACAATGGCCTCCATCCGGCTTTGCACATTGCCCAGTGCCTGCGGATGGCTGTAAATGTAGAACTGGCCGCTGGCCACGGCATCAAACACTTTTTGCGCCACATCGGCTGCTGACACCTTGCCGCTGCCAACCGCTTTGTCACTCTGGGCCTGGCCAATCAACTGGCTGGCGGTGGGCTTGTCAGCGGCCAGTTCGGTCGGTCGGTTGCGGTGGCTCTGGCTGATGCCGGTGGGCACAAAGTAAGGACACAACACACTGGCGCTGACCTGATCGCTGACCAGCTTCAAATCCTGATAAAGCGTTTCAGTCAATGACACCACGGCGTGTTTGCTGACGTTGTAGATGCCCATATTGGGCGGCGTGAGCAAACCCGCCATGCTGGCGGTGTTGACCAAGTGCCCTTGGTACGCTGGATCGGCCTTGGCTGCTTCGAGCATCATGGGCGTGAACAAGCGCACGCCATGCACCACACCCCAAAGGTTGACGCCCAGCACCCATTCCCAGTCGGCGACCGAGTTTTCCCAAACCAAGCCCCCTGCCCCTACGCCCGCGTTGTTGAACACCAAATGCGGTGCGCCAAAACGCGCTTTCACGTCGGCAGCCAGTTGCGCCATGGCCACCGCATCGGAAACGTCGACTTGGCGTGCCAGCACCTGCGCGCCTTGGGCGGTCATCTCGGCAGCGGCTTTGTCCAGCGCGTCTTGCTGCACATCGACCAGCACAAGGTTCATGCCCAGTTTTGCGCCAATGCGGGCACATTCCAGACCAAAGCCCGAGCCCGCACCGGTCAGGACGGCGGTTTTGCCTTTGAAGTTCTCGATCATGCTGATGCCTTTTTCAAAGTGAAGCCCACGCGTGGGAAATGCACATGCACAGTGCCTGCACGTTCATCGCTGCGTTTCAAGGTGTAGCGGGTGCGGGTGGCTGCGACCAACTCACCCTCGGTCGGCTCTAGGCCAAAGTTGTCGGCGGCGATCACCACGGCGCTGCCCAGCGCGATGCCGTGCTCATCCTGGAACACCTCGCCTTGCAAAGATGCAGGTGTGGCTGTTTGGGCCACTTGCAGCGCTTGTTCAGCACTGCATTTGCCCGGCGTGCCGTGCCCGATGGCTTGCATGCGGGCCATCCAGCTTTTCACTTCGGGTGTGGCGTCCAGAATACCGGCCAAGGCAGGCGTGCGCTCCTGCGTGAACCAAAGGGGGTGGTAAGCCGCAAAGTCGGCCACACAGGGCTGTGCACCGAACAAAAAATCCTGTCCGTGCAGCATGTTGGCCAAGCGGCGCAAGTAGCTTTTGTAGGTGGCCGCGGCGTCTGCAGACGACATGCGGGCTGCGCCGCCGCGCATGGCACCCCGGTCGGCCACAAAGGCTTGAACGCTTTCAGCGGGGGCACCTGCAAACACCTGCGCGACACCTGCGGGCTGGAAGTTGTAGGCCATAGCGGCCGTGAACAAGGCGCTGTCTGCCCATTGCGCCACGATGCGCGCAGCGCCTTTGACGGCGTCAGGGTAAATCGTGGGCTTGGGGCCGATGTGCTCCAGCACATCACAAATGAGCGCGGTGTCGCAATAAATGTCGGCACCCACCTGCAGCACGGGTGTTTTGCGGTAGCCCCCAGTCAGCGCCGTCAGGTCGGGCTTGGGCATGATCATGGGGATGAACACGCTCTTCCAGGCCAATTGCTTGTAGCCAAAAATCAGCCTGATTTTTTCGGCAAACGGCGAGGTCGGGTAGTGGTGCAGGATCAGATCGGACATGTGGCTGGCCTCAGATCAGTTTGACCAGCTGCTTGCCAAAGTTCTTGCCCTTGAGCAGGCCCAAAAACGCCTCAGGCGCAGCAGCCAAACCTTGGGCCACTGATTCGCGCGGACGCAGTTTGCCTGTACCAACCAAGGTGCCCAGCTCTTGCAGTGCTTCGGGCCAGACTTCCATGTGCTCGCTGACGATGAAGCCTTCGATCTTCATGCGGTTCACCAAGATAAGGGCCGGATTGGCCATGGGCAGTGGTGCACCGTCATAGCCCGCGATCATGCCGCAGACCGCAATGCGGGCGAAGGCGTTGGTGCGCAACATCACCGCATCCAGCACCATGCCACCCACGTTTTCAAAATGGCCGTCAATGCCGTTCGGGCAGGCTTCGCGCAATGCCTTGGACAATGAGATGTAGTCCTTGTGCTCTTTGTAGTCGATGCAGGCGTCAAAGCCCAATTCGTTGACCACGTAATCGCATTTGTCTTTGCCACCTGCAATGCCCACCACACGGCAGCCACGTGCTTTGGCCAATGCACCATAAGCGCTGCCCACAGCACCGCTGGCCGCGCTCACGGTCACGGTCTCGCCTGCTTTGGGTGCGATGATTTTCACCAGGCCATACCAAGCGGTCACGCCCGGCATGCCGACCGCGCCGAGGTAATGCGACAAGGGCACATGGGTGGTGTCCACCTTGCGCAAGGCGCCCAACACATTGGCATCAACGACGCTGTATTCCTGCCAGCCCCCCATGCCCACGACTTGGTCACCTGCCTTGAATTTGGGGTGGCAGCTGTCCACCACCTCGCCCACGGTCCCGCCGATCATGACCTCGCCCAGCGGCTGGGGCACGGCGTAGCTTTTGCTCTCGTTCATGCGGCCGCGCATGTAAGGGTCCAAGCTCATGAAGTGGTGTTTCACGAGCACTTGGCCATCCTGCAAAGCGGGAACAGGCGTTGCGACCTGTTTGAAGTTGGCCACAGTGGCCTCACCTTGAGGGCGATTGTCGAGAACGATTTGGTGGTTGAGGGTCATGTTTGTCTCCAGGAATAAGTCAATGTAAAAAATCAATCGGTCGAGGGTGCTGACGCCTCACGGCGGGCCACATATTTGAAAGTGCCTGTGGCGTGAGCGCACAGTTGCCCTTGGGCGTCGAACACACGGCCCTCTGTGAAAGCCATGCTGCGCGTGCGGTGTAAAAGTGCGCCCTTGGCCACCAGCTTTTCAAGGCCCGAAACTTTGGCCGGGCGCATGAATGTGGTTTTCATTTCGATGGTGACCACGCCCATGTCGGGGTCCACACTGCGAGCAGCGGTGGCCATGACCACATCGAGCAAGCTCATCACCGCGCCGCCGTGCGTCACCGCAAACGAGTTTTGGTGTTCGGCAGCAGGCGCGTAATGCAGCTCGGAGTGGCCACCCTCGAATTTTTCGAGGGTGAAGCCCAGAAGGTCTACAAAGGGAATGTGTGCGCCGAAGGGGATGCTCATGCGGAACCTCGGTGAAGGCTCAACCGCCAATGATGGCGCTCACGCCACCATCAACAGCCATCCACTGGCCCGTGATGTGTTTGCCAGCGTCGGAGGCAAACAACAGCGCAAGCCCTTTGAGGTCTTCATCATCGCCCAGGCGTCGCAGTGGCGCACCTTGGGCCAGCTTGTCGGCACCGAGTTTTTCCAGCAGGCCATAGGTCATTTTGCTGGGGAAAAAGCCCGGGCAAATGGCGTTGACGGTGATGCCGTGCTCGCCCCACTCACCCGCCAGGGCGCGGGTGAAGTTGATGACCGCGCCCTTGGAGGTGTTGTACGCAATGGTTTTCATGTCTGAAGGGTTGCCCGCCAGACCTGCAATGGACGCCACATTCAAGATGCGCCCCTTGCCGCGTGGAACCATGCTGCGCTTGGCCACTTCTTGCGACAGGATGAAATACCCGCGCACGTTGAGGTTCATCACCTTGTCCCAGGCTTCAACCGGGTGGTCTTCGGCAGGTGCACCCCAAGTGGCCCCCGCGTTGTTGACCAGAATGTCGATCTGGCCCATGCGCTCCAAGGTCTCGGCGGCCAGACGGCGAATGTCTTCTTCCTTGCCGCAATCGGCAGCAATCCATCGGGCATCGATGCCAGCAGCTTGCAGCTCGGCGACAGCTTCTTCGAGGTCAGCGGCCTTGCGCGAGCTGAGCACGACCTTGGCGCCGGCCTCACCCAGGGCGTGGGCCATTTGCAAGCCCAAGCCGCGAGAGCCGCCGGTAACCAAGGCCACTTGCCCGGTCAAGTCAAACAGTTGTTGAACAGTGCGTGCCATGTAAGGTCTCCGTTTATTCGGTGGTGAAATCCATGCAGCGCCGTTCTTTGACGACCGCTTTCATGAAGGGTTTGATGGCCAGATGATCGGGGTGATTCTGGTAAGCCGCTAGCACCTGCGCGTCATCGAGCAACATGTGCAGCACCAAATCGTTGGTGCAGTCCATGCCCGCCGTGGCGGTGGCCACTTCAAAGGTCTGGATGCCGGGCACCACCTTGGCACACGACAAAAGAAGGGCTTTGGCTTTGGCCACATTGACCGTTTTGTCGGCCCCTTCGGCGTGGTCGTGAAGGTTCCATATCACGATGTGTCGGATCATCAAAATGCCTCCTCAGGCAGTTCAGCGCAAGTCGGGTCGCGGCTGCTGACCACACGCAGCCAGGCGCCGATCTTGGGCAGTTCGTAGCGGTAAAAGTAGCGGCAGGCCGCGCGCCGGCCTTGGGCTGCGGGGGTCGTATCGCCGTCAAGGCACGCCACATCGAGCCAGATCCAGGCGATGACGGTGTGGCCAAAGGCCTGCAAATACGGCACGGCATTGGCCAACGCTTGCGCAGGTTCGGCCCCAGCCCAGGCTTGCTCGGTGGCATGCCCGACTTGTTTGAGCGCATCGCGCAGCGCGGCGGCTTCGGGTCCCCATGACGCTTCGGCCTTGGCGGCAGTGGCCAGCATGCGCTCTGCCAGCAGTTGCAAGCCCCGACCGTTTTCCATCAACACCTTGCGGCCCAGCAAGTCCATGGCCTGGATGCCGTGTGTGCCCTCATGGATCATGTTCAGGCGGTTGTCGCGCCAGTACTGCTCCACCGGGAAGTCGCGGGTGTAGCCGTAGCCGCCATGGATCTGGATCGCCATGCTGTTGGCTTCCAGGCACCATTCACTGGGGAAGCTCTTGACGATGGGCGTCAGCACCTCCAACAGCAAACGCGCCACATCGGCGTCTTCGGCGTTGCCGGTGTGCTGTTCGTCGACCAAGCGGGCGCTGTACAAAGCCAAGGCCAATGCGCCTTCTGAGTAAGATTTTTGGGCCAGCAGCATGCGCTTGATGTCGGCGTGTTCGATGATGCGTACTTGGGGCTGGCTGGCGTCTTTGCCCCCTGCCCCGCTGGGCCTGCCCTGCGGGCGGTTTTTGGCGTAATCAAGGCTGGCGTAATAACCGGCCATGCCCAGCATGGTGGCGGCCATGCCCACGCCGATGCGCGCCTCGTTCATCATGTGGAACATGCAGCGCAGGCCTTCGCCCGGTTTGCCGACCCGATAGCCCACAGCCCCGGCCACTGCTTGTGCTGAGCCCGCAGAGGCCACCGGGTATTTGCCCTCGCCAAAATTCAAGAGCGTGTTGGTGGTGCCACGCCAGCCGCATTTGTGGTTCAGGCCCGCCAGCGCCACATCGTTGCGCTGACCCGTCAATTGCCCCTGCGTGTCCACCATTTTTTTGGGCACGATGAACAGCGAGATGCCCTTGACGCCGGGCACCAGTTGGCCATTCGCGTCAGGGATCTTGGCCAGCACCAGGTGGATGATGTTTTCCGACAGTTCATGCTCGCCCGACGAGATCCACATCTTGTGGCCCTTGAGGCGGTAGCGTGGCCCCAAAGCATCGGCCTCAAAGCCCTCACCGTCCGGTGTGGCGCGGGTGGTTACATCGCTGAGCGACGATCCGGCTTGCGGCTCGCTCAAGCACATGGTGCCCGAAAAGCGACCCGAAAATTCATGGGCCGCAAACACCTGCTTTTGCAAATCGGTGCCATGCACCATCAGCAAATTGGCATTGCCGCTGGTCAACATGCCCGAGCCGATGCTGACCGAGGCCATGGCAAAAAAAGCGTTGGCAGCAGCTTCGACCGTGTAGGGCAACTGCATGCCGCCCACATCGTAGTCTTGTGCCGCACTCAACATGCCGGACTCGGCGTAGGCTTTGTACGCATCGTGGGTGGCTTGCGGAAGGATGACTTTTTCGCCATCGAACTGCGGCTCTTGTGTGTCCACCAAGCGGTTGAAGGGAGCGTACTTTTCACGGGCGATACGCTCGCAGGTGTCAAGCACCGCATCAAAGGTTTCGCGCGAATGGTCGGCAAAGCGTTCGCGGCTTTGCAGGGTCTCGACCTTCAGCCAGTCGTGCAGCAAAAAATCAACGGTGGGACGCAAACTCATGGCAGCGAACTTTCAAAACGTGGATTCTTGTGGGAGCGAGCCCCTGCTCGCCAATCCTCAGGCCGCAGGAGCGGCCTCCCACACAAAAAAAAGGCAGAGGTCATCATGCCCTCTGCCCTGAATCACATCAGCCATCTGAGCGACAGCCAAAGCGGTGTGCTTACAGCACTTCGAAGATGCCGCAAGCACCCATGCCGCCGCCAATGCACATGGTCACCGCCACGCGCTTGGCGCCACGGCGCTTGCCTTCAATCAAGGCATGACCTGTCAAACGCTGGCCCGACACGCCGTAAGGGTGCCCCACAGCGATCGCGCCGCCGTTGACGTTTAAGCGGTCAGCCGGAATGCCCAGCTTGTCGCGGCAGTACAGCACTTGCACAGCAAAGGCTTCGTTGAGTTCCCACAGGTCAATGTCTTGCACCGTCAGGCCCAGACGCGCCAGTGCTTTGGGCACGGCATACACAGGGCCAATGCCCATTTCGTCAGGCTCGCAACCGGCCACGGCAAAACCAAGGAATCGACCCAGTGGCTTGAGGCCACGTTGCTCGGCCAGCTTTTCATCCATCAACACGCAAGCGCCTGCACCGTCCGAGAACTGGCTGGCGTTGCCTGCCGTGACCAAGCCGCCGGGCAGTGCCGAGCGCAGGCCACTGATGCCTTCCACGGTGGTGCCTTCGCGCAGACCTTCGTCCGTGCTCACGGTCACTTGTTTGGTGGTCATGCCCATGACCTTGTCGATCACGCCTTGCGTGACGGTGATGGGGGCGATTTCGTCGTTGAACAAACCGGCAGCTTGTGCGGCACAGGCTTTTTGCTGGCTGGCTGCGCCATAAGCGTCCATCACATCGCGACCGATCTTGTAGCGCTTGGCAACTTGTTCGGCTGTTTGCAGCATGTTCCAGTAAATCTCGGGCTTTTGCTTGGCCAGCGCCAAGTCACGCATCATGTGCGTGTTCATTTCTTGCTGGACACAAGAAATGCTTTCGACGCCACCCGCCACATAAACCTGGCCTTCGCCCGCGATGATGCGCTGCGCGGCCAAAGCAATGGTTTGCAGACCCGAAGAGCAAAAGCGGTTCACGGTCATGCCCGACACCGAGATCGGCAGACCGGCCTTGAGGGCGATCTGGCGTGCGATGTTGGCACCCGTAGCGCCTTCGGGTGTGGCGCAACCCATGATCACGTCTTCGACTTCGGCTGCATCAATGCCAGCGCGGGCCACGGCGTGTTGCACGGCATGGCCACCCAATGTGGCACCGTGGGTCATGTTGAAAGCGCCCTTCCAGCTCTTGGCCAGTGGGGTGCGTGCGGTAGAAACGATGACTACATTCGTCATGATGAAAACCTTTCATGTGAGGGACCGAACACACGATCCAGCCCCTCGAAAATTAAAAAATCAGTTGAATGTCTTGCCTTCGGCCACCAAGCGCTGAATCAGCGGAGCGGGTTGCCAGAACTGGGCGTCGTCATGCGGATTTTTGGCGAAGCGTTTCATGGCTTCGGCCACATTGAACAGGCCGAGTGTGTCGGCGTAGATCATGGGGCCGCCGCGCCACAGCGGGAAGCCATAACCCGTCAGGTAAACCATGTCGATGTCGCTGGCTTTGCTGGCAATGCCTTCTTCCAAAATGTGGGCAGCTTCGTTGACCAGCGAGAACACCAGGCGTTGCACGATTTCTTCGTCTGAAATCTTGCGGGGCGTGATGCCCAAAGCGGCACGGTGTTTTTCGATCATCTCGACCACCACTGTGCTGGGAATCGCATCACGCTTGCCTGTTTGGTAGTCGTACCAGCCCGCGCCGGATTTTTGGCCATAACGGCCCATCTCGCAGAGCAAGTCAGCGGTTTTGCTGTACTTGAGGTTGGGCTTTTCCTGGTAGCGGCGCTTGCGAATCGCCCAGCCAATGTCGTTGCCTGCCAAATCGCCCATGCGGAACGGCCCCATGGCAAAGCCAAACTTTTCAACGGCTTTGTCGACCTGCACTGGCGTGCAGCCTTCTTCGATCAGGAAACCAGCCTGACGGCTGTATTGCTCGATCATGCGGTTGCCGATGAAACCATCGCACACGCCGGAAACCACCGAGGTTTTCTTGATCTTCTTGCCGATGGCCATCACGGTGGCCAACACGTCTTTGCCGGTTTGGGCGCCGCGCACCACTTCCAGCAACTTCATCACGTTGGCGGGGCTGAAGAAGTGCATGCCCACCACGTCTTGGGGACGCTTGGTGAACGAGGCGATCTTGTTCACGTCGAGAGTGGAGGTGTTGGAGGCCAAAATCGCACCGGGCTTCATCACACGGTCCAGCTCTTTGAAGACGGCTTCTTTCACGCCCATTTCTTCAAAAACAGCTTCGATCACCAGATCGGCCTGGCCGATGTCGTCGTAACTCAAAGTGGTCGACAACAGCGCCATGCGCTCATCGTATTTTTCAGGCTTGAGCTTGCCTTTTTTAACTTGCGCTTCGTAGTTCTTGCGGATGGTGGCCACGCCGCGGTCCAACGCGTCCTGCTTCATCTCCAGCATCTTGACGGGGATGCCTGCGTTGAGGAAGTTCATCGAGATACCGCCGCCCATGGTGCCTGCACCAATCACGGCAATCGATTTGATCTCGCGCTTGGGCGTGTCTTCTGGCACGTCCGGAATCTTGCTGGCAGCACGGTCGGCCATGAAAATGTGACGCAGCGCACGCGATTCCGGCGTGAGCATCAGGTTCATGAAAATTTCACGCTCGAAGACCATGCCATCTTCAAACTTTTTGGTGGTCGCTGCTTCTACGGCATCGACACATTGGGCAGGCGCGGGCAGGTTCTTGGCCATGCCTTTGACCATGTTCCGAGCAAACTGAAAGTAGGCATCGCCTTGCGCGTGCTTGCAAGGCAGGTTGCGCACCAGTGGCAACGGCGATCCGTCGGCGTGGGCAGAGGCCACTTTGCGGGCCAAGGCCAGCGCTTCTTCAGGCAAGCTATCGACCGATTGGGCCATTGCATCAAACAGCTTTTGGCCAGGCAACATGGCCAGCATCTCGCTCTTAATGGCTTCGCCGCTGACGATCATGTTGAGTGCCGCTTCGACACCAATGACGCGAGGCAGACGCTGCGTGCCACCGGCACCAGGAATCAAGCCCAACTTGACTTCAGGCAACGCGATGCTGGTGCCAGGGGCTGCAATGCGGTAATGGCAACCCAAAGCCAACTCCAAACCGCCGCCCATGGCGACCGAGTGGATGGCAGCCACAACAGGCTTGGCCGAGTTCTCGCAAGCACGGATGACACTCAGCAAATTCGGCTCTTGGATCGCTTTGGGCGAGCCGAATTCGCGGATGTCTGCGCCGCCCGAAAAGGCTTTGCCGCCGCCAGTGATGACGATCGCTTTGACGCTGGCATCGTTGTTGGCTTTTTCCAGGCCATCGGTGATGCCGACACGGGTCGACAGACCCAAACCATTGACGGGCGGGTTCATCAAGGTGATGACCGCGACGTCTCCGTGAACTTTGTATTCAGCTGTCATGCTGCACTTCCTTTGCGTGAAATAAAGCGGGGGGCAAAAAAGAACGACCGTTCGTTTTTGAAAGATTGTAGTGGCTGAACAGACAAAAGACAGCGTGCACTGTCTCAATTGGGACGGATTTCAGACCTCCAACCATTCCTTGCGGATGTACGTGTTCTCGCGCAGGGCTTGTGGCGTGCCCTCAAAGACGATGCTGCCATGACCCATGACCAAGGCGCGGTCTGAAATTTTCATGGCAATGGTGAGTTTTTGCTCAATGAGCAATACGGAAATGCCCCGGCTCTTGAGTTGCTCAAGGTATTGGCCGACCAACTCAACAATCTTGGGGGCCAAACCCTCGGTCGGCTCGTCGATGATGATGAGATCAGGGTCGCCCATGAGGGTTCGGCACAGCGTGAGCATTTGCTGCTCCCCGCCCGACAAAACCCCGGCTTCGGTGTGCTCGCGTTCTTTGAGACGCGGAAACATGGCATACATGTCTTCAAAAGACCAGCGGCCATTTTTGCCACTGCGCTTTTGCCCTAACTGAAGGTTTTGATGCACCGTCAATTTGGGAAAAATGTCCCGGTTTTCAGGCACATAGCCAATACCCAAATGGGCAATTTCATAGGCTTTCTTGCCATGAATGGGCTGACCGTTCCAGTCGATCTGGCCCTGGCAATCGACCAGACCCATGATGGCCTTGGCGGTGGTTGAGCGTCCTGAACCATTTCGGCCCAGCAAAGCCACAATTTCGCCTTGGCCGACATCGAAGCTGACGCCGTGCAACACATGGCTTTTGCCGTAATAGGCGTGAAGGTTGTCTATATGCAACATCAATGGCCTCCTGCCTGGCTGTCAGCTACGGATGAGCCCAGATAGGCTTCTTGCACTTTGGCGTTGGCCCTGACCGCCTCGGGTGTGTCAAAAGCGATCACTTCGCCATAAACCACCACCGCGATCTTGTCGGCCAGCCCAAACACCACGCCCATGTCGTGCTCCACCGTCAACAAGGTTTTGCCCACGGTGACTTCCTTGATCAGGTGAATAAATCGCGAGGTTTCGCTCTTGCTCATGCCAGCGGTGGGTTCGTCCAGCAAAATCACATCGGCACCGCCCGCAATCGTCACCCCAATCTCGAGGGCGCGTTGCTCGGCGTAGGTCAGGTTCATGGCCAGGATGTCGCGTTTTTTGTCCAAACGAATCATCTCCAACAGCTGGTCTGCACGCTCGTTGGCATCTTTCAGGCCAGACAAGAATTTGAAGAAGGTGTATTTGTAGCCCAGGCTCCACAGCACCGCGCAGCGCAGGTTTTCAAAAACACTCAACTTCGGGAAGATGTTGGTGATCTGAAAACTCCGCGCCAAGCCCATGCGGTTGATCTCGTAGGGCGTCTTGTGCTGAATGCGTTGGCCATTCAACAGAATGTCACCACTGGTCGGGCCAAAGCGGCCACTGATCAGGTTGAACAAGGTGGACTTGCCCGCCCCGTTCGGACCAATCACGGCCACCCGTTCACCAGGCTCAACGGCCAAATTCACGCCCCGGATGATTTCGGTTTTGCCGAAATTTTTGCGAACGTCTTTCAGCTCCAATGCGTAGGTCGTACTCATACTGCAGTCTCCCGGCGCTTGATTTCTTTTTCGATCTCGGTCTGAATCTCGCCCCACTCGGTCATGTACTGACGGCGAGACAACTCGAACAAGCCCAAGCCGGTCAACATGACAAAGGCACAGCCAAACCAGCTGTCCAGGCCTTTGGCATTGAGTGTGGCCCCCATGAACTTGACCGTGTCACCCAATGCCGAATTGAGCTGCAGGTGATAGACCATTTCGATCATCGCGCCCGCCCCGGCCAACATGACAAAGGCGGTCAGGCCCAGCCCCAGATAACTGGTCCAGATCTGGCGCAGCTTGCCAAATTTGGCCACCCGCAGGTTCATCATGATCAGGCTGGCAATGCCGCCAGGCGCGTACATGACCATGAACAAAAAGATCAGACCCAGGTAAAGCAGCCAGGCTTTGGTCAGCTCGGACAACAGCACGAAGGCGATGATCATCAAAATGGCACCGATGATCGGACCAAAGAAGAAGGTCGCGCCGCCCAAAAAGGTGAACAGCAAATAAGCCCCTGAGCGCCCTGCCCCCACCACCTCGGCGGTCACGATTTCGAAGTTAAGTGCCCCCAAGCCCCCCGCAATGCCTGCAAAAAAGCCCGCGATGATGAACGCGATGTAGCGCACGCGCTGGGTGTTGTAGCCAATGAATTCCACGCGTTCGGGGTTGTCTCGCACCGCATTCAAAATGCGCCCCAGCGGCGTTTGGGTGAAGGCGTACATCAAGGCCACGCACACAAAGGTGTAGGCCGCGATCAGGTAGTAAACCTGAATTTGCGGGCCATAGGTGATGCCAAAGAAAGCCTCACCCGCCACCCGGTTGCCCGACACGCCAGCTTCGCCTCCGAAAAACTCGGAAAACATGAGCGACATGGCGAACACCAGCTCGGCCACACCCAGCGTGATCATGGCAAACGGCGTGCCCGATTTGCGGGTGGTCACCCACCCCAACAAGACTGCAAAGCCCATGCCGGACAGACCACCCACAATGGGCAGCACACTGACCGGAATGTGCAATTTGCCACCGCTTACGGCGTTGAGTGCATGAATGGCCATGTATGAGCCCAGCCCGGTGTAGACCGCATGGCCAAAGCTGAGCATGCCGCCCTGCCCCAACAGCATGTTGTAGGACAGGCAGGCGATGATGGCGATGCCCATCTGGGCCAGCATGGTGGTCGACAGGTTGCTGGTGAACACCAACGGTGCCATCAGCAAGATTCCTGCAAATGCGCTCCAGATGATCCAGCGACCGACGTTGTAGGGTTTGAATTTGTAAACAGCAGCCATGTCTTAACCCTCGCGTGTGCCCAAAAGACCCTTGGGCCGGAAGATCAGAATCAGCACCAGGAACAGGTACGGCAAGATGGGCGCGACCTGCGACAGCGTGAGTTTGGCAAACGAATTGTCTTGCGTGGCGGCAGACAAGGCCCAGCCCATGTCTTTGGCCAGCGTCAAGAACGAATAGTCAATGGCCACCGCAAAGGTCTGGATCACACCGATCAGGACGGACGCGAGGAAGGCCCCTGACAAAGAACCCATGCCCCCCACGACCACCACCACAAAGATGACGGAGCCGACCGTGGCGGCCATGGCCGGTTCGGTCACAAAAGTGCTGCCACCAATCACGCCGGCCAAGCCCGCAAGCCCGGTGCCTGCGCCAAACACCAGCATGAAGACACGCGGCACGTTGTGTCCAAGCGATTCGGCCATTTCAGGGTGCGTCAAGGCCGCCTGAATCACCAGACCAATGCGGGTGCGCGTGAGCAACAGCCACAAGGACAACAGCATCAACAAAGCCACCAGCATCATGAAGCCACGGGTAGCTGGAAACGGCGAGCACACCACGCGAATGGCGGCATCGGCTGCAACGCAAGCATCGGCCGTGGCGGTACCCCAGACCACGCTCAGTCCATTGACCGAGTGGTTGATCAAGGTAAAGGCTGAACTGCGCAAAATTTCAGGCGGCGGAAACTCGACCGCTGTGCGGCCCCAAACCAGTTGCACGAGTTCGAGTGCGACATAAGACAGGCCAAAGGTCACCAGCAATTCGGGCACATGGCCGAAGGGGTGCACTTTGCGCAAGGTGATGAGCTCAAACAAGGCACCACAAGCGCCCACCAACAAGGGCGCGATGACCAGTGCCGGCCAAAAACCGATCCAGCCGGTCAGGGTGTGACCGAAATAGGCCCCGACCATGTAAAAACTGGCGTGCGCAAAATTGAGCACACCCATCATGCTGAAAATCAGCGTCAGCCCGGAGCTGAGCATGAAGAGCAACAGTCCGTAACTGAGACCGTTGAGCATGGAGATGATGAAAAACTCCATAAATACTGCCACTTTCCAGGCTCTGAATGAGCCTTACTTCGTTACCGAAAGTGGGTTGGAATGATCAACCCGAGACATCAACACGGGCGCTTGCGCCCAAAAAAAGGCCCGACAACTTGCTTGTTCATCGGGCCTCAGAACCCTTGGCACTTTCAGTGCCAGCCAACCCAGCAGACAGCGCCTACCGGGTCAAGCCCTGCGCAGCTTAGCCTGGACGTTTCATCTGGCAGCTGGTGGGCGTGCTGGACACATACGACGGGAACTCTTTCACGGGTGCCAGAGTCATGCCTGTGTTTTCAGGGCTGTAAGGGTATTTCTTGTCGGCCTTTTGCCAGACGGTCATGAACAGCGGCTGCTGCAGCTGGTGATCGGTCTTGCGCATTTGGACTTCACCGTGGTAGCTCTTGAAGGTCAGACCTTCCAAGGCCGCGGCGACTTTGACAGGATCGGTCGACTTGGCTTTGGCCATGGCCTCACCCAATGCGCTGTAGATCGAGATCACGGAGCCCGTGTAGAAGTCGTCGTTGAACTTGGTCTTGAACTCAGCCATCCACTTGCCAATGTCGCCACCCATGTTGTAGTGGTTGTAAGCAATCTGGAACACGCGACCTGCACCGCCTTGGCCCAGGGCCGTGGGGGTGCCAGAAACGCCTGTGTAGTAAGTGTAGAACTTGCCGGTGTAGCCGCCTTCGTTGGCTGCTTTGACCAGCAGGGCCAGGTCAGAGCCCCAATTGCCGGTGATCACGGTGTCGGCACCGGAAGCTTTGATCTTGGCGATATAGGGCGAGAAGTCGCGTACTTGGGCCAATGGGTGCAGGTCTTCACCCACGATCTGTACATCAGCGCGCTTGCGAGCCAGGTTTTCCTTGGCGAACTTGGCGACTTGATGGCCGTGCGAGTAGTTCTGGTTGAACAGGTAGACCTTCTTGATGGCCGTGTCGTCTTTCATGAAGGTGGTCATGGCCTCGATCTTCATCGACGTGTCGGCGTCAAAACGGAAGTGCCAGTAGCTGCACTTGCTGTTGGTGAAATCAGGGTCCACCGCTGAATGGTTCAGGAAAATGATTTCCTTGCCGGGGTTGCGTTCATTATGTTTGTTGACCGCTTCGATCAGAGCACCGGCCACCGATGAACCGTTGCCTTGGGTGATGTAACGCACGCCTTGGTCCATGGCCGCTTTGAGCGCGTTCAGGCTCTCAGCCGGGCTCAATTTGTTGTCGATGCCAATGACCTCAAATTTGACGCCAGCGGGGTTGGTTTTGCTGAATTTTTCGGCGAAGAACTGGAAGCTTTTGAGTTGGTTGCTGCCCACGGGTGCCATCAGACCCGACAGAGGGTCGATCCAGGCAATTTTGACGGTTTCGCCTTTTTGGGCAAAAGCGCCCATAGAACATGCAGCCAAGGCGGCTGCGGCGATCAAACGGGTTGCGATTTTCATTCAAGGTCTCCTGCGTTGTAAATCAGACATGGCCAGCGTAACCGCTCGCCATTCAAATCGGCTCGGGGTTTGCACCTAAGCCTTATCACCCGCGCGACTCTTCATCCGCACAGGCTTGAGCCGGGTCAAAGACCGGGCAAAACATAGTCGGCCAACTGCTCACGCAAACGGGTCTTGAGCATTTTTCCGGTGCCGCCCAAAGGAATGGAATCCACAAACACCACATCGTCCGGAATTTGCCATTTGGCCGTTTTGCCTTCGTAGAAAGCGATCAGCTCATCACGACTCACCTGAACCCCGGGTTTCTTGACCACACACACAATCGGACGCTCGTCCCACTTGGGGTGGCGCATGCCGATGCACGCGGCCATGGCCACCGCCGGGTGCGCCATGGCGATGTTCTCCACATCGATCGAGCTGATCCACTCGCCCCCCGACTTGATCACGTCTTTGCTGCGATCGGTGATCTGCATGAAGCCGTCGGCATCGATGGTGGCCACGTCGCCCGTCGGGAACCAGCCGCCCACCAAGGGGCTGGCGCCTTCCTGCTTGTAATAAGAGGCAATCACCCAAGGGCCTTTGACCAGCAGGTCGCCAGCCGCCTTGCCGTCATGGGGCAGGGCTTTGCCGTTTTCATCGACGATCTTCATGTCGATGCCAAATATGCAACGGCCTTGCTTCATGCGCAGCTTCATTTGCGCCTCTGCGGGCAAACTCAGGTGCTTGTTTTTCAGCGTGCAAACCGTGCCCAAAGGGCTGAGCTCGGTCATGCCCCAGGCGTGCAACACGTCGACGTTGTAGTCTTGGCGAAAGGCGTCAATCATGGCGGGCGGGCAAGCCGAGCCGCCAATCACCGTGCGGTTGAGCTGGCTGAACTTGAGGCCTGCAGGCTTCATGTGGCCCAACAGCATTTGCCAGACGGTGGGCACGCCCGCTGCAAACGTCACACCTTCAGACTCAATCAGCTCGTACACCGATTTGCCATCCAGCGCGGGGCCAGGAAACACCAACTTGGCGCCCGTCATGGCCGCGCTGTAAGGGATGCCCCAGGCATTGACATGGAACATGGGCACCACCGGCAAGATCGAATCACGCGCCGAAATGCACATCGAATCGGGCAAGGCCGCCGCATAAGCGTGCAAGACGGTGGAGCGGTGGCTGTACAAAGCCCCCTTGGGGTTGCCCGTGGTGCCACTGGTGTAGCACAGGCTGCAGGCCGAATTCTCGTCAAGTTGCGGCCAGGCATAGGTGTCTGGCTGTTGGCCCATCCAGGCCTCGTAGCTCACCAGGTTCGGAATGCCGGTCTCTGCAGGCAATTTGTCGGCATCGCACAGGGCCACATAGTGGGTGATGGTGCTGCATTGGGCATGAACCGCTTGTACCAGCGGCAAAAAGCTCATGTCGAAACACAAAACCTGGTCTTCGGCATGGTTGGCGATCCAGGCCAGCTGGTCCGGGTGCAGACGCGGGTTCATGGTGTGCAAAACCCGTCCCGAACCGCTCACCCCAAAGTAAAGCTCTAGGTGGCGGTAGCCGTTCCAAGCCAAAGTAGCGATGCGTGCGCCCTGGGGCAGTTTCTGGACATCGAGCGCGTTGGCCACTTGGCGTGCGCGGCGTGCCACGTCTGACCAAGCGTAACGGTGCAGGTCCCCTTCTACCCGGCGTGACACGACTTCACTGTCGCCGTGATGTTTCTCTGCAAATTCGATCAACGAAGAAATCAGCAGCGATTGCTGTTGCATCAGTCCCAGCATGGGGTGTCTCCTGTCAGGTGGGTGGTATTGAACCGATTCATTGTGCACCTGGGCCCACGCGCAACAGACCTTTAAACGCGCTCTAAAACCCGCCAAACCCCGGGTACTTGTCAAGGACGTGACAATCACCGCTTATGGTTTCTGCCCACTTGAACACTTCTGACAGCGCTGACAATCCCATGCCCGTGCTGGACTGGACGCACCGCCTGACCCAACTCGGGCCTCGTTTTTTCACCCGACTGCAACCCACGCCCGTGGCGGCACCGCGCTGGGCGGCCCGCAACGAAAGCCTGCGGGCCGAACTGGGTTGGCCAGCCGGTATTTTTGACGACGATCACCTCCAAGCCTTCGCGGGCAATGCGCTGATGGTGGGGTCTGACCCATTGGCCACGGTCTACAGCGGACACCAGTTTGGACAATGGGCCGGGCAACTGGGTGACGGCCGTGCGATTTGGCTGGGCGAGGCCGCATCGGCGCAAGGGCCACAAGAGATTCAGCTCAAGGGCGCGGGCCGCACGCCTTATTCGCGCGGTGGCGATGGCCGCGCTGTGCTGCGCTCCAGCATTCGCGAGTATTTGTGCAGTGAAGCCATGCACGGACTGGGTATTGCGACCACCCGGGCGCTGAGCCTGGTGGCTTCGCCCGAGCCGGTGCGGCGCGAAACCATCGAAAGCGCCGCCGTGGTGGCGCGGGTGGCCCCCAGCTTTTTGCGCTTCGGGCACTTTGAACATTTTTCGGCACAAGGCGACACCGACAGCCTGCGAGCGCTGGCTGACCATGCCATCGCACACCACTTGCCGCAGTGCCAAGAACGCATGCAACGTTGGCAAGGCAATGCGTACGCCGCCCTGCTGGACGAGGTGCAAGAGCGCACCGCCCGGCTGCTCGCGCAATGGCAGGCTGTGGGCTTTTGTCATGGCGTGATGAACACCGACAACATGAGCCTGTTGGGCCTGACCATCGACTACGGCCCCTTCCAGTTCATGGACGGCTTTGACCCGGGCCATGTCTGCAACCACTCTGACCACCAAGGCCGCTATGCCTATGGGCGCCAGCCCAATGTGGCCTATTGGAATCTGTATGCACTGGCACAAGCCATTGCCCCACTGATCGACGACCAGCCAATGACCTTGCAGGTGTTAGAGGGCTACAAAACCTTGTTCCCCCAATATCTGGGAGACGCCATGCGGGCCAAACTCGGTTTGACGGGCAGCCTGGCCCCCGAATCCGAACGCGAAGCCGACTGGACCTTGGTCGAAGACCTGATGCAGTTGATGGCCACTGAAAAAGTGGACTTCACCCTGTTTTGGCGGCAACTGAGCCATGCGGTGGTGTGGCAATCGCGGGCCACGACGTTGAACAACGAAGGCTGGAGCGCAGTGACGGATCTGGTGCTCGACCGCCCTCGCCTGCTGGCCTGGCTGGAACGCTACACCGCACGCACAGGTCAGGGCAACTTCGCCGCCATGGGCGCTCGCATGCTGCGCACCAACCCCAAATTTGTGCTGCGCAACCATTTGGCCGAAACCGCCATCCGCCAGGCCAAGGTCGGTGATTTTTCAGAAATCGACACCCTGTACAACTTGCTAAAGTCCCCCTTCGACGAGCATCCCGGCTTTGAGGCCTATGCCGACCTGCCGCCCGACTGGGCGAGCCAACTCGAAATCAGCTGTTCATCATGACCCACATTACCAAAACCGACCCAGAATGGCGCGAACTGCTGGCCGCCAAAGGCGCCGAGCCCGTGGCCTTTGCCGTGACCCGACAAGCCGCCACCGAGCGCCCATTTACCGGCAAATACGAAAGCCACTGGGCCAACGGCATCTACCGCTGCATGTGTTGCGATGCCGAACTGTTCAAATCCGACACCAAATTTGACGCGGGTTGCGGCTGGCCCAGCTTCTCGCAAGCCTCGGCAGACGGCGCGATTGAAGAACGTGTGGACACCAGTCACGGCATGCGCCGGGTCGAAACCGTGTGTGCCCAATGCGGTGCGCACCTGGGTCATGTGTTCGAAGACGGCCCGGCCCCCACGGGCTTGCGCTACTGCATGAACTCCGCTTCGTTAGACTTCGAGGCTTCCTGACCGAACCCGGTTGCGCCTGCATGGCGCACCCACCGCGCAGTAACCAGACCCATTTCATGAAATTCATCCTCGATTTTTTTCCCATCCTGCTGTTTTTTGGCGCGTACAAGATGGGCGACATCTACACCGCCACTGCGGTCCTGATGGCCGCTACCGTGGTGCAAACCGCACTGATCTACAAGATGGACGGCAAGCTGCAAACCATGCACAAGATCACCTTGGTCTTGGTCTTGGGCTTTGGCGCACTCACTTTGGGCTTGCACGACGAGCGCTTCATCAAGTGGAAACCCACCTTGCTGTACTCGGGCCTGGCCATTGCACTGGCCGTGGCGCATGGCTTGTTGAAGAAAAACTTTTTGCACATGCTGCTGGGTCAACAACTGCAGCTGCCCAACGCGGTCTGGAACCGGCTGAACCTGTCATGGATGCTGTATTGCGTGTTCATGGCCGCCACCAACGGCTATGTGGCGGCGTATTTCAGCACCGAAGACTGGGTCAACTTCAAGCTCTGGGGCTATGCGTTCCCGCTGGTGTTCATCTTGGGACAAGGTATTTACATCTCGCGCTACTTGCCCAAAGAAGGCGTTGACAAAGAATGACGAACTTGCCCTTGCCATTGCCCCTGAGCGAACAGATCCACGCCCGACTGACCGAACGCCTGCAACCAACCGCTCTGAAAGTCATCGACGAAAGCGCCCAACACGCAGGCCATGTGGGGGCGAACGACAGCGGTCAGGGCACCCACATGCGTGTGTGCGTTGCTTCACCTTTGTTTACAAGCTTGAGCCGCGTTCAGCGCCATCGCCTTGTGTATGATGCGCTGCAAGATTTCATTGACCAGGGCCTGCATGCTCTGGCCATCGAGCTGATCTGAACCCGGGCCGTCACCCATTGGTGGCAGCCCCTTTTTTTGAACCCTTGATTCAAGCCTGACACAACGTCATTGAGGAAAACAAAATGAAAAAGCAAATGCTCAGCGCCGCCCTGGTCGCCTTGCTGGCGGTTCCCGCCCTGGCGCAAAACCTGGCTGTGGTCAACGGCAAGCCAGTGCCTTCTTCGCGCGTGAATGCGCTCAAGCAACAAGTTGAAGCCTCTGGCCGCCCCGTGACACCCGAAGTGCTGGCCCAGATCAAGGAAGAGTTGATCGCCCGCGAAGTGTTCATGCAAGAAGCCAAAAAGCGCGGCCTGGACGCCTCTGACGAGTACAAAACCCAGATCGAACTGGCCCGCCAGACCATCCTGATCCGCCAACTGTTTGCCGACTTCCAAAAGAAAAACCCGGTCACAGATGCTGACATCAAGGGTGAGTACGACAAATTTGTGGCAGCCAATGGTGGCAAGGAATACCGCGCCCGCCACATCTTGGTTGAAAAAGAAGACGAAGCCTTGGCCTTGATTGCCCAGATCAAAAAAGGCGGCAGCTTTGAAGACCTGGCCAAAAAAGCCTCCAAAGACCCAGGCTCCGGTGCCAACGGTGGCGACCTCGACTGGGCTGCAGCCGGCAGCTATGTGCCCGAGTTTTCGGGTGCCATGGTCAAACTGGACAAAGGTCAGATGACCGATACCCCCGTCAAAAGCCAATTTGGCTTTCACATCATCCGTGTGGACGACGTGCGCGAAGCCCAATTGCCTAAGCTCGAAGAAGTCAAACCCCAGATTTCCCAGCAGCTGCAACAGCAAAAGCTCAGCAGTTTCCAGGATGCCTTGCGCGCCAAAGCCAAGATCCAATAACTTGGACTTTGCCCTCTGAAAAACGCGACTACGGTCGCGTTTTTTGTTGGTTCGCATTTCTTTGACGTTCGCTCTGGGCCTGCGGGCACTGGCCGGGGCTCAGAGGCGCTTCGCTTTGCCACATCGCCCCAACCAGCGCCCACAGCCCCAGAGCTGTTGGTCTGCATGAGGTGTAGGCTTCACAAGCTGGGATAATCCCAGCCCATGCAGCCTCACCACCTCGAACTCCTCGCCCCTGCCCGTACCTTCGATATTGGCATCGAAGCCATCCGTCACGGGGCTGATGCGGTCTACATCGGTGGCCCCTCGTTCGGGGCACGGTCAACGGCCGACAACTCGGTCCAAGACATCGCCAAACTGGTGCAATACGCGCACCGCTTTCACAGCCGCATCTTTGTCACGCTCAACACCATCTTGCGCGACGACGAACTCGAAGGTGCCCGCAAATTGGCCTGGCAGCTGTTTGACGCAGGGGTGGACGCCCTGATCGTGCAGGACATGGGCTTGCTGCAGATTGACATGCCGCCCATCCAACTGCACGCCAGCACCCAGACCGACATCCGCACGCCCGAAAAAGCCAAATTCTTGCAAGATGCAGGCCTGAGCCAAATCGTGCTGGCCCGTGAACTCACGCTGCCTCAGATCGCGGCTATCCGCGACGCGGTGGACACCGAGCGCACCGTGATCGAGTTTTTTGTGCACGGCGCTTTGTGTGTGGCCTACAGCGGCCAATGCTTCATCAGCCACGCCCATACCGGCCGCAGCGCCAACCGAGGCGACTGCTCGCAAGCTTGCCGCCTGCCCTACGAAGTCAAAGACGCGCAAGGCCGCATCGTCGCGCACGACAAACATGTGCTCAGCATGAAAGACAACAACCAAAGCGACAACCTGCGCGCTTTGGTCGATGCGGGCATCCGCAGCTTCAAAATCGAAGGCCGTTACAAAGACATGGCCTATGTGAAAAACATCACGGCCCATTACCGCAAGTTGATGGACGAGGTGCTCAACGACCAGCCCGAATTGGCCCCGGCCTCACATGGCCGCACCACCTTCAGCTTTGAGCCCGATCCCAACCAAAACTTCAACCGCGAGTTCACCGACTACTTTGTGCAAGGCCGCCAAGAAGACATCGGCGCCTTTGACACGCCCAAAAACCCCGGCCAAGCGATTGGCTGGGTCAGCCAAGTCACGCCCGAACACGTCGAGATCACCACCGACGACCCCGCCACCGTGCTGCACAACGGCGATGGCCTTTGCTACTACGACCTGCAAAAAGAACTGGTGGGCCTGCAAATCAACCGCGCCGAAGCCCAAAAAGCCAAAGGCGTGTGGCGGCTCTTTCCCAAAGACCCGATGGACGGCTTCAAAGACCTGCGCAAAGGGGTGCAGATCAACCGCAACCGCGACATGAGCTGGGTGCGGACCTTGGACAAAAAGTCCGCCGAACGCCGCATGGGTGTGTGGATGCAACTGGCCGAAAGCCCCGACGGCCTGCAACTGACCCTGACCGACGAAGCCGGGCACACCGGCACAGCGCACTTGGCTGTGCGCTGGCAAGCGCCCAAAGACGCCGCGCAGGCCCACGCCATTCTCCAAAGCGCTTTGGGCAAACTGGGCGACACCGTGTTTGAGCCGATCGACGTGCAAGTGACCCTGCCCCGCCCTTGGTTTGTGCCACCGTCACAGCTCAACGCCCTGCGCCGCGACGCCGTGCAAGCGCTCGAAGACGCCCGCGCCCAGGGCCTGCACCGCCTACCACGTGCGGTGCCCGTGGAGCCACCGGCCCCATACCCCGATGACACCCTCACCTATCTGGCCAATGTGTTCAACCAAAAAGCGCGCGACTTTTATGCCGAACACGGCGTGAAGGTGATCGCCGCCGCCTACGAAGCGCAAGAAGAACTGGGCGAAGTCAGCCTGATGATCACCAAGCACTGCGTGCGCTTCAGTTTGAGCCTGTGCCCCAAACAGGCCAAAGGCGTGACCGGCGTGCAAGGCACCGTCAAGGCCGAGCCGATGCAACTGATCAACGGCAAAGAAAAACTCACCCTGCGCTTTGACTGCAAACCCTGCGAAATGCACGTGGTCGGCAAAATCAAAAAATCGGTGCTGGCCGCTGTGCCCGAAAGCCCGGTGCAGTTTTACAAGACCCGCCCACCCGTGCAGGGCATGCACTGATCAGCCCAGCGGCTTGAGCAACTCGTTCAGGTCAGACTCGCCAAACAGCGGTTCTTTGCGCTTGACGGCACCTTCGTACATGTCTTGCGCCAATTGGGCTTTGCGCTCTTGCAGGGCCAGCATGCGTTCTTCGATGGTGCCTTGCGCCACCAGTTTCACCACCCACACGTTTTTGGTCTGGCCGATGCGGTGGGCGCGGTCGGTGGCTTGGTTTTCTACCGCCGGGTTCCACCAGGGGTCGTAATGGATCACGGTGTCGGCCTGCGGCAGGTTCAGGCCCACGCCTCCGGCTTTCAGGCTGATCAGGAACAAGGGCACCTCACCGCTGGTGAATTTGTCGATGATCGCGTCGCGGTTTTTGCTTTGCCCGGTGAGCTTGACCCAGGGGATGCCCAAGGCGGGCAAGGCTTGCTCGATCAGGCCCAGCATTTCGGTGAACTGCGAGAACAGCAAGATCTTGCGGCCTTCGGCCACCATCTCGGGCAGCATGTCCAGCAGTTGGGTGAGCTTGGCCGACTCGCGCACTTGGCTTGCGGCGCTGAGTTTGAGCAAGCGCGGATCGCAACACACTTGGCGCAATTTGAGCAGCGCATCCAGGATGGTGATTTGCGATTTGCCCAGGCCCTGCGTGCTGAGCGCTTCGCGCACGGTTTTTTCCATGCCCAGGCGGATGGTTTCGTACAGGTCGGCCTGCTGGCCTTCGAGCGGCACCGGCATCAGGGTTTCGATTTTGGGCGGCAACTCACTGGCCACCAGGTCTTTGGTGCGGCGCAGCATGAAAGGCGTGATGCGGGCGCGCAACTGCGCCATTTTTTCGGTGCTGCCTTGGCGCTCAATGGGGTTGCGAAACAGCTCTGTAAAGCGGCGCTGGCTGCCCAAAAAGCCGGGCATCAAAAAGTGGAACTGGCTCCAGAGTTCGCCCAGGTGGTTTTCAATGGGCGTGCCCGACAGACACAAGCGGTGTATGGCCGGAATTTCTGAGACAACCTGCGCTGCATTGGTGTTGGCGTTCTTGATGTTTTGCGCCTCGTCCAGCACCAGCATGTGCCAGGGCACTTGCAGCCACATTTCGCGGTCGCGCGACAGGAGTGAATAGGCGGTGATGACGACGTCAAACTGGCAAAGCTCTTGCGCGGTTTCGTGACGCGACAGGCCGTGGTGGATGTGGGTGGCAAGGCCCGGACAAAAGCGTGCCGCTTCGCGCTGCCAGTTGCCCAGCAAGCTCACAGGCGCAACGATCAGCGCCGGTTGCGTCAGCCGTCCGGCCTGTTTTTCGGTCAGGATGTGGGCCAGCGTCTGCAGCGTTTTGCCCAGGCCCATGTCGTCGGCCAAGATGCCCGCCAGCCGGTGTTGGCGCAAAAACTGCAGCCAATTCAGGCCCTGCTGTTGGTAGGGGCGCAGCGTGGCTTGCAAGCCTTCGGGCAAGGGCACGTCGGGCAGCGCCGCCATTCCGCGCATTTGTTGTACCAAGGCCAACAGGCTTTGTGCGCCCTGCCAAACTGCGCCTTCGCCCAGCGATGCGGCGGTGCGCAGTGCATCCAGGCGCGACAGCCGCAGCGAATCGCCATCCCAGTCGTGCCCACGTTCGCCGTGCAACTCCATGAGCATGGAAAGCCATGGCTTGATTTGGGCCGTGGGCAGCTTCACATAGCCAGGCCCTTGCAAATCAGGCAAGTACAGGTAGTCGGGCACGCGGTCGGCGTGCTTGTCGCCCAGCTCGCTGGCCGAAACCCCGGCACGGGCCATGGCCTTGAGGATCTCGGGCACCCAAGGCAGGATGTTCACGCGCTGACCGTCGATGTTCATGCCCAGCGACAGGTCGAACCAAGGGGAGGTGTCTTCAGCGACATCTTCGCCTTGAACGCCCTGATCGCCCTGCCCGCTCATGCCCACATGCACATCGTCAGCCAGGCGCAGCCAGTGGTTCAGGCCTTCGCGGCTGTGTACTTCAAACCCGGCATCGCGCAGAGGCGAAAAGTCGGATTCCAGCCAGTCCAGCCACAGGGCTTGGCCATCTGGGCCGGGCATGCCCAGCAAGTTGTTGTCCCACAGCAAAAAGCCCAGATCGTCCAGCGTGTCCCAGATCTCGAGCTCGGCCGCCAGATCGCGCACCAACAGGCGGGCTTGGGGGCCTTGGCCAACGACCACGCGTGACTGGTGGTCCGCCCAATAGCCAGAGCAACCGGCATATTGAAACTTCAATTCGGCCTGAAACAGGCCTTGTTCACCGCGCAAGTGTTCTGGCACCGGCACGATGTGCAACACGCCGACAGGCGCAACACCCCGAATTTCGGGCATTTTTTCGATCACGGGTGGCAGGGGCAATTCGCCCATGGCATCCATCAGTTGCTGTTGAAACTTGACCGCCACACGCTCGGGCACCACGGGAGCCTGCGTGAGCAAGAGCAGGTGTTCAGCACTCATGCCTTGCGTGTCCAGCAGGCCGCAGGTGCCTTGTTGCGGATCCACAAACAAGGGGGGCTCGTTCAGGCCGTGCAACACGCCCGCCTGTGACGACTGCATCTGCAGACGCCAGCCTTCGGGGCTGTTGCCTTGCGCAGGCACGGCCTGCCAGTTGCCACTGAAGGCCACAGGCTGATCGCTCCAGACCAAAGGCCGCAGGGTTTTGCCCTCGTCCCACATGAGACGGCTTGTGCTGCTGCACATCTTGAGCAACAACTCAGCAGCCATGCCTTGCAACTTGACCGCACTTTGAAAGCCGTAAGAGCTGAAGCTGTTGGTCGCCGGGCAGGCCTTCATCAGGTCAAAAATGCCTTGCTCGCCCGGCGCACAGTTGCGCCAAACCGGGTCACTGGGGTAAGGCTGGCTGCTGACTTTTTTGGGTTTGCCCCATTCACCATTCGGCTTCAAAACCGCTTGTTTGATCGTGAGATGGAACACGGGCCTGTGGCCCACAGCTGCGGCCGACAGGCAGTACAAAAAGTGTTCATTGGCTTTGCCTGGCACCGAAAAACCCGAGGGTGCATCGACGGCTTGCAAACGGGTCAACCAGTCACGCACCTGATATTCGGCTTGTTGCAGCGCTTTTTCTTGGCGCACACGGGTCTGGTGCTCATCGCTTTCAGCGATTTCGGCACCCTCACCCGCCGGGGTCAGCGGATCGCGCATGGCAACGCCTTGCATGGCGACATGGATGCCCAGTGCCGCACCGTGCTTGCACATGCGCCCCACGGGGCAAGTGCAGGTGGATCGCCAAGCTTGCAGGTTACCGCCATCGGACACGCGCAGATGCGCCGACACCCGATACGGGTCTTGCGAAGAACCCTGAACCTGCGCATCGACGCGCCAGTCTGTGCCGTCAGGCGTCAGTTGTGCCGACAAAATCTCGTTTCTGAGGTAAAGCGCAGTGCCTTTGGCCCAGGAGTTCGAGTCGAAATAAAACGCCAGCTGAGAGGGCGGGAACCATTGATCAGACATTGCACAACACGCAATTGCCCACGCACACGCAGAACATCATCAAGCCACCCATTTGCGGGCGTTTTGCCACACGCGCAGCCAAGGGCTGGCGGCGTCGATGCCGCCTGAGCGGCCCAGATCGGTCCAGCTCATTTGCACGTTGCGGAACACGCGCTCGGGGTGCGGCATCATGGCCGTGAAGCGCCCGTCTGCCGTGGTCACCGCCGTCAAACCACCCGCGCTGCCGTTGGGGTTGAAGGGGTACTGTTCGGTGGCTTGGCCGTGGTTGTCGACAAAGCGCATCGCGCCAATGGCTTGGCCCGCATCGCCCCGGTGCTTGAAGTTGGCATAGCCCTCACCGTGCGCCACGGCAATCGGCAAGCGGCTGCCCGCCATGCCTTGCAAGAACAAGCTGGGCGATTCGAGCACCTCGACCATGGACAGGCGGGCTTCAAAACGCTCGCTCTGGTTGGTGGTGAAACGCGGCCAAGCCCCGGCGCCAGGAATGATGTCGGCCAGCTCGGCAAACATTTGGCAGCCGTTGCACACGCCCAAGCCAAAGGTGTCGCTGCGGCCAAAAAAGCCCTTGAACTGTTCGGCCAGCTGCGGGTTGAAGGTGATGCTGCGTGCCCAGCCAATGCCTGCGCCCAAGGTGTCGCCATAGCTGAAGCCGCCGCAAGCGACCAAGCCCTTGAAGTCGGTCAAGTGGGCGCGGCCTGTTTGCAGGTCGGTCATGTGCACGTCGTGCGACTCGAAGCCCGCTTGGTGGAAGGCATAGGCCATCTCCACATGCGAGTTGACGCCTTGCTCGCGCAAGATGGCCACTTTGGGGCGGGACAGGTTCAGATAAGGCGCGGCCACGTTGACCGCTGGGTCAAAGCTCAGCGCCACGTGCATGCCGGGGTCGTCAGCGCGCCCTGCGGCAGCGTGCTCGGCGTCGGCGCAAGCGGGGTTGTCGCGCTGCTGGCAAATCTTCCAGCTCACGCTGTCCCAGACTTGGTGCAGGTCTTCGAGCTTGGCGGCAAACACCTCTTTGGTGTCACGCCAAATGCTCAGTTCGCCCACGCCTTTGCGGATCGTGGATTGGCTTGGGCGGGTCTTGCCAATGACGTGCGTGTGTTTGGACAGGCCGTGTTCGCGCAAGGTTTGCAGCACCGCGTTGCGGTCTGCGGTGCGCACCTGAATCACCACGCCCAGCTCTTCGTTGAACAGGGCTTTGAGCGTGAGTTCTTCGCGGCGGGCGCTGACTTGGCCCGCCCAATTTTTGGCGTCGCCATGGTCGGCGCGGCTGTCGCTGATGCCGTCGCCTTCGGTCACCAGCATGTCCACATTCAGCGCCACACCCACATGGCCGGCAAATGCCATTTCGGCCACAGCGGCCAGCAAGCCGCCGTCGCTGCGGTCGTGGTAGGCCAAGATCTGGCCTTGCGCACGCAAGGCGTTGATGGCCTTGACCAAATTCACCAAGGTTTGCGCGTCTTCCAGGTCGGGCACGCTGTCACCAAACTGGTCAAGCACTTGGCCCAGCACGCTGCCGCCCATGCGGTTACGGCCTTGGCCCAGGTCGATCAAGAGCAAGCTGGTGTCGCCCTCTTGCGCGTCCAGCTGCGGCGTCAAAGTGCCGCGCACATCGGGCAAGCTGGCAAAGGCGGTGATGATCAAACTCACGGGCGAGGTGACTTTGTGTGTCTGACCCTTGTCGGTCCACTGCGTGCGCATCGACAAGCTGTCTTTGCCCACCGGGATCGAGATGTCAAGTGCCGGGCACAGTTCCATGCCCACGGCCTTGACGGTTTCGTACAGCGCCGCGTCTTCGCCCGGCTCGCCACAGGCGGCCATCCAGTTGGCCGACATCTTGACGCGGGGCAGCTCGATCGGGGCAGCCAGCAAATTGGTGATGGCCTCGGCCACGGCCATGCGGCCCGACGCTGCGGCGTTGACCGAGGCCAGCGGCGTGCGCTCGCCCATGCTCATGGCTTCTCCGGCAAAGCCTTGGTAGTCGGCCAAGGTCACGGCCACGTCGGCCACGGGCACTTGCCAGGGGCCGACCATCTGGTCGCGGTGCGTGAGGCCGCCCACAGCGCGGTCACCGATGGTGATCAAAAAGCGCTTGGACGCCACGGTGGGGTGGCTCAGCACATCGATCACCGCTTTTTGCAGGCTCACGCCCGTCAAATCCAGGGCGGGCGATTGGCGCGTCAGGGTGCTCACATCGCGGTGCATTTTGGGCGGCTTACCCAGCAAAACGTCCATCGGCATGTCGACAGGCGATTCACTGCCCTTGTCTTCCAGCACCAGTTGGCGCTCTTCGGTGGCCACGCCGATCACGGCAAACGGACAGCGCTCACGTTCGCAAAAGGCTTTGAACTGGTCCAAAGACGCGGGGGCGATGGCCATCACATAGCGTTCTTGGCTTTCGTTGGACCAAATTTCTTTGGGCGACAGGCCAGACTCTTCCAGTTGCACCGCACGCAAGTCAAAACGTGCGCCACGGCCTGCGTCGTTGGTCAGCTCGGGGAAGGCGTTGGACAAACCGCCCGCCCCCACGTCGTGGATGGCCAAAATCGGGTTGGCCGCACCTTGTGCCCAGCAGTGGTTGATGACCTCTTGCGCCCGGCGCTCGATCTCGGGGTTGCCGCGTTGCACCGAGTCAAAGTCGAGGTTGGCGGCGTTGGTGCCGGTGGCCATGGAGCTGGCGGCGCTGCCGCCCATGCCAATGCGCATGCCGGGGCCACCGAGCTGAATCAGCAAACTGCCCGCCGGAAATTCGATCTTTTTTGTTTGTTCAGCATCGATCTGGCCCAGACCGCCCGCGATCATGATGGGCTTGTGATAACCACGCACCACGCCGTCCACGGTTTGCTCGTATTCGCGGAAATAACCCAGCAAATTGGGGCGGCCAAATTCGTTGTTGAAAGCCGCGCCCCCCAAAGGGCCTTCGGTCATGATTTGCAAGGGGCTGGCGATGTGCTCGGGCTTGCCGCCGGGTTGGTCGCTCAAGCCCCCCCACAACTTCGACACGGTAAAACCGCTCAAACCCGCCTTGGGCTTGGAGCCGCGACCGGTGGCGCCTTCGTCGCGGATCTCGCCGCCCGCGCCAGTGGATGCACCGGGGAACGGTGAAATCGCGGTCGGGTGGTTGTGCGTTTCGACCTTCATCAGCACATGGTGCAAGGCGGCCTCGCTCTGGTAAGCAGCGCCCTGCCCGTTGCCGTTTGTTGCAGCGCGGGCCACAAAGCGCTCAATCGGGTGACCTTCCATCACCGAGGCGTTGTCGGAATAAGCCACCACCGTGTGCTGGGGGCTGAGCTGCTCGGTGTTGCGGATCATGCCGAACAGGCTCTTGGGCTGGGCCACGCCGTCGATGGTGAACTCGGCGTTGAAAATCTTGTGGCGGCAATGCTCGCTGTTGGCCTGCGCGAACATCATCAGCTCCACATCGGTGGGGTTGCGTTTGAGCCCAGTGAAGGCTTTGACCAGGTAATCGATCTCGTCGTCGGCCAAGGCCAGGCCCCAGGTCTTGTTGGCGTCTTCCAACGCCTTTTTGCCCATTTCGGGGCCACCGCCCAGCACGTCCACGTGCGCCATGGGCGCGGGCTCGAGCGCGGTGAACAAGGCCGCAGCCTCGTCGCGCTTGGGCATGGCCGACTCGGTCATGCGGTCATGCAACACGGCGGCGACTTGGCCCAGTTGCTCAGCGCTCAATTTGGCGGTGCCCAGCAGACCGGACTTCATGGTCAGGCGGTATTCGGTCAGCCGCTCCACGCGGCGCACAGCAAAACCACAGTTGTGCGCGATGTCGGTGGCCTTGGACGCCCAAGGCGACACGGTGCCGATGCGCGGACTGACCACGATCACCGGACCATCAACGGGGCCTGCATAAGGCTCACCGTAGGTTAAAAGCGCGGACAAGGTTTGCTTTTGGGCATCGGCCAAAGCCTCTTGCGTGGCCACCAAGTGCACAAAACGGGCCGAAATGCCCTGAATTTGCGGCGAAATGACAGCCAAACGAGGCAAAAGCTGGGCAATGCGAAAGTCGCTGAGGGCGCTGGCGCCTTCGAAAGTCGTGATGTGCAGGGACACGGGGTGGCCTTGTAAAGAGACGGAAAACCGTAGCGCCGGGGCCGCTGACTGGGGCTGACCGGCAAAGGCGTTATTTTAGCGGGGGAAACCCTGATTGGGCGGCCAAAGGAACAGATCAAGAACATGCTTCAAATGCGCTTGACGGCCTATTTTGCATACATACAATGCAATGTATTACAGACAACACAAAGTAATGCAATGACCACAGTCAACACCAAAGAAGCCGCTACGCGCACCATCAATGTCCGCGTTCCCTCAGCTGTGTACGAACAACTGGAAAGCTTGGCCAAAGCCACCTCGCGCACAAAAAGCTTCGTGGCACTTGAAGCCCTCAGCAGCTACCTCAATGAGCACAGCTGGCAAATCAACGACATTGAAGCGGCCATAGCCGAGGCTGACAACGGCGATTTCGCGACCGAATCGCAAGTCAAGACTGTCTTGGGTCAATACGGTGCTTGATCTGCGCTGGACCCATCGGGCGCTGGATCGGCTCGATGAGATAGCCAGCTTCATCGCCAAGGACAACCCGGCTCGCGCACAAACTTTTGTGACGGAGCTGCGAGACAAATTGGAGATTTTGCGAACGAATCAGTTGGGCCGAGCTGGCCGCGTCTTCGGGACCAAAGAACTGGTTTTGCACAAACACTATTTGGCCGTTTACCGCGTCAAAGGCAAGGGGGTTCAGGTTCTGACCATTTTGCATACCGCGCAAAACCCTTAAGGCACCCCGGTGGGGCAAGGGGTGATCAACCCTCTGGGATAATCTTCCCCCATGACCATCACCATCAAAACCGCCGAAGACATCGAAGGCATGCGCCTGGCCTGCCGATTGGCCGCCGAAGTCCTGGATTACATCGAGCCCTTCATCAAACCGGGCATCACCACCAACGAGATCGACAAGCTCTGCCACGACTACATGGTCGATGTGCAAGACTGCATTCCGGCCCCCCTGAACTACGCACCGGGCGGCTACAAGCCCTACCCCAAATCGATCTGCACCTCGATCAACCACCAGGTCTGCCATGGCATTCCCAACGACAAGCCGCTGAAAAAAGGCGACTCGCTCAACATCGACATCACCACCATCAAAAATGGCTGGCACGGCGACACCAGCCGCATGTTCCATGTGGGCGACGCGTCCATTGCTGCCAAACGACTGGCCAGCCTGACCTACGACGCCATGTGGAAAGGCATCGAGCAAGTCAAGCCCGGCGCGCATCTGGGCGACATCGGTCATGCCATTCAAAAATTTGCCGAAGGCCACGGCTTTTCGGTGGTGCGTGAGTTTTGCGGCCACGGCATTGGCAAAGGCTTTCACGAAGAACCACAGGTGCTGCACTACGGCAAGCCCGGCACCTTGGTCGAGTTGGTGCCCGGCATGATTTTCACCATCGAGCCGATGATCAACGCCGGCAAACGCGACATCAAAGAAATGGGCGACGGCTGGACCATCGTGACCAAGGACCACTCGCTGTCAGCCCAGTGGGAGCACACCGTGGTGGTGACCGAAACCGGCTACGAGGTGCTGACCTTGTCGGCTGGCAGCCCAGCGATCCCCGCTTTCATCACCGACAAAGCCGCAGCCTGACATGAACGCGCAGGCACCCTTTGCAGATCTGGCCGATCTGGCCCAGCTGCGCGAGACCTACAAACACGACAAAGCCGTGGTGCTCAACACCCTGGCCAACAGCGGTGCAGTCGCTCGGGGCCTGAAGCAAACCTTGCGGCAACTGTCCATCTTGGCCGATGGGCTGCTGATCCAGCTGTGGCAAAACGCGGGCTTTGCGCCTGAGCTGTGCCTGGTGGCGGTGGGTGGTTTTGGCCGGGCCGAGCTGTTTCCGCATTCCGATGTGGACGTGCTGGTGCTCTTGCCCGATGGCCTGTCGCCAGAAAACTCGCCCGAACTGCAAGGCCAGCTCGAGCGCTTCATTGGCAGCTGCTGGGACACGGGCCTGGAAATCGGCTCCAGCGTGCGCACCTTGAGTGAATGCCTGGCTGAGTCGGCCAAAGACATCACGGTGCAAACCTCTTTGTTGGAGTCGCGTCGCGTGACCGGCAACACCCGGCTGTTCACCGAGTTCCAAAAGCAGTACCAAACCGCCATGGACCCGCAGGCTTTTTGGGTGGCCAAAACGCTGGAGATGCGCCAGCGCCACACCAAGTTCGAAGACACGCCCTACGCCCTGGAGCCCAACTGCAAAGAGTCGCCCGGCGGCATGCGCGACTTGCAGGTGATTTTGTGGGTCGCCCGAGCGGCCAATCTGGGCAACAGCTGGGACGAACTGGCCCGCAAAGGCCTGGCAACCCCGCTTGAAGCGCGGCAAATCAAGCGCAACGAAGCCCTGTTGGGCCTCATTCGCGCCCGCTTGCACTTGCAGGCCAAACGGCGCGAAGACCGCTTGGTGTTTGACCTGCAAACCAATGTGGCCGAATCGTTTGGCTACAGCTCAGACGTGACCCCTGAGGGCCGATTGGCCTTGCGGGCCAGTGAAAAGCTGATGCGCCAATACTATTGGGCAGCCAAGGCGGTGACCCAGCTCAACCAGATATTGCTGCTCAACATCGAAGACCGGCTCAAAGCCGATCGGGGCGAATCGGTCAACGACTTCCGACCGCTGAACGAGCGCTTTTTTGAAAAGGCGGGCCTGATCGAAGTGGCCAGCGACGACCTGTACCAAAAGCACCCACACGCCATTTTGGAAACATTCTTGCTGTACCAGGCCACGCCGGGTGTGAAAGGCTTTTCGGCCAGAACCCTGCGTGCGCTGTACAACGTGCGGGCCATCATGAACGGGCGTTTTCGGGCCGACCCGGTCAATCGGCAAACGTTTTTGCAGATCTTGCAACAGCCCCAAGGCATTACGCATGCCATGCGCTTGATGAATGAAACCTCGGTGTTGGGGCGCTACCTGTGGGTGTTTCGGCGCATCGTGGGCCAGATGCAGCACGACCTGTTTCATGCCTACACGGTGGACCAGCACATCTTGATGGTGCTGCGCAATGTGCGTCGGTTTTTCATGGCCGAGCACACGCACGAATACCCTTTTTGCTCGCAATTGGCGGGCGGCTGGGACAAGCCCTGGATCTTGTACACCGCCGCTTTGTTCCACGACATTGCCAAAGGCCGTGGCGGCGACCACTCCAAACTGGGCATCGCCGAAGTGCGCACCTTTGCCCGCCAACACAAGCTGGACAAAGACGACGCCCAGCTGATCGAGTTTTTGGTGGGCGAACACCTCACCATGAGCCACGTGGCGCAAAAAGAAGACCTGAGCGACCCCGAAGTCATTGGCCGATTTGCCGCACGCGTGGGCGATGAGCGTCGCCTGACCGCCCTGTATTTGCTGACGGTGGCCGACATCCGAGGCACCAGCCCCAAAGTGTGGAACGCCTGGAAAGGCAAGCTGCTGGAAGACCTGTACAAAGCCACCCTGCGCGTGCTGGGTGGCCGCGCCCCCGACGCCAACGCCGAAGTGGAAGCCCGCAAACGCGACGCCTTGATCGAGCTGGCCCGCCACAGCGAACCCCACGAAGGCCAAAAAGCCCTGTGGGACACCTTGGACGTGGGCTACTTCATGCGCCACGACGCATCTGACATCGCTTGGCACGCCCGGCAGTTGTCGCGCCATGTGGCCAAGCCCGCTGAAGGCCCTGCCAAACCCATCGTGCGTGCGCGCATTTCGCCTGTGGGTGAAGGCCTGCAAGTGCTCGTTTTTACACCCGACCAGCCTGACCTTTTTGCCCGCATTTGCGGCCACTTTGACCAGTCGGGCTTCAGCATTCAGGATGCCCGCATCCACACCACCCGCACGGGCTGGGCGCTGGACACCTTCCAGATCGTCACGCCCATGTTGCCCGAGCACTACCGCGAGCTGCTGAGCATGGTCGAGTCAGGCCTCACGCAAACCCTGGAAAAACAAGGCCCCCTGCCCGCGCCCACCCGTGGGCGGGTGTCGCGGCGGGTCAAGAGCTTCCCGGTCACCCCACGCGTGAGCCTGAAGCCCGACGACAAAGCCCAAAGTTGGTTGCTCAGCATCTCGGCCAGCGACCGCATTGGCTTGCTTTACAGCATCGCCAGCGTGCTGGCCCACCACGGCCTTCATCTTCAATTGGCCAAAATCAGCACCTTGGGCGAACGCGTGGAAGACAGCTTTCTGATCAGCGGCGCCAAGCTTCAGCAAAACAAAGCGCAGATTGAGATCGAGACGGAGTTGCTGGCGGCGCTGCAGCCGGTCTGAGCGGGGTTATTGACTCAGGCGCGAAGAGTACCGGCAGACGGCCGGGTCGAACCAGGTTTTTGAGAACTCGGCGACTTGATTGCCCGACGTCCAGGAAACGCGCTCCACGTAACCAGCGCAGTCACCCGCCAGCAGTCCTATGGGCTGCGCAGCCCAAGCGGGCGCAGGGGCTGCGCTGATCTGGTCTTCTACACGCGCAATCCAGACCCCCAAACGCTGTTGGTAAAACAAATACATCGAGTCTCCCAGCTCGTCGACGCTCAAATCAGGGCAGGCCTTTGCAGAAAACCAGATTTCCTCCAACGCGACAGGCTGCTGACTCAAAAAACGAAGCCTGCGTACGCGCCAGCAAAGTGCACCCACGCTGGCGATGGCAGGAAAGCCGTCCGGGCAAGCCTGCTTGGACACATCCAGAATATGCGCCGTTGGCAGGCCAGGGCCATCAAGCAGTTCCAAGCGAAACAACTCATAAATTTGCTGCTTGCCTTGCACTTGGCGCACATAAGTGCCTGAACCCTGAATGCGTTCGAGCACGCCCTGCTCTTCCAGCAAGGCCAGCGATTTGCGCAAGGTGCCAACGGCGACCGACAAACTCAGAGCCAACTCGGCCTCGGTGGGCAGCCTTTCACCGCCATGCCAATAACCGGCCTTGATTTGACGGGCCAGCAATTCTGCAATTTGCAGGTAAACAGGCAAGGGTTTGGCGGGTCGAGCAGCGTTCATGGTTGACAGTATGACAAACCGGTGGAAACCCGCATAGCCAAACCCCTCGATTCATATATGATTCATTCACTTTTAAACAGGAGTCTGACATGAGCATCGTTCCAGTCAAAGGCCAAGACATCCAAGGTGCCGAGGTGGCGTGGTTCGCGCCCCTGTGTTCTGACGATTTTCGCCATCTGGGGGTGCCCGAAGGCGACCTGCGCAGCAACTGGGCCAACACCAGTCGCATCGTGGAGCGGGCCGATGAACTCGGCTTTCGAAACATCCTGTGCCCTTCTTCTTACCAAGTCGGTCAGGACACC
>Ga0208916_10000112_pt1 | contig 37914 bp, 52 predicted proteins | sample DEB19_08_DNA_5_FD_184523 | JGI IMG/M metagenome (GOLD analysis project Ga0208916, IMG submission 184523) | Aqueous microbial communities from the Delaware River and Bay under freshwater to marine salinity gradient to study organic matter... | ecosystem: Environmental > Aquatic > Marine >... | reverse complement strand
GTGTGTCGCGCGGGGTAAATGCGTGCAAAATTTTTTTGAATAGGAACCATGCCGCGGACGACCATAGCTGATGCGTGCCGCGCCCGCCAAATTAACAGGAAAGACTGGGACGAAGCAAAGCGGCAAGGGGTAGATCCGTGGGATAGGAATGCTTTTGAACTATGGATTTCGAAGAGGAGAAAGCGAATTTCCAAAGGTGCTGAAATCCCAAAAGACAATCCGGCGAGCGAAGCCAATTCCATTGAGGATATCCGCGATAAACTGGCCATTGCCGCGGACTACGACACCGTCAAAATCCTCTCCGAGAAACTCAAAGGCCTTCAGACCGCCGCCAAGCTCCAGCGCGAAATGCGCGAACTCATCCCGCTTGCCGAGGTCCGCGAGCGCGACATCCGGATCGCCTCAGTGGTCAAGGCCGGTGTGCTGAAGCTCTGCAACGACTCCGCCCCCATGGCTGAGGGGCTCGACGCGGCGGGCATCCACAAAATCCTCATGAACATGGGCCACGAAGTCCTCCTCATGATGGCCGACGAACAATCCCCATTCTGGGCAGAGTTCAAATGAGCGCGTCTTTCCGCACCGCCATCCGTCCCCCCACCAAGCTCACCCCTTGGGAGTGGGCGGCAAACAACGTCCGCATCGCAAACTCCGAGCGCTCTCCCAAGTTCGACCCCGACCAGCTCCCCTGGTGGAAAGCCCCGCTCGAATGCGCCGCGGACTACCAAACCCGCCAAGTCGTCATCCTCGCCCCCACCGGATCCGGCAAGTCCACTCTCGGCGAAGCCCTCATCCCCTACGTCGTTTCAGAAAACCCCGGCCCGTTCCTCTACGCCTCGCAGACCGATCCGGACGCCAAGTTCTGGGGAGAAACCCGGCTCATCCCCGCCCTCCAGTCCTGCGAGTCCATCAAGCCCCTCTGGCCCAAGGACCGCCACAAGTCCCGCAAGCTCGAGATCATCTTTCCCCACATGCCCCTCATCATGGGCGGGGCGAACCTCTCGAACTTTCAGGAAAAATCCGTCCGCTGGCTGTTCGGCGACGAAGTCTGGGCGTGGGCACCTGGGCTTGTCCGCGAGTTCCAAGCCCGCCATCACAACCGCTGGAACCGCAAGGAATATCTCGTCTCCCAAGGCGGCACCGCGGGCACCGAGGACGAGAATGGAAACTGCGAGGGCGGCGACGAACTCTGGCGCGAGTGGAAAAAGTCCGATCAAGCTGAGTTCTCCTGGCGCTGCCCCAAGTGCCGCGAGCCCCAGCCCTACGACTTCGAAAGCCTGCGCTACGACCTCATCGAGAAACCCACAGGCGGCATCGATGACCAAGCCACCAGCACCACCGCCCGCATGACCTGCAGGAAGTGCTCCAAAGCCTTTCCGGACACCGTCGCAAACCGCCGCCTGCTCGCCTCCTCCAACATGAAAAACGGCGCGCTCGGCTACATCTCCACCGCCGGCGGACTCCATGGCCGCCGCGGCTTCCACATCGATTCCCTTGCCATCTGGTGGATCCCATGGGCGCAGGAAGTGCAGGAATTCCTTGAAGCCAAGCGCCTCGCCAAAGCCGGAGTTGTCGATCGCCTCCGCCAGTTCACCCAAAAACGCCGCGCCCGCTTCTGGACCGACGATATGGCCATCGCCAAAGTCGAAATCCGCACCACCACCGACTTCACCAAGCTCGATCACGAAAACGGCGCACCCATCCCCGGAGAAGTCCGCCGCTTCGCCACCATCGACGCCGGCGGAGACCACTACTGGCTCACCATCGCCGCCTGGAGGCAGGGCGGCACCTGCCGCGTCCTCTGGGAAGGCTACGTCCCCAGCGATGGCGCGGACGAAGCCGAGCTCAAGGCCCTTGTCGATCGCTACCACGTTCCCCCGCCCCAGACCTTCATCGATATCGGCTACGAGCAAGACCGCATCCTTGACCTTTGCGTTAAACACGGCTGGACCGGGATCAAGGGCGAGGGAAACAAACGCTTCTTCATCCACCCAAACGCCAAGGGCAAGCCCATCGAGAAACTCTTCTCCAAGGTCAAGCGCGCCCGCGCCAAGTCCGGCGGCATCGCCCGCTTCATCTTCCTCGCCTCCAATCCCGTCAAAGACGTGCTCGCACGTCTCCTCAGCAGCGGCACCGCCATCGAGCTGCCCGCCGATCTGAGCAAAGCCTTCCAAAACCACATCAACTGCGAGCGCCGCACCGTCGAGCGCCACCCCAAGACCGGAGAGGAAAAATCCGTCTGGATCCGCCCCGGATCGAAAGCAAACCACTTGTGGGACACCATGTGCTACCAAGTCGGCGCAGCCCTTGCCTTCCGGGTCTTTGATTCTGAGGAGGAAAATTGAATCTGTAAAACCAAGATACCCATGAAAACATACTCTGAAAAACTGAAAGATCCGCGCTGGCAAAAGAAGCGTTTAGAAGTATTGCAGCGAGATGATTTTTGCTGTCTTCGTTGTTTGGATTCCGAATCCACATTAGCAGTTCATCATCTTTTCTACATCAGAGGAAGGAATCCATGGGAATACCCTATGTGGTCACTGGAAACATTGTGCGAATCATGCCATGATGACGAACATAGCGCGCCAGAAGCTGAGGATGAAAAAATAGGAACGGAGTGGGAAGCGATGATCGGATTTATCTTTGGGGACCAAATAACAGATGGAACTGGCCATCACTGGGATCTCGCCGTGGAATGCGGAATGCTGGCGAGCGACATCGGGCGTGTTGAATTCGAAAAATGGCTTCTTCACGCAGCTAACGCCGAAAGACTTAGGCGAGAGAATCGAGCTGTTTTGGATTCAGCCACTACCGACAAACCTCCCCACTTGACCCCCACCCCAAAACCCGCTACCACCGACCCATGAAAGAACTCCTCACCGGTGCATCCATCGTCACCGTTCTTGCGGTCTGCGCCTTCATTTTTGCCGTGGTGATGCAGCCCATTTTCATCTGGATCATCTGCACCCGGCTCAAGCGCACGAATGAATTGCTGCGCCGCATCGATTCCAAGACCGCCGTGCCCGCTCCACGGCGCTGAGGCGGTTTGACATTCGCGCCCGGGTTGCGACACCCGCCGCGTGAACATCGCCGCCACGGGAAACGCCATCTATTCCGCCCTCAAGGACGACGCCGCCGCCGTGGCGAAGGTCCGCGCGGAACTCAAGACGCTGGCGCTGGCCATTACCACCGATCCGGCATCCGTGGCCACCGTGACGAGCGCCACGGTCAACGGGCAGAGCTTCACAGCACAGCCCACCATCACCACCGGCCAGAGGCTTGCCCTGCTCCGGTGGGTCGTCCGTTGTTTCGATGCGGGCACCGCCATTTCCTCCACTCAAATCTCCACCTTCTGAGCCATGGCGATCCTCAACGAATTCGGGCAGCCCTTCACCTTCGCCCACGCCGCAGACCGCAGCCACCGCCGCGGGCCGCAGTTCACCGTGCGCAATGACGACATCGACCGGCTCATCCCCGCCAACGACCGCCGCACCCTCGCCAGCCTCTCGAACCGCCTGTTCATGAACATGGGCGTGCCCAAGGCCTGCGTGCTCCAGAAAGCGGACTTCTCCGTCGGCGAGGCTTGGCTTCCCAGCTACCTCGGCCCGGATGCGGACCGCGGCAAAGCCGTTGCCAAAACCATGCGGGACCTCTGGTTCCCGCAGTGCGACACCCGCGGCGGCATCTTCGATTGGTGGAAAATGCTCGAACTCTCCTCCGTCGCCATCGATCGGGACGGCGATTGTTTCTGGCTGCTCATCAAGGGGGACGATGGCTTCCCGCGCGTTCAGCTTGTCCCCGGCCACCGCTGCTACGATCGGAACAACGGCACCCGAGTCGAAGAGGGAAAATTCACCGGCTACCGCATCATCGATGGCGTCATCTACCACCGCGGCGGCCGCCCCGCAGCCTATCGTTTCAACGTCGGACAGGACGGCGAGGAAGCGTTCGAGGACATCCCGGCCGCCAATGTCATCCACCACTTCGATCCCACCCACTGCGAGCAAGGACGCGGTCTTCCCGCGTTCACCCACGCCCTGGAATCGCTGAAAATGTCCCTGCTCTCCACCGAGGACGAGCGGATCCGCCAGCAAATCATCTCCCGCCTGCACCTCACCGTTTTCAACGAACACGGCGCGCCGGATCTGGACGACCCCGGCACCGTGCTCGACAACGAAACGGACGCCCCCCTCGGCTTTTCCACCAAAGCCTTCCCCGGAGGCGTCATGTATCTCCCCTCCGAGGGAAACCAGCGCGTCGAGCAAATGCGCCACGACAACCCCGGCCCCATCTGGGACAGCTTCCAAGACCGCATCGTGCGGGACGCCGTCATCTCCGTCTGGTCCTACAGCGTCTGGAAATCCAGCGGCCAAGGCACCGCCGAGCGCGGGGAAATCCTCAAATGCCGCCGCTTCGTCACCAAGCGCCAAGGCCAGCTTTGGTATGCCGCCCGCCGCGCCTTCTCATGGGCGTATGGCGTGCTCGCCAGCGCCGGCCGCGTGCCCATGCTCGCCAATCCCACCGCGTGGGACTTCTCCCGCCCGCCCCGCCTCTCCGTGGACGATGGACGGGAGTCCAAAATGGAACTCGATGAACTCATCACCGGTTCCCGCAACCTCGGCGAAGTGCTCGAAGCCCGCGGCCTCACCGAGGAAGAATTCGAGGACCAGCGCGCCCGCTCCGTTTACCTCCGCAAGCTCAAAGCACTCACCGTGGCCGAAGAACTCAACGCCAAACACGGCCGCCAGATCGTCATCGAAGACCGCGAAATGTTCATGCTCACCGCTAACGAAATGAGCGCCGCCAACCAGGCGGATCCAGCACCACCCCAAGCCCCACCTTCCAATGAACCTGATCCAGATTGAAAACCGCACCGGAAAACTCCGCCTCAACGATGGCGTGAACAAGGAAAGCGCGGACAAACTCATCGAAGAACTCGACCGCCTCTACGGCCCCGCTGCCGTCGCCTCCGGCATGAAGATCGGTGACGTCGTTTGCTCCACATCCAATGCCCTCGAAGCCGTCGAGGTGGAAATCAACTCTCCCGGCGGCGGAGTCTTCGAAGGCCAGCGCATCTACAACGCCCTGCGCGAGATGTCCGGCCGCGGAGTCGCCATCACCACCACCGTGAACGGCATCGCCGCCTCAATGGGCAGCGTCATCCTCATGGCGGGAGACCAGCGCCGCATGACCAAGGGCAGCCGCGTGATGATCCATGAGGCCTCATCCATTGCATACGGAGACGCCCGCACCATGCGCAAAACCGCCAACCTGCTCGAAGGCATTTCCGCAGAAATCGCCGGCATCTACGCCGAGCGCACCGGTGGCGATGCCGCTGCCATCCGCAACCTCATGTTTGAGGAAACATGGATGACCGCCGAGCAAGCCAAGGAAAACGGCTTCATCCACGCCATCGTCAAAGATGGCAAAACCGAAGCCGCGAAAAATTCCGACTCCGGCCATGTTGACATTCGCGCCATGGACCTGAAACCACCGTCCATGAACCTGCTCGCCCGCCTGTTCCCCGGAAAAGACGAATCCGCCCAGATCGAAGCCGCCGCCGCTGAGATCGATTCTCTCCGCGCCGATATCGCCGCCAAGGATGCCCTGATTTCCGGTTACGTCACCGACCTCACCGCCAAGGACCAGACCATCGCCGAGAACATCGCCACCATCGCCGCGCGCGATGAAAGCATCACCACCCTCACCGCGGAACTGCAAACCGCCAGCGAGTCCCTCGCCACCGCGCAAGCCGACCTCACCGCCAAGGACGCCGCCATCGAGGCAGCCAAGCAATCCTCCGGCAAGCAAGCCATCGAGATCCTCGCCAGCATCGGACAGGACAAGCCGCTGGAGGAAGTGGAAACGCAGGTCGTGAACCATCTGGAAGTTTACAACTCCCTCTCCGGCGCGGAAGCCTCCGCCTATTTCAAGAAATACGAGAAGGAAATCGCCGCCGCCCAGCGCTCCTCAAAAGCCTGAATCCCTCACACCCATCACCTAACCACCCACCACCATGGCCACCGTTTACAACGACAAGATTTTCGGACAAAAGATCTTCCAACAACTCAACTCGCTGCTGATCCCCATCAGCGCGTTTTCCACGGACATCTCGGACGAGCTGAAAGGCCCCGGAGATTCCGTCACCGTGCCGCTGTTCGGCAATGTCACCACCACCACCTTCACGCAGGCCACTGACGTGATGGAGCAAACCGGAGGCAGTATCTCGGCGATCACCGTGAGCCTTACCTCGCGCAAGATCACTCCCGTGGACCTCACCCACCAACAACTCCTCGAGTCCTCGGCCGCCGGCCGTGTGGATGCGTTCTCCGGCCAAATGGCGAAGTCGATGGCCAAGATGGTCCTTCAGGACATCATGAGCGTCATCACCACCGTGAACTTCGGAGCCGCGGTCATCACCACCGCGTCCTCGAACTACGCGCGCACCCAACTCATCGCCGCCCGCCAAGCCGCGCTCGATGCCGGTGTGGATGGAGACATGTCCTTCGTTTCCAACCGCGTGATCGAATCCGCCTTCCTCGGCGATGACAAGATCACCCTCGCCCTGAACCGTGGCGATGCCATGGCCATCAAGGAAGGCAATCTCGGCCGACTGCTCGGCATGGATCTCTATGCCTCGTCCGCCTTCCCCACCAATTCGATTTCCCTCAACGGATTCGTCTGCGGCAAGGAAGCCATCGCCGTCGCGTTCCGCCAGATCAACCAGGCGCTTCCGGACGGAGAATTCGAAGCGATGGAAACCTTCATCGATGACGAAACCGGCCTGTCGATGCTCTACACCCGCCACTGGAGCCGCGCTCAGGCCAAGTGGTTCATCAACCTTCACATGCTCTACGGCTACAGCAAGGCTGTCACCACCGCGCTCAAGGTCTTCACCACGCCGACCACCTGATTTCGGCATCATGACCCGCTGCCCGCCGTCTCGGGAGAAGACGACGGGCGGCGTTCACTTTTGGAGGGCCTTCCAATCCGGGGCCGCAGGTTTCTCCCACCTGCGGCCCTTCCTTTTTCACACGACACCATGACACCACTTCTCAGTCTCTGCGTCATCACCGGCAACGCCGAGCAATACATCGGCCGCTTTCTGGAAAACTTCAAACCGCTCGCCGATGAAATCATCATCGTCCGCGCCTGCGGAAACCAACCACCGGACCAGACGCTGGCCATCGCCAAGCAATGCGGCTGCCGCACCGCCATCTACTCGAACAGCCACGATTGGCCGCATGTGGACGACTTCGCTGCCGCGCGAAACATGGCGTTCTCACTCGCCTCCCATGATCTCATCATGTGGGCGGATCTGGACGATACCATTTCCGCGGAATCCATTGCCGCCATCCGCGCCGCCATGGCTCGCTTGCCGGAGGATTGCGTGGGCATCTCCATGCCCTACGTGGTGCCGGAAGATGGCCTGAAAGTTTACCGCGAGCGCATCATCCGCAAGGGCAGCGCCGTCTGGACTTCGCCGATCCATGAGTTTCTCAAGTTCCACGAAGAACCCAAACTGGCGGAAATCCATCACGGTCACATTCTCCACGCCCCCACCGGATCGCGTGCCGCCAACGACGAGCGAAACCTCCGCATCCTCGAAAGCATCCCTCCGGAAAAACGCAGCGGATCCCACCGCTTTCACCTGTTCCAATCCCTGCGCGCCGTGGGCCGCACCGAGGACGCCGCCGCCGAGGTCGTTTCCATTTTGGCGGATCCATCCGCAGACATCGGCAAGGCGGAGCGCTTCGAGTTGTTCATCGCCGCCGGCCAGCTTTCTCCGGAGCCATCCCAGCGCGCGCAGTTCATGCTTCAAGCTCTGGCCACCGATCCCACGCGCCGCGAGGGGTATGGCGAAATGGCGCTGTGCATGATGGGCATGGGCCGCCCTGCAGACGCGCTTTCCTACACCAACAGCATGCGCGCCCTCCAGCCGCCGGCCGAGTTCCACTGGAACCGCCGCGGCAAGTATTACGGCTGGCTCGGCGAACAACTCCACGGCATGGCCCTGCGCGCCTCCGGATACTTCGAGGAAGCGGATGCGGTGGAAACCAACCACTTCATCCGCCACGGTGCGAAAATTTCCCTCGTCCACGCCACCCGCGGGAGGACCAAGCAAGCCGTCACCGCCCGTTTGAACTGGCTCGAAAAAGCCGCGGACCCGGACGCCATCGAGCATATCTTCGCGATCGATGCGGATGATCCGATGGCCGCGTTTCTCACCGTCCACAACCACGTCGTGCTCCCCGGCAACGGCGGACCCGTCGCCGCTTGGAATGCCGCAGCCTCCAAGTCCAAGGGCAGCGTCATCGTGCAAATGTCCGACGATTGGGAACCTCCCATGCACTGGGACAAGCTGATCCTCGATGCCATTGGAGACACCACCCGCGAGGCCGTGCTTGCCGTCAACGACGGCCACCGCAAAGACGATCTGCTCTGCATGGCCATCCTCACCCGGGCGAGATATCAGCAGCAGGGATACCTGTTTCACCCCGAGTTCTTTTCCATGCACTCGGATAACTGGTTTTCCGAGCAGGCATTCTTGGACGGCGTGGTCATCGACGCCCGGGACCGCATCACCTTCGAGCACATCCACCCTGCATTCGGCAAGGCGGAGATCGATGAAACCTACGCTCGCAGCAATCAGGGATATCACTATCAGACCGGCGAAGGAATCATCAAGCGCCTCCGCGCCGGAGTGATGACCAGCTCGGACGTTCACGGATGGTTCGATTTCCGGGATGTCTATGACTACTTCGCCAAGGAAATTCCATCCGATGGAACTTTCATCGAGGTGGGAAGCTGGAAAGGGAAAAGCATCATCTACCTCGCCCAGCGCTGCCAGGACATCGGCAAATCCTGCACGCTTTATGCGGTGGACACTTTCCAAGGAGATGCCGAAACCGGCAAGGCGGACGTCTATCAGGAATTCAAGAAAAACCTGAAATCCGCCATCGTGGCTTTTGATGTGGAAACCGTCGTCATGCCTTCCATCGAAGCCGCGGAAAAGTTCAAAGGAGAGCATGACATCATCTTCCTCGATGCCGCCCACGACGAAGCCTCCGTCACCGCGGACATCGCCGCATGGCTGCCCAAGGTCAAGCCCGGCGGCATCCTCGCCGGGCACGATGCGGACGCCCCGGGCGTGATCGCCGCGCTCGCCACCCACAAGCTCCAAATCCAGCGCATCGGCCGTTGCTGGATCCATCATAAATAACCGCACCACCACCATGGCAAAACTCACCCACGACGTCGTAGCCACCATTGGCGAATACAAGAACAGCGCTGGAGAAACCAAGAAGCGCTACCTCACCTGCGGCAAGTGTTTCACCGATGACGAAGGCCGCCAGGCCATCAAGCTCGATGCCATTCCCGGCCCCGGCTGGTCCGGCTGGCTCTCGCTCTATCCCGCGGAAAAACAAGCGCCGCGGCAAGCGCCCGATCCCCGTCCGAAACCCAAAGATCCGCCTCCCGAAGGTGACTACCAAGAAGAAGACGACATCCCATTCTAAGCCATGAAACTTTCCATCCTCACCCCATCCATTCCCGAGCGCACCGCTGCTGCGGAAACGCTTGCCGCCGAGACCGCCCGCCAGATCACCGAGGGCGGATTCCTCGGGCAGGTGGAACACCTCATTTTCTCGGACAACCGCCAGCGGACCATCGGAGCGAAACGCCAGGCGCTGGTGGACATCTCCCGCGGCGAGTATTTTGCATTCGTGGATGACGATGACGCCATCTCTCCGGACTACGTCGCAAAGTTGTTAGAAGGCATCCGCACCGGTGCCGACGTCATCACCTTCCGCCAGCAGTGCATCTACAATGGACAGGAAGGGATTATCGAGTTCGGACTCAATCACCACGATCACCCCTTCCGCCCCGGAGAAGTGACCAAGCGCGCCCCCTGGCACGTCTGCGCCTGGAAACGCGAGCGCGTGGCCACCTGCCAGTTTGGAGAAACCAACTACGGCGAGGACTTCATCTGGTGCCAGCAAGCCCGCCGCCGCATCGCCAGCGGCTGGCACATCGACGCCATCCTCCACACCTACCGCCACGACGCCGCCACCACCGCGGCACCGGAGCCCGCCCGCCTTTGACATTCGCGCCGCGCGTGGGACACCGCGGGCATGTCACTCGTTTCCGCATTCGCCACCGCCGCGCACACCGCGGCCGCCGCCATGATCGGCGAGGAAACCGTCACCATTGGCGCGCTTTCGCTTTCCTGCGTGCTCGCGGAGGCCAGTAACGCCCCGGAGTTTTCAGAAAACGGCGGATTCGAGGCGCGCAAGACCCTCACCGCCACTTGCAAAACCTCCGCGATTGGCAGCACCGCCATCGTCAAGAAAACCGCGACCGCCCGCGGAGCGTCGTGGCGTGTGGATGCCGTGAGTGCCGGTGCCACCTTCACCACCCTCACCTTGATCGAACCCACCCGCTCATGATCAAGGCCAGCATCGATCGCCCCAAGCTCGAGCGCTCCCTCAAGCGCTTTGCCAAGGAATTCGGCGATACCAACGCCACCGCCATCGCCCGCTGGGGTGTGCAGTCATGCCGCGAAGCCGCGCTCGAGACCCTGCCTTGGAAAACCAAAGGATCCGACTCCGCCAAGAAACAACAGCAAGCCGCCATCCAGAAAGACATCGGCCGCGTCTGCAACGTGCAGGAAACGGTTTCCCGCGCGCGCCGCAAGGCCGGAGGAGAGCGCTTGCTGCAATCCCCCGCGGACGTCATTGCCTGGATGGACCAGAACCGCGCCGAAAACCACCGCACGCGGAAACTTCCGCCCGCCCAGAAAAAGACCGTTTCTCGCACCGTCTTCACCGCCACTGTTCGCCTGCTCATGAAACACGCCGGCATCGCCAAAGGCGGATTCATCGGCGCAGGCATGGAGATCGCCAAGGCCCAGAAAGGCGCGAACCGCATCGCCATCGGCAAGAACTTCCTCAGCTACGCCCAGAAGCATTCCGCATTCGGCAGCGCCACCCGCCCGCGGCCGGGCTTTGCCACCAGCGCCACTCTGAAAAACCGCGCCGCCCACACCGGATCCGCCTACGTCCTGAAAAAATCCGGGCTCAAGCGCGCCATCGAGTTCGGCCTCAAGAAGACCGTCCAGTGGTATTCCCGCGCCGTCTCCGCCCAAAACAAGAAACAGAAGCCATGACCCTCAACGAAAGCCTGCGCGATTGGATCCAGCACAACCTGCCATCCAAGCCCGATCTCCAAGTCCTCACCCTCGTCACCCTCGGCGAGACGGACGAACTCGACCCGCCATTCCTCGGCATCCGTGAAACCGGCTCCGAGCCCTACAAGCAGGACGACGTGATGCTCCCCGGCGTCTCCACCGTGGAAATCACCTGCGAGCTCCACACCGTGCCCGCCGATGCGGAAAACGACGGCACCGCGCCAGAAACCGAACGCGACTACCGCCGCCAGCTCTACGACATCCTCGGAGACCGCCGCGCGATCGATTGGATGGACGGGCGGAATGGATGGAACGTTTTTGACATTCGCTTGGCAGCGCCGACGACCGACGTGTCCGAGGGACGCCGCATTTCGAGCTGGGTCCTCAACATCGTTTCCGCTCCCGCACACTAACACCCTTTCCGCCATGTCCTCCGCCACCGTTTATTCCGCCGCGCAGTTCGGTCTTGCAGACGATACCCCCGCCACCGGCACCATCATCGGCTCCATCACCTGGACCGGATCCTCAGAAACCGCCGAGCTTCCGGATCACATCGGAAACTCCATCGCCCTCGCCGTTTACAATCCCCGCAAGGAAGTCTCCGGAGACGGCGTGCTCGCCGCCAAGGGCACCGGCCTCGTGGGCGATATCGGCGACGTGCTCACCCTTGCGAACACCACCAAGAACACCCGCACGCGCAACAGCGAAGGCCTCGGCGTCACCCCTGCCAGCGGTGCGGGCATCGTCATCACCGGCAACACCATTTCGCCGCAACAAACCGGCTTCGAAGGCGGCGGTTTCACCGGCCTTTACCTGCCCTACGTCGCCCTCGGCACCACTTACACCGCCACCTGACGCGGTGCCACACCTGAGAAACCATGACACCCCAACTCAACGGCGCGCGCGGCCACCACTCCGGAGACATCAATCTCGTGGCGGCCCTCATGTCCCAAGGCATCCCGCTCGATTCCCGGGAGCCCGTCCGCCTCATCGAGGGCGGCACCGGCCCCGCCTATGGCTCCTACCGCTTCGGCGCATGCTCCGAGGACGGCACCGAGGACTGCGAGCGCCTCATGCTTTTCTGGAACGGCCACGATAACCTTGAGGCGGACCACGGCTTCGCCCAAGTCTGCCGTTTCATCCGCTCCCGCCCGCGCGGACTCCAAGGTTCCGAGGATCTGCTTGGCTTCGCCGTCACCTACCTCGCCGAGCGCGGCCACACCATGCCAGGCCTGCGAAAACTCGCGGACGTCCCGCAGTTCGTCAAAGCCCTGCCGCATGGCGAAGCCGCCTTCGTGCTCGCCTACGTCTGGAACCGGGAAATCTGCTTCCAGCTCCACCGCAACGCCAAGCGCTGCATCTACCAAACCACTGGCGAGGGCGACCAGACCCGCCACGCCCTCATCTCCACCCGCCTGCCCGTCTGGCAGCGCACCGAACTTCTCTCCCGCCTCCAAGGCTAAGAAACCATGAAACGCACCTGCCTCCTCTCCAAGTCCTACATTGGCCCGCCCATGATGCTCGCCGGCCGGGAAATCATCTTCTCCGCCATCGCCAACGAAATCATCCGCGAGCGTGGCAACGCATTCTTCGCCGCTCCCGGCCCCGAAAACCAAACCGAGTATTCCGGCATGGTGGAAGGCATCCTCATCATGTGGCACCTCGCCGCGGACGACTTCGACCAAATCGAAAAGTTCCGCCAGTTCACCCCACAGGAACGCGCCGCGGAAGTTCTCACCTTTGCCCTGAGCCACGAAGCCGGGATCGAGGAACTCAAACCCCAACTCCTCGCCCGCATCGAGGCCGCCATGGCCGCCGCCGTGGAAAGCGAGGGCCGGGGAAAGTCTCACCCGCCAGCCCAGGACTCCTAGCCCTCATCGATCTCTTCGCCCTCCGCCATGGAATCGCCCCCGAAAAACTCCTCCGCCACACCGACCTCGGCCGCGTCCTCCAACTCCTCCACGCCGAGGGCGTCCGCGCCGGAGCATCCTTCGCATGGGCCGTTTACTTCGCGCCCGCGCCAGAACTCACCGCACCATTCGAAACCCCGGACATCCCGCTTGCCGTGGAATGGGCCACCCTCGAACCCGAATACACCTGAACCATGATCGGCACCACCTTCAAACTCGGATTTGACGGCACCTCCGTTTCCCGCGGACTCGGGAACATCTCTAACATTGTTGGACGAGTCGGCCGCCAAGTCGGCATCGGTATGGGCCGAGAAGTCGGAGCACGCATGACTGACTGGATCGGCCGCGTTTTGTCCGTGGTTCCTGAAAACCTCGGGGAAACCATGGACTGGGCGGGAGGCCTCAACGACATGAGCACCCAGACGGGCGTTTCCGTGAAGCGCCTCATCGAACTGCAGGAAGCCCTGCGCCTCTCCGGAGCCGAGGGCGCGGACACCTCCCGCATGATTTCCACCCTCGCCGCAAACCTTTCGGAAGCAGCGAAAAACGGCGGACCCGCCGCGGACGCCCTGCGTAAGCTCGGACTCAATGCGCAGGAAATCGCCGGCATGAACATCGATCAGGCATTCTACACCATCGGCCAGCGCATCGCCGAGCTCACCAAAACCACCCGCACCCCCATCGAGTTCACCTACCTCTTCGGCCCCAAAGTCGGCACCCAGATCGTCGAGACCTCCGACAAAATCGCCGGGCTCGAGTCCTCCATGGCCGATCTCTTCGGCGCGCGCATGGGCTACAAGCTCATCCGTTTCTTCAAAGACTTCAACGGCAGCATGGGCCAAGCCCGCAACAACGTCGGAGACCTCGCCAGCGCCATGGACGGAGGCCTCGCCGCCCGCATCGACGACATGGGAGACGCCCTTGGCCGTTGGCAAACCCTCAAGCGCTCGCTCGGCACCATGGCGCTCGACGAAGTCAGCCGCTTCGGCGGCGGCGGCGGCATCAATCGCATTTTCGATTCCCTCGATGCCGAGAAATTCCGCCCGAAGATCCAAGAACTCATGTCCATGCTCGGCCGGAATCTCGAAGTCCTGCTCTCCCAAGACCTCGGCAAATCCTTCGGGGACATCTTCCGCAACCTCGGAAAATCCTTCGGAGAAGGCATCAAGGACTCCCTCAAAATCGACGTCAAATCCCTCATGCCCTCCCTCATGGGCTTCGGCAGCGGCGGCAAGACCGCCAAAGCCGAGTCCGATCCCGCCCTCCAGAAAACCAACACCCTCCTCAGCGACATCCGCCGCGAGGTAGGAACCGCCAGATTCGCCTGAACCATGAGCACCTCCTCGCAAATCTACGGACTTGCCGCAGCCACCCTCAATCCCGGGCCGCGGTTCACCTACGTCGTCACCCCGGAAGGCATGACCACCGGCTCCATGGACTTCACCTGCCGCAAGGGAGCCATCGATACCCCAGTCATCAAGGCCAAGCTCGCCAAGGGCACCCTCATCGGCCAGCTCTACCCACAAGTCCCCGCAGGCCTCGGCTACCTCCGCGTCGATAGCTACACCTCCCGGGATGAACCCGGAGCATACTCCGTCGTTTCCGTGGAGTTCAAAGGCGTGGACGTCTCCGGCACCGACTACACCTTCGAGGGCAGCGTCGTTTACAGCCGCAACAACGCCCTTGCGGACGCCCCCATCTTCACCAACCCGCGCTTCCTCGCGCAAGTCACCGAAAACACCCGGGACACCATCAAGGGCGGAGCCGATGGCATCTACATCAAAAACCTCGCCAACTCCACCACCAGCTCATTTGAGATCGTCAACGCGAGCTCCGGCGCGCTCATCGAGACCCTCACCGACGAAAACTTCCGCTTCTGGTGGGACTACATCGTCACCAAAGGCCACCTCACCTATCCCAAAGCCACCTCGGACTGGACCAAGACCGCCACCGGCAAAGGAGCCTTGCGCTCCGCGGACTTCGCGGACTTCGGCATGATCGATGATCCACCCGGCAGCCCTGCCGCCCTGCCCGGAGACGTCTGGATCTACTCCGGAGCCACCGAATCCATCGCCGTTTCGGGAGACGGCGCAAACTCCTACTCCAAAACGTGGACCTCCGGCTCTGAGGAAGACTACCCCACCCAAATCTTCGGCCCGGAAGCCTGATCCCGCCATGTCCCTGCCCATCAACCTCCCGCCGCGCGTCGTTCCAGGGCAGCCCGTCTCCGCCTTCTGGGCAAACTCCCTGCGCGAATCCATCGCCCGCCTCGCCCGCCGCAAAGCCATCCGCCGCAGCGGATCCAGCGCCACCGCCGCCGCCGCGCTCGTTCCCTGGCAGCCCACCTTCTTCACCGAAGGCACCGGCGAGGCCACCGTTTACAAATGCCGCTTCCACCTCGGCACCCTCAATCAGAACGTCTCCACCAACTGGAACGACGCATTCACCCTCTCCATGGCTGGGGACGATTTCCACTTCGTCACCCTTGCCGTCACCACCGCCAGCGGAAAAGTCACCGCACTCACCCTCGCCGTCGAGTCCTCCCCACCCACCGAGGACAGCATTGCCAAAGACACCCCGCCCGTTTCCTTCAAGATCGTCCTCGGAGCCATCGGCCGCACCGCCGCCAAGATGATCATCACCACCAACCTCGAAGCCGTCGCCGCCGAGGTCTTCCGCGAGTCCAAATCAGCCCCCGCCACCGGTGCCGAGCCCTTCTCCCGCTGGTGGCGATGGAACGTGGAGGCGCTATGAAAACCTACACCCAGCGCCCCTCCACCGCGTGGACGGTTTCCTCCACCGCCTACCACATCGGCACCTCTTCCACCGGAGTTTACGATCTGCGCACCAGCGCCAGCACCACCGCCGGCGCCTCCTCATCGAACACGGCGGGCTCCACCGCTGGCCTCACCGCCCTCGTTCAAAACGCAGGCACCACCAGCCTCGTTTACGTCTCAGAGATCGGCCGCACCGTCTCCACTGTTTCCACCGCTTCCAGCCTCACCGTTCGAAACGTCCACCAATCCGCGCACAACCCCGGCAGCGCCATCAATTTCTCGGACACCTACAGCTACACCGAGGCCCGCCTCATCGCCCGCAGCGTCGCCGCCGGAGACTCCTCCTTCGCCGCCACCTCAAACACCTCCCTCACCACCGGATCCAGCTCCACCGAGTCCGATACCCACTCCAGTTCCACTTCGTCCGCCACGGCTGCATCCTACTCCACCAGCTCCACCAGCACCGCCTACACCGCCAGCGGAACCAGCACCACCTACACGACGCAGACCGTCGCCATTGATCTTTCCACCGTCACCACCACCGCCAGCGATGGCCATTTTAACGCCTTCACCACCACAAGTAGCAGCAGCGGCTACACCACCACGGCCACAAGCACGACAGGAAGCGTTTCATCGTCCTACAGCACGTGGGGAACTGGATATACAAGCCTAACCAATCGACCCACAACGATTACCACCGCGACCGCTGACGTAACTTGGACGGAGGATGACAGCATCAACCTGACAGCCACCACCCACGCCCGGACAAACTGGCAGTTTAACAATCTGCTACAAGATACGGTCTGCATCATGAACGCGAATCTTGGCGCGGACGGTTACAACCTATCCCCCAACCTTTGGACGTTCAACACGTCCGCCATCGCATCAACCCAAACCACGGCCGCGCTTTTTTCCGCCCTTTATTCGTCAAACGCCTCACAAACCGTCACCCTCTCGGAACGTTCCGTTTTCCTGACTTCATCCGCCCCCGTCACCGTCATCACGACAAGCACCGCGACAGCTACGCGCACAGCCACGCGAACCAGCACCACGGACACCGCCGCCGCCGCCGAAACTTACACCGCCACCGGAACCGCAACCTCTTACAACGGGAACTCCTATGCGGATTCCGACTATACCGCTACATGGTCCGCAAGTCACAGCCTCGGAGACGTTTCTTCATCTCAAAGCACGTGGACGGTAGCAACCACGACGGACACCAACGCACCAAAGGCGACAAGTTCTTCCACCATCTACACCCACAGCGCGCAACTCACAGGCTACACTTCCGGAACGCGCTGGACTAGCACCACCACCAGCGCGGAGTGGGGTAACGACGTTACCGAAACGGGAACCCGCATAGCCCCATGGTCATCCGCTTCGACTACCGTTACCCGATCAAGTCGCGCAACTACCGCCGACGAAATCTTGATTTCAAGCTACAGCACATGGGGCACCGGAACCAATACAAGCAGCTCATTGCTAGGTCTGGTTCCAACCAACACCACCCGCGCTTCATCCGTTTCCAGCACCTACACACTCCCCACTTGGCACGCGGACTTGCACGCTTCCGTTCCCTCTCAGACCTATCAGTTTATTTCCGCCGGAACCTCCCACCTCGGCACCACCAACGGTGGAGCCAGCCTAACCGCATGGACCGAAGCACGCGGCAGAATCTCTGTCGATGCTCGACCTACTGACGACAACATCCCCGCGCTCAACGAAGCCCGCTTCCAAGTCCACCCCTACGGACTCGCAGGCTTCGGCGGAAGCTTCACCGCTTCCGCGCTGGATGCCTACCTCACCACCACCCAAGGCCTCGCCTCCGGATCCACCTTTACCGAGGAAACCCTCCAGCTCACCGCCACCGCCTTAGCCTGCCAAGGCCTCACCTTCTACCCCGTCCCCTCCGCCATCCAGCTCGGCGGCACTGGAAACGCCGTCTCCACCTCCCTCATCTCCACCCCCTCCGTGATGACCTCGGAAATCTCCGTCGCCGCCACCTGGTCCAGCACCACTTCCACCACCGCCAGCACCGGCACCACCTCCACGACCACCACCCGCGCAGCCACCCACACCATCGCCATGGCTTCCCAGATCACCGGCAGCTACTGGTCCTCCGATCCCATCACCTTCAACTCCGCCGCCCGCTCCGAAATGCCCGGCGGCGCGAACTCCGGCGGCTACGCCATCGGAGATAACGCCATCAGCGAATCATGGAAACTCCTCCTCCGACAGGGAGCCGCCTCATGGACGGAATACAGCGCCGGCCAATCCACCGCCGCCCTCTCCCACTCCACCAGCGGCACCGATGCCTCACTCTCCCTCAGCGTCCCCCACTCCCACGCCATCGTCCTCTCCATGGAACCAGTTCTAACAGCCCGTTGGGACACCGCCGGAAACGCCTCCGCCTTTTCCTCACAGCAACATTTGAAACATCAGTGAAACTCGCCGTCGTTACCGCCGCCACCAAGTCCTACCTGCACGCCTGGCCGCAGTGCGTGCGCTCCATTGCCACCGCCGCCGCCCACATCACCAACGGCCATTTCATCTTCGCCACCGATCACTCGGACGAATCCAAACAAGCCGAGGAAACCCTCCGCGCCGAACTCCCCGAGGGCTGGGCCATCACCGTCATCCGCCTGGCAGGCATGGAAGACGACGCCAAGGACTATCAGAAATCCGCGCAGCTCCGCATTGCCGCCCTTCAAGGTGCCGCCTTGCACACCGCCCGCGTCAAGATCCGCCCGGATTTTCTCTGGTCCGTCGAGTCGGATAACATCGTCCCCGCAAATGCCCTGCGCGTCCTCCAGTGGACCCTCTCCATGCCACACGCAGACGGCTCTCCTCTCTACGCCATCGCCGCCGGAACCTATCAAAACGGCCTATTCCTCGGCGGCCGTGGCACCTATCAAAACCCCATCGCGGAAGACTTCCTTCCCACCGAGAGGAAACTCAAGCCACGCCTCAAATTATGCCTGAATGAATGTGAAAAAAGACTCGGCAAAGTGAATTTGCCGCCGCCTTCCACAATCTCCGAGCAGCCGATCAGTTTGGCGAAATGGCAAAAGGAGAAAGCCTCTTCACTGGAAAAAGAACAACGCAGGCACCAGCGCCTCATGAAGTGCGTGAAAGCCTCCCCGCCCGACGGGAACATTTGGGAAGTCATCGCAAAACACGGCTGGCATCCCCGCGGCTGGCTCGACTACGCCTACCCCGGCATCGGTGAAGGTGCCATTGTCCCCTCCGATTGGTGCGGACTCGGCTGCACCCTCCTTGATCGCCGCGCCCTCGCCCTCGCGGACTTTGCCGGATACGATGGCGGCGGCACTCAAGACCTCTTTCTCTGCTTCCGCCGTTGGCGGCCCGCAGGTCTCCGCATCGCCTGCGTTCCCCACGTCGCCTGCGATCACGTCAAAAAAGACCCCGCCGGAAAAATCACCCACCACATCGCCTACCACGAACCCGAGGGGCCCTACCAAGGCCACCTCCGCGCGCGTGCTCAAGAGTGGATCCCGGTTTGACATTCGCGCCGCGCGCGGGACACCCGCCGCATGTCCATTTCAGACGCCAAGGCAAATATCAGCCTCACCGCACTCGGCACCCCATCGGGCACCAACTTGAGCGGAAACGTCCAGATCGGTGAGTCCATCAGCCCCATCACCTTCGCCGATGCAAATGTCGCCTACAGCCTGCGCGCCATCCTTGCACCAAGCACCAACTCCTTCGCCCTTGTCCTCGCCGATGGAGACACCTCCGGCTCCATCACATGGGCAGCTGGCACGGCCCAAGTGGAGACCGCCACCATCGTCGCTGCTTCCGGCTGCACCAGCAACGGCACCATGGCCATGACCCTCACCGCCGCAGGCATGACCGGCAGCCCGCGCACCATCAACGTCGCGCTCACCACCACCGAGCACACCACCGCCGCGCTCATCGCCACCGCAGCCCGCGCCGCCATCAATGCGGACACCGTCGCCGCCGCTTGGCTCACCGCCTCCGGCACCGGTGCCGACATCGTCCTCACCATCGATCCCACCAGCACCTTCACCGTCACCGGCGGCACCCTCAATCTCTATCCCGCAAACGACGGCACCCTCAATCTCGCCATTCCCTCCGGCCTCGGCGTCACCGCCGCCGCCACCTCCACCAACACCACCGCCGGAGTAGCCACCGATGGAGCCAAAATCTACGACGGAGACGGCAACGACTTCGAGGGCGTCCCCCTCCATTCCATCGTCACCCACCGCGGCATCCTCATCAAATGCTCTGCCGGAGAAGCCGTCTGGACCGATACCGTGGACACCGGCGGGAAACTCACCGCGGGCAGCTATTTCCTCCTCATCAATCCGGAAATCAACACCGCTTTGGACATCGAGACCGACTCCACCCACACCTGCGATTTCACCATCACCGTCATCGGCTCCACCACCTGATCCATTTCCCCCATGGCACTCGACCTCACGCCCCTGAAATGGGATTGGGCACCCATCACCCAAGGGGACACCTTCCCCGCCACCCTCATCACGGAAACCTCCGCGGATACCACGCTCTCCCGTGTCCGTGTGAAAATCAAAGCCGCCGGATCCACCAGCGCCGCCCTGCTGCTCGATAGCCAGACCACCGGCGTCACCATCGGCACCGCCACCGCCGGAGCATGGTCCTTCACCATCGCAGCCATCTCCACCACCTCCCTCGGCGCTGGCGTCTATTCCCACGACGTCGAAACCACCGACTCCGCCGGCACCGTCCGCACCGAGTTTGCCGGCACATGGGAAATCCTCACCCAGATCACCGACTGACATGGCCCGTTCATTCACCATCATCCAGGACGGCGAGAGCCGGAGTTTCACCATCGAAACCGGAGTCGGCCCGCAAGGCCCTGCCGGAGAAACCGGAGCCACGGGCGCTACTGGCTCCACTGGTGCCACCGGCCCGGCCGGAAGCGACGCATCCGTCACCGCCGCAAACGTCGCCAGCGCCATCAACGGAACCTCGGAAAAAACAACGCCCGTAGATTCCGACGTCCTCAGCCTCCTCGACTCCGCCGCTTCATGGGCGATGAAAAAACTTTCGTGGTCGAACATCAAAGCCACTCTCAAACTCTACTTCGACACGCTCTATGTGGCTGTTTCGCAGCTCTCCACCACCGGCGGCGCGAACAAGGTGGTTCAACTGGACAGTAATGGAGTTTTTCGCAACGTGCCAATTAACCCAAACCCCACTAATCCCGGAGGGGCTTGGAGGTTGGCTGCGGAGCAGCGTTTGGAGTTTGAGGATTACACCGGGACAACTGTGGGAAACACGCGCATGATCGCCAATCACGGGGATGATTGGGACAGCGGGACTTACCCCGAAATGTTTTGGGAATCGTCACGGCATTGTTTCTATTGGTATGGTGGGTTTCAGTTAGGGAACGCGGAGGCATTACGTGGTTGGCGCTACCTGTATCTAAACTCGCTGGGGATCGCAAATGGCACTTCTACATTAGGTGGCACTTTGGACGGCACGCGTGAGTCAATCGCGGTGCAGTTCAGGGGAAACATCTGGAATGGAAGTGCTGCACAGCCATCACAAGCGTCTATCCAATATGTTCCTGCTGGTGTGAAGAGTGGTGAACTTGGTATTTGGATCGGCGGCCCTGCTGGTATAAACGGACAAATGTCTCCCGGTGGCCCTGCTGCTTATGGACGCATTTTGGCGTCTAGCGGAAATACCAAATCACTCGGATTGACCGAAACTGGACCAGTTTTGCCGGATGGAAGGACTTTCAAGGCTGCTGGTGATTTCACGCTTACGCAAAATAGTGTGGCGGTTGTCACATCCGTAGGAACTTCTGCGGTAGCGAACACGCTACGCCTGCAAAACGGCAGGACCCGGATCAGCAACAATGCGAATCTTCCCGGAACCGCCGCCTATCCATTTGAGGTCGCTGTTCCACTCACGCTAACGGGAGCCAATACACAGACCACCGGAGATCTCTACACCGACCTGAACGGCAATACGTTCTTCGGGCGCGTCACCAGTGAGCCAGGCGCGAATAGCGGAACCACGGTTTGGCAAAATAGGCTGGGAACGGCGCAAGTCACATTCAATCCGGGAAGTGCAACCGCTACTTTTGCCACCACGATCACCCAGACTCAAACCAACGACGCCACATCCTCCGCTGGCGCTTTCCGGACCAGCGGCGGTGGTTCTTTCGCCAAAGGCATTTATCTCGGCACCGTTCTAACAGGCACCGAGCAGGCATCCGAGCCAGCGGCACCAGCGGCAAATGGATTTGTGATTTATGCCGTCGATAACGGATCAGGAAAAACAAAGCTTATGGCGAAATTTGCCACCGGAGCCGCGCAGCAGCTTGCGATTGAGCCATGAAACACCTCCTCCCCATCATCGCGCTATCGCTTGCCCAGAACGTCGCTGCCGCGCAGTGGCGCATCTCTTGGGCGCTGGCACAAGCACAGGTGGGTGTGAGCTACCGCGTCTGCCGGGTCGTGGGATCAAGCATGACCACGCTTGGAACCACGTCCGGCGCATCGCTGGTCATCAACGCCAACAGCGGCGACCAAATCAGCGTCGTGGCCTTCAACGAACTCGGAGAAGCCTCGCCATCCGCGCCGATCACGCTCGCCGCTCCAAGCGGCCGGATCTACGCGGTGACCATCCAAGCCAGCACCGACACCAAGACATGGCAGAACGTGACCATCCTTCTCCCCGAGGAAATGACCGTCAACGGGCAAGCAGGACCCAGACTCTTCGTTCGTCAGAAAACCAACCCATGAAAGCATATCTCCCATTTTTGGCGCTTGTCCTTGCCGCAAATACCGCAACAGCTCCACCCACGCCATCGCCGTCAAACAGTAATCCCCTCGCCATGTCCAAAGACGAACTCCACGCCACCGCCCAAGCAGACACCCCGGACCACGTCAACATTCCGCCAACTCCCAGCGGCATCGCCCTGTGGCTCCTCGGAAGGTTCGGCGTCGCCGTCGTGTTCGCCGCGTCCACCTACTACGTCTATCAGGACATGCGCGCCGATCGCGCGGAACTCTTCCACGCCTACAAGGAAAACACCCGCGTCATGATGGAATTCCGCGCCGCCATCTCAGACCAAACCCGCGAAATCGCGGAAATGCGCCGCAGCTCCCCATGAAACACTTCCCGGACGAGCTGCACCTGGTCGATGCGGGCATGCGCGGAACCTCCCGCGTGTTTCGCATCGAGCGCCCGTTTCGCTACTTCTCCTCCAAGGGCAAGATCACCGTTCCCACCGGATTCCTCACCGATGGCGCAAGCATCCCTCATCCGCTCTGGAGCATCCTCGATCCATGGGGACCCTACTTTCCCGCCGCCCTCATTCACGACTTCCTCTATTCCCGCCGCTCCTCCCCGCATCACAATCTTTCCCGCCTCGAGTCCGATCTGATTTTCAAAGAAGCCATGTTCAACATCGGCGTGGACTGGCTGCGCCGGGAAATCATCTACCGCGCCGTTCGCATGTTCGGCGGTTCCTCATTCAAAAAACTCCCGCCGCCATGAAGAACGACGATCCGCTGCGCCCGGTGGAAGAATGGACGGGCCACCGTTCAACTTCACTGATCCCCACCGCCGCGGGCATCCTGATCGCCATCGTGATCCTCGGCTTTCTCGCCGTCGCCTCCATCATCGCCTCCAACCTCATCGCCAAACCATGACCTCATCCGAAATCAAGCGCATGCAGACTATCGTAGGAGCCGCGCCGGATGGATTCTGGGGGCCGCGTTCCCAAGCCGCTTGCCGCGAGCATTTGCGCCAGCTCATGCCAACGCCAAACCCATGGCCTGCCAGCGATCAAGCGAGCCTCCGCAAGTTCTACGGAGCGCCTGGAGACGAATCCCAGCTCGTCACCATCGAGTTCCCCTACGAAATCAAATACGACGGCAAACTCGTCACCCGCACCCGCGTGCACCGCAAATGCGCCGAGAGCCTCCTGCGCATCCTCAATCGCATCCGCACCCGCATGGAAGCCGTCCCGGACATCGTGGACGAAGCCACCGACTATTGCGGAGTCTTCAACTTCCGCTACAAGCGCGGCGGATCCACCTACAGCCTCCACGCCTACGGTGCCGCCATCGACCTGGACGCGGACGACAACACCTTCAAAAACGCCTGGCCGATCAACGCCGACATGCCCCTAGAAATCATCGAAGAGTTCGCCCGCGAAGGCTGGATCAGCGCCGCCGCATTCTGGGGCTACGACGCCATGCACTTCCAAGCCACGCGCTGACGCTTGCCAAGCCATCGCCGATTTGCTTGCTTCGAGGTGAGCGGTATCTCAGTTGGCCAGAGGCAAGTGTCGGCGGTTCGAATCCGTCCCGCTCATTTCAAAGCCGCCATCCTTCACGGGGTGGCGGCTTTTTCGTATCCGCTGAGAAGTTACCGGAAGTCAACCAAAACCGCCCCCTTTCACAGCCCCCCATTTCTCGCGATCGGCTGGAAACCCTTGTAAAATGTGGCTCCGGCGGTTGGGATCGAACCAACGATGATCAGTTTGATTTCCGGGGCAGCGGCGCGGGTGGCGTTTTGAGCGGGGGCGATTCTCCCAACTCGGAATGGTAGGATTAGGCGTTCTGCGAAAATTCAGTTACATCGTATCCGAGCATGATTCCGCGGCCCATGATACGGCTTTCACCGGGGTTGATCTTCATTGCGGATCGTCCGTTTCGAATCCAGCACGGCTCCGGCAGCCGATCCGCGACGAGATCCCCCATGAGGTGCATGCCGCTTTCCCATCGGGTGCCGTCGAACTCTGGGATTCCATCCTCGCGGATGCGGCATGGCGCTAGATTCTCGGAAGATGCAGACCCACCCGCCGCGTCCGATGGGCATAAGCTGGACAGGTTCTTTCCGCCCGACGGGCAGAATTTGTAGGGATCGGGCCATGGGCCATCGTTGCAATCGCAGAGTTTTGTCATGTTGGTTTTCCGGTGGCGTCCACGGGTGGACTTGTTATTTCATGAAGCGGGTTTTCCGGTTTTAGGGATGCATTGGCACCAGGTGCAGGGATGGAATGGTAGGAATGGCGAGCACTCGGAGAATTCGGGTGTTACTTGGCTTTTTTTCCGCCGGAGGGGTAGCGGACACGTTTCCGCGCTGGCGGGGCGTAGAATGTCCGCCTGGGAGATGCCGGTTCGATCGCTGGCAAGTTGAACTTTCTCCAATAGCTCCGGCGACATGCGGAGTGGGGCGGAGACTTTTTTGGGAGGGATGCTCATGACGTGGGGAATGAAACAGAAAAAATTCATTTTGACTACTTTTTTCTTGCCGGTGTAGTCATTTTGGCTAAGCTTCGCCCATGAGTTCGAAAAAATGCGATGTGGTGGTGAGTTTGCGGATGCCGGAGGATCTGGACGCGAAGGTGATGAAGGCGGCGCGCAGGACGAAGCTGAAGAAGTCGGACGTGTTGCGGCTGGCTGTGGACCGCGGGGTGGACATGGTGCTGGCTCAACTGCTGGAGAAGAAAACCACTGCCGCCTGAAGCCATGGCTGCCAAGGATACCATAACTCCGGGCTGGTTCTCGATTCGCGGGGCTGCGATCTACACGGGTTTTTCCGTGAGCTCGATCCGGCTGGCGATGGAGAAGAAGCGTTTCCCTGTGAAGAAGGTGAAGGTTTCCGATGGGCCGACGAAGGAAACACGGATCGCGCGGGAGGATCTGGATGCTTGGATCCGCGGCGGTGATGCGGCGGCCGGATGAATTTTTCCCGTCCGGTGCGCCAGTTGTTTTACCCGGGGGGGGAGAGGCAACGAGGCGACCGGCGGGAAACCCTGATTTGTGTTTCTCCCCCGCCAACCCTGAAAAACCAAGATACGATGAGCCGAAAAAATCTTCTCACTTTGTGCCGCCGGCTGTGGGCCGTGCAGGCGGAGTTGTATGATGCCTTTCTGATTTTTGACCGCGCGCGCTGGCAGGCGAAGCTGCGCCGGGAGGAGAGGCTGAAGGGTTTAATCCTCAACGCGGAATGGTCATGAGTGAATTTCTCTTGGATGTGCCAGTGTCGCTTTCGCCACGGCTTCAGTGGATGAAGGATCATGAGGTGAGGACGCATGAATGCGTGGAGCTCAATGAAACTCCGTGGAGTGCATGGCTTCCGGTTCACGATTGGAGCGAAACGGAAAATGGCTGTTATCATCCGGACAACGAGGAGGTGATCGGGTTTGGGCTGACGGAAGACGCAGCGATCGTGGAGATGGCTAAGCGCAATGGGTTGAAACTTTGGAACGAGGAGAAGCCATGAGCCGCATCCGTTTTTCAAAGGTCCGGGTGACGGACAACCGGCCGCCGCCCGGGGCGGGTTCGGTTTCACCACTGGAGCGCAAGGGCGCGACCAGGGGCGGTAGCGTGGGAAAAACGGGATTGGATTTTCTCGCGGAGCGGCAGGCGCGGGAGCAGGCGGAGCATGATCGGAATATCCGGGACTACACGGCGGGGATGCTGCCGGCGGTGTTTGATGATGTGTGCCGGCGGATTGCGGCGTTTCCGTGCTTTGGTTTGACGAAGGACCAGGGGCATGAATTGCGCTGGCTGAAACAACGGAAGGCGGCGCTGCTGCGGCTGGGCCGCTCGATGCGGGAAAGGGGGCTGGCGTGACGGCGCTGCAACTTCACCGCCGGCTTCTGCGGCAATCGTGGATTGCGGTTGGGATCGCGCTGCCGGGCTTGTTGCTGGCGCTGTGGGGCGCGTGGACGCTGCGATCGCTGCCGGGTTTCTCGATGGCGCTGTGGTTTCTGGCGTTTGCGTTTGGAAACAGGCTGCGGTTCCACGCGCGGGAAATCTACTGCTTGCGGTGGATGGTGGCGATTGATCGCGCGCATGAAAACCTCCGGATGAAATCGAAATTATGACAACGGACGAACTTCTCAACCAATGGATTTTGGCGCTCGGCACGATCGCGCTGATCGCGGCTTTTGTTTCACTGCTTCACTTGCTCTAACATGCGCCCGCCGAATCCGATTTTTCTGCTGAAGGCAGGGATCCGCAATATGACGGACTCTGCGGTGCTGTGGCATCTGGCGCTTTGCGGGTTGACGGGATCGGGCATGCAGGAAATCGCGGACGCGACGGGGCTGAGTTACAACACGGTGGCGCACACGCTGATCCGGCTGGAGGAGATGAAGCTGACGATCGAGCAACGGCTGCGCGATAAGCCGGGCCATCCGCTGGTGATCACGCTTTCACGAATGGGTTTCCGGCTGATGGCCGGGCACTTGACCGCGGACGAGAAAGCGGCCCATGGAGGACAGCTTCCGATGGGAGATGAGGTGGTGAAGACTTCGTAACGCTGAGGTATCCCGTGGAGACGGGAGCGCCAGCTTGAATCCTAACAAAACGTCTTAATGTCCACTGAAAATCAAACTCGGAACGGGTCTCCATCGGGATCACCGTCTTGTTCAGCCTTGGTCGATGCGATGACTCTGGCCGATGAGTTCGATAAGCAAAGGCACTGCGGCTGGAATAGCAGCCAAAGTCTATGCGAATATCACGACCAGCCAGAATACACCGCGACTGGCATCGCCGAATTCCGGTCCCTTGGCAGTCAATGTCGCGGCACGCTCCGCGAGCTGGCACTTCTGCATACCCTGCGACCATGCAAAGACTGCGGCGGAGAATTCCTCTACATCTCAAACTATCAGGTGTCCTGCTGCTCTTGCTTCGGTGATCCCGAGCTCTGCGAGAACCGAAAAGAGGACATCGAAAACGGTGACGATCCAGACGCCAACTGCTGCTGCAACTGCGCGGAAAACGCGAATCTTCCTGACGCAATCACCCGATGGAACCTCAACCATGGCGACGACGGCCCGCGTGGGCGCGTCCAAGTCTTGGGCTGAACGTCACAACGCTGGCGTCCGCCCCGCTGGACTCCGCAACTTTGGGAGCTTCCAGCGGTCGCCAGCCGTGATTTGTTCTGCCTCTTCTAACCTCCTACAACACGAAAAACGATGAAATATAAAATGACGCCAACCCTATCTCTGGTAATCACTCCGGAAACGCCAGAGGAGCAAGCACTGGTAAACCTCATGAACAAAATGAGCGTTCGGAATGGTGGTGGGACAATCCACAACGCTGGGATGACATACGCCGAGGGTCGCCGAGAATCGATCAACATTGAGTTTGTGGGCGCGCCATCTGGGCAGAAAGACGCCACCGATCATGATGTGAAATACGATGATGCGTTTGGGCACCCTGGTATTGATTGCTGCCGCAGATGCGAAGCCACGTCGATGAATGGAGGATTCTCCCAGCCATGTCCGCAGAACGCAAAAAGTGCTGGCACCGATGCCGGGAGCGCCAGCCCGATCCACTCTCAACCTCAGTAATTACCATGGAAAACCAACACGAAGCGGGCAGCGGTTGCCCCAGCCACGACTTGTTAGCGTCTTGGGTGACGCCCGAGTCAATCAAAGCCGCGAAATCAGACTTCGATGAGGATGTCCCTGGCGAGGTGCTCGTCATGGCCGCTGCTCTCTGGAGTCTCGCGGAATCCACCACCGATCACGCCAACAACGAGGCGGCGGACGGATTCGATCTGACCGCCGAAGAAACCGAAAACCGTGCAAACCGCTACCACGACTCCTATTGGTCACTCGTGGAAATGTGGCGCTAACGTCCAAGCAAAGCCGTGCCGCGCGGCGGATTGAATTCAAAGTGGAAGCTGACCGGCATCGGCTTCTGCGCCTTGTTCATTTTCTTCTCTTCCGATGACACCCCTAACCGATGAAATCACAACTCAATGAGCTGGCACTATTCGCAGGCGCTGGCGGCGGAATACTCGCTGGAAAACTCCTCGGCTGGCGCACTGTCTGTGCAGTTGAAATCGAGGAATACCCGAGGAACGTGCTACTTGCGCGGCAAGAAGACGGCACGCTCGACCCCTTCCCCGTGTGGGACGATGTCACCACCTTCGACGGCGTGCCGTGGCGTGGAGTGGTGGATATCGTCTCTGGCGGCTTCCCGTGCCAAGACATCTCCGTCGCCGGTAAAGGCGCGGGCCTCGATGGCGAACGCTCGGGGCTGTGGTCGCAAATGCGAAGAATCATTAGCGAAGTTCGACCGCGCTTCGTCTTCGTGGAAAACTCGCCAGCTCTTGCTTTTCGGGGGGCAACCCGAGTCATTGGAGACCTGGCCGCAATGGGCTACATGGGACGCAACGGGGTGCTGGGTGGATTCTCCTTGGGAGGGTGTGCGAACGGAGAGCGCCTGTGGATTGTCGCTGTTGAGGCCGACGGCCCAATGCTGGAAAGCATGGACCTTCCGCAACTTGAAATCGCTCATTCGGAAGAATCATGCCGACGGCAACATTCAGGAGCAATCGGCGCGATGCTATCACAAGATGATTACGCCGAACTCAAACGAAATCCTGATGATGTGGCCGATGGAATGGACCGCCTTAAAGCCATTGGAAACGGACAGAATCCAGTCGTGGCGGCGACTGCATGGAATCTTCTCCAAATGAACGAAAAAAGCCCAGACGCGGGCGAGAAAGGAAAAGCCAATGATTGAATGCACAATATGCAAAAAACGGATCGAGCACGGGATAACCTGCAAGGAGTGCCTAGCGAAAGAACCTGCTGAAGCCCGTCGTTCTGCGGCGGATTGTTCTCCCGGTTCGGAGTTGCGGGCCGGATACAAAATCGCCTTCTCGAATTACGGACAGGTAAAACGCTGGCGCATCCTAAAAATCCAGAATGGGCTGGCGCTCGTGACGGAAGGATGGGGCGTCCACAAGCTGCTGTCTGTGACATCAATCGCCGTCGCCCCTTACATGATCGAGCAAACCAGATTCCCGTGGTATCTCAGGCCATTTTATCGGGAGAACGCTAGGCATCTGGCGGCGGCGGATGGCGGCCCGAATCCAACTTGAGAGCTTATCGCCGTCGCCAGCATGCCCTTGTTATGCCTCTTCGAATTACCAGAAAACACCGAATATGAACCAAGATCCGATACAACAAATCGCCCAAGTAGATGAAAAACTCACGATCCTCCGCGAAAGCTGGATGGACTCGAAGCCTGAGAAGAAATCGCACTGGATGGCCAAGATCGACGCTGCGCTCGATGAACGCTCGAAGCTCATGAAACTGCGCGATGCGGTTCCGGCATAACGCAAAGGGTCTGTGACCGCCGACGAAAACCTCAACCGAAGAAATCAAATGCCTCCTACCCCAGAACTCAACGAAGCCGCAGATGGCGGTTCACAGCACCCACTTGTTAGCCATTCTTGGTTGATCGAGCGGCTAGTCGAACAAGTGGAACTTACATGGTCACGCCTGCTTGTGGGCGGCGCGTGCCAGTCTGTCTATGACACCACCGCAGCGATGCGGAAACCGCCGAAGATCGGTGACCTCGTGCTGATTGGATCGGTCGCCGCTAATACGCCCGCCACCGAGCGCATCGGATGGCTGGTGAGCATCGAACACCTGCCCTGCCGGGAGATCGAGGATGAGGACGATTATGTGCCCTCGGAGCGCCGATGGACGATTGATCGCCTCGACGGGTCAGGCCACTTCTCGTGGGTCAACGTGAACGTGACGCGAGTCATCCGGGAAGATCGCCGCGACCAGTTGGTGCCAATTATTCAGGCTAACGCTGGGGGTATGGCGCGGGAACTAGCCGCGCAGGACTCCGAATCACCAACCAAGCAGAACGGCTAGTTCCCGTTGCCATCACTCCCTTGTTCTCTGTCTTCCGAATTACCAACAAACTACCATAAAATGAAAGCACACTACCCCGGCTGCATGTCCGATGAAGAATGCAAATGCCAAGACCATGATGACGCCATCGAAAACGAAACGACTGTCGGCAACTGTAAAAAATGCAACGAGTCTGGAACGGTCACAATAAGCGAAAAGGACGGTGACGGTTTTTGGAGCCGATGCGTGCCGTGCGAATGTCGCAATCAACGGATGCCAATGATACCTGTCCGTGCCGATAAATGGGCGAGCCTCAATCGTGACGTAAAGGATGCGGAAGGGCGGTATAAGGAGGCACTGAAAGACATGGAAGAGATATACTCAGAGCGTGACGAAGCTCGCCGCATAGCCTCTGAAGCCTGCGCAATGCTCGCGGAGAACGGCTTCGAGACAAACTACCCACCGATGCCGTGGGACTCTAATTCTCCAGAGAACGCATAGCTCATGGACGCCGACACTAAATCTCCGCTTCAAGAAGGACGCTCCTCGGCGTTCCATGCAGCGTCTTGTTCGCTGTTCTTCGGATGCTGCCTCGACGTGATGAAGGGTATTGAAAGCGGCTCCGTGGATATGGTGTGTGCCGATCTGCCTTACGGCACAACCTCCTGCAAATGGGACAGCGTGATCCCGCTGGATGCGCTGTGGGCGGAATACAAGCGAGTGTGCAAGCCGGATGCCGCAATCGTGCTGACTGCCTGCCAACCGTTCACGGCAGCACTGGTGATGAGCAACCCCAAGATGTTCAGGCATGAAGATGTGTGGAAAAAGTCCCGACCCACGGGGCATCTGGATGCCAACCGTAGGCCGATGAGGGCGCATGAAAGTATCTTGGTGTTCTCTGCCACTCCACGCTTCCAATACAACCCACAAATGCGGACAGGAACGCCAAACCACGTCAGCGGCAGAAGCCGAGTCAAAGGGACCGGAACGTATGGCGCGGCGGGCGCGGTGGTGGAGCAGAAGACTGATGTGAAGTATCCAATCTCGGTAATCGAATTTGATTCGGTGTCCCCAACGGGGAGGCTTCACAATACGCAAAAGCCCGTGGAACTCATGGAATACCTGATACGGACGTATTCCAACGAAGGCCAAACGGTCTTGGACAACTCAATGGGGAGCGGGACTACCGGGCTGGCGTGTGCCAACACGGGACGGAGGTTCATCGGCATAGAGAAAGACGCTGACTTTTTCCGTGTGGCGAGCGAACGAATTTCTTCAGCGAACGATTGAGTCCTCGGACCGCGAAACTGAAACGCCAATGAAATACTGTGATATGTGCTCGATCCCAAGCATCTGCTCCGAACGCCGGAAATGCCGATACGCGGATACGCCCGCGAAAGAACCGCCTTCGAGCGGTTCCGAGCGACGGCTTGTTCGGCAGCTTGGCGATGTCTGGGTGGCCAGTCAGGACGGCATGGCATCAATCGGAGCTACCAGAAAAGACGCACTCTCAGGACTGGCTGACTGCATCAAATGTAAGACCTCGCTCCAGATCATCCACACATGGGCAACCTTCCAAGGAGGCCGCGAACTGGTGCCGAAACACGTCGAGAACCTCACGACCAAGACGCTCGCTCCATTCCGTCTGGCGAACGCCTAAATCCTCCTACCGATACCGTGAACGCCACTCCGCTACATCCCGAGCCTCCTAACCACGCCGCCAGCCCGACACGGGGCGGGTATCGGTTAGGAGCGATGCCTTGTTCATTTTCTTCATCTTCGGGAGGGAGGCATGAATGAGCTGGCACTATTCGCGGGCGCTGGAGGCGGCATCCTCGGTGGAATCCTCTGCGGATTCCACACCGTGTGCGCCGTCGAAATCGAAGCGTCCGCTCGCGGAATGCTCATCGCTCGGCAAGACGACGGATGCACCGAACCATATCCAATCTGGGACGACGTGCGAACCTTCGATGGGAAGCCCTGGCGTGGCGTGGTGGATATCGTCACTGGCGGCTTCCCGTGCCAAGACATCTCTGCCGCCGGGAAAGGCGCCGGACTCGATGGCGAGCGAAGCGGCCTCTGGTCGGAAATGTCGCGGATCATTAGCGAAGTTCGACCTCGATACGCGCTCGTGGAAAACTCACCAATCCTCACTTCTCGGGGGCTGGGAGTCGTTCTCGGAGACTTGGCCGCGATGGGGTATGATGCAAGATGGGGAGTTCTATCCGCTGCCGATGCCATCTGGCTTGCTGGCACTCCGTGCATCGATCACCTCCGCGAGCGAATCTGGATTGTCGCTACCGACGCCCTGCGTCCCGAATGGGGGGCGAACGATCGCCCATGCGGAGCAAGTGGGGAAGAGCTTCTATCACAAGGGAAAGAAGGTGCAGCTCGATCTGCATCAAGCCGTGAAACGGCTCCCCACTCTCCATGGAATGAGCAAGGACGGCAGGAGCAACGGCCCGAGCGGGAACGAACTCGGCCGGGCTGTGAATCGAATGGCTACAGTCACCGTGCAGGACTCGAAAAACAATGGCGCACCATCGCAGATGAAACGCAACTCCAAGCCGCTGAACGCGGAAGTTGGTGGGAGTCTGAACCCGCCCTGGGTCGAGTGGCTCATGGGGTGGCCTCTCGGGTGGACCGACTGCGCGCACTCGGCAACGGCCAAGTTCCGGCAGTGGTTGTACTTGCATGGCGCCTCTTATCTCAAATGAACGCTCCCGCTGTGGCAACCGCGCCGAAGGACTCCGATTGAAAGATGGACGTTCCCGCGGTTGCCACCAGCGGGCTTGTTCGATGGCCAAACTACCAACCAACTCCGATACAAAATGAGCAAAGACGTGAACGACAAAAAGGCATGGGAAGCCGCCTTCATCAAACCCATCGCCAAGGTCATGAAAGACCGGGGAATCGGCTACCTGCTCATCACGCTCCGCAACGATGGCAAGGCCGCCTACGTCATGGAGCCGATGGAGGAAGAATGCCCGCACAACATGGGCCACGAACTCAACGGCGCGGGCATGTGGATCTGCCTTGGATGCCGTGCCGACATCACCCCGGAACTCAGTCCATCGAACAGTTAATTTATCGAACCTGAGTTCGCATAACACAAACAGGGATGAATAAGGAATCGATTCTTCAAAGGCTGGAAGATGCCGGTAAAATGGCGGATCACTTGCCGAATACCCGGGACACTTACCGGCGGGTAATCGGCAATTATTTGGATCTTTTGAAGCGTGGAACGGTGTCGAATTATCAGGAGTTCCTGAATCATACCGCGGTCAATGGTGCTCCATCATCGGTGAGGTTGGCTTTGAATGCGGGTGTGTTTTTTTGCTCGAAAGTGCTGGGGCGGGAGCGCCCGGTGTTTGATATTCCGCATTGCAAGAAAAAGACGCGGGTTCCGGTTTTCATGACGCATTCGGAGTGCTTGGCGGTGTTCTCGTTTCTCAATCCGGAGGATCGGATCAAAGCCCAATTGGCCTATGGTTGCGGGCTCCGCCCTTCGGAGCTGTTCACGCTTCGGCTGAAGGATTTGGATTTTGAAGCGCGGATGCTGACCATCCGCGGAGGCAAGGGTGACAAGGATCGAACGGTGCGGCTTCCTGAAGCGCTGATTCCACAATTGATTGAAAAAGTGCGGATGTGTCATCTGGAATGGCAGCGCGATGGATCCGGCGGGACGATTTGCCCGGTGAAGCTGCCATCGCTTCAAAAGAAGCTTGGAACAAGACTGCTTGGAAGCCTGGCGTGGCGATGGCTGTTCGCATCACGGGTGAAGCATGGAAACATCCGGGGCCATGCAACTGCGCGAGGATTTGAGGAAGCTGTGGCGAAAGCGGTGAGTGAGGCGGGAATTGTAAAATGGGTGACGCTGAGGACTTTCCGCCACTCATATGCGACGAATCTGCTGCATGCCGGGGTGGATATTCGAACGTTGCAGATGCAACTCGGCCACACGGATGTGAAAACCACGGAGATTTATGCTCATGCGATCGGCTCGCACGGGACGGCCAGCCCGCTGGATCGGGTGGAAATCGCTGGAAATGTGATAGATCATCCGTGGAGGGCAAGGGCGAGCGCATGAGCAAGAAGGGTTTTCCATTTCCCCTGCCCCGCCATGCGCTGGGGGAGTTTTGTCATCCGGCTGCGGGCTCGGTGTTTGATCGGCCTCGGTTTCATGAGGGATACACTTGGACGGGTAACACTCACTTGGCGCTGAAGATTTCGAAGGGAAATTGGATGGATGGGGAGATCGAGAGTGCGGAGGATGCGCCGGAGTTTCTGAAGCGGATCCGGAAGCTGGATTGGAACGCGCCGTTTGATCGGCCGGAGTGGAGTTTGCTGGAGGAGGTGGCTCCGCGGCTGTTTGGGCGGAAGGCGATCGGGCTGTGGTTGAATGGGAAAACGAATGCCTCGCCGGTGGTGATGGTGGGCGGGAGGTTCCGGGCGAGGCTTTCGGTGCTGCAATTGGTTTCGAGGCTTCCTCGGGTGGAGGTTTACACGGGGCCTGCGGATCGGTCTGCGCCGCTGTGGCTGCGGTTCTCGGGGGGATGCGGGGTGATCGCGCGGGCGAGCTCGCTGGATAACACGCCGCCAGCGTTTGCGATCTTCGAGCCGCGGCGGGATGGGGAGACGGGGGAGCGGGTGGAACGGCCGCGTAATGCGTTCCAGGGATTGGAGTCGGTGGGGAATTGGCCGCCGCCGGAGCCGGTGGATTGAGACGATTATGAAACTTCGACACAAATACGCTGCGGTGGCCACGGAGGTGGATGGTATCCGGTTTTCTTCGAAGAAGGAGGCGCGGTATTATGGGACGCTGAAGCTGCGGGTGGCGGCCGGGGAGGTGGTGACGTTCCTGCGCCAGGTGCCTTTCCATCTGCCGGGCGGGGTGCGGTATGTGTGCGATTTTCTGGAGTTCCGCGCGGATGGCTCGGTGCATTTCGTGGATACGAAGGGGATGGAGACGGCGGAGTTCAAGGCGAAGAAGAGGATGGTGGAGGCGCTGTATGCGCCGATCACGATCGAGGTGGTGTGATTTTCAGAAACAACAAATTCAAACTACTGTTTTATGGACTGGCTTAATCTGCATATTCCCACGGTTTTGAGGTCGCCGGAATTCATCGGGGAGGATCCGACGAATCAAGCGACGTGGCTGAAGCTTTCTGCGTTCTGCGCGGCGCTGGAGAATGGGGGAAGGATCACGAAGTGCAGCGGGTGGAAGTGCCGTAAGTGGCAGCAACTGTGTGGAGTTACGAAGGCGGAAACGAATCTGGAAAGCGGTCTGATCCGCTGGGATGGTGAGGATTTGACGGTGGCGTTTTACCCGGTGGAGAAGGAGCAGGAGGTGAAGATGAAGCGGGAGATTGCGAAGGAGAACGGCCGCAAGTCCGGGGGCCGACCTAGCAAGCCTGAAATAACCGACGTTGAAACCAACGTTGGTTTCCAGCCTGAACCGACGTTGGTCAAATCTCCGAAAGCGGAAGGGGAAGGGGAAAGGAAGGATAAGGGGAAAGGAAGTTACAGCGACGCGGAAAACACTCCTTCGGAGCAGGCAATCACGCTTTGCGAGAGTCACCCGTCGCGGGACAAGAGCCAGCCTGCGCTGCGGGCGGCGCTGGGGGCGATCGGTCGGCACGGGTTTGCGACGGTGCTGGAGGGGGTGCGTGGCTACGCGGCGCAGGTGATGACGTGGACGCCGGGGGAGCGGGCGAAGTTTGTGAAGAACGCGCCGGAGTTTTTTGGGGAGGATCTTTGGAACAAGCCTGCGGAGAACTTCGGCGGGCGGACGAATGGCGGGAAGGGTGCGGTGCGGCGGTCGATTGACACGGGCGGTCGGAATCCGTCGTTCGCGCTTCTCAACAAAATCGAATCTGGAAAATCATGAGCACGACAGCAAATCCGACAACGAGGGCCTGCGATGATTGCGGGCAGGTGACTGATTACGAACCTCTGGATGCCTGCGGTTTCGATCTGCTGGCGACGCTGCCGCATTATTGCCAGCGATGCACGGAGGGGCGCGAGGAGGCGGAAGCGGAGGCGGCGGCGCAGCGGCTGCGGGCGAAGCGGGAAAGCGCGTGGGTGGCGACGGTTCCGAAGAAATACCGGGAGACGGTGGTTTCGCATCCGAATTTTCCGGCGGCGATCTGGACGGGGTTGAAATCGCTGGGGATCGAGAGGTCGATCGGGCTGATTGGTCCCTCGGGCCGGGGCAAGACGCGCTTGCTGGCGCTGATGGCGAAGCGGGCGATTGCTTCGGATTTGTTTGTGGGCTGGTGTCCGGCGACGAGTTTCCAATGGGCCGCGCAAAATCAGTGGGACGATGTGAACGGGGCGGACGCGAAAAAGTGGCTGCGGCGTTGGCAGGACTGCAATGTGTTGTTTTTGGATGACCTGGGGAAACATCGGTGGACGGAGGCGGTGGAGAGCGAGTTTTTCGCGTTGATCGATCTGCGTTCGTCCCGCGGGTTTCCGATCCACTGGACGATGAATCCGCTGCCGGATGATGAACCGGCGCTTGCGGAGCGGCTGAAGCTGGACCCGGCAAACGTGCTGGGGCGGGCGCTGGATCCGACGGGAGCGGCATCGGCAAGGCCGAGGTTCGCGCCGATTGTTTCGCGGCTGATGGATGAGACGGAGATTTTACCTGTGATCTGACGATGACACTACGAGAACTGAGAATCCGCGAGCAGCACGGGATCGCGTTGGAAAGAATCCCGGACATTCTGCGCAAGGTGGCGGCGGCGACGGAGATTCCGGCGACGAAGTTTTGCGGGGAAACGTATTATTCGAATCACGATCCGCGGACCTGGGCGCGGGTGCTCTCGATGGCTTGCTGCGTGGCCGCGGGGATCGACTTTGACACGACGGCGCGGGCGTTTTACCGGACGCGGCAGGCGGTGATTGCGGCGATTCACCGGCTGGATGCGAAGTGGCTGCGGGATGAGGAGTTCCGCGCGATGTGGCTGGAGGTGACGGGCCGTGAGACGAGCCCGGGGAAGCTTCTTTACCAGAAACGTGCGCCGAGGAAGCGCGCGGCGGCTTGAAATTTGACAGAACCAAGCAAACTGCTTGCAAAAGAAATAAGGTTGCAACAGCAAAAAGGTTGCGTTATTGATTTTTAATGGAACGCAAACGCGGGACATACGCAAGAAGGGGAATCGAAACGACTAGGGATGAAAATCGGTTGAGAGAACAGCACGAACGATGGACTAGTCGAAAGGTATCTAAGGGGTGCGGTGATTTTTGGCGAGACAGGGGAATTAAAGAACCAAGTTTCCGCTGGAGACCAGATCAACAGGAGGATTGATCATTCAATTACCCCATCTAAGGAATCTCTTCATGCGGTGAAAAACCCATCGAGGTGTGTCG
>Ga0208916_10000111_pt1 | contig 37915 bp, 66 predicted proteins | sample DEB19_08_DNA_5_FD_184523 | JGI IMG/M metagenome (GOLD analysis project Ga0208916, IMG submission 184523) | Aqueous microbial communities from the Delaware River and Bay under freshwater to marine salinity gradient to study organic matter... | ecosystem: Environmental > Aquatic > Marine >... | reverse complement strand
GGCATCCTGTTACCCCGGAAGCAGGCCTTCTCCTTCTCGGCGTTGTACAGGTACGCCCCGCACAGCGCCATGTCGTAGCGCGGGTTGGACTTGGTCTCGTCCACGATGTGCCAGCGCTTGGACCACGTCAGGCCTCTGCGTGGTTCGGTCATCCTCGCTGCCCCTTCAGAGCGCGATCGATCTCCAGGCCGAACGCCTTGGCGACCGGAGCGGCAGGGCCGTCCGGGGTCGCCAGCAGCTCGTCGCGCAGAGCGATGACATCCTCGACGGCACGCAGCAGCTTGGACGCGCTCTGGGCGATGTTCAAAGTGAGCACGTTGTACTCGTCCAACTCGCCCAGGCCGATGCCCTGGTCCAGGAGTTCTTGACGCCGGACGATCTGGCGCTTGATGACCTCTGTGTCCGTCATCACTCATCACCCTCGTAATAGTCGGCGATCAGCTTCTCGGACTTGAAGCCGTTGAGGTCGTTATCCCCCGGCATTGATCCCCTCCTTGGCGAACTTAAGCAGCTGACCTTTCTTGTTCTTGCCGGTGAAAGACTTGACTCTCCGCCAGACGTCACCCTCGGCCTTGGTCAGGTCCTCTTCCAGCCAGCGCAGCGTGGCGCTTTCGACGCCCCAGTTGATGCCGTCGTTGGGGTCCTTGCCGTAGTTCCGACACAGGCGCATGCTGCCCCCGCTGCCGTACATCCGATAGGTGATCGAGAGCAACTGCGTGCCGTGTTTCTGGATGTACTCCATCCTGCGGCCTGCATCGGTGTCGTTAATCGAATGCCCGACCCAGCCGTTGGCCTTCAGTGCCTCGTGGATGACCTTCATGGCGTTCACGGCTGCTCCTTGAGGTCGAAGATGCGGGGAATCTTGGCCCCGGCGGACAGGTTGGACACGTGCGGCTCCCCGGTGTTGCGTATGCCAGCCAGGTAGACCCCGCCGTCCGACCATTGACGCACCCACTCCACGGTGCAATACACCATCCCGAAGACCACAACCTTGTCGCCCACCCTGATGTCGGTGGCGGGCACGCGGGTAGCGGAAATGCTGAGAACCTCGGTCATGAGCAACCCCCTGTAGTGAGGCATGGAGTGATCATGCCGCACGCTCGGCGGACAAGATGTTGTAGACCTGCTGGCGCTTGTCCTTTTTGATCTCCAGGATCACACCCGAGCCGTCGTAGTGCGCCGCTGCGGTGAGCTTGCCATTGAGCAGACGCAGCTTCAGGCGCTCGTCACCACGGATGAACTCCAGGGTCCACCAGCCGAAGTAGCCGGGACGACGTGTGGTCCAGCCGTTCTGCTCGGCGACGGCGGTGAATCGGGTGGGGAATGCGCTCATGGTGAGGCCTTTCGCGTGGGTGGCTTGTCCTTCAAGTATGACAGTTCCTGGAAGGAATTGCAAGTGGTGCGTGCTCCGGTATCGAACCGGAATCTCCAACGCCTCACGGCGACGTGGCGACATAACCTCTAGTCCAGCACGCTGGGAGATGCGGGGAATTGAGACCCAACTACTGCACCTCCGTAGTGCGTGCCCCAGGATCGAACTGGAATGAACGTCCACGTCTAAGGTGACACGTCCAGGAGATACCGACCTCCGTCACGCTGGTCGGGCCCTATACGAGGCGAGTTCCTGGCGGCTTCCATTCCAGGGCCTCTAGAGGTAATAAGATGATGGTCATCTCCTTCCAGTGGGTGGGATTCAGTTGTTCACCAGGCTCCGCGCCGGGTCAGCTCCTCACCCGTGCGGATCACGGCAGCTTTCTTGCCCTCATCCGCCTTGTCCGCCTCCCACTCGCGGAAGTAGATGCTGTTCAGGTTGAACAGTTCCGCCGTGGTGTGATTGGGGAATGAGTTGCTCATGACTCAAGTATTACACAGCTCCTGGAACTAATGCAAGCCTATTCACGAACGACTTTGAACCCGCGTTGATCCAGATATTGGAACATCAGAATCGCCAGGCCGACCCAGGGGAACTCGTTCGGCGCGATGGGCGTCTCAGGCCACCGGACGTGCTCCCCGAAGAACTGAGCCGCATAGTCGATGTGGTCAGCCATTATCCTGGTGGGTCAGGTGAAAGTGCATGCCGCACTGATACACCAGGTAGCCGCGCGAGATGTTCGCCTCGGCCTCACGCTTGGAGTAGTAGCGCAGCTCGTTGGGGACCGGGCAGCTGCCCACGCGCTTGATCTGAGCGTTGATCATGCCGGGACGACCGAATACTGGTACATGTTCATCTCCATGAGCTTGACGCGGGTGGTGTGCGCCCAGGGGGAATCGTCCTCTTGACGGGGCCAGCAGACATCACCGGGAGAGACGCCGCAATCCGGGCAGCCGTAGGCCTTAGCTGCTTCGACGCGCGAGATTCTCACTGACCCGTCCCTCCAGCTCTTTCATGGCGTCCACAGTGCCCTGCAGCAGACTCTTGAAGCCGTCTGAGGAGTCGCGCAGCACGCTGATGCCCGTGGGCTCGTGGATGAGCTGCAGCCCCCAGTCCTTCATGCCCGTGCGATAAACGTGCTTGATGATGTCGTGCTCGTCCAGCACCGAAGGCTCAGGCTCTGGTGGGGTCATTGCGGCCATGATCTCCGCACGGATCAGTAGGCGAATCTGACGAGTCACATCCCTGGCCGTGCCGGGCCAGCTTGGGTCTCGGAGGGCGTTCATCACCAGGGTGACGAGGTGCTCTTCCTCGTCAGAGTGCGGGATGACCGGATTGAACTTAGTCATCGGAGTCGTCATAGCCGAGGCCTTCGGTGGCGAGGTAGGGGTTGGACGGACGCATCAGCGGACCGCCGTCACCACCTGTGATTTTCTCGATATACCCGTGGGCCGCTGCCGCAGCACCGTTCAACCAGCTAGGTGGAGACTGCTGCTGGAAGATGCCGTGACTGTAGTTGTCCAGTCTGGACTCCTGAGCGATCTGCTGCAGGGCCTGAATGGCGTGCAGCTTCTTCAGCTCGTGCTGGGGGGTCCAGGGCAGCGGCAGGCCATCGTTCTCGCGCCTGGGGACGACATGCACATGAGTGTGCATCACTGTCTGCGTGGCATGCGAGCCGATGCTGGTGATGATGTTGGCTTCGATGCCCTGCTCGCGCACGTAACGCGCCGCCAGCCCCATGATGTTGGCTGTATCCTGAGTGCTGATCGAAGCGTTAGCAGTGTGATGGCGAGAGACGACCAGGACGTGACCATCGGTCACCGGATCAAGCGGCCTGAAGATCAGGAAGCTGCTGTGTTCGCGCTGGACGACGTCCAGGTTCGGCCAGTTGGCAGGACAGAACACGCAGTCGGTCACTGCGCAGCCTTCAGCTTGTCGATGGAGCGCTCCAGGCCCGACTTGGCCCAAGACAGCCACTCCTTGATGTCAGGGTCGTCAATGAGGACCTCGCCGTCGTACTCGCCGTTGGCCACCTCATCGAGCTGAGCGGCCAGGTCCCTCAGGTCCTGTGCGGGATTAGCCATTCTGCTCAGCCTCCTTGGCTGCCCTCTTGGCGGCGAGTGTGGCCGCACGCTTCTGTTGTGGGGTCATTGCGGCGATGTCCTTCTCCAGCTCCTCAGGAGAACGTGGATTGTGACGCAACGTCTCCTCATTCATCTTCAGGCGCTGGGCCTCGGCGTCGTAGGCCTTCTCGGCGTCATCGACGGCGTCCTTGACCAGCTGGGGGTCGCCGGGCTCCACGGTGACGTCAGTGAGAACAGCGTCGGCGGTGTAGGTGCCTGCCGGACTGCCTCCGGGGGTGAAGCCCTGCTCGGTGTAGACGCCAGGCTCCATCTTGCGCGAGAAGTCGACAGCGCCGGGGTTGATCACCTGGTTATCGGTGGCAGTGGCGATGTCGGCCCTGATCTTCGCGGCCTCCTCATCGTTGACCCACTTGGGCTCCTGCACCTCCACAGTGACGATGTCGCCGCTGTCGACCTTGGCCGCGATGTCGGGACGCTTCTCGAAGAACGCAGCGGCCTCGGCCTCGTTGAAGTCCCAGGGCTCTCCTTCGGGGATACCCAGCTTCTTCTTGACACGCTCGATTGCGGCCTTCATGCGCTGGCGTGGCAGCGGCGAGCCGTCGGGGTTGCGGGGGACGGGCGTGGTGGCGGGGACGCTACTGGGCGTCGTCAATGGGTTGCTCATTGTCCTTCAATTCTACTACAGGGTTTGGCACAACTACAGGCTTTCCGGCCAGCGCGTTCGGTCCATATTGTCGCCAGAGCGCAAGTAGCTTTCGAACGCCTGCGCCGTATCGATGACCTGAGTGGCGTTCAGCCCACGGCCACCAAGAAACAGCGCAGCGGCGTAGAGCGCGTGCGTGCGGCGCTCCTCGTTGGTTGGCTGAGCCATGCTCACGGTGCCTCCACGTCGCTGATGTTGATGGTGCTGGCGCATGCCCCGGCGATCTTGACCGGTGGCCACTTGATCTGGTGCAGAGCCTGGCGCTTACCCAGCTCGAACGCCAGCTCATCCAGGTCAACCGGGCCCGTGATGGTCACCGTGTTGTCGCCGTAGTCCTCGACCTCGGCCTGGTCTTCCAACAGAGTGCGCAGGATGTACTTCAGCCGCTTGGGCCGGTCAGCAGCGGGCGGAATCGTCGGCATCAGAGATACCACCACATCAGTCCGGCACCGGCAGCCATGCCGATCAGGAACGTCACGATGAACTCCCAGGGCATGTCGAACAGGAAATCGCCGATCACTTCAAATACGTCATCCACGTGCTTGTACTTCCTCTCTCGTTGGATGGTCTTGCTCAGGTGCGTCGCACCAGGTGCCGTCGAAGTTGTATCGATACCCGCACAGCGGCGGGCATGGCGTCTCGAACCAGTGTGGTTCTATCTCCAGAGGGTTCATGATGCCCAGAAGCACGGCACGTCACTACCGTAGATGCCGCTGGCGTGGCTCTCGATGATCCGCTGGCCGTCCTGGTCGATATGCACGTGACACGGCGCACCGCAGGCGCACTCATCCACCCAACGATCACGGGCACGTGAAGATACCGGGCCATTGAGCGAGTCGTAGTAGGCCTGACGCTCAGCCTGAATGGACTTGTAGCGCTCGTCGTCGCGCTCACGCTGGCGGCGATACTCGGCCTTACGCGCCTTGTCCTCGGGAGTTTCTTCCTCCCAGGTGCAGCGCTTGATCTGCGTCCTGACCGCATCGATGCCCTTCTTCATGTGCTCATCCCTGTGTCTTCCACCGGAGTGCCTTCACCGTGAAGACAGCACCACGTCGGGCAGAAGGGGCGCATGGGCTTGCACATGCGCTCACCAGGCTCGCCGTAGACGCACGGACTCTCAGCGAGTGGATCGGGCTGGTTCATTGTTGTGACCCCAGTGCTTGCTGATGCTGTCGAAGTGGTCGCCCGCATGTCCGGCGTCGCGGGTGCAGCTGTCCGCACCGAACTGCGTGTCGTTGAACACGACGTTGCAGATCAGCTTGCCGGTGCGCGGGTTGCGTCCACGCTTGATCATCAGAGCATCACCCGCGTCACCGGGAACTTCTCACTGTCGCTGGGGTGACCGGCAGGCGGCTCCACCAGGCTGAAGTACTCAGCCTCGTTGGGGTTGTACTTGGCCCACAGCCGGTCCAGGTGAGGCGGCGCGACGAGAACTCGACCGCAGCCTTCATCGAGTACTCCCGTGTGCTTCAACCACCGGTTGATCTCGATGCGGAAATACTCCGGGGTGATGTCGTGACCGATCGCCCAGTACGTGTCGCCGGACTCATCTTCGATGATGTCGAAGGAGACGGTGTTGCCGTCGACATCCTTGTCGGTCATCCGGAACTCGTCACGGAACACTTCGACAGTGGTCACCCTGACCTTCTCTCGCTTGAGCATGAACCACGCCCCGAGTAGCGCGCCTGCGAAGCTAGGCAGCAGCACCCAGACGCTCCACCACACTGGCGCGGTGCCCGTGAGGCCGAAGGTGGCGAAGCCGTAGATCGCCGCGACGGCGATGTTGGTCACGCTCGCGGCCATGAGGCCGATCGCGACGCGCTTGTTCTTAGTCATTCAATATCTCCATGATGATGCCGACGATGAAGGCGACGACGCAGACGATGCACGACAGTGCCATCCAGGTCTGCCACCAATCCGGCGGTGAGTCCGTGTCGCTGAAGAGCCATATACCCACGATGAGAGCCAGGACCGCACTGCCCCCGCCCGCTATCGCGGTGACCATGAAGTTCCTGATGCTCATCATCGTTTGCTCCCGAATCCGACTGGGCGTGTGGTCTTGGCCAGTTGCTTGCCCTTAAAGGTGGACAGGTAGTACTGATGCTGGTGGTTGTTCAGCTCGGTCAGGTTCTGCTCGATCGCGGTCAGGCGCGCGTTGTCCGAGACCGGCGCGAGCATGTTCAACACCTGATCCAACAAAATGGCCAGCTCGGTCACCTCAGCCACCGATGCGGGTGCGGTAAGCACATCAGGACGAGCTTCGGCTACACGCTCATCCATGTGGCGACGCAGGCGCAGCGTCTCAGCCTTGAGCGACTCCAGGTCAGGCAGGTTGATCTCGGCCATCAGAGGATCGTCTCCGTGACCTCGGTGTGGGTGCTGACGGCCTCCCAGTCGCTCCAACCCCGATGCGTGTGCTCATTGAGAATGCTGGCAAGGACCTGAGCGTCGAACTCAGTGTCGATCGGTCCGATCAGGGCTTCAGCAAGTGCCTTGGGGTCATCAGCCACGCTGGCCGGGCGAATGGTGATCACTGTGCGGTCCTCGGTCTTGACGACCTTGGGGCGCGCGGGCTCGGTGATCTTCACGTCGCCCAACGTGAGCGGATAATCACGCTTCAACTCCACAAGCTGAGCCAAGAACTGCGTGGTCTGGTTGCCATGACCGTCGTCTTCGTACATGCACTCGACAATCTGATCATCGACTACTGAGTACCGGGTGAGCTTGCGGGCCGGGAATGAGCCGGTCATCTTCCAGGGGCCGAGCCGAAGTTCTTCTGACTCCGTGGGTGGGTTAGCCATGCCAGTAAGTGTACCAGTTCCTAGAGGCTAAAGCCAGACCAGCGCCGCCGTGTTGATGGCCACATGGATGATGTTGTCGACGTAGATCACCAACCAGATGGTCAAAAATGCCGGGCGATCCTCGGCGTGTCCTGTTGTGGTGTGACCAGGGCGGAACTCACGCGGGGCGAACTGATTCTTGAACCACACCACGTGCCGGGCCAGCCGGTAGTGGTCGATCACCGCGTGAGTGAGCCAGATGACCAGGATGGCAATCAGAGGGTGCTGCACATCCAACAGGAACAACAGCGGGATGAACGGCCAGCTGTAGGTCAGCGCGTGCAGCAGGGCGACCTCGGAGCGCTTAGTCTTCTCTTGGGCCATCCAGTCCGACTGCAGGACGTAGTCGCCAATCATGTGGGCGGCGAATCCCAGCACGAGGGCGTTGACGGTGTTCTGGATCACCCCTGCACCTCTGTCCGGTCGTGCTTGTGGCCGCGCAGATCGCAGCCGGTCTTCTTGCGGTGCGCGATGGCCTCGGGGCAAATCTCCAGATGCCCGAGCAGCTGAGCCTCTTGTTCCAGCTCCAGGCCGGGCCAGCATTGCCACCCACACAGGCAGCCGGTGGTGCCCTCCTGGTGATGGGCGAATATGCCGACCACGGCGTAACGCGCTGTGCTCACGGCGCGGCGCAGGCCGAACTCATGCCTGTTGACTCCGAACGTGTAGGCGACGTTCTTCAGCTCGGCCCAGATGACTTGAAACAGGTTCATTTATTCGTCGTCCTCATGTCGTAGCCCTTGTCGCTCTCACACCAGCAGCGGCATCCCCACGGCGTGTTGCAAGAGTGTGGAGGCTAATTGCCCACTGCCGTTCTCCTTATCGGTGAGTTGTCCATCCAGGTAGCGACGCATGGCCGACCTCATGACCTCTTGAGCCTTGTCGCGAGAGACAGCGATCGGCAGACGCAGCTCGAACGTGATCTTGTGCACGCCGCCTTGCTGATCTTCCTCGACGGCCATCTCCCACTTGATGCCCTTGATTCCGCTCATGGCTGCTGATTCTCCCAGCACCACCGGTAGTTGGGCCCGCACGACACGCGGGTGCCGTCATCTTTCACGATGTACGTGGGCAGCGCTGGGGGCGTTGTGGGCAGCAGGGTGGAGTCGCCTTTGGCGTCAGGTGCGGTGAGTGTGGCCCAGATGAGAAAGCCGATCGCGATGACTGGCAGCACGATGAAACCGACCAGGAAGCCAACCACCGACCAGTTGTCGGCCTTCTCCTGCTTGCTGTCCCATGCGGGACCAGGCCCTCGGCGACGTGGTGAGCCCATAGCCCCGGTGGCCATGTAGGTGCTGATGTTCATGACTTCTTCTCCCAGTCCGCACGCACGTCAGCGATCCACTGAACGTCGTCGTGCTCGTCAGCTTCCTTGCGGATGCGGTACACGCGATAGGCCCGCCAGATGGTGAATACCTGCCACGGCTTATCCAGCAGCAGGTACGGCACACAGGGTAGAGGCTTCTTCACGGCTCGATCCTGGTGTACGGGCCGAAGGCAGAGTCGGGGGTCTCTGTCCGCCACTCACCGATGGGCTCATAGAACAGCCTCCAGGCCTTGTACGTCTGTGAGTACTTCCAGATGTTTCCCACGCTGTCACGCCACTCCTGGGTCTTCTGCCACGGGGTGGTGACGAACAGGTTCTCCAGCTCGGTGGCGTCGTCGGTGCGCCCGATGCCGCAGTCGTAGGTCTCGGCAGCGCGCCGTTCCTCGACAGCTTCAGCCTTGCGCTCTTCCTGAGCGCGCTCCCACTCCTCGCGCAGACGCAGGATGGGCTTGACCGTGGGGCACGGCCACACCTCGTAGTTCTTCTCGGCGCGGGTGTGGTGCTCCTTGGTGTGGCAGACACCGCAGCGCATCGTGACGCCCCAGGGCTCATTGTCACGGTTCTCACCGCGCACGAAGTTGGTGGGGTCGGCAAAAGGCGTGTGAACCTTGACGATCTCGTAGAGTGCCGCAATGGCCTCGTCCCGATCACGAGTGGCGTGCTCCTTGAAGGACCGGTGCTCGTCACGGTCACGTGTCATGGAGCGCAGGTCACCGTCCAGTGCATTGATCTGCGACTGAGCTTCTCGCAGGGCCTCGTTCAACTCAGCCTTGGTCAGACTCTTGGTCGCCATGGGCGTCCCCTTTCGTGAGGTGCTCGGTGAAAGCCTGAATTATGGCTGGCATGCGCTCGAACGCCGTCACCATCTTGTCGTGCAGCTCCTGCTGAGCCTTCTCGTAGCCGACCTTCTCGCCCTCTTTGAAGCCGTGATACTTGCCGACGCTGTACCCACGCTCGTACTCGGCCTGAAACTCTTGCTCGGTCATGGCTCAAGCCTGGTGAGGCCGTCAGAGTCCAGCTCGGTGACGTTAGGGAAGCGGGGAGTCAGGCGGTCCGGGATGGTGGCCAGGGTGGCGTGGACCTGGGCCTGCGCCCAGATGCCCATGGCCTTCTTGCCGAGTTCGTCCATGCGCTCGGTGAAGTCGTCACGCAGCCCGCCGGTTGCGCCGCTTCTATCGTCCTTGAGCCTGCTGATCTGGGAGGCGACACGCTCACCCTCTTTGATCAGCTCTTCGGCGCGGTCCTTGTGATGCGACGAACTCAGAGCCATGTCGGCTCCTTCCAGTTCTCGATGGAGGCCATGCGGATGGGCATGATCAACCCGATGAAGTTTGATCCCATGCGCACACGCATCGGCTTGTTGGGGTCGCGCACGGTGATCTCCATGGCGTGGCGATCAGCCTTCACCCTGGCGAACTTGGCCAGCTTCTGGGCGTCCACACACATCTTGCGCGTGGTGTCGGTGATGGGCTCGGTGGGTTCCTTGAGCAGCTGCTTCCACAGCGGGAACTCGATCTTGTCGTCATGACGGCGGGCCGTGGGAAACGAGAACTTGATGTCATCGGTGGGGACAGCGACCTTGAGCCGATAACCCTCCGGGGACAGCTTCACCGTGGCGCTCTTCCAGGGACCTGCGCGATGTGAGCTGGCCTTGAGCACCGCCAGCAGCGTGGTGACGTGGGCCAACGGCAGCAGCGTCGTCCACTTCTCATCGGCGTAGGCCACAGCTGATGCACCCAGCATGAAGCGGTCGGTGCCGGTGGCAACCAGGTGTGTGCCTGTGCTCTCCAGATACACCCCGTTAATGCTGGGAATCTCGTCGCCCTTGTGTACGAACAGGTGCGCGTTGTGCAGGACCTTGTGCAGGTCCGTGACCAGCAGCTGTGCCTCGGGTGTTCCTGGTGCGTCCGTGAGTACGGTCATGATCAGTCGGTCCTGTTCCGATGCCAGGTGCGTGCCTGCTCAGAGACCATGATGTCGGTCTGAGCCAGTGCGGCGTGAGCGTGGGCACGATCCGTGAGTAGTCTGCCCATTCCCTGCAGGTCAGTCTTCAGCTCCAGGGACTTGATGCTGGTGTTCGAGTACTTTTCCGACAGCTCTTGTGCACGTCGCAGCAGCCGATCAGCCTCGGCGTAGTGCCACGCGGGTGTGTGTGGCTTCTCGTTCTGGTCCATGTGGGTGGGATACCGCTTTCTGAGGGGTTCTATAGGAGTGACTATACACTTTCTACAGGGTTAGAAAAGTCTCTTTCCGCATTCCTGCTGGTAGTCCCAGTATACCTCATGCAAGTCTGAATTCCACCTAGTGAGCAGGCTATAGTCGGGTTCGTCCGGCCAGTCCGATTCCACGATCGCACGGGCCAGATTGTTCTCCAGCTCGCGCAGGTGTTCGAAGACCTCAGCCTTGGAGTACATACCCCGGCGTACCCCCAGCAGATAAGTGCGGCACGTGGTAGTCATCGGAAGGCTGATGTGGCCGGTGCTCATCAGCTCATAACCCTGCAGCGCTACCCGCAGAGCATGGTAGGCACCCTTGGTGTCGAAACCGTACTGGGCCACCAGCTCGGACCGCTTGACCTTGGGGTTGTCCAGGTACATGGTGCGCTGATTGAGCACATACTTCAGGTAACGGGTGCCCATGGCCTTGGAGATGAAACGGTCACGGTGCTGAGGGGTGAGCAAGCTGCCCACTACCTCCCAGCAGTCCTTGGCCAGAATCTTGTCCTTGGGTGCGAACAGCAGGGTGATGGTGTTGGGGTTGCCCTTGGCCGTCTCACGCATGAAGTGATTCAAGCTGATGAGCTGACCATCGACATCATTGCCGGTGCTGCGCGCATCGTTGCCGTAATGGTCGCGGGCGCTGCGGTAGGTGGTCTGATCGGGGCGCTTGTAGAGAGGATCAGCGCTGAACATGCTGTCCTGCCCCTCCACGAAGATGCCCACCTCGTCGTCATCGGGGGTGGTGGACACACTGGTGCCGAACAGCTGGCTGCCGGTGCGTACCAGCAGCACGGTGTGCTGGCGTGCGTAAGCCTCTTCAGGTGTCATGTGACCCATCCCTTCCCGCCAGAACATCACATCCATCGGACTTCACCTCAGCCCCACTCCTCGGTGAAGTGCACAAGAATCAGGCCCACAGTCAACACCCATGCGCCCTGGCAGAAGTTGTGAATGTCGAACAGGTGCCCAGGAGCAACCTCGCGACCGGTCCAGATCACGCCCAGCACCACCAAAGCGATGAAGAGCAGACGCAGGGCACCGATGAAGAACGCGCCAAGGGCGAACAGGGCGCTGACGTCCTTCTCGCTCATGCGTGGAGCCGGGCGCATGGTCATGGCTACTTGCCTTCCGATGAGATCGCGGCCAGCACAGCAACGACCATGGCCAGCACCACGATGGCGATGGTGATGTAGACCGGAGTGAACACCCACACCCACGGGATGTGATAGGCCGTGTTCCACGGCGCGTCGATGAACTTGGCGATGATCAGCACAACCTGAACAGTGCCCAGGATGCCCGTGCCTCGGTTGCTCATGACTTGTCCTCCACGGGGTCGGGTGCGGTGACGGTGCTGATGTGCGCCGAGATGTCACCTTCGATGATGCGATCACGGGTGATGGCGCGGCGGATGCTCCACAGTGCATTGAGCACCGAGAGCATGGTAGCCAGCACGATGAAGATCATGCCGCGATATGCCTGCACCGCGTTGAAAATAGGGCCCTCGGTGGACATAGCCACCAGCACCAGACCGTAGGTGAGCACCACCAGGAACAGGATGTTCATGCCGTTGTCCCACCAGCGGCGGCGTGGGGGCCGCACAGACTTGAGTACCAGACTCACGAGACGAAAACCTTCCCTTCAGCGACATCAGCCAGACGCGAGAGCGCGTCGGCCTGCTTAGCCACGACCTCGGTGCGCTCACGGTAAGCGGTGGTGAACGAGTTGATAGCACTGGTGATCGGCTTGCTGATCCGATCCATGTCATAACCCATCAGCGATGCCATCAGACGCGCGCCCGTCCCTTGGCCAGGGTCTCGCGCACGTCGGCGAAGCTCTGGTGTTTGACGAACTCGCCGTCGATCCACACCGGCTGCAGCGCACTGGCCAGCTCGGCCTGCTCGTCGGCGTTCTCCACGAGGTAGAACTCCTCGTCGCCTCCGCCGAGAACAGCCAACCGCCCCGTAGCGCTCTTCTTGGTGCCGTCGTCGGTGATGGGGTCCTTGAACAGGTTCACACCCTTGCCGTCGACCTTGGCCCACGTGGCTTTCATGGCGCTTCCGAAGGTGTCACGGGTGTTGTACTGGTAGGTGAAGCTGCCGACACCGAACACGACGTTGGTGGACGCGAAGCCCATCTTCTCCAGATTCGCGGTGATTTCGTCGGCGCGCGCCAGGGTGATGCTGTCGCCGTAGATGGCCCCGATGTGCGTGTCCAGCTCCCGGTAACCCTCACCGTTGATCGTGCCGCCGAAGGTGTCCCAGAGCAGTTCGATCACGCCGCGCTGCTCATCGACAGTGCGGCCTGCGGGGTTGCCACAGATGATCTTCACCGGGTCTCCCGAATCGGGCCTGATGACCAGTTTCCCATCACGCTGCATCACCTTTTCTCGCAGGTCAGGCAGGATAGTGCGTAGCACGTTCCAGAGATCGAACGTATCAGACACCACGCTGAGAATGCCAGTGGGATACAAGTCCAGGAGTTTGCTGAACACCTCCTTCTCGGACTCGGCGCGGTTCAGGTTGAACGTGTGTGGATTGCTCATGATGCCAGTGCTCATGACGCTGTGCTCGGTAGCCGCGACACTGAGCAGATCGTAGGCACCGCCGTAGTGCTTTTCGATCCACTCCATGGCCACCAGCGAGTCCGAGCCCTTGAAGCTCAGCAGGTGTGCAGCAGCCGAGGCAGCAGCGCTCTCGTTGCTGCTCATGCCTCGGTAGCTGAAGTCGTGCAGCTGGAAGTCCACAGCGGTGCTGTCAGCGCCCGTGAGGAACGCACGGTCATCGAGCAGCACGCGGTAGGCGTGGGCGATGGTGGCCGAGGTGCTGGGCATCCACAGGCTGGCGCTCAGCGCGGTCTCGATGTAGTTGGTGAGCCAGTAGAACTCGTCCACGGTGTTCTCCACCGTGACGCTGGGGATGCGGATAGGCACCAGGGTGCCCTCCGGTACAGCGCTGAACTTCAGCGGCACGTACTGCAGGTCATGCAGCGCGGCGATGTGATCAGTGCCGATCGCCCGTGCTGCGTCAGCACCGAGAACACGTTCGAGCCGGTAGGCGTACTCACCCACCACAGTGCTCTGCAGATTGCCGAAGAAGTGCTCGAACCCCTCGTGCAGGTGGTCCAGATAGGCCTGAAGACCGAAGTGCACGACGTGATCCATGCCCTTCACGCGGCTCTTGCGGTTGGTGTAGTTCGAGTACACCCGGCTAACGTTGCCGGACAGTTCATACTGCCGTCGGTGGTCGAGCTTGTAGGCGTCCACCTCGAAGAGGATTGCAGTGGCGTCGCTCATGCTGGGGTTACCCTTTCGTGGGTGTCGATATAGTGGCGGACCTGCTCGATGGTCTCGAACTCCGGGCACGCAGCATCCTCGGCGATGTCCGCCTCAGGGAACTGGGTGACCCAGTCGGGCCCGGTGTACTCGTTGGCCGGATCACCTGCGAGCTTGTAGGTAGTGACGCTGCTCAGACCGAGGCCGAAGTTGTACCAGTAGGCGTGCGCTGGGTCCTGCTCATGAGAGAGCAAAGCGCGATCTCCCAAGCGCGAATGCGCGAGGAGCGTGTAGTTGGCCATGGGGCCATTCCTTTCGTGGGTGGGATAAAAAGTACTGTACCAGTTCTACAGGTATTCCTTGAGGTGATCGAACACCCGGACAACGTGTGTTGCGACCTCAGGTCGGCTACTGCCAGGATGGCTGCTCGTGGTGGCGATCCACCGGTAAGATTGACGCAGCTGGTCAGCCTTGCCGCTGAAGATGCCGTGAGTGACCCACAGGGCCAGCTGATCCCGATGCAAGCCCAGTGCCTCGGCCAAACCCATGAAGGTGCCACCACCGTCACAGATGTCATCCACCACCAGATAGCGGCCCTTCTTGGGCAGCGTGTCGGGAGCCGCGAAGCCGCTGAGCTTGCCGGTCTCGAAGTCACGCTTCTTGCTGGCGTAATGCACGTCCATCCCCAGCAGCTGCGCTGTGCTTTCCACACGCGCCTTGGCACCCTCGTCCGGACAGATCAGTGCGTCGATGTGGATGCCATCGAACGCCTGTGCGATCAGGGTGTCGTGCTCCACGATGCGCAGGTTACGGAACAGGCGCGGCATGAAGTCGCTGTGCGGGTCCAGTGTGAGGATGGTGTCGGCATTCAGAGCGCGGAGCTGCGCGGCATACACCGATGCTCCCACCGGGATGCCTCGATCAGCACGTGCTGCAGATAGGTAGGGCATCATCAGCACAAACCGAGCACACTCGCGATTAGCTACGTCAGCCCACAACGCGGCCTTGATCAAGTCGTTGGGGTCGGCACCACGCACATCAGCGACATAGACAGGATTGAGGCCCCACTCGCCGTCGTATTCGGGGATGTTGCGCAGGTGCCACTCCCCACCAGGGAACTGGAACACCTCAGGCTGCAGACCTGGCACACGGTTCTCGGTCTCGATGGTCAGGTAGGCGGTCATGGGTGCTTATCCTCATCTAGTCCGCAGACGCGGCATGTGCGCTTCTGGCCGTCGACAACTCGACCACCGGGGTACCTGTACTTCTGTGGCTGCCACCTACCCCAATCATGCTCGGAGCTGCCAACCTCGGGTCGGCACATCTTCGGAGCAAGGCTTGATGGATCGATGTAGGCCTTGAACTCGCGCAGGCCGCACCCAGCGCACACTCGTTCCTGATCTTGGGTGAGTTCCAGCCTGTCGTCATCCCATACACGAGTCCACATGGTCCAGGTGTGACGATGCTTGCGGTTGCGATACCCCAACGAGATGCCGAGGACCACGGAGAAGAGCAGAGCGATGAACAGGAACCATTCAAGGGTGCTCATCGGTGCTTCTTCGCAACCGCTGCGTACTTGGCCGCAGCCTCATGATCCCATCCGGGCACCACTTCGACCTCAGGAATACCCTCCTCCTCCCACAGCTTGATGACGTTGGGGTTGTCATCGCATGCGGCGACCACATGGAACTCCTCCCGAACCTGAGCCAGAATCTCCTTCTTGATCTCGTAGTCCGGTCGGTAGTCGCCGTCAGGCCTGTAGAAGTCACGCTCCACAGGGACGCCGTAGGCGTCGGTCAGCTCGCGCGTGTAGAACCGCGTGGTGTTGGGCTTCCACATCAGCATGCGGGCGGTCACCACCAAGATGGCATTACCGGCCTTGTGGTGCCGTCGACAGAAGTTAATAGCCTGCTTGTTGGCCGGTACGAACTCCGACGCGCGGTGAAATGCGTGGAAGTCCTTCTTCTGGTTGATGCCGTCCACCATGTGGCGGATACCCGAGACGTTGGCCATGGTGCCATCCATATCAACGATGGCGGCAGTCTTCATCGCCCTCATTTTCATGATAGTTACTATACCTTTTCTACAGGGTTTGTGTCTAGTTCTTACTTCCAGCGTGACGGCGCGCTCGACGCTGATCGTTGTGGCATTTTCTGCATCTGCGACTCTGACCACCACAATCATTCTTGCTTCGAATGGTGTTGTCCTCGGTGTACTCGTGGTTGCGGGGGCAGTGAGTCTTCCGAGTGTTGTTGTGGATGCCGTTCCGCACTCGGTCGCGCACATTCTGGCCGCGAGTTCCCCAGCACAGGTTGCTCAAGTGGTTATTGGACGGATCATCATCCAAGTGCCGCGTCTCCATGCCCTCGGGACACGGCCCCACGAAAGACTCCAGAACAATGACGTGAACGTTGGTGGTCCTATTGCCCATCATCACGCGCATATGCCCGGACTGGACGTTGGGTGACTGCGAGAGCGCGCGACCAGTCTCAGCATTCTTGACTTCGCCCTCGTCAGAAACGAGATAGCGATCGTCGCGAGTCACAACCACCCAACGAGTCACTTCAAATCCCCTGGCCCTAGAAACATGATGTTCGTTTCGGGAGTGGTCCCATCCATATCCAGCCCAGTGAAGATAGTGGGTCCATACCAGGTCTCATGGTACACATGGTAGTGACCATGAATCCACCTCTGAGGCTTGTGGACGTCCCAGATGTCCTTCATGCGCTGCCGATGCTCTTCGGCCTGCAGCAGCATCAGGGGAGGCCACAGGGAGGCACCACCACGCGGCTTGGAGTCGGGCCCGATGCCAGGGATGTCCACACCCTTGGGGCAGTCATGGCTGAAAATGACGTCCAGCCCATGAGGCTCACGGCTGGCGTACTCGACATCCTCATCGGTGAGCGTCTCCTCCAGCCAGTAACCCTTGCCCTCGGTGCGCATGAAGCGATCGATAGAGAACGCACCACCGACAGCCATGAAGTTCTTGCCCCACCAGGACCAGCGGTAGCCTGGTGGCAGGTACAACAGGTTGCCGTTGATCAATGATGGCTTCTTACCCCGACCAGGGAGCATGCCCGGATCATGCGGCAGGCCTGGCCAGTACTCGTGATTGCCTGGCAGCCAGAGGACCTCGATGCCGAGGGCCTTGGCAGTCTCGGAGATTTCATCCAGGTGTGGCTGGGTGTCTGGGTCGTCGGGACGCCAGAAGCCGAAGTCGCCGACCTGCAGCACGGCATCTGCGCCGTTATCCTTGGCGTATTTCAGCGCGTTGCAGGCCCAGCGGGTGTTCGCGTGCCAGTCGCCGATGACGGCCAGCTTGGTTGGTTCTGTCAGCACAGGTAGCACTTCTCTTTCGTCTTGTCGCGGTCGCGTCGACCACAGTTGAAGCACGGCTCGCCCAAAGGTGTCTTGAGTGGCTGCACGTTGTCGAACACGGGGTTGTGTCGCCACGCCCAGAGCGAGTATTTGCCCTCGAAGTCGTGACTGGCCACGATGGCCTTGAAGATGCCCTCAGGGTCGGCGTTGTACGGCCCTGACGACCACGCGGCGTTGGCCTCCACGACAAACGGACCGTCCCTGGTCCACCCAATATCCAACGTGTGGCCAGGCGCAACCATCACATCATTGATGACAGTCTCAGCCAGCGCCCGCATCCGCCGGTAGACCCCACCACTCTTCATGACCTGGGTGGCCGTGCTGTCGAACGCCTCGTAGCCCCAGATCATGTCACCGATCTTGTACAGGCTCTCAGCAACGATCTCCCGGTGCGCCACCCAGAAGCGGGCCTCGATGACAAACTTCATCGGGTCCTGAATCTGCACCAAGGTCTCGGGTGGATAGTGGTCGAACTGCTTGAACGTGTCAGCCATGTGAGTGGTGCGGTAAACCTTGGCCGGGCAATCATCCAGCTTGGCCTCGGGGAGCTTGAGGAACACCTCAGGCTTGAATGCCCAATGTCGGATGCTCTGCAGTTCTGCGGTGACCACAGCACGCCCCTTGTAGCGATAAGGGAGGGTGTCCATCCAGCGAGGGCCACAGGACATCAGCGGCAGATGTACGCCCGCCTTGGCGGCACTGGCCACCCAGGCACCGGGGGCCCACCACACGGTGTTCATGGCGGTGTCCGGGTCGATGTCCCAACCGAAGTCCTGCACCGCACCCATGGGCGCGAACGACTCAGCTAGCCATCGCTTGCGCGTCACCACACGGAACGGCCTTGTGAGCTGGGTGTGGCCCCTTGGGCTTGGCTCGCTTGATGGGGATGGGCTGTTCACGGGGCTCCCTGTATTCGCGTAGGTGGGTGGTGTGCCAGTGGTCGCACTCGGGGCACTGGTAGACGCGGACCTCATGCTCGCTGTGGCCGTTGCGCATGCAGTTGGAACCTCGTGCGACGTCCCGGTTGCCGATCGCGATCTTGGCGTCCAACTCGGTCAGCCACTTGATCTTGCCAGTTGCTCCGCACTTTCTCTTGGTCTTTTCCGGATGCATCTTGGTGGGCTGCGTGTAGCTTCGGGCCTTCATCGAAACACGAAGTTGACGGCGTTCCTTGCCGGTCAGTCGTGATCTCTGCGATTCGGGCAACATGGCCTTCCTTCCTGGTCTCCAGGACGGGGCGCACCTCACCAAGGGCACAGGCGAAACTACAGGTCCTCACCCTTCAGGTCGTGGTACAACCCAGCTCCTCCTGCGACGCCGAGCGTCGCGATCTTGTAGTGCCTGATCTCGTTGCAGGACGGCCCTGGACTGTTCATCCAGGGCCCTCCGTAGCGCACTGATCTGACGCGTGGTCAGGGTGCGCTTGAGCTTCTTACGCTTCTGCATCTCGTCTTTCTGGCCAGCACGTGGAGTGGGTCACCATGCGGTGGGCATGAGACCGATTCACGCCGGTCAGTTCTTGAATCCGAGTGTAGGTGTGCCCTTCACTCCGTAGGCCCCTGACACGCCGGGCGTCCTCCAGAGAGTATGTCGTCGCTCTTCGGCCTTTCGACCACATGTCGTCCTGGTTCTGCTGCATGTCGCCAACAGAAAGGTGGGCCGGATTGATGCATGGAGGATTGTCACAGCTGTGAAGGACGTCTTCCTCAGGCGAGAGTGGACCGACCCATGCCACATAGGCCAGACGAGAGGACACGTAGCATTGCCCTTGACGGCCACCGATGCGGATCAGGCCATAACCACCATCGCGGTTGGTCTTAGCGTTGACGATCCAACACCCGTCGTCGTCCTCGTTCCACCCTCTGCGCCGAAGTGCAGCCTCACACTCTTCAGTCGGAGGAAGCGGCAGCCGCTTCTTGGGCATCCTGCTCGTATCCTTCTTCTCTAATCTGATAGACCCTCGACTGTGAGAGCCCGCTGGCCTTCGACAGCTTGACGCCGCTGACGTCCATGCCGAACCCCCTGCGCACCAGGGCCCAAACGCGGTCCTTGGACTCGTCCTCCCTGGCGCGCAGGTCCTGTAGTACGTCCCGCTCCTTGGTCAGCTCTTCGAGCAATGCAGCCTGTGGCTGACCGACCTTCTTGGTCATAGTGGTTACTTTCCTCTTTCTTCTTTCGGGGGCCAGCGGCGGCTGGGGGTTCCGTCGACAACCCACTGTGCGTGACGGGCCCAAGTCTCCAAGGTCCATGTGTGCTGGGCACCTCGCTTGACGCCCCGGCCCGCAGTGAAGATGCGAGAGATGATGCCGGTCACTCGCTGCCACCGCTCCTCGCCGATGATCTCGGCGATCTCACGGGTGGTCATGTACTCGGGGTAAGCCTTGCCGAGCACCTCCATCACAACCATCTCCCGCTTGGTGAAGGGGATGATGCGACGGGGGCGAGGAGGAACGCCGCCGGGACGCACGTGCTTGGGCAGCACACGCTTTCCGGGCATCACCAGGTAATTACCCAACTCGACGGCTTCACCCGTCTCGTCGGCTTCCTGGTAGGCCAGTTCCAGCTCCGCGCTCTCGCGCAGCAGCTTCTCGTCGTTTATCGCAGTGTTGGCTGCGACACCGATCTCGGCGCACTGAGCGACGGTGAGCTTGCCTGATGCCGTGTTTACGGCCTCGCGCAAGGCTGCCCGAGCAGGGTCGGTGGCACGCAGCTCGATCATCTTGTCGGCGATGATCTCAGCCTGAGTCTTGGGTTGGGCAACCTGTCCGGTGGCCTGCAGGTAGAGCATGAACTCTTCCTGGCTCAGCTCAAGCTGAGAGCCATCTTCCAGTGTGACTGTCGCCATGGTGGCAGCTTCTTCCTGTGGGTGTGAGTGAGGATCAATCGTTGATGGAGTTGGCCAGCATGTTGGGGGCCAGCGAGGGGACGTGGTCGTCATCTTGTGATGGATGGATGCCGAGCATCTTCATCACGTGGGTGGCGTAATCCACGGCCTTGTCCTTATCGTCGGGGAAGAACCGCGCCGACTGGGCGGCAACGGTCCGACGGGCTTTGGCAATCTGGGACTCTTGCAACGGGTCACTGTCCATCGTCGTGGCCATCGACTCATAGTCCATGGACGAACGGCGTGGGGGCACTGCAGCTCCTTGTGGGTTTAGAGATCAGCGGGGGTGCTGATCTCTTCCACCGACTGTACCAGAGCCTGTTACTAATGTCTAGCCTCGGATGCCCCGACTGCGACCCCCGGAATACCCCTCACGGGCACCGAAACGGTCACCTCGCGACATGCGCGCCACGCCTTGTCGAGCACCACGACTGATGCCACGCGAGGGGTCGTTGTATCCGCGCCCATCGTTGAACGCCTCCAGATTCTTGCGGTTGGCCGCTGCCCGCACCGCACGCCGATCCTCGGGTGCCCGGTGGCTGCCCACCCCAGCCATCTCCAAGCGCTGCTGCTCGGAGCCAGACTGCAGTCCGGCGGCGTACGTGGAGCCGAAGCTGGCCCGGTTGCTGCCCTTGTACCAGCGTTCTAGGTGCTCTTCGAGCAAGTCCACAGTGATCTGCATGACGGCGTCGGTGAGGTCCTTGGTCTGCACTGGGCCGATGTCCTGCTTGTCGACCTTGCCGTTCTTCTCTTGGAGGAACTTCAGCTCGTTCTCCAGCAAACTCATTCCGTCATCGAAGAAGGTGTCACGATAGCTGTGCACCAGCTGCAGGTTGACTGCCGCCTTGAACCGCTCGAACCGCTTGTCGTTCTCGGCGCGCGTGAAGGTCTTGGTGCTGATCCTGATGTGAGGGAACTCCAGCTTCTGCTGGTCGATCAAGCCGAACGCGGCGGCGTAGTGGTCGTAGCTCATCTCCTTGATGGAGGGGAACTTGCGCAGGAATCCACCCAGGTCCTGAGCGATGGTCAGGTAGTTGATGGTGTGCTCGGGGAAGTCCTCGGGCTTCCAGACGTGCAACTTGTCGATGATGACGTGCGGCAGCACCATGCCGGGCACCGGGGCCTTACAACGATGCGAGTACTTCTTGGCCGGTGGGACGCCGGGCGGAAGCTCGTTGGGGTCCCACCCGCACGCGGTGCAGGGGGCATCTTCCATGTGCGCGATAGCAAATCCGAAGTTGGCGTTGGTACGCGAAGGGTCAGCGTGCGCGCGGTAGATGATGGAGAACTTGCCCTTGTCCTGCTCGGTGACCTCACTGCGCCACCACGGCTTGTCGAACATCTTGTCGACCATGACCTCATTGAGGTAGGCATTCTCGACGCTAGCGAACTGTGCGCCGTACTCCACCTTGAAGGTCTCAGGGTTCTTCAGGCGCTCACGGGCCATGGCCTTGTTCTCAGGCCGGTCACCCTCGGGGTCCCATTGCACGGGCCGCTTCCACTTCGAGAAGGTACGGGTGCGGTTGGGTCGCAACGGGATGGTGCGAGCGGTGTCCCAGTTGCGGTAGGTCTCCCACGAGGGCAGCTGGAAGATGAGCATCTGCGGATCGGCTACAGCCAGGTCCAGCTGCTCTTCGACGTCGTCATGAGTGAGGCCGAGCTGCTTCTCGGTGTAGGTGTTGCGCTCGAACTTGCCCTCACGCTCGTTGTACTCATCCAGCGTGACGCAGCCTTCCTGGTACAGCGAGTAGAACCGCCCCACCTTCGAGTACGGCGACGATGGCACGTAGGTGAAGGACTGCAGGCCGAACTGCTTGAGCGAGGGCTGCATAGCCTTGTAGACCTCGTCGCCCGACTTGGACGACCCGGTGCCCATGATCTGGTGAGCGAACTCGTCGTAGTAGTTGGCGAAGCCGTTACCACCACGCTTGGTGGTCGAAGAGGTCGCAGCGGCCTGGGCGTGCAGGCTGGCGTATTCGCGGTCCAGTGAGGTGCCGGTGGCCTGCATCTCCTCGATGTAGCGCTCATCGGCAGCGGTGCGAATGTAGAAGTCCGTGACGCGGTTGGCCACAATGTGCGGCTTGAGGTAGGCGCAGTTCTCCACGGTGCGCCGAATGTCACCGAACTGACGATCAGCAGCCTGCGCCTGAGTAGTAGCGATGACGGTGAGTTCGCCGACGGCATGCGGCACGATACCGAAGTGCTGCTGCCAGTCGTCCAGGCTGAAGAAGTATGCGAGGCGTTCGGCTCCGGTGATGCCGCCGATGATGCCCTTGGATGCACGCCGCCCGGCCACAGCCTGCACGTGCGGGAAGTGGTGATAGCCGTTCTCTTTGAGGTACTTGACCCGATCCATGACATCGGGCTGCACGCCGATCGGATGCGTACGGTCCTTGAAGCCCTTGGTCCACTCGTCAATGCATGTCAGGTCGAAGTCCGTGAACTGCTCGGTCTCCAGATAGATCAGTTTCAGCAAAGTCAGCTGGCGCGGGTATAGCTTCATGCCGCAGAAGCTGGGGTGCGTGGCGAAGTCCACGATGGACTCCCACGGTGGCCCCTGACGCAACGCGTTCTGAAACTGCTTGATGGGGTCGAAGCCCGAGCCGAATTCGAAGTTATTGTGCCTGGCCATCAGCGATTCCAAAGCCCTTCTCCGCCGAGGTCAGGAACGGTGTGCACCACCTCGGGGCGGTACCCCAGAGACGCTGCCCATCGCTGACCGGCGGGGGTCATGTGACGACTGAAATGCAAGCTGGGTTCGACACCCTTGGCAAACTCATAGAGCTTCGATGCAACTCCGCGACGGTGGTACTCCGGACGCACCTCCACCCGCTGCAGCTCGTAGGCCGACGGGGGTGGATCGTCTTGAGCGGCCACCACAGTGTGTGGTTCCCACCAGGTCAGGTAGCCGATGATGCGGCGTGCATCGTGCGCGGTGACCATGGCGGCACCCTCGTGATACCGGAACGAGTAGAGATCATCGTCCAGGTGGGCCCGAGCGCTGACGATCCTCACCATGCCCTCAGGAAGTCGATCGCGGGTTGCGGGTTGTAGCTGGTGTGCTGAGTCAAGCCGCCGCCGAAGAACATGCCCGCATCCATCATGGCCTTGAACATGCCGATGGCGTTGGGCAGAGGCTCCTGCGCCAGCTCCAGGAACTGCTGCATCAGCGTGTCCGGACCCAGGAACAGATTCGTGTTGCGTACGATGCGCCAAATCGCGGTCTTGTCCTGGGCGGCTGGCCCGTCTTGTTCCACAGCGGCGTACAGGTCGCCAGCGTGGGCGTAGTCGCGCCAGGTGGCCGGGGTGTTTTGCAACCGGTCAGTGATGTAGGCGACGCCGCTGGTGTTGGGACCAGCCATCTTCTGTCCCGGCGCGAAGTCATCCCAGACCTTACCCAGCTCGCGGCTCGGGTTGCCCCAGGTGACGGCCTTCAGGAAGTGCGGCACAGCCCAGTGCTTGGTGGCCTTCATGTACTCCCAGACCTCAGACACGATGACCGCGCCCTGACTGTATCCGGCCAACGCAAAACCGTACGCGACCACCTGGGCCTTGTGGATTTCGAGCTGATTGAGCAGTTCCTTCTTGCCCTCGGCGATGCTGGGCTGCATGGGAAACGCCGTCGCCCGATAACCGATCGGCTGCCACTTATAGCGGGACTCCAGCGCTCGCGCGGTGTCAGCGTCGGGGCCCACCCACCACGGCACGCCCGTGCCACACACGGTGAACAGCATCGGGCGAATCTCGTACTGACTGGCGGGCAGGTAGCCCATCACGACCTTGGTCGACAAACCCACCACACCGTTGCACAGTGCGGGGTTCAGCTTGCCCTCGTCGCGATAAGTCAGCTGCATCCGCAGGACAACTTGGGTCATCGGTGCGTCAAACAGTGGCACTCCGTCACGGGTGCGGGTGTCTGGCAACGAGCCTGCGTAGCTGGGGAACTTGCGGCGCAGGAAGTCGCGAATCTTTCCTACCTCTTCACTGGCGTCGCCGAGTCCGATTCCGACGTACTTGCCTGCGATCTCCATGGCGGATTACTTCCAGGGGTTCTTCGGCCACAGGCTGCTGACAGCCTGACCGACGGCATCCGTACCCGCCTGAATGATGGGATTCACCACGGCGGGGATGATGCCTTCACCGATTTGAGCAGCAGCCTGCGTCGCCGCCTGAGCCTGTGCCACCACACCCTGAGTCACGATCTCCGTGGGTGCCAGCACGGTGCCAGTGGGCTTGTACGGGGCCCGGTAGATGCCGAGAGCCGTCAGCGCAGCGAACACCAGGCCGATGATGAGTGGCCACGGTGCGGGAAGCGCATCAGTGGAAGACAAGATGGCAGGACCGATCAGGGTGACCAGCGATCCGATCAGGCCCACCCAGGTCTTGGCCTTGCTTGGAACGATATCTTCCAGGTTGAACTGCGGTGCGGTCACGACGTCACTCCACTCTTCTTGGTCTCCAGCACGCTGATGAGTGCTGTCAATGGGGCCTTCTCGGTGTCGGAGAGCGCGTCGACAGCCAGCAGGGCCTCCAGCGCGTCGTAGGCGGCACCGATGACCTGACCCTTTGTCTGTGGCTGCTCGGGTGGAGCGACCATCGACATTGCCGAGTACTGCGCCACCGGCTGTGCCGGGGTCAGCATGGTTACGGAGACCGGCTGAGGGTTGGCCGGTGTGGCAACCTGCCCCTGCGTCTTGTCGTAGACCTCGGCCAGGATGGCCTGAGCCAGCTGAGCGTCGGCCTGACGATCCGGGTACTGCGTTGGGTCGGCACCAGCCACCTCGCGCAGCAGCGCCAGGGTCGGCGGGTGACCGTATCCGGCCAGCAGACGCACGATCTCGACGTGTTCACTACCGTCGGTATTCAGCACGAACCCGGCCAGAGTGTCGATCGCGCCCTCGCCAAGGTGACGCAGAGGGCTGCGGCTGGCGAAGCTCTTGGTCAACTCCTGGTAGATGCGGTCGATCTTGCGGGAATCTTCGGCGCTCAAGTCACTATCTCCTTGGCTTGGGGTGCTGTCCAGGTTGGCCAGCTTGTTGTACAGGGCTACGGCCTCACCGAAACGCTCGTCGTAACGGGTCGGGAATGCAGACTGCTGAATCTGCTGGGCGAATGCGCCGGGGCTCTTGGAGGTGCCGTTGTAGGGCAGCTTGGCCAGCCGGTCGTAGAACAGGCCCGCCGAGGACTCCACGCCCATGCAGGTGGCTTCATCACCCCACCACCAGCCGTTGCCGGTGTTGCGCACCTGCTGCTGAAAGATGCCCACCGAGTAGCCGTCGTTGCCTACAGCGTCATGGGGTAGAGCCAGCGACTTGGGCAGTTTTTGGTTGGCGTAGACGGTGATGTTGGACTCCACCAGACCCGTAGCAAAGGCAATCTGGATGCCCTTGGGGGTAATGCCCCTGCGACGTCCTTCGGCCATAATGCGCAGCGCATAGCCCTCAGCGCGCGTCAGGGTTGCAGGGGGTGTCACCACAGGAGGATTAGAGGTTCCGCCTCGGCGAAACGTGGAGAACCTGTCGGCGCGAATCTTGCGAGCGATGAAGTCCTGAACCCGGTCGACGTTTGCCGAGCCGTAGGTGTCATAACCCATCTGGAAGTGCATGGAATCCTTGGGGGACTGCCAATCGTTGCCCCAGAAGATGGTGTCCTCGTAGAAGTCCAGCAGGTCACGCACCGTTTTCTTCTGCATGGCGTCGAACCCGGCATCGGCTACCTGGAATGGATGGGAATTCCAGTTCAAGTCCATCGCCGTACCTGAAAGATGATTGCTAGTGGGCACCGTGTTGGTCGCAGTCCAACAGGCGCTGTCGGCGTCACGCAGAGGCTCGACGTAGGCGTTGAAGTCGGCGGCGAACGCGCCCATGATGATGGCGGGCTGGCCCTCGCGAATCTGCAGGTTCACCTCAGTGCCGGGGACCTTGACCCACACACAGGAGCCCTGGTCGACCATACGCCAATGATTCTCGCTGTAGTCGTTTCCGTAGACGGTCCGATCGGCCACTTGCCTCACCTGCCCTTCGCCTATTACAGGGACGTGCGGACCCAGAACAGACTGGCTGACGCAATGCTGGCATTGGTCGTCGTGACCGTGTGACCGGAGACGTCATCCCAAAGCCAGGCGTTGATGATGTAGGTCTGTGCCGGATCGAAGTTGTCCTGCACGCCGTCCTGCCCCTCACCGAGATCAGCGTCCGCCGGGAGAGCGGTGACCATCTGGTAGTCGTTGTATGCGCTGCGCCCAAAGCCCTGAGCAATCAGGGTCTGGTCGGCGTAGGCAGTCTGTGACGCGGTGCCGATGCGGACCTCCAGCACCGGGCGTCCGCCGTCGGACTGCACGCTGGTGTTCAGGTAGACCCACGGCACGCCGATGGTGTTGTAGCCGACAGTGTTCCACTGAGCGATCTTCAGTGGTGTGGCTCCGGTGCTGCCTCCGAACGCGCTGTTGGGCCCGTAGGGTCCCTTGATGAGTCCCGCACCGAGTACCGGAGTCTGCTCCGGTGGTAGTTTGCCGTCGCTACCCAAAGTGGCCACACCGTTGACCACACCCTTGGTGCTGTTGGGCACCAGCAGGGCGTCCTGCGCTGGGTAGTAAGCCACCGGAGCGTAGGTGGCATCTGCGGTGTCGACGTAGCTCTTGCTGGCCTTGAGTGCCACCTTCTCCGAGACGCGGCCTTGCACGTAGAGGCGACTGAATCCCGAGGTCAACTCGTCCTCGGTGTGTTGTTTGGACTCTGCGTCACGACCGTCAGTCGTGGGCCCAACGTAGTAGAGGCCCGCCATTATGTGAACACCGGATAGATCATCGCCATAAACCTGAACGCCGTGGAGTTGAAGGTGAACGTGCTTCCTGAGAACAAGCCAATCCATAGGTCGAAGGTGTTTGCTCCAGTGCAAACACGGCTGCTTGGGGTGACGGTGTTGTCGGCAAACGGTACCGCTGTGTGGGTGCCGATCGTCTTGTGCGGCGTGCACAGGCACCAGCCGAACTTGAGGTCGTCGCTGGCGCGCAGGACGCTCATCTGAGCGAAGCTGCCGGTGCCCATGCCCCGGTTGACCGCGTTGCCGAACGTCGATCCTCCCCGCATCTGAGCGATGATCAGCGGGTAGTACGGGAATCCCGGATCAGGGATGGAAAGGGTGCCCGCCTTGTAGTCCTTGGCTGTGACGCTCTGGGTGACGCGGTCACCTGAGATGATGGCCGTGCCATCCACGAACGATGCCGGGCGCTCGGTACGCACCGTGCCCAACAAGGAGCTGGCGATGGTGGCGTCAGCCTGCAACGGCACCAGACCACCGTTGATGCCGATGTCGGTCTTGGGGACGTACAGGGCGTCTGCCGTGTCGACATTGGTCTTCTTGGCCCGCAGCGCGTCCTGTTGGTCGACGTAGGTTGGGTTGACCAGGTTGACGGACTGGTTGGCCACCTCGGAGTTGATGTAGGGGACGTCAACCTTGATGGTGTTGTAGCGGTCGCGAACATACTTGGTGTCCAGCACCGAGTAGTCGGAGTCGGGCGCGCGTCCCACGTACTTGAGCATCAGGCTGGCACCGCCTGTACCGTGTAGGAATGCGTCCATGGGGAATGAACGAAGTCGAGACCTTCAAGTGGGTCATGCCCGAAGACCCACCCGTCGAAGGCTGCTGGGAATGGCGTCACACCCTCTGCTACGGGTACGGACGCATCTACACCACTCACACCGGGAGAAAGCGTGGTTACGGTGCCCATATCGTCTCCCATCAGATTTTCAATGGACCTGTCCCTGACGGGCTCCACGTGCTCCACTCCTGCGACAATCCAGTCTGCGTGCAGCCAGCTCACCTCAGCGTCGGGACGCAGCGTCAAAACCTCAGGGAGATGGTCGAACGCAAGCGCAGCACGGCAGGCGAGAAGTGCTCCTACGCCAAGCTCTCCGACCAGACCGTGCGAGATATTCGCTCCAGCACAGAGTCGAGCGCCGTGTGGGGTGACCGCCTGAAAGTTAGTTCTAGCCTGATCAGACGCATTCGCCGTGGTGAGAATTGGAAACACCTCCTTTAAGCGGGGACGCACATTACATGGAGCTTGGGCCGGTAGGTGGACGCAGCCACCGAGCCCGAACCCAACCGGGTCTGCCGGATGTACAGGGTGGAGGCCCCCGTTCGCACAGACTGACTGGACAACGAGTTTGGCACGACGTGAATCGGCACGTAGTTCTCCACGTTGTCGGTCATCCAGATGCCGTCCAGGGATGGGGGTGGTGTCTGGGTCTGCTCCAGCTGGTTGGTGACGCGTACGCCGAAGCCCCAACCGTGGTTGTTGGCACCCATCGCGGTGACACCCACGTTGTCGTCGTACGTGTTGACCAGAACCCCGTTGGTGGTGATCGTAAAGCGACGGGGGTTGGCGGCGTCGCCGCACCCCAGGATCGTGTCAGCTCCAGCGGTCAGTGTCGCGTTGAAGGCATCAGTCAACCACACCTCTGCGCCGCCGTTGGCGTAGAACCACCGCTGCGTACGGTATGTGCACTCGATGCCGACATACGAGGTGAAAGCATCGTTGACGCGCCCGTAGAGGCGCAGGAACTGGCCATTGACACCGACATCACCGCCACGGTTGACGACGTTCGCGGTGACCTTCTGGAAGTTGGTGGCCGAGTACTTGGAGTTGGCGCTGAGGTTGCGCAACCGGCAGGTGCGCATGTTCTTGCCGGACTCATGCCAATCAGTGCGGTTGCTGGTGATACCCAACCATCCTGCGCCGCCTCCGATGGTGCCGCTGCCATCGGTGTACTGCATCTCCCAATCGGGGCCCAAGCCCTGTGGCTCAGTGGTGTTAGCCCGGTTGAAGTCGTCGCCAAGTAGCGCGGTCTCCATGGAGTCCGCCGCCCCGACGCCGTAGGCAAGGATCGGGCCCGTGCTGGCGTTGTCGGCGCGCACCGTGATGGTCGGCGTCTCACCCAGGTAGCCGTGAGTGTCCACCTGACCGAAGATCACCAGCTTGTACGCAAAGCCGGGATCAGTGACCGGGCAGGTGTAAACGGTCTGCTCTGTCGTGCCCGCGACAGGGCTGGCATTGTAGGCCGTCGGCGTCCAAGGTCCTCGCACGTAGCGCTGGGTGATCGGGAGGTTGATGCGAGACTGTGCCACCTTGCCGTCAGTACCGAGACCGGCCACACCGCTGTTGACGTCCTTGACCGACAACGGCACCCGAAGGTTGTCCTGGGTGTCGATGTAGGCCTGGGTGGCCAGCAAACCGTCCTGGGTATCCACATAGGTACGGGTGGCGTAATTATTGAGACCTGCGTCGATAGCGGCGTCGATCTCCGCTGAAGACATGTCTGCGGCCTTGATGCCAGTGACGTAGTCCTTGTAGACGATCTCAGGGTCCGTCGTGGCATCTGGCCCGACGAACTTCAAGCCCGCCATCAGCCAATCACCGTCGCTCTCCACTGACCGTTAGCTGGGATGTCCTTGAACTCGGCGCTGATGGTGTTGACGCCGGTCGGCTTCCAGCCCACCAGGACGGCGTCGCCCGCGCTCTTGTCGCGGAAGAAGGCACCGACGTCGGTGGTGCCCAGGCTGTGCGTGATGGTGACGACCTGAGAGCCACCAGGAACGTCAATAGAGAACTTGCGTGTGGCCACCACGGGGTCGAGCTGCAAACCACCAGCCACAGCCTGGATGCCGCCGCCATTCACCACCTGAGCGCGGAAGTCGTTGCCGACCTTCTGCACACCGAACGACGCCGTGTAGACCGGCGGCGCTCCAGCAGTGAGAATCTTGGACCAGTTGTTTGCTGCTGTTGCGACGATGCCTGTGTTATTGGTTTGCTGCCAGATGGTGTTGGCGTTGGCCGAACCCGACTGGACCACCACCGAGGTGCCCCGCAGGAAGTAGTCACCCGCAGCCATGTCGACAGTGCGCGTCCAAGCGCCAGAGTTGACCGTGTACAGGCCGTTGTTGACCGATGAGGTCTGCGCGGTGAGAAGCACGACGGCACCGATCGGCACCAAGACACCGTCAACGCTTTGCGCTCCATTGAGGCTGACGACGTTCACTGCGGCCACGTAGTCTGCCCGCTGCTTGTTTGCTACGGAGCGACTCACCATGTCGATGACGTCGGCTGGCGAGGTCTTTCCGGCCAGTCCGCTGGTGAGCGCTGTGGCGTCAGCCTTGGTGCTCAGAGCGGTGACCAGACCGGTGACCTCAGACTGAGCGATGGACGCACCAGCGGCACGAGCGCCGACGTCGGCAGGGCCCAGCACGACGGTCCCGGCGTAGCCGTTGACGCTCTGCACGGCGTCATCCGGAGCGACCAGCTTGACCCAGTTGGTGAACACTGACGGGTCGGTGGCATTGAGGATGTAGCTGCCCTTGTCCGCTGTGGCCGTGATGACCGCAACGTCACCGGGCTGCACCTGCGCTGTGGTCAGCGCGAGCATGGCTCCACGGTTAGCCACCGCCACAGCGGTGCTGAAGGCCTGCGCCGGGAGCTGGCTGGTCGGCACGAAGCCGCCCACCAGGTCGGCCTTGAGGCCCAACGCGGTGTCCAGTCCAGTGACCTTGCTGGTCGGCACGTTCGGCAACTGGACCAACGGCACCGTTCCGCTTGACAGGTCGGCCTTGAGGCTTAGCGCGGTGACCAGGGTGTCGATGCGGCTCAGTGGAAGCTGAGGAATCTGGGCTACCGGAACAGTGCCACCGGTCAGGTCGGCCTTGCCGGTCTGCAGAGCCGCCACGTTGTTGTTCGTGGTGTCCAGCGCCGACTGGTTGGCTTTGCCCGACACCGTCGTCGTCAGGGTATCAACGGAAGTCTGAGAGGCCTTGGTGGCCACCGTCGTGGATACAGCGTCCAGCGCCGTCTGAGAGGCCTTGGTGGCCAGGGTGTTGTTGGTGTTGTTCAGGGCCGTGATCGTGGCCTTGGTGTCCACGTCAGCCTGCAGCGTCGACAGTGCGGCCAGGCTGGCCTTGGTGTTGATGGCCGCTGTGGCCACGTCCAGGTCAGCCTGATCGGCCTTGGCATTCACCACGGTCGTCAGAGCGTCCAGGTCGGCCTGTGTGGCTGTGTCCGGGTCTGCTGGTGCAGCCTCGTTGCGCTTGATGAACTTGAGGTGGCCGTTGGGGCTGAGGTACGGCCAGACCTGCTCGCCGTCGGCGGCACCCGCCGGGTCGTAGTAGTAGCCCGAGCCGTCGAATCCGAATGGACTCTTGACGATGATCGAACTGAAGTCTGTCGTCGGTCCGGTGCCCTCCCAGAACACCGTGGTTCCCGCAGCGCCTCCGCCGCCGGGACCTCCGCCCTCCAGAGTGGTGACACGGGTCTCCAGGGACCCGATGCGACCGTCCAGGTTGCTGGTGGAGGACAGGCCATTGTCGGTGATGATGGCCTGCAGACCGCTGATGTCAGCGATCGGGATGTTGACCCCCACGGGTCGCGCTCCGATATCCGAGGGCGTGATCGGATCGGTGCCGCCGGTAGCGTGGCTGGCCGCGTGCGCCGTGGGGGTGCGGGGATTGGTCAGTGCGGGGTCGGTGTTCTCGACCTTGGCATTCAACGCGTCGGACAGGCCGACGACGTCACCGATGGTGATGTCACCGCCTCCACCGCCGACATTGAGAAGAGTGCCGTCCTTCTTGGTCAGCTGGTTGCTGCCATTGAGGTACACCAGGAAGGTGCCCATGAGCGATCGTGCGATGGTGCCACCACTGGTGCGCACCAAGGTGGGGTCGTTCTCCAGCGTGGTCAGCCGGGCGTTGATGGCGTCGGTGACCGAGGAATCGACCTTGACCGAGAGAGCAGCGGTCAGGCCGGTGATGTCGGCCATCGGGATGGGCTGGCTGGCCGAACGCGCTCCGACGTCGGCTGCAGACAGAACTACTGCTCCGGTGTGTCCGTTGACGCTGAGCACCGTGGCGCTGACCTGAAACTGAATCCAGTTGGCCAGCACGCTTGGCGGGTTCTCATTGAGGAAGAAGATGCCGTCCGGACGCACCGCAAAGTCACCAGGCTGAACCTGGTCGCTGGTCAGCGCCAGCATCTCCGCTTCATCGTCAACGGTGACAGCCTGCCCGAGAGCAATGCTGGGCAGCTGGCTGCTCGGGACCTTGCCACCCACCAAGTCAGCCTTGGCTGTGAGTTCAGACTCCACCTGATCGATCAGGCCATTGAGGCCGGTGATCTGCGCGTTGGTGTCGCTCTGCAGCTGAGACAACGACTGGTTCAAAGTGTTGACCGCAGCAATACGCTGGGCCTTCTCTGTGGTGTCGGCGTTCTCCAGCTGAGACACAGCCTGGGTGAGACTCGATGCCGTCGACTGGTAGACCTGAGTGATCTGGTCGTTGGTGTACTGCAAGACCGTAGCTCGGACGTTGTTGTCGCCCTGCTGACGCGCCAGAATCTCGGCGTTCAGGTGGCCCTGAACGATCGATGCTTCGTCTCCGGAAACCACGTTGCCATCGGCGTCGATGACGCGGCCCTGTGCGTCCAGACCAGCCACGCCTTCGGGGCGTCCACGGTCACTCCACTGCAGGTAGGTCTCACCGCCGATGATGTTGCCCAAGTCGTGCAGGTCATCGAAGTCGACATCGAAGTCCGGCATGACGAAGTCTTGGGTGAACAGTCGTCCCATGTACTTCTCGCGCCAGGCGATGCGGTAGGGGACGCGCTGGTCTAGGTCAGGGTGATCCGTCGGCACCAGATAGAACACAACCGAGGCGTCCTCGGCGAGCAGGACGTCCTGGGTCTCTCGGGTGACAAGGGTGGCGTCCAGATTGGGGGCGCTCGGAGACGCCAGGGGGTTGACCGCCACTTCCATTACGACCGGCGGACCATCTCCACTGACTGCCCGCTGGAAGTTGACCGTCAGCGCACGCTTTTGGACCTGCACCGTATCTCCTCACCCAGCAATACCTACTGATTAGAGGCACTCGGGCGAAAGAGAACAGGTCAGAACGAAGAGTAGTAGCCGTTACCGATGCTCATGGGGTTGGGGATTTCCAGTCGGCTTGACTCCCAATTGGTACGCCCGCCGACGCGCCACGCCTTACGTGGGTTCTTGGTGTCGACCTCGCGCTCGACCAAGTCTTCCTCGCCGTTGTGGGCCCGCCACTTGATGACGCTGAGTTGGTCCCAGCGGTGATCCACCAGGCTGGGGTTGGTGTAGGCGATCGGCACACGTTTGAGATGAGCCCAGCGACCAATAGCCTCGTCAATGGGGTACTTGTTCAGGATGCGGTGCACGCTGTCGACCATCTCGGGCAGAACCCTGGTCTTGACAGCTACTCCGACGTGATGCAGCAGATGATCACTCATCAGCCAGCACGGGTCTGCAGGGTCAGCGATGACGCGAGCGATGGAGTCCTGCCAGTGAGGTGGGCGAGAGCGACCGAGATATAGGCTGACAACCGGGGTTGGGGCCTGCGCCAAGGCACGTCGCACCTGGTCTTCGAAGCCCGGCACCGGTAGAGCATCATCTTCCAGCACCACTGACCACTCGCGCAGGTTGTGCGTAGATAGCCATTGCCAAGCATTGAGGTGATTGGGCCCCGCGCCCAACCGTCCGTCGTCCATGAACATGCGAATAGCGTTCACCTGTTCGAACAAATTCCACGCCTGGTGACGCCGGTCGTAGTGGCCGACGATTACGGTCCGGTGGTCACCGGGCTGCGCGTACGGCGGAGTGGGCAAGCTGTTCCTCCTTGCTGGTCACCTCGGAGTAGGTCTGGTCGAAGATGCCAGGCTTGCAGAAGTAGTGCTCGTTCTCCACGCCCGTGATCACCCAGTCGCCATCGGAGGCCTCGTGGTTGCCCTCCAACGTGGGAATGATGAACCAACGAATATCAGTGGAATTGAGACCGTAAGGGTCTCCCGGCGTGGACGGCGCGCCGATGTTGGCCTCGGGCACGATCTTGAGCCATTCGCCCTTGGTGTGCTCCCCATTGTTGAACTGGACGGCGTCGATCGTGACAGGCTTCTTGCGGAACACGCGGGGTTGAATGTCGGTCACTGCTGGGCCTTCCACTCGGCGAATCGGGGATCATCAGCGAATTTGTCGCGCTGGTACTTGCGGTTGAACTTGTCGACCATGGCCCACGTCAGATCACTCATGTCCTGCGGCTTGCGCAGCTCCTTGAGGGTCACCGAGCCTCGGTGCTGTACGAACGACTGAGCGACCAGCATGGGCTCGATGCCCTGGGCCACTACCTGTTCGATGGTGGCGTCGTCGGCGCACCAGAAGCCGAAGTCAGGGTCCAGCCCGCCGATCTTCTCCCACAGCTCGCGGGTCATCATGAAGCACCATCCGGAGAAGTGCTCGGCGTTGTTGTGTCCGGTGGTGTTCTTGAGGATGTGTTGCTGCCGGACGTCCTTGGGGCACTTGGGTGACACCACAGGGTGCCCGGCGTTCAGCAGGTGATGCAGCCAGCCGTCTTGGAAGGTCAGGTCATTGTTGGCCACCATGACCCACGGTGCGGAGCCGTACCGGATGCCCCGGTTGGCGAACCGGTTGTAGTGGAATTCTCCCGGCGCGTGAATCGTGGTGGCGTTGCGGTACTCGCACTCCTGCTGCTCCAGCACGATGATGTTGACCGGCAGCGAGTTGGCCCCGGCGATGCAGCTGTCGATGGCCTGCTGAGTCATCCTGTAGAGCCGGTGGCTTGTGGCGTTGGACAGCATGACCACGTCCACGATCGGAGCACCGTCACGACGACGTACGGGCGCACTGAGATGCTGCTGCGTCTCAGTGGTGCCACTGTCGTAGTCGTAGTAGTAGAGCACCTCAGGAATCTTGTACTCGGTCTTCAGGTGTGGCAGCAGCAGCTTGGCGTAGGCCGAGTCCTCGCCGTACACCAGGTTGGGGAAGCTGGCCTTGCGGGCCAGCACGCGACGCACCACGCAAATGTGGTTGGGCAACCGCTCGTACCCCTCGTCGGTGTTGTGGTCCTCGGTGTACTCGATGGAGTACCGGCACAGCTTGGGGTCGTCGCCGTTGATCCTCACCGTGACGCCGAAGGTGATGACGTCTACCGGATTCAGGGCAATGGCGTCCAAAATGGTGCGGAACATGTTCGTCTCGATGCGGTCGTCGTCGTCCACGAACTGGACGTACCGCCCCTGGGCCATGTCGACCATGACGTTGCGCTTGTGACCGAGCATCATCTTCTTGTTGTCGGTCAGCATGATGATCTCGATGCGGTCCCGGTACTGCGACGGCAGCGCGTTGTATTGATCCCAGACCTGCTGCTGGATGGCCCGACCAAAGTTGTCGTGACGGGTGTGCGTACTACAGATGAGTACGGACAGGTCGATCACCTCTGGGTTACCTCCACGTGGACACCAGCTCCTCGGAGCAGCAAGCTGACCAAACAGTAGATGGCGAAGCCGCCGCCACCAAGCAGGGCGATCACACCACATACGACCATCGGCGTATTGCTCCCCAGACCTCCCAGAGGCACCAGAGGACCCCAAAGGAGAACAGTGATGACGCCGAACACCAGACCAGATAGCAGCCAGCCACCGGCATTAGGTGTAGCAATAAACAGTGGAACGACGCTGGCCAGCCAAACGGCAATCGCGAAGAGAACAGCCATCAGCCGACCTTCACCACGGGGCGGACCACCTCGGACTCGGGAACATCGATGAGCACCGAGGGCAGGGGCTGAAAAACGCTCTTGGGCACCGTGACTGTAATGGGCACCGCGCGCTCGCCGTCGGCCAAGCGCTGAGGGTAGGTCTGCGTGACGCGATCGATCTTCATGCCCTTGATCTGACCATGCATCGTGGTGACCGGCTTGAGCACCAGGTATCCACCTGCGGCGACGGTCGGCGTGCTCACTTGATCTTCTTGGTGATCAGGGTCTCGCCGTCGCGGTCGGTGTACTCCAGCACGTACTGGAACTTCGAACGCCCCTCGTGCTCGCGGATCGCGGCCTTGATGGCGTAGCCCTTGCTGCTGAAGCTCTCCGAGGTGTAGACCACCTTGCCGTTGCGGCTCCCAGCCTTGACGCGGAAGTAGTGCTCGACATGGCCGTTGTCGGCGAGCGGGCGATAACCCCACTCCCAGGCGTTCGGCCTGTGGCGGGCGGTCTTGACGATCTCGATGACTCGGATCGGCTTATTCTTCGTGGGTGCTGCGGGCACTAGCCCTCCTTGGGTTGATGTTCCAAGCAGACCCACTGGGGCCTGCCTGCGATGAGCACAAGCCTGCGCTCTTCGTCTGTCGGCTCGCACTGCGGAATCACGCAGTCTGGCATTTGGCGGTGCTTGTCCGCATAGTGCTTGCTCATCCTGTAGTAATGCTATAGCACATTTGCGATTAGTCCCAGCTTTTGAACTCTCCCTGCGCCTGGTTCCAGTCGTACCCGGCGTGGTATTCAGCGACCTCTTCATCGGTCAGATCGGTGATGCGGTCGCCGTGGTAGGAGGGGCCAGGGTAGTAATGCGGGCTGCGCTCGCGCTGGTAGTAGGAGTCCGCCCGTCCGCGATCAAACGGGCCTCCGTGGCGATGGTTCTCGATCATGCGAGCACCAACTGAGCGTCCTGAGCCTTCTTGGCGTCGCGCTTGGCCTTGGCGTCGGCCTTCTTGGCCGCTTCGAAGGCGATGACCTCCGGACGGTCGGCCACACGGGCCTTGGCTGCCTTGTAGCCCTCTTTGCCCAGGATGGAAGGACCGCAGCTCGTGCCGAGGCCGATGGCTTTGCTGGTGGGGTCGGTCAGCTCCGAAGAGCAGTTGACGCAGTAGCAGTTGGCCACGCCGTGGGCGGCGATCTCATCGCCGGTCATCTTCTGGTCGGCGAACAGGGTGTTCATACCACCGGGGACGTAGACCAGGCCGCGCACGGTGGTCTGCTTGGCGTAGAGGCGCTGCGCCTGGCTGCGCACGACCTTGAAGACGAAGCCGTCGTCGTTCTTGTAGAAGCCCTCTTCAGAGACGCGGGCGCGCGAGGTGGGGTCAACCAGAGTTGTCTGAGCCTGAGCGTCGCGCTTGGGGAGCGCCTTCAGGCGACCGATGATGGTCTGGACCAGTGCGTTGTCAGCGCGATCAAGACGGTCTTCAACCCACTCGATGTGGTGACCCTCCATGATGCGCTCGCTCATGATGGTGCGGATGAGTTCGATCTGCCGTGTGGTTGCCATGTATTTATTCTAGCAGCTGGACATGACAGATGCAATAGGGTGTGAAGGAGTGGACGCAGGTACACCACCGGCAACAACAAAGCCTTGGTGGCAGCGAAGCGCTGAACTCACATATGGGAACTGACCAGCGAGCTGATCAGGTCTAGGAGACCTCCGGATACCTTTCGGTGAGATTGATATGAGGGGGTCCGCCTGTGACGCTTCCTCCTGGGTGTCCTTACCTGGTGTTTTGGAGACGGGCTTGACGCCCACTGCCTTCACAGCTTGATGGTAGGGCCCGCCCCGGAGAGGTTGTTATGCACCCTCCGGGACGGACCGCTAGAGACGCCCTCCAGCGAAGTCCGCGAGAATCTGAGGCACCGATGCGTCAAAACCGCTCACGTCGATAGCCTTGTCATCCCAAGGAGCGACCACAGAGTGTGCGGTCGGGCTCATGGCCACCACACTCAGGCGCGCATCGGGGTTGATGCGGTTCCGGTAGGTCTCCATGGCCTTGAACGGGTGAACCGAACCATGCCAGGTCTGACCGTCAGTCAGAATCTGGAAGGAGTCCACCTTCACGCGGTCGTGCGTAGCCCACAGGATCGGCTGTGCCACGTCGGTGCCACCTGCGATCTGACTCTTCAGGTAGGACGACACGTCACCGAGCAGACGCTTGGACGACACGCCATCCAGCTCCCACGCCCGGTTGTCGAAGGCCACGAACCGACCCTCGGGCTCG
>Ga0208916_10000109_pt1 | contig 38267 bp, 63 predicted proteins | sample DEB19_08_DNA_5_FD_184523 | JGI IMG/M metagenome (GOLD analysis project Ga0208916, IMG submission 184523) | Aqueous microbial communities from the Delaware River and Bay under freshwater to marine salinity gradient to study organic matter... | ecosystem: Environmental > Aquatic > Marine >... | reverse complement strand
TGCCACTAGCTAATCTCCATTCCTACTTCTAAATCTTGACTTTTTTCATATTCCGCCTGGTAAGCTTGTAGTTTTGCAGCTATTTCTGCTACAGCGTTGCTTGGTGAGCATTCTACTGTCTGGCTAGTGAGGACTGTATTGCCGTCATCATCCAAGATGTCAAATGTAAAGTGTTGACTTAGGTTTAATGTTAGTTCTGATTTTGTTGTGATTTTAGCTCTCATAGTGTCTCCTTAATTAAAACGTAGCCCCTCTTGTGCCCCATGTTGGTGAACCTGTTGGGCCTGATGTTTCATTTATATACACAGACGTATAGCCTCCAGTACCTTTAGTAAAAGTAAACACAGAGGTAGTTTTGTTCTTACGCATGATGTAGTAGTCGAGGTCATCCGCCTCGAACCAGAAATACTTATACGTTGCATCTTCAGAGATTGCGTTAATACCGTACTCATCGCTAGATTTCGGTGGCGTTGACGCTGTGCTGAATGCACCGCTATCGTTAACAACCACTCTATTTAATGCAGTGCCGGTAGCATTTTCACCCACTAGCTCAACAGCATTCACACCCCATTTATCATCATGAGAGTTATTATCACGCTCTTGATCAGTCCAAACGTACTTAGACCCAGATTTGTTAGGCGCACTCATGAGTTGACAACCCTTTTAAAGTCTATGTAGGCTAATAACTTCTGTATTCTGTTTGCACCGCTTTCGTAGCGAGTAAGTCCAGCATCACGTTCTAGTTGCTTTAAAAACTCTTTGCCAGCTCTGGTAGAGTTATCTAAAACGCCATTCTTGACTTGCTCTTGTAAGTAACCCTCAATCTCCTCAACATCACGCTGCAATGTTTTGTCCTGATCCCACACGTTAGTAACGTCTAGGTATTCAGCAACGTAAGGCTTGCCCATATCATCACGGTAAGTGGCGAGAAGTTCGGGTGCGTGAGTTTCAACAGGTGATCCAGCGTCTACAATGGCCGCATCTTTTGGTGCAGTCGGGGTGGGGGTAGATGTGTCGGCTTCTCTAAATACGCTCATTGTCCAGTTTCCTTATCTTCGCCTGTATGTTCTCGCATCTGTATTTGTATTTTATGTTGCGCTTCTAGGTCGTTTGCTCTTGCTGCGTTTATAAGCTGCTCTCTTAGGCCCATGAGCTTTTTATCTTTGAGTTGCGCCACAATGGTTTGGTGAGCTTGATCTGCACGCTGTCGTACAATCTTTGGCAAGCTTTGATCGTTTCTATCTTTGTTTAGCTTTTCAAGATCGCCAGTTCTACCGTACATATTAGTTCACCGTAAAAGGTACAGGTATATTCTCGCCGTAGTTTATTGGTGAGTTACCAGCTTCACTCTGATCTATGAGATCACCGCCTAGCGTTACTGTAGCTAGATCATTGTTGCCAGTAACACGTAATACCTCTGCTACTGATACGTTATATACACGTGCTATGTCTTGAATCGAACCCTGCCCACGTTGGTAGTGGCCGATGATTTTTTCCCTGGTGCTATCATCCATAATTACTTCCTTTTACTTTCGGTTGACTGTATAACCTCTACTACTGCTTGGGCTTCAACTTTGTATTCATCTGCAATAGATTGAATGTTTCTACCCTGTACATATAGCGAGTACATTTTCTGTTCGTCTGTTTGTTTAACTTCTTTGGCTGGCGCTGTTGATGGGCGTTCGCCTACATTTTCTGTTGTGTTAATAGTTGGCTTCTTTACCATTTAGCAAACGCCTTTACCACCACATTTTGAACACTTTTTCATTTTCTTTGTAGCTACTTTAGCCATAATTGCTCCTTTTAATTGGTTGGGGGCAAGTTGCCCTACCCCCAGTATACCACTTAAGCTAAGGCTTAGGTTTGGCCTGTTGCACCAGTCTTGATGTCAATTAACCAAGAGCTGTTAAGCGTCTTAGTGACATAAGAAGCAGCCCATGACACTAGTGAGAATCGACCAGCTGGGTTACCAGAGTCAATCTTAGTGTGAGGGATGATGTACAGTTGTGGCTTGTCGCCCATAAGGTCGATACAACCAAATGCGTCTGCACCATGTACGAAGTTTGAGAAGATGTCGGCGTTTGAAGTACCGGCATTAACAGCCTCGTATTGAGCAGGGCTTTCGATTAGTCGAACACCTAAGATCTTACCTAATTCACCATTGTAAAGCTTTTCAGCTCCGTTATCGTAAATGTCGGCAGATAGGAACGTGCTATCAGTGGTTAGGTCGTAGCTGGTGTTAGGGCCAACTTTACCCATCCAAGGAGCAACACGGTCTTGGTAGCGACGTGCTTTGTTTAGCTTAAGAGTACGAACTGCTTTTCGTAGTTCAGCAACGCTGAGTACGTCAGTGATAGCAACGTCAGTAAGGGCAGATTTACCACCAGCTAACTGAGTTGTAGCACCAGTAAACAATTCGTTTCGAGTGATTTCATCAAGTGTTTCACCCATGTTTTGACCAACAACTTCGATTTTCTCTTTGTTGTTTCGGTCAATTGATGTGAGATCCAAGAATCGTGAAATCTTAACAGTGTTACCGTATTCAGCAAGTGTAGCTGTTACGTTAGTAGCTGTAAGGTTGACTTCAGCAGGGTTTACACCCTCTGTAAGTGCAGTCGTAGCAGTAGCTAGTGGGGTGTGGCGAGTAAATACAACGCTTTTACCTTCGTTAGCTGGCTGTGTACGCATTTGTGCGCCCTGGTTAAAGATATATTCGTACTCAGCACGAGCAAGGAAAACCTTTTCGTAGTAAGTAGACATTTCTTGACTAAGGCTAGAAGTAGTCTGTGCAGACATGATAATGCTCCAATTTAATTATTAAGAGCTACTATACTTTGGCAAATCCAAGTTCCGCTTCCATCTCAGCGATAGATTTTTCAGCAAAAGCTTTAGGCTTCGGTGTTCCAGAAACGGTGGCGTTACCAGCGGGTACGGCAGCTTGTTGTTTCTGGGCTAGGTTCTGCAAGGTTTCTTGCTTCGCCTGGGACTTAACAGCGTTTATACTTCCAGACTTTACTAATACGTTCGCATAGAGTGATTCGAGATCACCAGCTAAGTGAGGTTTAGCTTGTAGTTCCTGAATCATAGCAGCTTCGTGTTGTCGAGCCTCTGGGTTTTGATTCCAAAAGTCTTGTACGGCTGATTTGACTTCCATACGTTGTACACGTTTGAGAAGTTCAGGATCTTGGCCTGTTGTACTTGCTATTTCTTCGGCTATAACATCAGACGTAGCTGAGAGGTCTTTTTCTAGTTCGCTTGCTTTCTGTGCTTTGCTGTGCATTGCTTTTTCAGCTTCACGAGCCATCTTAGCCGCTTTCTTAGCGTTTTCACTGTCGAGTTCAAGGCCTTTAGCTTGCGCCCATTTAGCGAGCTTGTCGTCGTCTGATTCAGCGACGGGTTCACTAGGCGTGCTTGGCTCTCCCTCGTTGGGTGTAGATTGCTCTACAGGTGCAGTGGTATCGTCTACCGCTACAGTTGGTGTGGTATCTGCTGGTTGTGCTGCTTGAGCGCCATAATCTACTACGACTGGAGTTGTGGTTGGTTCTTCCATTACATCCTTCCTTTTAGTTAGTCCCCTGCCCATAAAGAGAAGCGAGTGCACCAGGCAGGGTGTTAAATTTATAAAATTTAGACCCGCTTCCCTTTACGGAGTGACGACTATTTAGGTTTGCCTCCCTTCCCTGCCATTGCAGTTTTAATGTAGTTCTCTACCTCACGAATGCCGTAGGCTTGTTGGCTGTTGTCTCTAGCAGATTCGGGGTTCTTCTCAGACTGCTCATGTTTAGAGCTTATCATAACGGTTAAGTTTTGCATAAATAGTTTACCAGCTTCGGTATCTTCAAAGAATGCTTTGTAAGATTTGCCTAGTGCGCTCATAGTACACCACCCTGTAAGAGCGCTAGTTCATCAGCAACGGCTGGGTCAAGTGGCACGAGTTGGCCGGTAAGAGGGTCGATAACCGCTTCGATTATCTGTTCTTGTGTAGCCTCAGCAAGTGGTTGCTCCATTGGTGGGAGTGCAAGTTCTGGCGGTGCAGCCATCTCAGGGGGCATAGGCACAGGAGCTAGCATCGCTGGGTCTACAGGTGGAACACCGCCAGCCATAGGATCAATTGGCATATCTGTAGGCATACCCCCCATTTCTGGTGGTAGTTGTGGGGCAATAAGTAGTTCGATTTCATCAGGATCGAGATCAAATGATTTTCTAAATACCATCTTCTTAAGTTCTTCTTGATTTACACCAGGATCGTTAAGGAACCCAGCAAGCAGCTCTTTAGCGCTCTCAGCGTCTTGTGCTTTTTGGCTGTTGACAGAAGTTTCAAGCTGTACTCGTGGTTCGTAGTCCCCATCTTTAAACTGTTTAGGATCAAATTCTTCCCAGCGTATACCATCTTTACCGATAATGCGTACCATCATAGGCTCGTTGACGTAAAGACGAACCATAGCGAATACGATCTGTGCGAGCTTGTGGAACCCTTCATCTTCTATCTGGGTGATCTTAAGGCCGATACGTTGACCAGCACCAGCTATTTGAGCGTTAACTTCTGTGGCTGTGATAGATCCACCTTCAGCACCAACACCTTTAACGATCTCGTTTGATGCTGTAGTCTCACGCATTTCACTCTTGATGTTAAGCCGTTCATTAAATGCGTCTTGAGGCACGTTGCCCATAGGTATAGGTTGGAGTGTACCAGCTTCAAATGGATAGACAGCACCAGGTAAGTTCTCTACTTCGTCAATCATGTGAGCATATTTAGGGTCAAGTGTGTACATCTGGTTTAATGTGTACGTGATAGAGTCGATGTTCTGGTTAGTAAGGTCGTTGAGTAGTTCTTGCTGGTCAGATATAAAGTCAACTTCACTCTTAGCATAGAACAGTGAGCCATCTACATAATCACGCAACCATGCGAATGGGTTAATAGCCTGTGGGTATTCTTCACCGTTGTCACGGGCTTTAGTCTTATACCAGTTCTCTACATTCTCAATAATGCAACAACGATTAGCTACCGATACAACACGATCTTCACCAGATTCAGGGTCGAAGTACCACATCTCAATAACTTCTACTTGGTTTTCTTCGGGAGTATCGAGGGTAGAGCCATACCACATATCTTTAATCTCTTTGTCGGTGGTTTTGTCAGAGTTGTAGATGCCGAGCTTATCGAGATCCTTATACTTCTTACGCATCTTAGGTTCTTTAGAATCTTCTGTTGCTTCTTCGGTCTTAGATTCTTTCTTCTCGTGGTCTTTACCCTCTGTGGTGGCTTCCATACCATCCTCTAGGTCAACGATCTCAAAGCTTTCAAGTTCTTCTTTGGTAGTGAGGTAACGACGGCCTATGAACTTAGGTTTACCTTCACCGTTGAATGTAGGGTCGATGATAAAGTCACGAATAGGTACGTTGATAAGCTTAGGGCAGTTACCATCCCAATACAGATATACGACTGATGTGCCCTCACGTAAGAACCCTCGCCCCCACGTAATGAACTTGATACTCCACTGGTCTTTATCCCAATAATAGTCAAGTAACGAGTTCAATATGTCGGTTTCTTGGTCTGGTTTCTCTTTAGGCGGAGTGTACGCAAACTTAGGTTTAGTGCCGAATAGCGCAGATGTCATAGTCTCAATAGTCGAGAATGTCATAGGTACGAATGTATCGGTGATACCATCATAGCCACGCTTCACACGTTCGTTATTGTAGAGGTTGTAGTTGTCTTCCCAGCGTTGATGCCATGAGCCTGATACATAGTCCCATGATTGTTGGAACATACCTACTACTTTGTCTACAAGCTCTTGATCTGCATACTTCGCAGATTCTTTTTTTGCTTTGGTCGGATTTTTAACAGTTTTTGGTGCTTTTTTAGCCACTGAAGAGTCTCGACCTGCCTAGTCTATCGTGATTATACCACATTACTTATGTTTATTGTCTATTCTTTCGGCGAACCATGTTGGCTGGTTTGTAAGCTTTTATGTCAGTACGAGTATTGAATGAGCTAAGAGCATAACGAACTGCATCAAGTGCGTGGTCATTCCCGCCTTCTGGTATATCTAGGATGCGCCCTTCTTTATCAGTCTTCCACAGGTAATTCCGATACTCTTTAATGAGGTTCACCGAGCGTTTAGTAACACTGATCTGCTGGTCTTGTATGAAGTTGATACCTTGGTTAATAGACCCTGCACCCTTTTGAGCCGGTAGCACAGCAATGTTATAGAGTTTGAGTTCATCTATACTCTTAGGCTCTGCACTATCGGCCACTATTGTAGTGTTCGGTTTCTCTAGGTTGTTCGCAAAGTCTGCAATAGCCTTGTTACTCATGCCTTTACGATAAAGCTGTTCGTCTAAGATATACCCACCATTGTAGTAATACACATCTACAAGTGCAGCTGGGTCTTGAGAGTAGCCGAAGTCTAGCCCTCGGCGTTCTAGGCGTGCTTCGTGTGGGATGGTATCAAGATCAACCTTCCAACCTTTGTAGATCTTACCTTCAACTTCGCCCCGAAGCCCTTTGCCGTAAACCCTAAACCAATTAACGTTATTTGCTCTGCGCTCAATTTCATCTACAATAGCTTGTTCTAAAGCTTCATTATCTTTGTACGTCAGGATGCTAAAGTCTGCATCAGATGAGTTAGTCTTGAGTTCTTCTTCATCAAGCCCATAGTCTTCATACAAATAGAAATCTGATGTGGGGTTCCAGTCAGCCCAAGCGTACTCTCTAGTACGAATCAATAGTTGTTCCCAGGCTTCTCTTGGTATGTTATTGACCTCGTTACAAAACAATCTATCTCGCCTCGGCCCACGCACCTTACTCGGTTGGTCAGCGCTAAAGAACTCGATCTTACTCCCGCTTGGTAGAGTGTAGATATAGTCAGTTTTGTTCCAACGAGCATCTTCAAAATACCCGTGTGTCTGCATTATGTCTAAGAAATCACGCATAGCACCACGTTTAAGGTGAGGAAATGATTCAGAGACTATAGATGTGAGGGTAGGCTTCTTATCTGTCTGGCCGTCATCAATCAAAAGTTGCTCAATAGAAATAGTCTTGCCACCTGATGTACCACCAGCAACCAATCTTACTCGACTCTTAAGCTTTGATAGTTTCTTCGTTGCTGTCGTCAGTTGATACATCTTTGGCTAACCCTCCTAATATCGGTGTTGGTAGCTTTTCTCCCTTAGTAGTAAGATCCAGGCTATCGCCATAACGTTTAGGCTTCATCTTGGCCATTAAGAATTTGCGAGTATCTATCTGTAATCTTCTGTGCCCTAACATCTCATCCTGCTTTACTTCAACAGAACCGTCAGGCTTTATAGTGCGTATTTCACCCATCTGTGGATTGTCAGCAATCTCAAGTATATCTTCAGCCATAGCATCAGCAGATTCTTGCTTAGCCTTCTCGTATTGTTCCAAAAACCCCTCTTGTGATCTGAACCAATTAAATATCGTAGACACTGAGGGCATACTATCTGGTTTACACACAGTTCGTAAAGATTCACCTATTGCAAGACGCTCACATATAGTGTCTGCCAGTTCCTGAGAATACTTTGTCGGTCTACCGCCAACATCATTATTAAGTTCTGCCTTAGTCATACCCCTAGTATAGCATAAGTAAAAAGCACCCTTTTCATAGATGGGACTCCGTTTAAGGCAGTTCTGCCACAGGCTTATAAGTTCCTGATGAGTTCCGATACACTGGGGTGCTTTATGGTACGCAATCTTTCGATCATTCCCATGCTTATATATTAGCACAGATAGGTTATATTGTCAATGGTTTTAGCAATTATATCCAGCTTCTAGATCACGTACGTTCTTCTCTAGGTCTTTTAGGTAAGGAAACTTAGCAAGTGCAGCTCGTTCAACATATTCTTCGTTGATAACTAAGCCTTTATCTGTGTACAACTTACGTACTTCACCCCTAATACGTTCAGCTTCTGATTGTGTATAACTAAGTCTGAGCCTTACATCACGGAGGTTAGCTTCTTTGTCTTGAGCACAGGTATCTACAACTACTGGTGCAGCTTGAGGTGTAGGTGTAGTAACTACTTGAGGTTCTGGCGTAGGAGTTTCTAACGCTTCTGGCTGTTCTTGTGGGGCTTCTGGTGCTGTTTGTACCACACTGGGTACTTGTGTTGGTTCTGGTTGATTAAACGCATACACGCCACCTGTGAGGGTTAATAGTGCTGCACCGGTTGCTAGAATTATCTTCTTCATGTCTACAGTATACTTGCTAGCCGTTTATTTGTCAACCGGCTTTTCTTAGGCATGAGCCACACGTAGTTCTGTCGCCATCGAGCGAGTGTTTCGGTTCATTACACACTGAGCATTTTAGATTGTTCATTTGTCGTAAACACTTTTCCAATATTTAATAATCGCTCTTAAATGTAGCCTTCTAACCCAGTGATACCTTGGCATAAGTATCAACTCTAGTTCAAGGAATCGGGTTATTTCTTCTGGCTTGGCTGGATTACCTGTGCATGCGTAAGCGTGCCCTATATTGTTAAGAACATCAGGAGAACCAAGATTATTTGACTCCATCTCTTTATAAAGTTCTATAGATTTTTCGAATTCTTTCTCGTGCATATAAATATATGCTTTTTTGAATGCTATTTCAGGATGGCTCTGTAACTCAGAACTAAGGTCGGCAATATAATCTAGGGCTTCTTTTGATTTTTCTTCTTGTAGGTAAGAATTAATAGTATTAACATAACCATCTTTATATTTTTCATTTACACTAGAAGCCTTCGTAAATAATTCACGAGCTTTTGAGAACTTATTTCGCTTAAGATAAATTACACCCAGGTTATTAAACCCATCTGGATATTGATCATTTAATTCAATTGTTTGTTCAAACTTATTCTTGGCGTTATCATCGTTATTTTGCAAAAGTTCAATCAGCCCGAGAGTATTTGTTACTTCATAATATTTGACATAATCACTACTAATTTGTTTTAGACTATTCTTTGCTTTTGGAAGATCGCCTATAGTAATCATTAAAATTCCATACTGATGAATTAAATCGGGGTTTGAACTCATTTTAAGGATGAATTCTGAATATACTTCTACTGCTTTGTCTATTCTTCCATACGCTAAATACGCTTTAGCGAGGTTCTGGGCAGCGGCTAAGAAATTAGGATCAGATATTATTGCTTCCTTAAAATATCTTATTGCTTTTGTCAGCTTACCTACAACAAAATATGTCATTCCTAAGTCATTTAATATGATTGGGTTCTTAGGTTGATTAATCAATTTTTCCAATGAGTAGTTAACCTGCTGTCTAAATACGGTGGGTGAATAATCAATTGTGACCGCTCGTTTTTTGGGGATGTTTATTTTTAAGTCTTGATATTTTTGAAGTGGCTCTAGTTCATCTTGTTTTGAAAATAGTTGAGCATATGAAATATTAGGGAAAATATTCCCCTCTTTCTTTAGAGCTTCACCTACAAAGTTATCGGGCTTCTTGATTGTCTCAAGCATTTAAGACTCCTAAGCACTCTTCCATTCTAGTACGAATAGAGCTTATTTCGCTAGTACGATCATTGGGATCGAGTTTTGTCGCTTCCAAAAAGACGTCGTTTAAGATTGCTTCTATCTTTCTTTTCTTCCCATCTTCAATTCCAAGTTCAGTAATTGCTAGAGGAACTATCATATTATTTTTTATCATTGGCAATATCTTGTTTTTTAAGTGTTCTTCTTTAACTTTTGGATCTTTAGTGGTAACTTGTGCAGCGGTCATAAGTACTACCTGAGTATAGCTTGGGGCTTTATTGATAATGTGATAAATCAGTAAACCTAAGGCAAATACGTCATTCTTTTTCCAACCTTCATCATCCGAAATTAGGCCAACTAAGGCCTCTGGGGAAGAAATATTTCTAGCTCCCAGGAGAAAATCGTATGCGGTATTAATTGGAATTTTTGGAGTTTTTGCTGCACCATAATCGGTAACTTTAACGTGTAGAGGTTCTTTTTTTTCTTTTACTAGTATGTTGTCCGTGTAAAGATCTCGGTGGAATATTCTCTTTTCGTGCGAATGCTCTAGTGCTAGACACACTTGCGAAATAACCTTTAATTTTGATTCCAGTTTCCAGTCGTCTGGATGGCTCTCGAGATAGTTCTGTAGGTTTCCAGCCATTAACTCCATTGTGTAGAAATCAATTTCAACATGGTCGCTGTTCAATTTAGCCTTCGTGGTAGCCTCAGGCTCAAATGCTTCAACAACATGATCATGTCCTTTTAACAACTCGAATATCTTTGGTTCGTTAAGGAATTTTTCTCTTCTAACTTTATAGTCTGAAAAGTGGCTTGGATAGTTATATAGTTTTAACGCCACGTTTTTGCCATTCTCTTTTTTACGACCAGCCCACATATGTTGCACTCCACTATTCGCCAGGTAAGTGCATGGTGGGTGAGCTATCATCATATCCCAACCTTTATCAAGCAACTCCAACACGTCACCTTGTATGTGGTATGGGCTGTTGTCATCGCTTGGTAGTAAGTCGCAACTCCAAGCGTCATGCCCCAACTTTCTAAAAGCTTCTCTGACACGACCAGAGTATTCACAAGCTACAAGTATCTTCATTACTTATCTCCCCCTAATAGCTCATTAAATGCTTGCTCCCATTCTTCTAGTGCTTGGTTATAGCCTTTGCAGAACCTATAGTCGGGGTTGCCTATTGGGTCTACTTCGTGGCCACTAGGTTTCACCCTCATTACATCAGCTAGTAGGTGAGAGCGTATGGCTTGTTCTGTTTCAGCCTTAACCTTGTCTATCTGGTCAAGTTCGTCTTTTATAAAGCTTGTACCGTCTAGTTGGTCGTGAGTCCAACTTCTCCAACCTTCAGCTAAAGCTTCTAACTCTTTCGATAACCACTCCATGCTGTTGTCTTTACTCTCTTGGTCTGTGTTTGATGTGTGCATTACTTTTGCTCCTTAGAAAAAGACTTATGGTATCCCTTATCGAACAGCCAACTGTCTACCTTCTTCTGGTGCATAAAACACAGGTCTAGTCCGAATAGCTTTATGCTTTCTGGTAGATATTTGCACTTTCTTATACAGCACTTATCAAACTTTACTTTTTCACCCATAAACACGACTCCTTGCTGCCTTTTGACCTTCGTTTAATATGTGTAGACCAACCTCTGGCATAACAGCATTTCTAAGTAACTTACGTTGGTCTTTAGTACCATCTGGCAGCTCAATGCCATATTGTGCCGCAAGAGTTTCTTTGCTCTGGTCAGTGATTCTACCTTTATATTGTCGTTCAATATCTATGTTAGATATTTCAAAATTTGACCAGAAATGGTGCCTATCAATAGTTGCTGTTGGCTCTATAAGCGGTTTATAGTAGGGTATTACATTCTCGACTACCCAAGGTACTTTGCAAAAATGCTTCAAGAAAATTATCTCCTCATATAGTTTCATATCTGGATATACTAGAGGACTTTTAGTCAGTGACTTTCTCATTCTCGAATGACTAGGGCATGGCGGGGAGCTCCATATAAAATCGAAACCTGCAAAGAACTTTAATAGGTACTCGTGTGCATCTTCACTTCCAATAACAATATCTTTTGGGAACATCTTTTGGTACACATTCCAAATATCGTAATTTAGTTCAACAGACCAGACTTCATGCTCATCACCCCACAGTTTACGATTGCCGCCAATACCTGCGTAAAGATTAAGTATTTTCATTCTATACCTGCCTTTTCCTTTATAGCTTTGAGAGCCTGTCTGAGTTCAGCTCTAAGCCTATCCCTAGCTGTAACTTTGTCGTACTTTTCAATGTTTTCACCCTGTAGAACAGTGGGAAAGTGCTGCTCTGGATATTCATATTCACCAATAGCTTCCTCAATCTCCCCTGCAAATGCTTTTAGCTTAGATTGGGTATACTGGTCAATGGCTTCAACTGCTTTATCAGTGTTGCTTTGGCTTAGATATTTATCTTCTTTGAATTGATTGAGAAATTCATAAAGTATTTCTTGTCTCAAGTCCTTATCATTATCTAGGTGGCTATGTGGTTCATCTTGGCAAGTACAACGCCTGTCAGAGTCACCACCTCTATCATCTGAATGAGAGCCTACTGTGTGTTCAAATATGGGTGTTTTACTCATCACTTATTCTCCTTTGGGTTGTTGGTTAGTTGGGCTAAACGGTCTTGTACATGCCTAAATAAATCATTCTGCGTTCTTGGGTCGTCAAGTATAATGTGTTCAATATTGTTATCGACAAGTGATTGGACTGAAACAGGTGACTTCATTTCGATAATATGATGGTAAGCGGCATCTACAAGCCTTAGTTCGTCTATTCGTGCTTCTGCTACTTCTTTAGCCTTTTCTGATTCAAAGAGGGCTAGGAGTTCGTCTACTCGTTCTGTTTCGCTAAGTTGTACAAAATCATCTTGCGTCATTGTTCCAACTTGCCATGCTTCCCATACTCTAGTACAAGCGAAGTCATCGGATAACATTTGTTCTATCTTCGTTTTTAGTTCTTCATTCATAGCTGCTCCTTGGTTAGAATGTTTTGTTTGAATACGTGTAAGCCGAGTTGTGGCATAACGGCATTTCTCAATAGCTTACGTTTGTTTTTTGCGTGTTCTGGTAGTTTAATGTCATATTGTGCCGCAAGAGTTTCTTTTGATTGGTCAGTTATTCGGCCTTTATAGATACGTTTCTGGGTAAAATCATCCGAGATATTAAAGTTTGACCAGAACATATGACGTTCAAGCACTGCTGTAGGGTCGATTAACGGTCTGTAATAAGGGATAACATTCTCGACTACCCAATCACCTTTGTAGAAGTGCTTTAGAAACAGTATTTCTTCGTATAGCTTCATATCTGGGTAAACAGGTTTGCTTTTAACTAGTGACAGCCTCATTCGTGAATGCGTAGGGCATGGTGGTGAACTCCAAATAAAGTCGTACTCTTTGTAGTGCTCAAGTAGGTATTGGTGAGCGTCTGCGACAATTACGGTATCTTTAGGATACATTTCTTTGTATATATCGGCGATGTACTGTTCAGATTCAATAGCAGTTATCTCATGTCCATCCCCCCATAATTTGCGATTGCCGCCAATTCCAGCGTATAGATTAAGTATTTTCATAATCTACTTTCACACCAATTAACACACTTACTACGGTCAGACTTTATTTGGTTCATGGTCTGTACGAATACGGCTAGGCCAACTACCCAACAGATAATAAATACAATTACTGCGAATAGGGTTGCTTTGTAGAGGCTTGTAAGAATTTTGGTGTTTTCTTCTTGTTGGCGTTGTTGTTCGGTTGCTGGTTCGTACATTACTTTTCTTTCAAGTTTTTAAGAGCTTCTTTTAAATCGTCAGATACTTCGTAAGTTTTGCCAGCAATTTCGATTGTTTCAGTAGCAGGTTTTTCTTCTGGTTCAATAGGTTTAATCTCGTAATCTCCGACTACTAGTAGATTCTTGTAATCTTCGCTTGAATTAAACCCATCTTCTTTAGACTGGTCGATAACTGTTGGTCTGATTTCACTATCACTTGAGTAAACAAAGTTACCTTTTGTGTAGGCATTTTTAAGAGATACCCTAGCGTTGCCAGATACCCTAGCGTTGCCATATACCTCAGCGTTGCCAGATACCCTAGCGTTGCCATATACCTCAGCGTCGCCATATACCCTAGCGTTGCCAGATACCCTAGCGTTGCCAGATACCCAAGCGTTGCCAGATACCCTAGCGTTGCCAGATACCCTAGCGTTGCCAGATACCCAAGCGTTGCCATATACCTCAGCGTTGCCAGATACCCAAGCGTCGCCATATACCCTAGCGTTGCCATTAGATGTTTTTTCTGATTCTAACCAACCGCCTTTTTCACCTTTTTTAACTGCTCTAGCAGGTATGTCTACAGTAGCTTCGATACGAAATAGCTTGACTCCCAGAAAGTTAATCTTAGTTTCGTTGGTTAGTTTAAATTTTAGATTTGCCATGTTGTTCCTTTACTTTCTTTTAAATAATCTGCTTAGTGTGAGCTTACGTTTTGTTTGGCTTGGTGTATCTTCGTAGGCTAGGTTGAATTTTTCTAGTTCGGTTTTCATAGTTCTTCTACTTTCTTGCGTAGCACTTCTGCGTATGCACTTGCGTCTTTATAAGCAAAATCTGTTTGAAAAATTATTTCTAACATCAGGGTTTTTATTTGCTGTTTTGCTTCTTTTTTAGTAATGCCCGCATTTAGAGCAACAAATGTCAGTTCTAGTTTTTGAAGTATAATATCTAGTTGGCTCATAGTTCCTCCACCTTTTGCACTAATTTTGCAAGAGTACGTTCAGCTTCTCTGCCATTCTCATCTATACTACCTATCAGCTCTAGCATAAGTGATTTGATTTGAACAGAATATCCATCCAATTCATCTTTGTTTAAACTTTCATCGTTACCGCCAGCCCAAGCAGCTTCTTCATTTAGCTCTGATAAAATTTCATCTAGCTTACTCAAAACTTAATCTCCTCATCAACGTTAATACTTTCAATGTTTTCATCATTCTTCCGTATGTGAGCTATGGACTGTTCTAGGAGTGCTAGGGTGTCTTTACGGCTGGTTGGGATTTGGTAAGCTTTAGCTGTGCGCTGGAACTCTTGTATTAGTTCTTCTAGGCCGTTAGCTAGGAGTTCTGTTTGCATTGCGGATTCTATTGTAGTTAGGTTATTCATCTTCAACCTCCGTAAACAAACCCATCTCTAAACATTCTGAGCATCTACCAGTAAGCATAAATAGCTCGCCTAGTGGTACGGCATCACAGCAGTTGCTTGTTGCTTCTGGTGAGATTATCAAGCTGAGATCCTTAAAGAAGTTGTCTAACTTACTCACAATAACCGCCATCTTCTAAACCGTTCTCGATTTCTTCGTTACAGTTATCGCACACAACTATGTGAGAGTTGTAGCTTTGATCGCTATCTCCTACCCAATAGACGTTTTCTACTTCTTCTACATGAGTGTTTTGGTGGCTACACTCGAATAACCAATCATCATTTAAGATGTATTCTGCCGGTATTTCCTTTACTTTGATTTGCATACTTGCCTTCCTATTAGCTTTGTACCTACAGTATAGCAAACGGCTAGCATGTTTGTCAACACATAATATAAAAAGCACCTACTTGAGATGCTTAATATATTTTCCGTTTGTAAACACACTCCAAGGTTTCCAGTTTGTGCCGTTGTTAGATATTTTGTAAGCCCATTCTATATTAGTAGCTGGGTCTTTTAACGCTTCACAACTTGGTCTACCTTTTAATGTGCGGATCTGGAACAGTCCACAGCTCGGAGCTAAGAGGCCATTGATCGGCTGTGTGTCACCAACGGACAACGTATTGCAACCTGATTCGGCTTTCATAACTGCCATAGCTATTTGAATGTTCCAGTTATACTTGGCTACTAAGTTCCTGTATGGCTCGCAGCCTACAGGAGTTGGTTTAATAGCTGGTACTGTAGTTTGAAGTTCTGCCTTAGCTACTACAGCTAACTGAGGCTTTATTGTTTTGACTGCTTAGCAACTGCTTCTTGAATAGTTGATTGTAGTTTGCGTTCGTTAGCTGCGCCAGTGTTCACTCCTTTGTTGTAGGCTGTTAAGGCTACCAGGGTTACTGCTCCGACTACTGCTAATGTTGCTACTACGGTTACTATTGTTCTAAGGTTCTGATTCTTCATTTTACTTACTTTCTTTTTAGGTGTTTTTGTTTTGGGTGCTATTTTTTTGACTAGCTCGTCAGTTGTTTTTGCCATTCTTACCTTTCCTATTAGCTTATGACTCTTGAAGTTTAGCATACTCGCTAACCGTTTGTCAAGTATTTTGTTAGGTGAGGGTATTCTTTAGCTAAGTTTTCGAGTGATCTGCTGCCTTTTAATCCGTTACACCAAGTACAAGCTTTCTTTATGTTCTCTAGGCTATCTCGTAGTTCTGGTGAACCGCTTTTCGATTTAACGTGTTCAGGTACTACTTGATCGGCTGTGAGCGTTACAGGGCAGTATTCGTGTATTTGTAAGTAGCAGTAGTATATCTGATCGGGGTTGAGAGTTGACCTAAACCGATCACTGGTTATCTTGTTCTGCTTACCACGTTTACCTAGTTTGTTAAGGGGCTTGCGTGGCTTATGCTGCACGCAATAGTCTGAATAGGCACGTTTGCCGCAGGTCAAGCATTGTCGGGACATTTGCAGTAGTCCTTATACTTAGAACCTTTTACAATTCTGCGATGGCAAATATTGCATAGCTTATGAATTGTCATTTTTTCGGGGCCTCCCACCAAGCCGGCCTAACTTTTTGAAGTACTCGGTGTCCATCCCCTTTTCTTCACGAGTAGCAAGCATCTTGTCTATCGTTTCTTGAGATGGGCGAAATGAGGCTATATCTTGCATATGTTTACGGTAGTTTTCTTCACTGCCCCACTTCTCAATGCGTTTTAATCGGTTAGCTTCTTTTTTCTCTTTGCTCCAGCCCATACTATTTACCTCTAGCTTCTAAGATTGGTAGACCTGCTTCTGTAGGTATATAGATCTTCTCACTTTTACCGTTCTCTAAATTACGAACCCATAGATATTTGATGTATTCATCGGTTAGTTGGCCGCCTTCAACTTTAATAGATTCGGCCGCACCCTTTGCACGTTCAATTTCTGACTGAGCATTAAGTTTTTCTGCTTCTAAGTTCGCTTTTGCTTCTTCTAGCTTTGTCTGTTTGCTAAATTGCGCTTCGGCAAGTTCTGCTTTGCCCCTTTGAGTTCTTCTATATACACCGTACTTCGGTAAACCCCACATGGAGAACGCGATTAGACCGATTAGAAAGCCCACAATAGCGATAAATGCTACTGATTCTGCTACAAAACCCTTTTGATTTAAATTTGTCATGGTAACTCCTTAATTATTTAATAACTCTATGATAGCCAAGCGTGCGCTCTTAGGTGGAATGTAACTGTTATTTTTCCTGAATGTATTGTAGTGCAAATCTAAGACTGCTTCTTTTAACGAGAACTTTACAGGTGGGTGCTGTGCCTTATTGCTGGCTGTATAATCTAAGAATGTCGGTGACCCCTTAATCTGCAATATCGTTTTTTCTGATAGATCGAACCTATGGGCTAGTCTCCTAGATCCAGCAAATATACCGATGTGTCTTTTGACTTCTTTAAACTTAGCTTCTGTTAAATTTTTTCTCATACATTCTCCTTTACTCTCTGGTTATTAATGATCGTTTCGATACTTGGGAACTCAATCGCTATGTTCAACTTCTCAGCTAAGTGACGGTTAAGTGTTTCAAAAACTTTGTCGATATCCTTAGTTGTAAGCTGTGTGGTTGACTTTTTCTGTAGCATGGCTTGCTGTAGTGGCTTCCATAGGTTTTCTTTAACTAGGTCACCTGTCCATGGTATTTCAACACCATGTTTCATCACTGCTACCATATCTAGGCCAGCTTCATTTAATTGATCTGCTAGATTGTTAAACAGTACGTGGATCGCTCTGTTCTGCGCTGGTGTACGTTTCTTTTTGGCTATGCCTAACTCGATAAACTTACCATCCTTGCACATTTCTACAAATAGGGCTTCTGCTCTTTCGTAGTCTTGGGGGATGGATAGGTTAAAGAGTTGCATCTTTGACAGCCTCTACATCACTACCAAGATTCATGTACAAGGCTTCGAGTTGTTTCGTAAGCTTTATTTCTGGTTCTTGTAGTATCTTCAATATTTGACTGTGTATGCTGTAACACTCTGGGTCATGGCACATACTGAGCTTATCAATAAATACTGAGCCACACTGCTTACAAGCTCTCTCGGCAACAGGTAGGTACTGTAGGAACGCTTTAACATCACTCCTCACTTCTTTCATAAATGAGTCTGTTTCCATTTCCATAAGCTCAATGAATGTTTCATCTCTCGGAACACGTACAACAAACATATCTAGGCCAACTGGTAAACGGCTGTCGTAGCCGACAAAATCGCACCACTCACGCCCTGTAACCCAGAGCTGCATTTGAACTTGCGCTCGGTAGTCCTTAGGTAATAGATCACGAATGCTTGCATCGTCATCGCTGAATACAGACATGGCATTTTGAAATATGTTGTAGAGATGGTTGTGGGTCATTAAACATTTAATCTCAAGCAAACCATCATCACCAACTAAACCATCAGGGCTTACGCCATATTCACCTAGAGTTGAACGCATGAATCCAACCTCTTTAACCTTATTACCAGTTCTGAGCTGGTAGTTAGTTCTTGCGATACCCTCGTTTAATATTCCCCACTTCATAGCATCATTAACATAAATGTCTTTATCGGCTCGCTCACCTGTTAGACGTTCGGAAACAAGCTCTTTTTTGTATTGGTCACGAGGAGCTAAGTAACCGCCACGAGCGCCAATAGCCATAACATCTTTCATTCTTGAGCCTGTAATAATACCAAGCCTGGCAGCGTGCCATTCTGGGCTGCGTTGTTCGGCTTCTATTACTTTATAGCTGGGCATATTGAGCTTCCATTAACTCTTGGAACTTAGCTTTGTCTGCTGGGGTTAGTGAGTCCATAACCGCCTGTAGCTCATCTACAGTGGTTGCAGCTTTAATCTTTTGTTCGGCATCATCATCAACAGCGTAAGAGGGGCTAAAGTCTACCACGTCTTTACGGTTAATGTCTGCACCAAATATCTTACCGATCTTTTCGGCTGCGTCTTTTATAGCGTAACTCTCAGCAGCCGGTAAGCCTAGCATTATAGCGTTTGATTTAATAGCACCTAAATCACTAGCGTTCTTGCCTTGGTCTACTTGAATAGCTACCGCACCTACACCGTCTTGCCATACCATTTTTCTCGTAGTTGGGTGTAGGTAGTACAAACGAACAGTACAGTAAATTGAGTTTAGTAACTGACCCTCTCGTTGTACTTCAACACGCCACTCCTGGAAGATCTTAGTAAGCATTAGCTCTATTTTATCTATAGGGAGATACTTAACACCTTTTGCGAATGGGTGATCTTTCAACCACTGCTCTGGTGGATCTTGATTAAGGAACTCAGATAGTTGGTCGAGTTCTTTAAACTGAGGTAATTTATCCCCAGCGATTGATATTAGTTGGTTGTCTTTGACCATTTGTAACCTTTCCTATTAGCTTAACTACTACAGTATAGCAAACATGCTAGCCGTTAGCAAGACTAACCGTTCTTTAATAAATAATTGAAGTAGCGTGCTGGCACTTTACCCTCTTGCCTTGCGGTACGAGCTAAAATAATCCAGCGTTGAACACCGAACTTTCTAATGGTGCTAGCATAGTAACCGTCCATGTTTCGGCCTGTTCTGGTTAAGTCGCTGTACTCCTCTATTAGTTGGTCGATCTTCTTGTTATCTACAGCTGACAGCTGTTTTGGTTTCTGGTGTTCAGCTGACAGCTGTTTTGAAGCCATGAGTTCGTTGATCCGTTCTGCCATATATTCTCCAAGCATCTGTTTAGATACCTTCGTTAAAAAGTTTGTGGTTTGAACTATGTCCTGCAGAACGAAGTTATTTGTAATTGAAAAACACCCCGTAGGGTGCTTCTCTGTCTGATTCATCTCGCTTTTAATTATAAGCCAAGACGATCGACAATACAAGACCCTACATAAATATTCTTCGTATAGGGTTCTGATTGATTTTGAGATGAATCAGAACTCTATGCCTACTATTGTACCGTAAAGCATAAATTTAGGCAATGCGCTTATATTTTTATCCACAGAAGTTATGCACGTATAGGTTATAAACAGTGGATAACCATTTTCGATACATGTCGATTATGGTATTTTCCTAACCACAAGCGTATACTGTACTTAGTTACAAGCTACGGCAAGTAAAGCACATTATACTGGCGGTCATATTTATATTTTTGTATAAGTCACCAATAAAGAAGATTAAACTTACGAACGGTTTTCATGTTTTTCGCACTTTCTTAGGCCGTCAGTCCATGATATTATATATAAGCAAAACCCCTGTACCCACCACAGGACACGCCCAGCATTATGTCTGGGCTATTTGCTATCAAAAATACCGCCCAAGTCGAGTGTGTTGCTAATAGGATTAAGTACACACAAGGGGCGGTATTATTTTTGTATTTTACTACAGATTGCCGGATTATTCAACAGCCCAATCATGCAAGAACTCTACTTGCTGCATAATGTTATAGGCTACTTTACGTTCTCGTTCCGATCTGACCTGTAAATAAGCAGCTAATTCTTCTACTCTTTCAACTTGCCCGAATGGTATTTGTGTTTCTTCTAACATAGAGATTGCCCCTAGCATTTGGTCACGAGTAAGTTTCAGTGGTGGTCTAACCTCTGCATGAAGCTCTCTATGGCCTAGATGTACCATAGGTATGATTAAACCGCTATCGTTCCTAAAACGCTTCTCTACTGGTGTCTTGTAGTGCCGCTTTGGGTGAATTAAATGATGCCTCGACACTTCAATTCCCATAGTCTGCCTCAAATTGTTTATGCCAGTCTGCATAGGCTTGCTGGGCTTCTTGTTCTGTAAACCAGTTTCTATCTATGCACTCTTGTAGTTCAGCAAGCATTTCGCTCTCAAGGCACATTTTTAAATCTTCGGTGATTGCCATATCCCCGAAGCGTTCCATGCTACTTAGCTTCTTCTGGAGGTTCAGGGTTAGCGTGTTCAGACAAACATAGTTCTGTAGTCGTTCCTAAAGCTAGAAAGCCTTGTACAGCCCCTACAGCACGTCTAGCCATATCTCTTACGTCTACTATCTTTAAATCGTCTAGGAACTCTATTTGTTCTGCCATATTTCCACCTATGTTAAGTACTAGTCTTAGTGTACTCCTTGTGGTTTTATTTTTGCAACTAAAAAAGACTTCTCTGTAAAATTTGCTAGGATGTGTGCAAATTCTACATTTGTGAAGTCTTCCTAATCAATCTGGACGATTGTAAGTGAACGTTTTTATTATACCAAAAACCCCAGCCTTGTACAATTAAACCACAGAGTATCCTTAACAGTTTACTCAGAGTACAAGTGATTCCGGGGTTTCTAGCTTAGAGGGTTCAAAAATCTCTGGATTTAATTATAGCCTAGAATATCCAAGTAAGTAAAGCAACGAACCCGATAATGGCTAGTGTGGTTACAACTACACCGTTCATTATTTTGCCTCAGTCGGTTGGATAAACAGGTTCATCACTGCACTAATACCTGCTGCAATTGCGCCAGCTATTAGTGCTTTGGTTGTTGGCACGTCTACGACTGTAACAATGCCTAGAGCTACAGTAGCTAGTGATGCTTGTATAAATGTTTTTAATGCTCTTACTGCTAATACGTTAAATGTTGTGTTGTTCATGTTACTTCTTTCTATATAAAGTTTCTTTTACTGCTTCAAAACTACCGCTAGTGGCTTTTGGTTGTGCGTTCCAAAAATTAGCCATAGCTGGGTATGTGTTGACGACGGGTTTGCCGACAAACTGTGAGTTATACCCACTGCCGATTACGTTGGGTATGCCAGTAGAGCCGTCAGCTTCTTGCTTCTCCATTTCTTTGGTGATTCGTGGCATTTGGGATAGCCAGAACGTGAGCATACCATCTATGTCTGTTGTGCCTGTGAACTTATAGTTGTAGTTCTTGCCGGGGTATGTACCTGTAGCCATGACTGCACAGGCGTTTTCTTGTTCTTTTGTGATTGGCATTTCACCTCCTTGCTTCTTTATAGGTCTTAATATGGCTGTGGTTTTCAAATAAGTTGGGTTGACGGTTACTCTGCGAGCCTTTTTACCGTTCTGTTCTAGTATAGTTGTTCGGTCAAGGTATATCCAAATATGACCGTCTTTTGTAGGGCCATCAGAAACACCGATATCACCAGCCTGTGCGGTTGATACTTCTGTGAAATACATTCTGTTTGGGTTGAAACGGTTGGCCCAAGCATAGGCGTGACCCCATGGGCCAGCAGGAACGTTTAATACTCTCCAACAATATTGGTTAATAAGGCTCACGCACTCCCCTAGATAACCGCCGTCTTTCCATTTATTTTGACCACCGAATTTACTTACAGTTATTTGTTTTAAAGATTCACTTCTGAATTGGTCAAGTGTCATAGTACCATTATACCTTATGGTGCAACACAGTCAGCAAGGAGGGTGCACTTCTTGACTAATATTTGCCAGCCACTATCTCCTATGTATCGCCATTCTATGCGCTGTTTAGTTTCGTTATATCTAAATTCTGTTTCTCTACCAGCAGCTCCAGCTTCGCCTTGTTCACCTTTAAGCGGTACTTCTTTTACGATTGTTTCTTTAGTTGAAGTCGAGTTAGTACCGTCTTTGCCATCTGTGCCATTCTTGCCAGAATCCCCTTTGTCACCTTTTTCTCCCTTTAGGGTAGCGATGATGACATCAGATTTAGCTTCTTCTAGCTTTTTCTCCAATGATTTGTCAGGGGCGGTAAAGAAGAAGTCATGAGATTCATTCTTGTTACTTTTTACACAAGCAGTAACATTTTCTTCTGTTCTATCCTGTGGATAAATAAGTAGTATGCAAGATAAGCCTCTAAGTATTTCCTGATTAGAACGAGCTTGTGCATAGATAGCTGAAAGTAAAATACCTTGGAGTATGAGAACTGTTAAAAGTGACGTAGATATAACTATAGTGAGAATATTATTACGGTTTCTCAATGACCAGAGCTTTACTTTATGGTGAATCATGTCAGTAGCCTCTGTGCTAGTAGTAGTGCAAGGGATATTGCTGCACTTGCCACCCCTATAATTGCGAGAATTATCTTTGTCCAATTGACTTGTTCTGGCTTTGACACGCTTTCTCTCCCTTGCCTTTTGGCTTCGGCTACTTCTAGCTTACTAACTCTGTCACTTACAGCATCAAATGTTTGACGTGTGAGGTTGCTGTTCTCTTTAAGCTCTGTCTGTATGCTCCTGAGTGTTCTTTTGATGTCTTGCACTTCTGAATCTGGCATTCATATATCCCTTAGCTCCATGCCTCTACGAGTAATGGGTAGTTCGCATTAGCCGTATCGACATTAATTACTGCTTCATCAGCACTCCATGAGTCAAAAGTAGCAGAAAATACCTTTGTGCCTGATGCACTGTGGTGAGCTATAAGGTAGTTAGGTTGACTGGTATACGGCCATTTTTTAGAAAAGCTAGGGCAAGTAGCAATACAGTGAGTGTTTGTGCCATCTGTCATACCGACTGATAAAAGCTGTACGCTTTCTGTGGTGTTGTTGCGTGGCCCCATTGTGATGCGTAGACCTTTAGGCGTTGCACCACCCAAGTCAAGTATGAGTGTTTTAAGTCCTGTTGAACCGAATGAATATGTTGCTGTGTAATATGCCATATAATCTCCTTAAGTTCCGTATGCTATCCATGTAAAGCCAACTCGTAAACCGCTTGCAAGAACAGCACTACTATCTAGAGTGGCTCTTACTACCATAGCGGTGTTAGTGATATTATATGCGTGAAACATTAATATATTTCCACCGAACCCTGCATTAAATTGTGTAATTGCAGTTGGGTCTGAACCGTTTAATATACCCAAAGCACCGAGGTTTACGGTCTTAATAGCAGTAAATCCTACAGGAAAAGTAATAGTTTTTTCTACTGTGTTTCCACCAGCACCAGTAACAAAGTTCCAACCTGTTTGTATTTTTAAGCTGTTTTCTGTAGTGTTAGTTGTAACTGACTGCAATTCTACTTTATATGTGGATATTTTAGCTCCTGTTACTGCTGAATCTGCTAGTTTAGCTGTCGTTACGTTGGAGTCGGCTATTTTCGCTGTGGTTATACCGGCATCATCTGCTAATTTTGACGTAGCAATAGCAGCACCAGTTTTAATGTTTGCGTTGTCTAAGTTACCGTTTATTTCAGTAACTATTGTAGTAACCGGTGTATTATAATCGGCTACATCAATAGTTTCGCCGTCTGACGGTAGTGAGACTGCTATAGTACCCATTAGAAAACCTCCTTAAGTTTCAGCCACTTATTACTATGTACTTTGCGCCTAGCAACATCTTTAGACCCGTGGCAAGGTAAACAAAGTGTTTGTAAGTTTTCCATAGAATTATTTTGGTCTTTAGCAAGCATTTTTCTGCCATTACCATCAATATGGTCTACCGTGATATCTCTACCGTATTTCAATCTATGGGCTTCCCTTGACATATTGCATTTGACACATTTTTCGCCGTCTCTGATTATTGCATTTTCTCTATTTCCTCCGAAGCGTCTAATTTCAGATAACTTTTCTTTGTTTCTAGTTTGCCATCTGCATACTGACTCTGATCTACAGGCCCTACATTGGTTTTCACCACGGTTTGTGATGTAGGGTTGTCCGGAATGACCTTTTTTACAAGTGTACATTAGTATGCCCCTCCTTGGTATTGCATTAACATATCTTCTAATCCACCTGTAGAAACAGGTGTCATAAAGCTTTCAAGTTCAGCTCGTACATTAGCTATTTTTCTGGCAGCAGATTGTGGATTATCCCCTGGCTGTGGTAGTAAGCGGGCAAATCGTTTAGCTTCAGCATCAGTAATAGCTGCACCTGAACGTAGACGACCAAGTACATCTACTACGTTATCTGTTGCGGCTCGAACATCTGTAGTGCCTGTAAGTCTACCTGTAATACCAAGTGGGTTCGGTAGTGCTTGGCGTTGGAAAGCCCCAGGATCACGAGCTAGTGTATCTTCTAATGTTTGGATAGAACGAAGTCCAGATTGTGATGTAAGCGCCCGTTTTTGAGCTTCTGCGCCCATTGGTTTTTGTTCTACAGGGCCAAAGACTTCTTGTAATGAAGCGTAGTATTTAAGGTACTCTTGAGCGTTTTTAGGATCACGCTGTATATCTGCTCGCAGATTTTCCAGTGGGTAAATTTCAGGTGGTTGATCTTGCGGTGCAGCTACATCACCTTGCGCCATTAAAGCTTCTTCAAGACTTTGTTCTGGTGTCATCTGTTCTTCAGGTGCTTGGCCATTGAACAATTGTCGGCCAGCCTGTCTTACGCCTACTCCTAATGCGTTTTTAGCAGTAAACCCTGATTGCGCTACTTTGCCAGCTGTTTTGCCTAATGTTGGCACAGCGCCAGCTATTCTTCCTGCTGCAGCTCTACCAGATTGTGCAGCCTCACCGCCAACACTTCCTAAGAAACCAGGTAGTTTAATACCTTGAGGAGATTTGGCTGCTGGGAGTACAAAGTCAAGCGCCTGTGCTGCACGTGAGTACTGTGTGTTAGCGTTTTTAAGTCCGGGGATAAGTTTAGATGTAGTTGCGTCAATTTCGCCTCTAATTGCTCGTGCTACTCGTTCAGTTACAGGATCAGGTGTTGCTGATTTACGTGAAAAGTTTATTGCTTCATCAAGATTGCGTCTGAACCCTATAAGATCACCTAATGTTTTAGCTTCTCCTGCTTGATTAAGTAGGGTTTGAGTTGTAGGGTTCGTTGGGTCAAGTCCAGCTATTTTGCTTATCTTAGTAGTAAATCCTTGAGATAATTTAGCAGCTTCTTGGGGGGTTATTGCTCGGTCAGATACCTTAATAATATCGTCAATGTTTTTACCAGCTAGATCTTTAAAGTTTACCAGTCGTTCAGCTACAACATCTGCTGATGCTGTTTTAGGCACGCCAACTTCTTTAAGCACAAAGCTTTGTAACTTAGATGCAGCTTGAGGGGTCAGTTCTTCTGCACCAGCTTTAGCTCCAGTTCGGATTCCCCAAGCTTTGCCTAGTAGACTTTGCGAAGTTCGTTCAGCAACAGTTCTTGTAGCAGCTTTAGCTCCAGCCTCTGCAGCTTCTCTACCAAGAACTTTAGCGCCTACTCTAAGTCCTGCTTTACCTAGATTTAGAGGGCCACCAGCAAACAAACCACTTACTGCAGCTTCTTTTGCTACGTTGCCCCAGTTACCGCCTTGAGGATCAATAAGATTTTCAATTGCTTCACCGATACCACCACCAGCTGCACCACCAATTGCTGCGCCTGGTACTGCGCCAATACCAGCTCCGCCAGCTGCACCTAAGATACCACCAGCTATACCGCCGATTGTTCCTGTAGCGGTTGAGATTTGATCTACCCAAAAATTACGCTTCTTTTTAGGGGCTGGAGTAGAAGCTTGCCTAGTAGATTGCTGTTGTTGATAGCCTTGTTCAAGTAATGCTAGTTGTTCTGGACTCATGCCATGGCCTTTGCTGCTCTAGCTGGTGGGTTCTGTCCTCTAAATTGATAGAACAATTGTAGAGCTAACTTATCGTTTGCATTGCCACGTTCAGCACTTTTAAGAATTGCATCAAGTTCACTAGTAGCCCATGCTGTTTTACCAATGTTTTCAGATAAGCTACGAGCTTGATTATATACTTTTTGCTGTTGTGGAGTAACTTGTGCAGTAGATGGTTGCGCTCCACCAGCTGCACCAAATGATGGGCTGAACCCGCCAGCAGCGGATCGTGCGGCTTGGCGTTTACTTTCTTCAAATTGTTGTCTCTGCAGATTAAGATTTTCGTTAAATTGGCGGGCTTGTTCCGCTTGTTGTAGTTCTTGTTGTCTAAGCTGTTGAGCAAGAGTATCACGTCTTTCGTTAATACCTAAAATAGCATCTTGTAGGGACATCTCTTGTTCACGGCCAGACTGCCTAAGTCGTGCTAATGCTGGCAAGTATTCAGTTGCGGTGTATTTAGCTTGCTCTCCTAGTGGAATACCAGAAAAACCTAAGCCTCTGCGACGAGCGCCACCAAGGATATCACCAAATGCTTGTTCCTGTTTAGCGCCTAATCCCTGTTCTTCTGCCTGGATTTGCCCAGGTATAAGTGCTTTACGAGCTTCAACTTGTTGAATTTGTGGGTCATATGTCGAAGAAAGTTCGGACATAATCTGGTCTAAGCTGCGTGGTTGCATTAGTTTTTCCCGACCCGCCTGTTAAGCGCATTATACCACATCAGAATGGTGCTTTGTAAGTCCTAATTTTAAAAGTAAATGTTTCATCTCCTGCTTGCCCTGTCATTGGTGAGCCATACGGATTAGATGCAAACGCTTGCATTCTCATAGTTGTTGCGTTAATATGATATGCTCCAAAAAATACTGAATATGCTCCTAAACTTCCAGAACGTTGAAAAGTCTGTGTGGTGACAGCCCAGTAATCTTGTGTAATATCACGGCTTGTCTGCACCCGTATATCGGCAAGTGAACCGCTTGCACCAACTACTATGTCTTGTGTATATAAAGCAATGCTAGCTGCTGCGACTGCCACACTACCAGGTATAGTTACTGTGCCTGTCTCATAATCGTCATTCTTTAAAGTATCATGAGCATTCGCCATAATTATTGTTTGTTGGGGGTTAAAAGTCGTAGCCATTTAGTTATCCAAATACACCCTATAATAATATGATATTGTTTCTGGTGAGAATGTATCAACATATATATACATATTTTGTGAATCTACAGATGTAAGCGTAAATATACCGCTTGCCCCTAGTTGTCCCTCTGTTCCAGCGATACGAGATACGCCCCCCCATACCGACCAAAGTTTTATACTTGGTCTGTAGCCTAACCCATGGACAATTGTGTATGTATCAATCCCCGTACCGCTTGTTACTACATCAAGTTTATCTTCTAAATAAAGTTTCATGTAGTTATCGTTAGCATTAAATAAAAAGTTATTTCTATCAGCATTGACCATCTTTGGTGAGCTAGTTATGTCAGATGGTATCAGTCCAACTAACCGATAGTAGAGTGTCCTTGTAGTGTCCCAGTTGATAAATGTCACATAAACATTTGTATTATCAGCTTCAATTGAACAGTTAAACTGTGGGCCATACCCTGCAAATAACGCATTGTAAAAATAAGGTGGGTTACCGACTTCATAAGATGTAGAGAAATTATTATCTGAGAACTGCCCTAAACATAATGGTGTATACCCTAAGTTATGAGGGATCGTTACAACGACTACATCTACAGATGAGGCTGCTTGTGGCACAGATATAGATCCAGGCGGGGGTCTAAAAATAACTTTATCTACCCCAAATCTAGAGCTGAAAGCTACATTATTGGCGTTTGTAAGTAAAGACATACTAGAATAAGCTTAATACATCAACGTCTGGTTTACTAACAACTAAGTTAATTTCACCGTCAGGATCGATACCGATAAGAATACGAGGTACTTGATTCTGGTCGTAATACAGTGAGCCATACCCACCCTCATAAGGCAATTTACCCTCAAGAATAGCGTTGCCACCAGCTTGCTTGTAAGTTTTAGTCACCTGCTCCTTATTAAGCTGGCGAACCATGTTGTTAACTTCATTCCAGTTCTGCTTATAGCTGTTCTCTGAACTAATAGGTCGAAGTGCCATTATCGCATTCTCCTAGATTGTATCTTAAAGGTATGACCTAAGAATGATTGGGGTTGGCGGGCAGCAAAGTGTTTATATCTAATAGCTATTCGGCGATATTCTCCAGGCACGTATAAGTATGACTGCAGCTCTGCTTCTGTGCCGTATATCTGTCCTGATCCGTAAGTGATCCCCGACCCGTAGATAGGCCCAGAACCCTGTACATTCTCTGATTTATAAAGTTGCCAGTTGTCACGCAAATCAGTAGCATACTCACAGTTTATACTGTAATTTCCTGATTGTGCGCCGAATCGTGGTTGCCAATACCTAAACTCTTTTAGAACAGATGGGCTACCGGCAGTCATATAATGCGACTGTAATAGGTAGTTAATATCACCACCTAAGTTGTGGTAATCGTTCGATTCTAGTTCTTGCCACATTATTTGGCCAACTACTGAACTTCCTGCAAGTATGTGGTTGTCATCACCGAAAGCATTTACAGCTCTAGCCACATAAGCGTTTGTATCGTAGCTTTCAATGACATCTGTTCCATAGTTTAAGTTATATACAAAACAGCGATCATTGTAAGCAATGCTAGGGCGAGCGTACCAGTAATACAACCGGCCCTTACTGACACAGAGTACACTTGTAGCCTTTGTGCGCATTGCAAGTATCTCACTGTAATTGTTCTTACTTATAAGTTGCGCTTCTGATCCATTTGATCTGTATATACCATCATTGGAAACATAGTAGACAAAGTTCTTATCAACAGTTGTAGTTTCTTGAGTATAAGTACCTTTTTGGTCTGGTGCTTCATCAAGTGAGAACGTAGCGTTGTCATCGCCAGATAGAATAAACTTATTGTTTAGTGTGAATAGCAAAAGCAACCCATTAAGAGGCACAAGTGCGCTTGTAGGATCGCCTGTTTTTGGTGATGGGACATAAATAAAGTCAGTAGATGTAAATGTCTCATATTCAGCAAAGTTTGAAAACACTACTTTGTTAGGATCAAGGCTTTCAACTAAGAACATAAGGCCCTTGTGTACACAAATATGCGTGTAATTTGTAGCGTTTACTTGAGATTCAGTAGTAAAATTCCATTTCCTATAGCCATCAAATCCATTGACGTAATATACGATGTCATTTACTAGCACAAACCTATAATGTGTTGCGTTAGAACTTAGCCCTGATTTAATAGTAGTAAGTGCGCCGGTAACCTCATCTACTTTTGACAATGTTGTGCCGTGAGCCATTAAAGTAACTTTTGTACCATCACTTTTATATGCCCTAAAAATACCCTTAACACCCCCTATAGTTGCATAGTGTTGTTTAAAATTAAGTGCATATGAAGTCGTAGCCCATGTTGCACCACTGTCTGTAGATACTAATGCTGTAGTCGCAGAGGTAGTTGATGAACATTTGTAATCACCCGAACCTGTCAATTGTACATATACAATAACCCAGTATGAAGTTGCTGCTGTCACTATAGGTGCGCCAACAAATCTTGCCGTGTAATAAGCGTAAGACGAAGTAAGGTCAGATCCAGCTATCGTACTTGAATCAATGATTGTTCCAGGGTTGCCGCTTGCGTTTGTCCACAACTCGACCCTGATAGTACCTGTTGCACTTGCATCGTTTTTTAATCGTATTTCTAGTTTATTTATTCTGCCCGAAGCACTCGCTGTGAATATCTGCGCTAGTCTGGTTACGGTATTAAATGATTTATCTGCAGCTCCTGTAGTTGACGTTATAGCTTGATCTTGAGTTGACCCCATAGCTTCAGAGTGGTAGTCAAAGCCTTTTCTGGTGTCATATTCTCCTAGAGTGATAATACGAGCATCTTGCGCCACACGCCACTTATTAGCCCCCTCGCTTTTTAAAGGGAATTTGTCATTACTAACAAAAGAATCCATACCATCAGAGTAATCGTTATATTCAACAGTAGCCTCTCGGCTGCCCATTGGTGGTATTGGTCTAGTAACTCGTTTTGCCCAAGGCACGGCGGTTTATCCTCATATTAGATGGCTTACCTACTTGTGGGCGACTATACTTCATAACAAGTTTCTGCAAAATTTCATCGTATTTAGCCTGTAGCACTCCTGCTTGATCGTAGTTATCTTTAACTTGCATTACTCGATATGCAGCGCCTACTACAAGTAGTTCTTCAAATTCAGCTGGTATTTCAGGCACACTAGCATCTGCAGTAAGTTCTGTAGGTCTCTTATAATACTTTAAAGTCAAAGTTTGTACGCTTGTTGGGGTAGGGTAAAGATAGATTGTATCTGCAAAGAAATACCAACCGCTGGGGTTAGTCTCGCTATTAGTGTTGAGATTATCAAGTTCACGTACATCAAAATATGTAAGTGTTTTATTGCTTGAGTTAGTTACTTCAAGAGCTTGAACATAATTTGTGGGCAGCCCAGAACCATCAGTTAAGTCAGACACGTTAGCTACTGTAGCGTAGTTTTGCGTGGCTTGCATGAACGGCAGTTTGTACTCATTGAACACATCATTTTGTGTGTCATTTATGTAGTCAGTAATTTCAGAAGAAGAATAACCAGTATCTCTAATCCTGCGCTGAACTTTAGATACGATTGTGCTAAGTTGGTAAGCCATCGAGTGCCTCGCCCGCCTGTATGTTTATATTCTACCACCAATTCTAATAATTGTAACACCCTCTTGATCTTCTATATATCTAAATGGATCATACACCATAGAACCTACGGGGAAACGAATATCTTTATACCTCTCGTGCTGTGTGGCTATAAAGTAGACTGCTTTTTGTGGTATACCGTCTAGCTCATCAAGATGTTGCATCGGGTAACCGTAGTCATTGCGTATTATATTTGCCATAAGTATAGCTGGCGAGCCAGTCTCTATATTGGTTTCTGGTTTAAAGCTTTTACCTAGTAAAACTAATGGTAGCTCGTTTTCTTTACTTGCTTTGATAGCTAATCGAGCGTGCCAATCTTCATAATCTTCTCTAGCTGTCATTAAATCTTCCCATATGTTATGGCTCATACCAGCCTCATCAGCGAGCCAAGACATAGCTATATTATCTCTAGGATGGCAGCCACCCCCGTCAGATTTACCAGCTTTCATATACCTTGCGCTAATAAGGCGTTGGTTTGCAAGAGTCCATGCTTTGTACATATCGTCAAAATTCATTCCCATGCGTTCACACATCTCGCCCCATGCGTTTGCAAGGACTGTTTTTGCGGTGATCCATGTATTGTATGATACTTTAATACCTTCCGCCGTTGTGATATCTGTCACAACATGAGGGGCTTCATGCAAAGTACCGTAAAACTCTTGTAGCTTAGCTGCCGCTTCAGGGCTTTCTTGACCAACAAGCACAAATTCAGGGTTCAAGTAATCATCTATAACTGTTCCCATAGCTATATAAAGTGGGTTATACACATAATCAATATCATCTGATAACAGAGGCTTTATTTCACGCTCGTATGTGCCAGGTAAACAGGTGCTTATAACAGCAAGCGTTGTATTGCCGTCTGAAGCTTCCACTACGTCTCTTACTGCGTCTTTGAGCCAAGTGTAATCAAAATCTGCACGATCTTCAGGCAGTCGAGTAGTACCTTCAAATCTTGGCTCGTGGGGAGTTTGAATAGCACAGAATACTATATCTTTACCAAGAACTAACTCTCCCACATTTTTAGCAACAGTGATTCGACTGTCGTGAAGCATATCTGCAACATACTCCTCTTGGTGTGGGTATGGTTCGCCATTAAAATAGCCTTCAACGGCTGGATTGACATCATACACTTGTACTGTATGCCCTTTACTCTCCATTGCTAAAGCTACCGGCAATCCTAACTTACCAGCGCCTAGTACACCTATGTTCATTTCATAACCTTTCTAAGTTTACGTGCGTTATCTTCTCTCTCCTCGTACATTTTAGGAGATCGGTACAATTCATCTACTTTATCGTTACGGTGGCGTGTAAGGCGTTCTTGGTGGGTAATGTCAAGCGGTGCTTTGTTGAAAGCGGGGTGCATATGCTCGGTGTAAATATCTATTCTTCGGTGTCTATTAACAAGCTTTGCTACGTCATTTAACCAAGTATCATTATAATCAGATGAGAAGTAAGGCGGTACAAAGTAGCCAGTGGCTTTAACCCAGTCTTTGTGTATAAATCCATGCGTACCAAAGTCTACATGAGGGCCGCCATCATCACCATACAAGAAAACAATATTATCTTTATATTCTTTAAAAGTATTAAGTAGTATTGTGTCCCAGCCTTTAGTTCTGAATATGATATCGTCACCCATATGACCTAGTATTGGCGCAGTTGATTTTTCATAACATTTGTTCCACATCTCTGACAGCACAACTCTATCACCTCGTACTTTAATTAAGTCTTGGAGTTCAATATCATCATAAGAGCTATCATCATTGTCAATATAAGTTACAATCTGTATGCTTTCTGGGTCATCTGCGGTTTCTGAAACAGATTCATAAAACCGTACTAAATTATCAGGGCGTTTACGGGTAGGCAGTAGTAAAGCTATTTTATACATTTTGTTCCATAATCTTATCAATCATTCTTTGTAACGGAAAGTCTTTATCCTTTTTCTGCCAGTATAACAGAGCTTTAAGTATATTTACTTGCCAATCTTGCCGTGGTCTAATCGAGCTATTATCTATAGAGCCTGGTATCTCGTGCATGTATTCTCGTGACTTCGTAAGATCGGGGTACAGTGGATAAGGTGTGCATAATCCTGCTTTTTGTATGCGATAGGTATGCTCAATATGCTCCATAGCATTAAACATATTCTCATCAAAGTACCCACATACTTCAATAGCGTTTTTAGTGTACATACACCACGCCCCAACTGCAGCAGTATACAAATCAATTCCCTTACTACTAGCGTATAGCATTCCGACATTAGCTTGTCCGTGGTGGGCAAACATCATATGTTCTATGCCCGATAGTTCTGAAAGTCTAACATATTCAGTTACGGCTTTTGGTGAATCAATTATTATATCTTCTTCTAGCAAAAAAATATAATCACAGCCCTCGCTAATAAGCTTTCTAAGTAGCCAATTCTTTGCGTATGCTACACCCTTGTTCTTAAGAGCGTGCCGGTATCTAATAGCCTTTGGTAATTTATTGTAAAGCTGTTGATAAGCAGACTTGTGATATTTATCACTACCATCGTTGTATATCCAGACTGAATCAACAACGTCTAAAAGATTAGTTTCAACACCCTTGATAGATTGCACTAAATAATCTGGTCTGTTATAAGAACATATGCCCAAGCCAATCTTAGGCTTTGACATCTACCACAGTCCCTAGCACATCTGACTGGTCAATCAGAAAATACTTAACACCATCGAGTTTAACGTCAACTGTAGCGTATGGCTTGTAGACTATGCGATCTTCTTGTGCGAATCCCTTTACTTCAGAGCCAACATTTATGACATTTGCTGTTTGGGGCTTTTCTGCAGATTTAGCCTCTATAAAAAAGCCTGATTTTGTCATAGTTTCTACTTCATCTGGTTTGCAGAATAGCTGATTGCTTGCTGGTTTGATTGTTTGCATCTAACATCTCCTTGTATTTATTACGTTCGCTAATGGCTTCTTCTATAGTGGGGTATCTACCAATATGAAAGTTGCGCCCTTTACGGTAGATTCTAGCATGGTAAAGCTGTTTATTCTTGTCAAAGTAAACACCTGATCCCCAAGGTAATGTCATTTCTTCCCTCCTCTAAAATGTAGATCTTCAAATTCTATATAAAGCATATGTAAGATCCTATCACCTGATGTGTTTGTATACTTACTCATACTCTTGCTAATGCTCCTGATAAACCACAACGTCAGCAATCTTTTCATTTCTTTGCCTCCATTACTTTTTCAAACATATTTTTGTAGTAAGTCCAGTTATTCTCTAAGCGGTAGTTCTCAAGCTCCTTAGTAGCGATTTCTAGCATTTGGTCACGTGATTCTTTGCTATCTACAAGCTCTTTTAAGGCCTTGTACCAGCTTTCAGTATTATTATCGACTAGTTTAGCTACTCCACGTTTTAGATGGCTGTACGGGCCTATATTTGATGCTACGAGTGCAGCCCCAGCTCGTGTAGCTTCTTGCCATTTAATGTTAGACTTGCCATGATTGAATATATTATCGTGAAGTGGAGCTATAGCAATATCCATAGCAAGGTTAGGGTGAAGTTCTTTTATCCAGCCGTCACCACGTTTACCCTGTACAAACTCATAGCGTTTTCTAGGCACATACTTGTCAAGTGGCATACCAACGGCTTTAAAGCGTAGGTTCTTATTCTCGTGCATTAACTTTTCAATAGCTTCTGCTACGCCTGTTTCATGTAGATCTTGGTAGTGTGACGATCCGCCAAAGTAACCAATAACTACGTCTTTATTCTTAAAAGGCTTTCTTTTGTACTCGTCTGTTATGAAGTTAGGGTTCACAAACGTAGTATTTACTGGGCGCTTGCGTCTTAACCTAAATACTCTAGCAAGATCTTCTGTAGTTGTAGAGATCCAATCGTTATCTCGAATCATACATTGCATCCAATAACACTTCTCATCTGTCATCTTCACCCAAAACGGATTATCGGGATTGACTGAGAACATGTCATCATCGACATCCATAATAAACTGTGTACCGGCACGATCTCTAGCCACTTTAAGCATACTAAAAGCTGTAGGATCTGCGTGATATGAAGAAAAGACTATATCGTACTCACAAATAGTCTTGAAAGCTTTTTCTAGTTCTTCTTCGGTAAACTCATTGGCGTTCTTGTATTTCTCGATACCTTTAATAAAGGTTGGCTGGTGATCTATTTGCCAATTTGTGTGCTTGGCTAGTTCTTGAAGTGGTCGGTATATTCTCCACATATCGACTGCTGATCGTTTGTTTTGATCCTCAGACAGAGAACTATGAATTGCTAGAATTTTCATATGTGCTGGCCTAAATACTCTAGTCGGTTATCTGATATTACCATTTGTTGTAGGTGGTACTTGTACCCATTCTGCCATAGTGTGACCAAAGGCGGTGTATCGGGGTAGTTCGTCACAACCTTCGTGTAATCTGTAGATTCTCCCCATAATGCTTTGGCGAAGTCGTGGCTGAATATAAGGCTATACAATCTCATATCAAGCATAGTCTCGGCAATATGTTTTACTACCGCATCACCTTCAAGATAATTGGGGAAATACCCTCGACATTGAAAATCTTTCCAGTCCCACCCGTTATCAATAGCCTTCTGTATAGCTTTTTCTAAGATTTCTTGACTAGTCATTAGAAGCCTCAACCACTTCATTCACTTTATCAGTGATAAGTTTACAAAATATCTGGGTAGCTTCTTCTAATGGTCTCCCCATTAGCTGAGCATTTATAACTTCCCAATCTAGCGGTTCAATAGTTTTCATAAGCTGCCTCTTATTATCATAACCGCATTATAACACGCTAGGTTACCGATGCCAATTCTGCGTTGTCGTTAGCGTCTTTGAGGGTTTTGCCTTTAGTGCCAGTCCCATAAGTCGTAGTATCTGACCATACCGCTGTCGTAGTAGCAGCAGCGAGTACAGGCACAGCAGAACTGAAGTCGGTTACAACCATAATCTGCGATGGTTGACCCTCTTCCCAAAGGTCAAAACCAGCCACCTTATTACCTGTTCCAGCATCATATAAGTCGTCTACAAAGAAATATGCCCCTGCCGTAGCAGTTACACCTGTGATTCTTACTGTAGCGTAGCGAGAATCCGTACCTGAATAGTATGCTGAGATGTTGAACGGTAGCCAAGAACCTGTAGTTGTCGCAAACGTGTAAGTATCATCTGGTGTGGCTGTTAGTAAAGTACCTGGTAAGAATAACTCTACCTTTAATGTACCGCTTGAAAAAGTAGCATTTCTGTATACATAGCCGAATATACCCACGTTAGAAGTCGGATTGGCAGGTATCTTAAATGTCCAGCTAGAGCCAGTCGTAGCGTTTTCTGGTTTACTTACTAGAGATAATGACGAGGCAGTACGAACAGTTGTATCTGTTAGCCCAGCTCCAGCACTCCACCAAGAACCCTTATTGGTGTACCAGCGGTGTTTAGAGGTGTTACCATCCATATTCTGAAACTTAGCTATGCTGGTATCGAGCTGGTTAAGGTAGTTTGAGTGAAGTGTAGATGAACCGAACGTACAGGTGTTAAAGTAGTTTTGGTTAAGTGTACCTGTAAGTGCGGTCATGTCAATTACGTTGCTACCGATAGTACCAAAGTTACAGTTGTTGAACACGTTACCCGAAGCGGTGGCAAGATAGACTGCGTTCTGTCTGGCACCGTTTACCGTACAGTTATTGAATGTATTTGCATTAGAGGCAAAGATACCAATTACATATCCAGCAGATGAGTTTACTGCATTGCCTCCGTAAGAGTGGCAGTTATTCATCACATTGGAAGTTGACGATGCACCGTAAGAGAACAAGGCACACGAGAACGTACTAGATGGGGCGTTGTACTGGAAACAGTAGTTCATGGTCTTATTACTTGAACCAGAGAAGCTTATCCCTGACTGAGCAACATAGTTTAAACCTCCCATGTTGTATAGCGTGATACCTGTGTGAGTTTGGGCTGTAGCATCGTTCTGTCTAAGCAAGAGACAACCACGACCAGTAATTGAGGCTTGGTACAAAACTAACCCATCGAATGTGGAGAGGCTAGATGGTGTGAGTGTGAGTGATTTACCAGAGCTAGAGTCACTATACTCCATTCTTGTGTAATCGAAAGATGAGTTTACGCTAGAGGAGTTGTTTATCCACCAGCCTCTCGTGTTGGTTAGAGCCTTTATTACTACGTTTCGGGTTAGGTTATTCATGTATGAACCGACTGCGTGAGTTTGGGTTAGTGCAGCTTCGGCACCCCCAGCCGTGTTACTCAGCACGAATGAGGTACTAGAGTTTCGGGTTATGATAAACCGAGTCTCATTCTTTAAGTAATCCGTAGCACCACCAAGTACAATCTCGTCTCCAACCTGAGCATCCCAAGCTGTTTGAGTAATGAGTGGACTGGCTGCCGTACCTAGACCAGAGGCGTAGGTTGTGTAAACATCACAAGTTGCTCCCGTAGTAAGTATCTGACCACCGTAAGACGTTACACCAGTGAATATACCCTGGTCGCCGTTGGCTGTTGAGTCAATAATGAATGTTGAAATAATAGTCTTAGTAGCTGAACCTCGTATGTCAAAGACACCTCCTGCTGTTACCCATACACTACCTTTTAGAGTGGTTGTACAGTTAGCTGCGGTATCGTGTTTGAATGTGCCACCTGAACCGATTGTAAGGGCTGCACCCATAGTCTGAGCGGTCGAACCGATACTTGTAGCAGCTTTTGAACCGAAGGTGTTAGCTGTGCCTGATAAAGTGCAAGTCTTGGCGGTGAGACCAGCATCATTAAACCCCCCTATCCATAGGTCATCTGAAGCCCCTAATGCCCCTGCGGTGTCATAAGTAAATTGGAACCATAAGCCTGAAGCTGCGGTACGGACATTACCAGACGAACCGACAGTATTCTTGAGCCTGCAAGTATAGGCCGAGGCTGTGAGAGTGGCGAACTGATACGGCGTGGCAAAGCGGAAGTAGTTCATACCCAACTGAGCATCGGCCAGGTTGATGGTAGCAGTAGCCTTCGATACACCAGACTCCATGATTTCAGCGGTGATGTTACCACCGTTGGCAGGGAGTGTTGATATACATATCCATACGCCTGTAATCTTATTGACTAAGTTCGGAGCTGTTACACCTGATGAAGTAATACCAGCTAATGTCAGACCTGCGGTTGTTGCGGTGATAGTCGCACTACCGAGCATAGTGTCATAATTAGTACCGTTCCAGGTCTGCATTGCCACTAGCTAATCTCCATTCCTACTTCTAAATCTTGACTTTTTTCATATTCCGCCTGGTAAGCTTGTAGTTTTGCAGCTATTTCTGCTACAGCGTTGCTTGGTGAGCATTCTACTGTCTGGCTAG
>Ga0208916_10000108_pt1 | contig 38469 bp, 37 predicted proteins | sample DEB19_08_DNA_5_FD_184523 | JGI IMG/M metagenome (GOLD analysis project Ga0208916, IMG submission 184523) | Aqueous microbial communities from the Delaware River and Bay under freshwater to marine salinity gradient to study organic matter... | ecosystem: Environmental > Aquatic > Marine >... | reverse complement strand
CCGGTAACCAACGCAGCGCATCGACGGCAAGTCCAGGTGCAGATCACCCCGGGCGCGCAAGGCGCGGACTTCGTCCAGAAAACCAGCGGCAAGCATCGCATCAAAGCGTTCGGCAATCCGGCCATGTAACCAAGCGCGGTCATTGGGCTCAAGGGATATGAGCAGCCCAGACGGCTCGGGCTCGTCATTGCGAGCGAAGCGCGGCAATCCAGCGGTCATGGACTGCCGCGCTTCGCTCGCAGTGACGAAAGAGTTGGACTGCCGCGCTGCGCTCGCAGTGACGGAAGGTATGACGCTCCCAGCGGCTTCGGATGTCGCCGCAATGCGCCGCTGAAAAAACGACAACGGTTGCCCCGACACGCGAAACACTTCAAGCGCTCTTGAGATACGCTGCGAGTCTTGTGGTTGCAGCCGGGCAGCGGTGAGCGGGTCGACCAGCGCCAGCTCAGCGTGCAGCGCCGGCCAGCCGCGTGCTGCGGCTTCTGCGGCGATGGTGGCGCGCACCGCCGGGTCGGCTTTGGGCATGTCGTCCAGCCCGTCAAACAATGCTTTGAAATACAACATGGTGCCGCCCACCAGCAATGGCAGCTTGCCGCGTGCGCGGATGTCTTGCATCAAGCGCTGGGCGTCCGCCACAAACTCGGCAGCGCTGTAAGCCTTCAAGGGGTCACGGATGTTGATCAGATGGTGCGGCACGGCTGCCAGTTCATCAGCGCTGGGTTTGGCCGTGCCGATGTCCATGTTGCGGTAGACCAGGGCGGAATCGACGCTGATGATTTCGACCGGGTGTAGCCGTGCGATAGCCAAGGCTGCCGCTGTCTTGCCAGCGGCGGTGGGGCCGGCCAGAGCCAAGTAGTCGATTGTGGCTGTTGTGCGATTCATGGCGCATCCCATGTCCTGCCGCACTTGGCGCGGGCGCTTGGGTAGGGGGGCAGTCTGGAGAGCATCCAGAGGAGCGTATCAGGATTTTCCCTCTATAACGCCTAGCCCGTCACTGCGAGCGCCATGACGGGTGAGGCTCGCAGCAACCGGCTCAGTCCCTGCGCACCTCCATCGACATCACCGTGTAGTCACCGTTGATTTGGTCGGCGGTGAAGCGCACTTTGTCGCCGGCTTTGACTTTGTCTAACAGGGCGGTGTCTTTGACTTGAAAGACCATGCTCATGGGCGGCATGTCGAGGTTTTTAATCTCACCGTGTTTCAGTGAAATCTTGCCGCTGGCTTTGTCGACTTTGCGGACTTCGCCCTCAACGCTCGGCAGGCCTTCGCCTTGTTGTGGGCGGTTGTAGCTTTGATAGACCTGTGTGCTGCCGTCTTTGGCGATCAGCAACACGTCGAAAGGGTCGCGGCGATGGCCATAAGCCGCGCCGTCCATACCGGGTGAACCGACTGGCATGCCGGGCACACTCAAACCCACGGCCTGAGGACGTTCTTTGAGCAGGCGATGAATTTCTCGTGCTGGTACGTGGCCTTCAATCGCATAGCCCGCCACCAGTGCGGTGTGGCAGGAGCCGAGCTTCGCCGGCACGCCCAAACGGCTGCGGGCTGCGCTGTTGCCGGTGTCGTTGATGCGCACAGCAAAGCCGTTGGCGTCAAGGTGCTTCACCCAGTCACCACAGCAGCCGCAGTCCGGGTCCTTCCAGACTTCCAGGGGTATTTTTGCAGCAGTGCCGGTCTGAGCAAAAACCGGTGCCACGAAGGCGGTGCTGGCCAAACCAGTCAAGCCAGTGATGCCCGCTAAGGCTTTTAAAAGTCGTCGTCTTTGCATGGTGTTTCCTGTTTGAAAATGAACTTAACAATGAAGTGGGCTCAGCGCGGTGAAACGCTGATCGTGCCGACCATGCCGGCTTGGTAGTGGCCGGCAATCAGGCAGGCGAATTCGAAATCGCCAGGGCGGTTGAAGGTCCAAACCACGCCGCCGCTTTGGCCGGCACTGACGTGCGCCATGTAGGGCTCGTCATGCGCCATGTTGGGAAACTTGACCATCATGGCCGCATGCGCGTCGAGTTCTTCGCGTGTGCCAATCACCATCTCGTGCAGCAACTGGCCTTTGTTTTGAATCACGAAGCGCACGGTTTCGCCTTGCTTGAAGCTGAGCTTGCTGGGGGTAAAACGCATGCTGTCGTCCATCGTCAGGGTGACGGTGCGCGTGGCTGCATTGGCATCGCCGCCGATGCCCCAGGCTTTTTGTTCTTTGACGGCGCTGTGCGCGTTATGTTCGTTGTGTGCTGACTTGGGCATCTCTTCGTGGGCCCAGCTGAGTGCTGCGACGCTGCTCAGAAGGGCGCTAACAAGGAAAGTGTGAAATCGATGTTTAAAAATGGTCATGGTGAGATCAAGAGTGAGTTAAGTGGTCCATAAAAAGACGCGTCTTCAGTGCCCGCTGTGACCACCTGAGGCGGCCGGTTTGCGGATTTGCACTTCAGTGGCGGGCGCAGCGTGGGCTGCTGCGGGTGCCGGCGTTCCGCTGGGGCTGGCGGCTGTTTGGCGCGTCGCGTCGGGCAGGGCACCGGTCCATTCATAGGCTTGCGTGCCGGCGGGTTGCTGGTACCAGCCGGGGTCTTTGTAGTCGCCGGGGGCTTGGTTTTTGCACACTTTGAGCAGGCTGAACATGCCGCCCATTTCAACGCCACCGTAAGGCCCTTTGCCGGTCATCATGGGTGCGGTGTTGTCCGGAATCGGCATCTCCATCTGGCCCATGTCGGCCATGCCGCGCTCGCCCATGACCATGTAGTCGGGCATAGACTTTTGCAGTTTTTTCACCAGCCCGCGGTGGTCGACGCCGATCAGGGTTGGCACGTCATGGCCCATGGCGTTCATGGTGTGATGGCTCTTGTGGCAATGAAAAGCCCAGTCACCTTCTTCGTCGGCCAAGAACTCGATTTGACGCATCTGGCCGACTGCCACGTCGGTCGTCACTTCAGGCCAGCGCGAAGACTTTGGCGTTGGTCCGCCGTCGGTGCCGGTGACAACAAATTCATGGCCATGCAAATGGATCGGGTGGTTGGTCATGGTGAGGTTGCCAACGCGGATGCGCACCTTGTCATTTTTGCGCACGTTCAGGGTGTCAATGCCCGGGAAAATGCGGCTGTTCCACGACCACAAATTGAAGTCGTTCATGGTCATGACCTTGGGTGTCATGCTGCCGGGTTCGATGTCGTAGGAATTCAGCAAGAAGACAAAGTCGCGGTCCACGTTGTCAATCTGCGGGTGCTTGCCGGCTTTGTCGAGCTTCGGGTGCGTGACCCAAAACCCCATCATGCCCATCGCCATTTGGGTCATCTCGTCGGCATGCGGGTGGTACATGAAGGTGCCGGGACGCCGTGCCACAAACTCATAGACAAAGGTTTTGCCAACCGGAATGGCCGGCTGGTTCAGCCCGGCGACGCCGTCCATACCGTTGGGCAGACGCTGGCCATGCCAGTGGACAGTGGTGTGCTCGGGCAGCTTGTTGGTGACAAACATGCGCACGCGGTCGCCTTCCACCACCTCAATCGTCGGGCCTGGGCTTTGGCCGTTGTAACCCCACATATGGGCCTTGAAGCCGGGCGCCATTTCACGCACCACGGGCTCGGCCACCAAATGAAATTCTTTGACGCCGTTGTTCATGCGCCAAGGCAAAGTCCAGCCGTTCAAGGTGACGACTGGGTTGTAGGGTTGGCCGTTGGGTGGACTCAAGGGTGCGGCGGTGTCGGTGCTGGTCATCAGCGCGACCTCGGGCAAGCCGGCCAAGGCGGCCTTGCTGACCGACGCGGCGGCCACGGCCGAGAAGGCGGCGGTGTTGAAAAAGTGACGTCGGTTCATGGTGTTGTGTCCGGTGTGGGTGCGCCAGCCAGCAGGCTGTGCAGGTCGGCATCCGCAAGCCAAAAATCGCGCGTGGCTTGAATCGCGCTGTGGGTGGCGAGCGCTTGTGCGCGGGTGTCGGCCAAGACGTCAAAGACGCTGGACAGCATGCCGTTGTAGCGCAGCTGCATCTCGTCATTGATGAACTGGCGCAGCGGCAGCAACTCGTTTTGCTGGTGAATTGCGAGCTCGTAGTGGCTGCGATAACGTTGGTAGGTTTCACGTGCTTGGCTGCGCACTTGGATGGCGGTCTGACGCAGCTGTGCGGCATCGCCCATGGCGTCCCACAATTCGCCCGGCTGTGTCAGGCGGCGTTCGGCTTCTTTGCGTTGCCACAGCAGCGTCGCGATGCGAATGTCTTCCCTCGCTTGCAGTGCGCGGGCTTCCACATCGGGCAGTTCAAGCGGCTGCGCGGGCAAGGCGGGCAATTGCGTTGGTAGCTCAAACTGCGCTGCCGTCCCCCACAGGCCAAGCAAGACCACCAGCTTTTCACGCGCGCTGAAGGCGGCTTGCTGGGCGCGTGATAAGTCGCTTGCAGCTTCAACCAAATAAACCTGCTGACGCGCTTGCTGCAAGCGGCTCCAGTTGCCCGCTTGTGTCAAGCGGCGGGCTAGGTCGCCGCTGACTTCTGCGGCGGCTTGGGCCTGCGTCAACGCACCCACGGTTTGCGCTGCGCTGACCGCGTTGAGCCAAGCTTTGCGGGTCTCGGTCGACAGCCGCGTGATCTGTTGACTCATTCGAAGCTTGGCCGGATGTTGAGCTTGTGTCCGGTCAGAGATGTCGAGGCCGTCGCTGCCAAGCGCAATCTGCAGGCCAGGGTTGTTCAGCAAGGCCACGCGCACAGCGGCATCTGCACTGAGTGGGCCTTTCAGCAGTTGGGCGATCTCGATACTGTGGTCTTGGCCCGGTCTCGCAAAGAGAACAGGCGAGGCGCTTGGCGATGGCAGGCTGGCCATGCGCTTCTGCAAGCTGTTGACGCCACCGTCTGAGGCGACGTTGGCGCAGCCGGCCAAGGTGGCGGCCAAGCTGAGAGCGAGGAATGATTTACAAAAAAGAGCGCTGTTCATGGTGCAGCCTTGGGTTGGGCGACGGCTGGCGCAGCGTTTTGTTGCTCTAAGCGGAGCAGGTCGATGTGCCCGCGTTTGAACTGGCCGACAGCGTCATTGCTGCGGCGCCAGTCCAGCTGGGTGTCTTCGACGCCACGCGGCAGGTCAGCGAGTGTTGAGCGGTATACAGCGGGCGGCACGGCTGATTGCGGGTTGAGCGCTTGCAGGGTGGGCTGCGGGTCGAGCGGTAAAAACACGGCAGTCGGCGCTTGCGCCAGCGCGGTCTGCGCCAGCAAGGGCAGGGCAAAAGCAGAGCCGACGGCAAGCCAATGCCTGGCCATGCGCTGCGTTCTTAAAAAATGAGGTCGTATTTTCAAAACAAATCTCCTGATACGGTTGCAGGGTGCGCAAGCTGAACAAGTCAGAAAGCACCGGAAGACTGGGAATGAGCGCTCAAAGCGCGATCCCAGTTGCAAAGTACCGACCCAATTTGGGCCGGGAGATCAGGAAATCGGTGGTTTTTGGTCGGGTGCCGCGTCGGCACTGGCGAACGGATCGGCCACTGCGGTGGGCGTCCAAACTGCGCTCAAACGCGGCGTCAACCCGTCTAAGGTGACCAGCAGCGCGACGTTGTGACACGCTTGACAGGCCGAGCAGGACTCGCAACTGCCTGCGCCGTGGTCTGCGCTGTGCCCCGCATCGTGCATCTGATCGCAATCGGCATGGCTGAGGCCGTCGGCTGCACTGGTCTTCACTTCGGTTGGTGCCTCGTGAGTGGCATGACCGCTGTGGCCTTCGTGGCTGTCGTGACCCTGATGCCCTCGGTGTGCCTCAGCTATGTGCTGCGCCGCCGCTGTCTGATGCATCTGTTGCGTCGCCATGCTGACAGCCATGTCTGTCGCCATGGCGTCGCCAGTCCAGCCACGCAGCGGCAGCAAGACCATCATGAGAGCGAGCATAAAAAAACGCATATCCTGAATGATAAGGGGTCTCAGACGGTTGGCTAATCCGACCCTAGGCACTTGACGGACAGTTGATGCAGGGTATTGAATATTCCTGCAATCGCAGGATTTTTTCGTGAGTATGGGTGAAAAATTATATTAATCCTACGTTCTCAGGATTTTTATTGATTTATCAGCAGACAAAGATAAAATTCCTTCGATCATAGGAAAGATAAATGAAGATCGATATCCACCATCCCGCTGAACTGGGGCTCTTAGCTCGGGCAGTCCGGCGCAGCTCTAAAGTCCGGATTGACGACTTGGCAGCCACGGCGGGGCTGAGCAAGCAGTTTGTCTCAGACGTCGAGCGCGGTAAACCCACCGTGCAGCTGGGCCGCGTTCTGAGGCTGCTCCAAGAGTTGGGTGTGTCGGTCAGCCTGGACATTCCGCAGGAAGCCTTGGCGGAGCTCCACAAGCTCCAAGCGAAAGCCAATGCCAATGCTGCCTCCCATGCGTAGCTTGCTGGTTCACCTGAACCGTCGACACATCGGGACGCTGAGCGAGGGCAATGACCTTTGGACCTTTGACTACACCCCCGACTGGGCCGGTGATCCAGAGGGTTTTGATTTGTCCCCGGCACTCAAGCGCTCAACGCTCAGCCACCAAGACGGCGCGACTCTGCGGCCCGTGCAGTGGTACTTTGACAACCTGCTGCCAGAAGAAGATTTGCGCAAAGTACTGACGACCGAAGCAGGTTTGCAGGGCGAGGATGCCTTTGCTCTGTTGGCGTACTTGGGCCAGGAATCTGCCGGGTCGCTGGTGCTCATGACCCCTGAAGCGGTGGATGTCATTCATGCAGCGGGGACGGGTAAGGCGGGTTTACAGCCGCTGTCTGACGAAGTCTTGTTTCGCAGAATCAAAGACCTGCCGCGTTCATCGCTCAGCAAAGATGCGCCCAAGCGCATGTCGATCGCAGGCGCACAGCACAAGCTTTTGGTCGTCTACAAAGACGACCAACTTTACGAGCCCGTGGGCGAAGAGCCCTCAACCCACATCCTCAAACCGAATCATCCCGGCGAAGACTACCCCGCCTCCGTCATCAATGAATATGTCGTCATGCGGCTAGCGGGTCGGCTGAAGCTCGACGTGCCTGCCGTGCATCGCCGCTACACCCCAGCGCCTGTTTACTTGGTTCAGCGGTTCGATCGTTTTGTGGATGAAGGTGGTCAAACCCAGCGGCGCCACATCATCGACGCTTGCCAACTGCTGAACCAGGCACGGACTTTCAAATACACGGTGGCCAATCTTCAAACGCTGAAAGACGTCATCCTCCTGTGTCGCAATCGGGCCAGCACGCGGCTCAAGCTTTTTCAATGGTTGGTGTTCAATGTCTTGATCGCCAATCATGACAACCACATCAAAAATATTTCATTCTTGGTGAGTCCTGAAGGCATCAGCTTGGCACCCGCCTACGACCTGCTCAGCACGGCGACCTACAACACGGTAGCCTTTGCCCAAGAAAAAGCCAACTGGCCACATGTTGACATGGCTGTTCCCTTGGTTGGGGCGCTCACCTTTCAACAAGTGACGCGCCAAGCGGTTGTCGATTCGGGGGGGGTTTTGGGGCTGACGCCGGCCATCTGCACGCGAGAGTTGAACCGCATGGTCAAGGCCATGCCGCTCGAGTTGAGCAAACTCCTCAAAACGATTGAAGAAGAAAACTTGCAACTCGGGGAAGACGTGAAACCCTATTTAGGCGGCGAGTTGAGGTTGCTGCGCACGCTGGCGCACCTGATTCTGCCGGAGATGATCGGCCGCGTGACGGCATCGCCTAGCGCGGGTTGACGCACTGTCTAAGTGTTTTTCCTAGGCGCTGTAAGTCATTGCCTCTGTCAGAATGATTGCTACTAGTTAGCATGCCAACCAGAAAGACAACACGAGATGAAATACCAGCTGAATGTGAATGGCAAGTCGGTCACGGCGGAAGCCGACAGCGACACGCCGCTGCTGTATGTGCTGCGCGACAACCTAGCCTTGCAAGGCCCTAAATATGGTTGTGGCCTAGGCCAGTGCGGCGCTTGCACGGTGCTCATCAACGGTCAGGCGGTGCGCAGTTGCATCACGCCGGTGGCCAGTCTCAAGGGCGGAAAGATCGTCACGCTGGAAGGGCTGGGTACGTCAGACAAACCACATCCGGTGCAGCAGGCTTTCATTGACGAGCAGGCCGTGCAGTGCGGCTATTGCATCAACGGCATGGTCATGCAGTCGGTGGCTTTTTTGGCCAAGAATCCGCGCCCGAGCGAGGTGCAAATTCAAGACGCGCTGGCGGCCAATCTGTGCCGTTGCGGGACCCACACGCGCATCATCAAGGCGGTCAAACGGGCGTCCGAGGCCATGACCCCGGCAGCTGTCACTGCTGTGAAAGGAGCCTGAGCCATGCAACGTCGTCAATTTCTTCAGGCCGGCAGTGGCCTTGTGGTTTCTTTCTCTTTCGCCGGCGTCTCTCTGAGCCAAGCGCAGGGCAACGCGCCCACCAAGAGCATGGTGCGCGACCAGGTCGACGCCTGGCTCGGCATCGCTGCCGATGGCCGCGTCACGGTTTATTCAGGCAAGGTTGACTTGGGCACCGGTGCGCGCACCGCGCTGATGCAGATGGTGGCCGAAGAGCTGGACGTCAACTTCAAGCAGATCGACATGATCATGGGCGACACCTTGACCACGCTCGACCAAGGTCAGTCTGCCGGTAGCCTGACTTTGCAAAACGGTGGCGTCACTTTGCGGCAAGCGTCGGCCAGTGCGCGTCAGGCCTTGCTGGCTGCTGCTGCGACGCGCTGGCAAGTGAACGTGGCTGACCTGAGCGTCGCCGATGGCGTGATCTCCACCCGCACCGGCGACAAAAACATCAGCTACGCCGCGCTGGTAGACGGCAAGCCGATGAACCTCAAGCTCGACCCGAAAGCGCCGCTCAAAGCGTATGCCGATCACAAGATCGTCGGCCAGTCGATTGCCCGTGTTGATATTCCGGACAAGTTGAACGGCAAGTTTGTCTACATGCAAGACTTCAAGCTGCCCGGCATGCTGCATGCGCGCATGATCCGGCCAACTGGCTTGGGTGGCAAGTTGCTCAGCGTGGACGACACGGCTGCCCGCAAGGTCAGCGGCTTCGTCAAGGTGGTGCGCAAGCAAGACTTCTTGGCGGTGGTCTGCAAGACCGAATGGGCGGCTGTCAAAGCGGCGCGCGCGCTCAAAACCACGTGGGACACCCCCAACTCCATGCCGCTGCAGGCGCATCTCTACACCTACTGGCGCAACCTGCCGGTCGCCAAGAACGAGGCCGTCATCAAGACCGGCGACGCCGTTGCTGCCTTAGCCGGCTCGGCCAAGCGCATCAAGGCGACTTACGATTTTGCGCCGCACACCCACGGCTCGATGGGCCCGTCGTGCGCTGTGGCTGACTTCAAAGACGGTGCCTGCACGGTCTGGTCGGCTTCGCAAGCGACGCATTCGCTGCAAGCCGAACTGGCCACCGTACTGGATATTCCGAAAGCGCAGATCCGCATGATTTATGTCGACGGTGCCGGCTGCTACGGCCGCAACGGCCACGAAGATTGCTCGGGCGACGCGGCACTGGTGTCGCAACTGGCGGGTGCGCCGGTGCGGGTGCAGTGGATGCGCGCGGACGAACACGGCTGGGACCCAAAAAGCCCGCCCACGCTGGTCGATTTAGAGGGCGGCTTGGACGCGGCGAACCTGCCGGTGGCTTGGCGTTCGGAGTTTTTCATTGCGCAGGCCAACGGCACGCTGGAAGAGTTTCCGCTGCTGGCAGCGGTGCTCTCGGGCGTCAAACGCACCGGCCATTACACCGGCAACTTGCAGAAAAATGCCGACGTGCTGTACCAGTTCCCGAACATTCAAACCGAGGTGCATCGGCTGGCCGACACGGCGTTTCGCACGTCGCATTTGCGCACGCCGGGCCGCATGCAAAACACCTTTGCCAACGAAGCCTTTTTTGACGAACTGGCCGCTGCGGCCGGGGCTGATCCACTGCAGTGGCGCCTGACGTACTTGAAAGAGCCGCGCGCCCGCGCTGTCCTAGAAGACGTCGCCCGTTTGTCGAAGTGGCAAAGCCGTTCGTCACCTGCCAGCAAGACCGCTGGCAACCTGGCGCGTGGCCGTGGTGTGTCGTTTGTGAAGTACGACAACGACCGCACTTTTGTGGCCTTGGTGGCGGAGGTCGAAGTGAACCGCACGACCGGCGGCATTCGCGTGACGAATGTTTGGTGCAGCCACGATTGCGGGCAGATCGTCAACCCGGATGGCGCGATCAATCAGATCGAGGGCGGCATTGTGCAAACCATCAGCCGCACCTTATTGGAAGAGTTGCAGTTTGACCGCACGCATGTCACCAGCACCGACTGGGCCAGCTACCCGATCTTGCGTTTTCCGGACGTGCCGCGCATCCATGTCAGCCTCATCAACCGGCCTGAGATGCCGCTCTGGGGCGCTGGTGAAATGGCGCCGACGGTGGTGCCATCGGCGATCTCCAACGCGGTCTTCGACGCCACCGGGGTGCGCTTGCGTTCGGTGCCATTCTTGCCAGCCAAGGTGAAGGCGGCTGGCGTCGCTTGATTGGCGGCGCATCGGTTGACAAAGACTGAAACTCGCTTGACATCGACGTCAAGCGAGTTCACCAACGCTGAAGCGTATGGATCAATAAGCCGGTGGTGCGTTAGATGCTGGCGTTGCTGGCGATGCACCGAGAAAGTCTGCCGCCAGCTTGCGTGCTGCGTTGGCGAAGACCAGTACATCCACACCCGTGGCGACAAAAGTGGCGCCCAGCTCAAGATAGCGACGTGCCACTTTTTGGTCAGACATCAGCGTGCCGGCCGCCTTGCCGGACTTCACGATGGTCGTGATCGCCCCCTCAATCGCAGCTTGTACTTCCGGGTGAAACGGCTGGCCACGGTAACCCATCGACGCCGCCAGATCGGCCGGGCCGATGAAGACGCCGTCAACGCCGTCAACAGCGCAGATCTCCTCCAAGTTGTCCAACGCCAACACCGATTCAGCTTGCACCAACAGGCAAACCTCGCCGTCCGCGACGTTCAGGTAGTCGGTGCGTGCGCTCCAACGCGATGAGCGCCCGACCGCACTGCCCACACCGCGAATACCCAGCGGCGGGTACTGCGTGGCCAGCACCAGTTGGCGCGCCTGCTCGGCCGTGTCGACCATCGGAATCAACAGATTTTGGGCGCCGATGTCGAGCAATTGTTTGATCAGGTGCACATCGCCAGAAACAGCACGCACCACGGGTTGTGAGCGGTAGGGCGCGATGGCTTGCAAGGCACTCAGGGTGCTGCGCAAGTCGTTGGGCGCGTGTTCACCGTCAATCAACAACCAGTCAAAACCGGCAGTGGCGCTGACTTCAGCCAGATAGGGTTCGGCCATCGACAGCCACAGACCGATCTGCGGCTGTTTGTGGGCTAAGGCGGTTTTGAAAATATTTCCAGCGGTCATGAAAGGCCTCCTTGGCACGGGTGTGGGATATGCATGTGAACGTCTAGGCCTGATTCTTTCACGCCGCGAGGGTTTTTTGTGGGCGCCAGCCATCAACGTCGATGAATTCAGCTGACGATGCCCAAGTGCCAAGGCACGAACTCGTGGTCGCCCAAACCGAGCGCTTCACTTTTGGTCGGCTCGCCCGATGCGTGCCGCAAGATCGCCTCAAAAATACGCTGGCCCATTTGTTCGACATCGACCTCGCCGTCGAGAATCGCGCCGCAGTTGACGTCCATGTCTTCTTCGAGCTTGAGGTACATCGGTGTGTTGCTGGCCAGCTTGATCGTCGGCGCGGGCTTGGAGCCAAACATGGAACCGCGGCCGGTGGTGAAACAAATCAGGTTGGCGCCACTGGCAATCTGGCCGGTGCAGGCCACCGGGTCGTAGCCCGGTGAGTCCATGAAGACAAAGCCGGCGGTGTCGATCGGCTCGGCATATTCGTACACCGCTTGCAGCGGCGTGGTGCCGCCTTTCATGGCCGAGCCGAGTGATTTTTCAAAAATATTCGCCAGCCCGCCAGCTTGGTTGCCGGGGCCGACCACGCCGTTGAACTGACCGTTGTGGCCGCGTGTGTAGTTCTCCCACCAAGTCAGGCGGTCAAGTAACTTCTGACCGACTTCGGGGGTCACAGCGCGGCGTGTCAGCATGTACTCGACGCCGTGTATTTCTGGTGTTTCCGACAAGATCGCGGTGCCGCCATGGCGCACCAACATGTCCATGGCGGCGCCTAGTGCCGGATTGGCCGTGATGCCTGAGAAGCCGTCGGAGCCACCGCACTCCAAGCCCACCTTGATATGGCTGGCAGATACCGGTTGGCGCTGGCAGGCATTGGCGATGGGCAACATCTCTTCAACGGCTTTGATACCGGCTTCTATCGTCACGCGCGTACCGCCGATCTCTTGCATGACCATGGTGCGCAGGAGGCGGCCGGCTGCAAGACCTTGAGAGTCAACCAAGGAGGCGACTTGATTGCGCTCGCAGCCGAGGCCGACGATCAGCACGCCAGCCATGTTGGCGTGCCGGGCGTAGCCGGCCAACGTGCGGCGCAGCACGTCAAAGTGTTCGCTCGGTGAGGACATGCCGCAGCCACTGGTTTGTGCAAATGCGGCCACGCCGTCGACGTTTGGAAAAGCTGCGAGTCGCTCTGGGGTGAAGTGCGCGGCGATGCGCTGGATGACCGTGGCCGAGCAGTTCACCGATGACAAGATGCCGATGAAGTTGCGCGTGCCGACGCGGCCGTCTTCACGCACATAGCCCATGAAGCTGGCGCGTTCGGCCTCCGGCACATAAGCGACGGGTTTCACGTCCAGACCAAAACCCGGGTCACGCTCAAAATCGACCATGGCCAAGTTGTGCGTGTGCACGTAGTCGCCAGCTTCAATGTCGCGCGCGGCCACACCAATCACGGCGTTGTACTTGCGCACCGGCTCACCAGCCGGAATGCGCACCGCCGCAATCTTGTGGCCGGCCGGCACTTGCGCCCGCACGCGGACGTTGAACTCGGGCAGCACCTGACCCATTGCCAGTGCAGTTTTGGCCACCAGCACGTTGTCGTTGGAATGGAGTCGGATCAAGGCGCTGACGGTCATGTGATTAGCCTTTGGCCAGCAGCTCTTTGAGCTTCAGGCGCTGGATGAGTTGGGTTTCTTTGTCATAGACGGTCTGGATGTACTTCAGGTAGTCCGGGCCGTCGAGGTACATCACCGGTGCGTCAATTTTTTCAGCGACAGTTTTGAACTCGTCACTGTTGACCGCCAGACGAAACGCGTCGCGCAGGGTTTTTTCGACCGCTGGGTCCAAGCCCTTAGGAGCGCCAATGCCGTTGGGCGCGTCGACCACCACGTTGAAGCCGAGCTCTTTCAGCGTCGGCGTGTTCTTGAAGCGCGGCGTGCGTTGTTCGCCCCAGGTGGCGAGCAAGCGCAGTTTGCCGCTTTCAACGTGCGGTGCCCATGAGCTGGAGTCCGCCAGCATGTCGACTTGGCCGCCCAGTGTGTCTTGCAGCGAGGCTGCACCGCCCTTGTAGGCAATCGCGTTGAACTGGATGCCCGCGGCCATGGCGAACTCTTCCATGCCGACGTGCGTGGCACCGCCAACCCCGGCGTGTGCGTAGGTGACCTTGCCGGGGTTGGCCTTGGCAAACGACACCATGTCGTTGAGCGACTTGAACGCTGAACCAGGCAAGACGGCGATGCCGAATGTTTGCCCCGAGGTGCGGGCGATGTAGGTGAAGTCTTTGCGCGGGTCCGCGGCCAAACTGCCCAGCTGCGCAAAGCGCGTCACCGAAATGGGGATCTGGCCGATGGTGTAACCGTCAGGTTTGGCGCTGGCAATCGCTTTGGCACCGATCATGCCGGCCGCACCGGCCTTGTTTTCCAGCACCACGGGCTGCTTGAGAATGCGCGACGCCACTTGGCAAATGATGCGCATCGATTGGTCAGCTGTGCCGCCTGCCGGCCACGGACAAATGAAAGAAATGGGACGACCCGGAAATTCTTGTGCGCTGGCCCACGAAGGCAGCAACAGGCTGGCGGCACTGGCCGCACCGCCGATCAAGATAGAGCGGCGCGAGGCCGCAGTCTGGGTTTTGTCTGGCATGTTGTCGTCCTCAGAGTGGATGGTGGCTGATGACTGCTCGTCTTTACTTCGCGGCAGTTTGCGTGGATTGTTCGACATTGGTGCATAACAAGCCAATCACTATTTGGCAAGTATTCATGAGCTTTTGGTTATGATCGAGCCATGGCACAAATCGACCGCGTTCTGCGTTCCAACATCAAGTTGAGGCACTTGCAATTGCTGGTGGCCCTGGACCAATTCCGGCATCTTGGGCGCACCGCTGAGTTCATGTCGGTCAGCCAGCCTGCGGTGTCCAAGATGCTTTCAGAAGTCGAAAGCATGCTGGCGTTGACACTGTTTGAACGATCTGCCCGCGGCACTGAACCCACGGCCAGCGGGGTCTCGCTGATCCGTTTTGCGCGATCAGTGCTGGCTGAATATGAGCGAACGCGCGATGAAATTTCAGCCGTTGCCAGCGGCACGGCAGGCCGCACGCGCGTCGGTTCGATGGTCGTGGCGATGCCGGTGTTGTTGGCCCGCGCGGTGGCCTTGTTGAAGCAGCGCTCAACCCAGGTCACCGTGCTGGTCGAAGAGGGCGATCTGACACACCTGCTGCCCAAGCTCCGGCTAGGCGAGTTGGATGTGTTTGTGGGGCGACTCGAGCCTGGCTATGCTTCGCCAGATCTGCTGACTGAGCCGCTTTATGAAGAACCGATGGTGGCTGTGGTGGCTGCAGACCATGCGTTGGCGCGCAAAGCCAAGCCGACCTGGGCTGATCTGGCCGCCATCCCCTGTGTGCTGCCGCCGCCGTGGGCTTCGTTAAGGGTGAAGATCGAGCAGCAGTTTTTCAAACATGGGCTGGCGCCGCCGCAAGACGTTGTTGAAACCTCGTCCTTTTTGGGCTTGACGATCTTCTTGCAGCAACGCGCTGCGGCCGGTTTTGTGGCCCAGTCTGTGGCCAGACATTTTGAGCGCCAGGGCGTCCTCAAGGTATTGCCCCTGAAGGTGACGATTGAATTGCCGCCAGTGGGCTTGATCACGCTGCGGGGCCGCCAGCTCACCGCCACGACACAGCAATTGATCGCGTGTTTCCGGCAGGCTAACAGCGAGCTCTGAGCCTGCCCGTTCAGTCGCCTAAAACGATCTTGTTGGCGCCAATCAAATCAGCCCACTTTTTCATCTGACCGGCCAGAAATTTCTGAAAGGCCTCGGGCGAGTTGCCCACAGGCGTGAGCCCGACAGCCGCCAAGCGCTGACGCACGTCGGCGGATTGCGCGGCCTGCTGGCAGGCTTGCGAGAATTTTTCAACCACGGCTGCAGGTGTGCCGCCCGGCATAAAAAAGCCATTCCACTCGATGATGACAAAGTCTTTGTAGCCGAGCTCGCTGAAGGTGGGCACATCGGGCAGCGCTGGGACGCGTTCGGCCGAGGTCACCGCCAGCGGCCTGAGTCGGCCTGATTTGATGTGGCCGAGCGCTGACGAGCTGTTGGCGAAGTAGGTGTTGACCTGACCGCCGATGAGGTCGGTCATGGCAGGTGCGCCGCCTTTGTAGGGCACGTGCACCATGTCGATGCCGGTCTGGTTTTTCAGCAGTTCGCCAGCCAAGTGGGCGGCCCCACCCGCACCATAAGAGGCGTAAGAAATTTTTCCGGGGTTGGCCTTGGCGTGCTCGACAAAGCCCTTGACTGACGTGAACGGCGACGCGCTGGACACCACCATCACGCTGGGCGCGTCCACTGCTTGACTGACGGGGACGAGGTCTTTGGTGAAGCTGTAGGGCAGCTTGCGTGACACCGCGTTCACCGCCGATGCAAAGGCGTCGAACAGCACGGTGTAACCGTCGGCCGGGGCTTGCGTCACCAGTGTGGCAGCGACGATGCCGCTGGCGCCAGGTCGGTTTTCGACAACGAAATTCTGGCCGAGAATTTGACTCATGGCTTGCGAGAAAAGTCGTGCAGAGTTGTCGGCACCGCCGCCGGCTGAGTAGGGCACGACGACGCGAATCGGCTTGGACGGATAGGCTTGCGCCTGCGCTGAAAACGGTGCACCCAAGCCTGCAGCAGCAATCGCCAGCAGTGCGTTTCTTCGGGATGGTTGTGTTGCATTCATGGTTGTCTCCTGGCTTGTATTTATCTAGTTTCAAAACCGTACAGGGCAGCCGCATTGCCGACCAACATCTGCTGCCGCAAGGCTGCGTCAGGCACCCATTGTGCGAGCAACGCAAACAGCGCCACGTCATCGGGGCGTTGTTGCTTTTCGGTCGGGTGTGGCCAGTCGCTGCCCCAGACCATGCGGTCGGGTGCGGCTTGGACCAAGGCTTGTGCGGCGGCAACGCTGCCTGCGTAATCGGGGCCGCTGGCGTCCAGGTAAGCGCCTGACAGTTTGACCCAAGTGTCACGGCGGTCCAGTCGTTGTTTGACGATGTCGAAGGCGGCTTGATGCAGCCCGCCGTCGGCGGTCGGTAAGCGCGCCATGTGGTCGAACACCAGCTTGCAAGGCAGGCGATCAATCAAGGCGGCGTGGGCCACAATTTGCTCTGCGCGTAAATGCAGCTGCACATGCCAGCCCAGCGCGTGAACACGCTCCGCCAAGGGCTCGATCATGTCGAATGAGGTGACAGACGTGACCGGGTCAAACAAGGTGAAGCGGATGCCCCGAATGCCACCGGCGTGCAGCGTGTGCAGTTCGGCATCGCTGACGTCGGGGTGCAGTACCGCCACCCCGCGCGCATGTTGGATGCCCAATTGCGCGATGGCGTCCAGCGTGACACGGTTGTCCGTGCCGTAGACCGTTGGTGTGACGATCACCGTGCGTTGCGTGCCCAGTACTTGTTGAATGTCGCGTTGGTAGTCTTGCACCGTGCAGCCGCCGAGCAATTGCCTGCCGGCCAGCGGCGCAAAGCGCGCATCGTAAATATGAATGTGCGCATCACAAGCGCCTGGGGGTGCCAGGCTGGCTTGTCGCTGTGCTTCAGCGCGTATGGCGTCCGAATGTTGACCGAGCGTGGGTGCGGCGAAAGGGGTTGGCCCCGGTGTCCGGCTGAACTCCACCGGCGCGGTGAAGCCGCGATAGCGACCGACCACCGGGTGTTCGTAGTCGGTGACCAGCCCTTGCGCCAAGACCTGCGGATCGTCAAACATGTCTTCGACGGAACGCGCTGCTGCACAGGGAACCTCTTCACCAAAAACAGTTTCCCATTCGAGCGCGCTGCGTGCCGCAAGCGCCTGATGCAGCAGCGGCAAGATCTCGCTTTGGTGTTGTGCGCGTTTACGCACACTGTCATAGCGTTCGTCTTGGGCCAGCTCGGGCAGGCCAATTTTGTCGCACAGAGCGCGCCAAAAATGCGGTGTGTTGGCAGAGATGTAGAGATGACCTTCGCGCGTAGGGTGCAGGCCCGTGATGCCGCCCGAGCGCATGTCGCGCCCGACGTCCTTAGGCTCGTCTTCAGCCCAGACCAGTCGCGCCGACTGCATGGCCAAGGCACTGCGCAGCAGCGAGATACCGACATGCTGGCCAACGCCGCTGCGCTCGCGCTCATACAGCGCCGACGAGACACCCGCCGCCACCAAGGCTGCAGCGTAGTAGTCGACCACCGAGCCGTAGACGATTTCGGGCGGACCTTCGGCTTTGCCCTGCAGCGTGCAGATGCCGGTCATGGACTGCAGCACTTGGTCGTAGCCGGCTTTCTCGCTCAGCGGGCCGGTCTCGCCGTAGCCGCTGACAGCGCAATAAATCAGGCGCGGATTGATCACTTGGAGCTGTTCATAGCTGATGCCCAGACGCGGCGCTACGCTGGGGCGAAAGTTGTGCACCAGCACGTCAGCTGTGCGCACCAGCGCCAGCAAAGCGTTTAAATCTTCTGGCTTTTTGAGGTCAAGCACCACGCCCAGTTTGCTGCGGTTCACGCCTAAAAATGCCCGACTCTCAGTCTCAAGCGTCGACGGGTATTTGCGCAAATTGTCACCGGCAGGCGGCTCGATTTTGATGACTTCGGCCCCTTGGTCTGCCAACAATGCACAGCCGTAAGGCCCGGCAATGTAGGCGCTCAAGTCCAGTACCCGCAGGCCACTCAAGGGTCCGGTGTGGCCCGTGCGTGCAGGCAAGGCGGATGCTTTCAATGAATTCATGTCGGTCTTTTTAAAGGGGTTTCAGGCCGGTGATGCCAAGCTGTGCGGCAATCGCAAGGATAGTTTCGGCGCGCCGCACAAAGGGCGCGTCAATCATCTTGCCGTCGACCACAAAGGCGCCGATATCTTGGGTGTCCGCGCTGTTCGCGGCTGCGACCACGCGCTGGGCATGAGCAACTTCCTCATCAGTCGGACGAAAGGCGGCGTTGGCCAGTGCCACTTGCTTGGGATGAATGCAGCTCTTGCCAACAAAGCCGAGCCGGCGTGCTTGCTGCGCCTCTGCCAGAAAGCCGGCTTCATCGGCGATGTCGGCAAACGCTGCGTCGTAGGCCAACACGCCGGCTTCACCGGCCGCCATGCGCACCGCGAACATGGCTTGCTGAATGGCGGCGGTGTCCCGGCGTGCGATGCCAAGCGGCTCAAACAAATCACCCAGCCCGAGTTGCAGGCCGACCACCCGTGGATCGGCCAGTGCCAGTTCGTGCGCGGTGCGCAAAGCAGTGGGCGTTTCAATGTTCAGCAGCAGACCGATGGTGCCGCTGACCTGGTTGTCGATGTGAGCCTTGGCGATGGCCTGCGATGTGTCGCGCACATCGTTGGCATCGCGTGGCTTGGGCAAGTTCAGCATGTGAACGCCGGTCTGCACCATGGCCTGAATGTCGGCTGCATGAAACGGCGTGTCCGACGCGTTGATGCGCACGATGATGGTCTTGCTGCAACCGGTGAGCGCACCGGAACAGAAAAAATCACGCAGCGCGGCTCGTGCCTCTGTTTTGCGTGCTGGTGCCACGGAATCTTCCAAGTCGAAGGACAAGGCGTCAGCCTCGCTGGCAAGCGCTTTGCGAAAAAGTTCGGGTCGCGACCCTGGGACAAATAGTTTGCTTCTCATGGATGGCAAGTCTGCCACTTCCAGGCTGGCAAACGAGCTTTCTATCGGTGAATATTTCTGATGTACGGATGAACGAAACTTCACCCTTGAGCTGGGATCAAGTCGTTAGCATCTGTTTTGAGATACTTCGACTACAACGACAAAGGGGACGTGATGCGGATGAAACGACAAATTTGGCTGGCTTTGGCGGTGCTTTGCGCGCCGCTGGCAAGCTTCGCTCAAACGCCTGCTTGGCCTGCCAAGCCAATCACCTTGGTGGTTGGCAGTGCACCGGGCGGTTCCAACGATACCTTTGCCCGCGCCATCGCTAGGCGTTTGCAAGACGTGCTGGGGCAACCGGTGCTGGTCGACAACAAGCCGGCCGGCGGCGGCGTGATCGCCAATGCCTTTGTGGCCAAGTCGCCGCCAGACGGTTACTCGCTGGTGGTTTTGTCGTCAACCTTCACCACCGGTGCGGCCATTCGCAGCAACCTCCAATACGATGCCGTCAAAAGTTTCAAGCCCATTGCCATGCTGGCCAGAGGCCCCTTGCTGGTGACCGTGCCGGTCGTGTCTCCTTTCAAGTCCATCGGTGATCTGGTGGCCTATGCCAAAGCCAATCCTGGCAAATTGAATTACGGCACTTCGGGTTCTGGCAGCATCAACCATTTCGCGACCGAGTTGTTCTCAGATGCGGCCGGCATCAAGATCGTTCACGTGCCTTACAAGGGCATGGGGCCGGCCACCAACGACTTGCTCGGTGGCCAGATTGACATGCTGGTGGCCAGCGCGCCATCCATCCTGTCGCAGGTCAAAAGTGGCAGAGTCCGCGCGCTGGCCGTGACGACCGCCACGCGTTCACCGGTGGCGCCCGAGTTGCCTTCGCTTGAACAGTCGGGCTACAAAGGCAGTGCGTCTGAACTCTGGTGGGGGGTGTTGGCTGCCGCCGGGACACCGCAGCCTATCGTCGTTCGGCTCAACAGCGAGATCAACAAAATCATCGAGTCTGCGCAGATGAAGGAATTCTTCTTGCGCGAAGGTGCAGAGCCAGCGCCGATGAAGCCAGCGGAGTTCGAAGCCTTCATTGCCGCTGAAATCGAGCGCTGGAAGAAGGTCGCCAAAGCGTCCAACATCACGGCTGAGTGAGGCGGTCATTCGACCCTCATCCGGGGGCTTACTTTTTGTGTTTCACGGATGCCATGTCGAGACCACTGCTGGTGTGTCCAAAGAGCGCGCACCCGCTAATGCGTAAGACAGTTGGTTGGCGGCATCCATCACGGTTTTGGCGTGCGCCTGAAGTTTCGCTTCGGTCAGCCGCGCGGTGGGGCCGGAGATGCACATGGAGCCGAGCAGCCGCCAATTCAGTCCGAACACCGGTGCTGCAACGCTGCTGACTTCGGCTTCACGCTCGCCCAGCGACATGTGGTGTCCGCGCTGGCGGATCTCTTCGTAAACCATTCCACTCGCGCCCGAAAAGGCGAGGATGACACGGCCAGGCGCCCCTCTGTCGAGTGGCAGGCGCTCGCCAATGCGCACATGGTGACGCACCGACTGCGGGCCTTCCACACGCGATATGCAGGCTCGGATGTCGCCTTCACGCACGTAAAAAGAAGCGCTTTCGCCGGTCACCCGAGACAGCTCGCGCAGCGTGGGTTCGACCACATTGTTGGTATCGAAGCCTGATTGATAGCGCATGCCCAGCCAGCCGGCAGCCGGGCCGAGGCGCCACTCACCATCCTCGCGTTGCACCATGTAACCCGACTGGGCCAGCGTGCGGGCCAGTCGCAGAACCGTGGTTTTGTGCAGGCCGCAGTGCCGACTCAATTGCGCCAGCGACAGGTGTGATGTGGCCACGCCAAATGCCTCCATGACCTGTAGCGCACGCGTCACGGCGGTCACGCCCATGGTCGGGTTGTCTTCTGTGGTGGGCGCTGAGGCGGAAGCGCTTTTAGGTTGTGGTGTGGCCATGTTTCATTTGGTGAAGTGTGTTGCGCTTGACGAAACGCTATTGTATGGAATGAAACATGCCCCTAAAGTCGTGCTTCGACGCAGCCGAAAATCTGCAGCCGCACAACAACGAGACGGAGACAAGCAGCATGAATTCAATGACCCAGCGGCCCAACCGCCGCATGGCCCTGAGCCTGCTTTTGGTGGCCACAGCTTTCACAGCCGCTGCGCCGGTGATGGCTCAGACTTATCCCGTCAAACCGATCCGCTTGGTTGTGCCGTTTCCACCGGGTGGCGGCACCGACCTGATTGCCCGCACAGTCGCGCAAAAGATGAGCGACACGCTGAATTGGACGATCATCATTGACAACCGGCCCGGTGCGGGTGGCAACCTTGGCGTTGACGCTGTCGCCAAGGCTGCGCCAGACGGCTACACCCTGGTGATGGGACAGACCAGCAACTTGGCGATCAATCCCACCTTGTATTCAAAGTTGCCCTACGAGCCCTTGAAAGACTTCGCACCTGTTGTCTTGGTCTCGTCTGCGCCCATCGTCATGGCGGTGCGTGTGCAGTCGCCCTTCAAGACCTTTGCCGATGTGATGGCGGCCTCCAAGCAAAAACCCAAAAGTGTCACGCTGGGTTATTCGGGCAACGGCACGGTGGCACACCTGGCCAGTGAAATGGCCCAAGGCATTGCTGGCATCGACTTGCAACACATTCCCTACAAAGGTGCAGCCCAAGCCATGACCGATCTTGTCGGTGGGCAGATCGATATTTACGCGTCGTCAGTGCCGACTTTGCTGGGCCAAATTCGCAATCAAAAACTGCGTGCGCTGGTCGTCACGTCTGCCAAACGATCGGAGCAGTTGCCCGACACGCCGACGCTGGCCGAGGCCGGTTTGAAGGGCTTTGACGCCGTGACTTGGTTTGGCATCCTCGCGCCCGCCGGCACGCCAGAAGCGATTGTCAAAACCTTGAACACCGAGATCAACAAGGTGCTTCGTCTGCCGGACGTCGCCGCCAAGCTCAAGGCCGAAGGAGGCGAAACACTGGGCGGCTCGCCGGAACAGTTCTCGGCCTTGCTCAAGTCTGAGTTGCCCCGCTGGAGCAAGATCGTCAAAGCCTCAGGCGCCCAAATCGATTGAGCTTGACGTTGCCCTCCATTCCGTGACAGCCATGAACGACACGCTCGTGAACCGTGAGCCCGGTGGGGCAGCGGTTCCGTTTTCTGCCGGAACAGGGTCGCCATCCACCCGCCTGCCAAACGCTGCCTGCGACTGCCATGTGCACGTTTACGCGGATCGATTTCCTGTTGCGCCAGGTGCCCGGTTGACGCCTCCCGATGCATCAGCGTCCGATTACAAACTGCTTCAGCGGCGCATTGGCACGACACGGACAGTGTTGGTGACGCCGTCGACTTATGGCACAGACAACCGCTGCATGCTCGAAGGTCTGCTCGCCATGGGCACCGAGGCGCGCGGGGTTGCTGTCATCGACGGCAGTGAAAGCACGTCCGAATTGAGGCGACTGGAGGGGCTCGGTGTGCGCGGCATCCGGATCAATCTGTCGCTCGGAACGTCGACGACCGTTGACATGCTGAAGCCGCTGGCGCATCGAATTGCGGACCTTGGTTGGCATCTTCAGCTGCTCATGGCGCCAGACCTGCTCGGCACGCTGGGCAGCACCTTGCGCAGCCTTCCGGTTCCCTTGGTCTTCGACCATTTCGGGCGCATCGCGCCGACCCAAGTCCACCGTCATCCGGCGCATGCGCTGTTGCTTTCGTTACTCAGCGCCGGGCGCGCATGGGTCAAGTTGTCCGGTGGCTACCTCGTGAGCGAGCGCCATTCGGTCGAGGACAGTGCCTTGGATGCATTGGCGCGCAGCTACATCGCAGCGGCACCTGAGCGCATCGTCTGGGGCAGCGATTGGCCACATGCCACCGCCACCGCTGGTCTTCAGCCGATGCCGGATGACGCACGGCAAGTCGATCGATTGGTGGACTGGAGCGGCGATGCCGCCACGCTACAGCGCGTGTTGGTTGACAACCCGCAAGTCCTTTACGGTTTCCCCATCACACCTTGATAGTTTCAGAAAGAAAGCTGACATGACCGTTTCCAATACCGCCACCTGGCATCTTCAATCCTTGCGCAGAAGCCTGATCTTGGGCGCTTGCAGCTTGCTCGCCGCAAGCGCTGTGTTGGCGCAAGCTGACTGGCCCGCAGGGCGGGGAATCACATGGGTGGTGCCGTATCCGGCTGGCGGCAGCACCGACGTACTGGGTCGCCACATCGCTCAGCGGGTGGCGGCATCGATCGGTGTCAACATCATCGTCGACAACAAGGCGGGTGCTACCGGCACCATCGGCGCTGCTTTTGTCGCCCGCGCCGCACCGGACGGCAGCACCTTGCTGGGCACCTCGATCGGGCCACAGGCCATCGCTCCCCATCTGATGGGCAAGTTGTCCTATGACCCGATTGCCGGCTTTGAACCGGTCATCACCCTTGGGACTATTCCGCACATCTTGGTGGTCGCTGTCAATCAGCCCTACAAGTCTGTGGCGGAGCTATTGGCCGCAGCCAAAGCCGAGCCAGGCAAGTTGGCATTTGCCTCCGGTGGCAACGGCACCATCTTGCAAATGCAGGGAGAGTTGCTGAAGCAGCAGACCGGTGTGCAACTGATTCATGTGCCCTACAAAGGCGACACACCAGCGTTGCAAGACACGCTCGCCGGCCAGGTCAACTTCATGTTTGCGCCAGCGGCAGCAGCGCTGCCGCATGTGCTGGCCGGCAAGCTGCGAGCACTGGCGGTCACCTCTGAGGCTCGGCTGAAGTCATTGCCAGAGGTGCCGACCATGGGCGAAGCGGGGTTGAAAAACTTCGTGGTTGAACAGTGGCAAGCGGTGTTCGTACCGGCCAAGACACCGCAAGCCATTGTGCTGCGGCTGAACCAGGAAATCAGCAAAGCGCTGAAGGACCCAGCGGTGATTGCACTCGCCGACAAGCTCAGCGTGACCTTGGTGGGCGGCAGCCCTCAGCAACTGGCTGAGACCCAAAAAGCTGACTCGGCCAAGTGGGCCAAAGTCATCCGCGACGGCCATATCAAAGCCGACTGAAACATCTTTTTTCATTTATCCAACTCTTTAACGGAACTCAACTCACCATGACCCAATTACCTGAAATCATCCGTGACATCCAACGTGTCTCACCCGAGGTCGTTAAAAAGGCCAGCACCTTTCAAGCGGCCATCTTGGCTGACGTGGCGGGTCGACGCGGCACCATGCATTCCCGCGTGGCGCCGGTACACCACGCGATGACGGTGGCTGGTCCGGCCTTCACCGTCGAAGTCCGTCCTGGCGACAACTTGATGATCCATGCGGCGATCGCACTGGCGCAACCCGGCGACGTGTTGGTGATCGATGGCAAGGGCGACCAAACCGCGGCCCTGATGGGCACGTTGATGCTCAGTGCCTGCAAAAAATTAGGCATTGCCGGCGTCGTCGTCGACGCCGCCATTCGTGACCGAGTCGAACTGCTGGACTTGGGCTTTCCGGTCTTCAGCGCCGGCTTCAATCCGGCCGGCCCGACCAAGTACGTGCCGGGTCGCATCAACCATCCGATTTGCGCCGGCGGCACCACGGTCTGCCCAGGCGATTTGATCGTCGGCGACGCTGACGGCGTGGTGGTCATTGAGCGTGAAAAAGCGCCCGCCATGATGGCGCTGGCGGATAAAAAAGTGGCCGACGAAGCGGCCCGACTCGCCGCGATTGCGAGCGGCGACACCGCGTCCAAATGGTTGCCTGCGGCTCTGCGAGCGGCCGGCATGCTGAAAGAGGGAGAGACCCTGTGAGCGCCTTGCCAGCCACCAGTGCGGTCGTCCAAAAACCAGTTGTTCTGGTGACGGCTGCCGATCTCGCACCGCAAGCATTGGCATTGTTGGCTGACTACGAGGTCATTTATGCCGGCAAGACGCCGACTGAAGATGACATCGTCGCCCTGTGTCAGCGCCATGACCCGATGGCGATCATCGTCCGCTACAGCAAGGTCGGTGCGGCGGCGATGGATGTCGCGCCTTCCCTCAAAGTTATTTCGAAGCACGGCAGCGGCACCGACACCATCGACACAGTGGCGGCGGCAAGCCGCGGCATCGCCGTCAAGGCCGCTGTCGGTGCCAACGCGGCGGCAGTGGCTGAGCAGGCACTGGCCTTGTTGTTGGCCTGCGCCAAATCGGTCATCAGCCTGGACGCCCGCATGCATGCCGGCCATTGGGACAAAGCCACGCATAAAAGCATCGAGCTGGGTGGCCGCACGCTGGGGTTGGTGGGGCTGGGCGCGATCGGCCTGCGCTTTGCCAAGCTGGCCGACGCGCTGGGGATGCGCGTGATGGGTTATGACCCGTTCGCTAAAAATCTGCCGGATTTCCTGCAAAGTGTCAACCTGGAAACCCTCTGGCGCGAGTCGGATGCCATCTCACTGCATTGCCCACTGACCAAAGACAACCAAGGCCTGTTGAACGCCGAGACCTTGGCCCGTTGCAAGCCCGGCGTGATCATCGTCAACACGGCGCGTGGTGGCTTGGTCAACGAAGCTGACTTGCTCGCAGCGGTTCAGTCGGGTCAGGTGAAAGCGGCGGCACTGGACAGTTTCGCGGTTGAACCGATGACGGCTCAGCACCTGTTTCAACACCAGCCCGGCTTCATCCTCAGTCCGCACATTGGCGGTGTCACCAGTGATGCCTATATCAACATGGGCACCGCCGCAGCGCGCAACGCACGCGCTGTGATTGAGGGTGCCGCCCCTGAGTCACTGGTCTGAGTAAGGCGGCGCACATGACATCTTCACCACGCTGGAAAAAACCCCCACCGGGCAGCCGATGGGGCGAGTTCGGCACAGACGATCAACTCGGCCGCATGAACCTGGTGGATGCCGCCAAAGTTTTGCAAGGTGTGGCAGAAGTCAAAGAGGGACTGCGCTTTTGCCTTTCTCTGCCGCTGGATGTGCCTGGTGGCATGGCGCTGAACCCGCGTCGACTGCCGCCACAACGTTTCTCCACTTTGCGTGATGGACAGAGCGCTGGCCAGCAGGGATTTTGCTGGTCATACGCCAGCGAAGATGTAGACACAACAGACGTGGTGTGCGACGACGTGCTGCTGATGAACACCCAGTACTCTACGCAGTGGGATAGCTTGGCTCACATGGGAAGTCGTTTTGATGCGGATGATGACGGTCATGCCGAGGCCGTTTTTTACAACGGCTATCGCGCGGGTGTGGACATTCATGCCGCAACCGAAGACCCCCATGCCATCGCCGATTGGGCACGTTTTCCCGGCCCCAATGCGGCGGCCCTTGGCATTGAAAACTTGGCCGATCATGGTGCACAAGGGCGCGGTGTGATGGTCGATCTTGAACACCATGTCGGACGTCACCGGGAGGCCGTCGGTTACGAGCGATTGATGCGCATCCTTGACGCGGACAAGGTGGAGATTGAGACCGGAGACATGGTTTGCCTGCACACCGGCTTTGGCGACATGCTGATGGCGATGAACCGTCAACCGGATGTCAAGTTGCTGCATGAAACCGGCAGCGGTCTGGATGGTAACGACCCAAAGCTGCTGAACTGGATCGTCGATGTGAAGCTGGCGTGTTTGATTTCTGACAACCCGGCTGTCGAACTGGTGCAAGCCAAACCGCTTGGTGCGGGCGACACGCGAATTCGCGGGCCTCGTTTGCCGCTGCATGAGCACTGCCTGTTCAAGAACGGCATCCACCTTGGTGAACTCTGGTGGCTGACACCGTTGGCGCGCTGGTTGCGCAGCCATGGCAGAAGCCGATTTTTATTGACCGCGCCACCGCTGCGCCTGCCCGGCGCTGCGGGTTCGCCGACAACCCCTATTGCAACGGTTTAAGCCCTATGAAGCCTCTAAAATATTTCCAAAAAATGATTCGACGCGTTCCTTTACTTGCCGCTGCGGGTGTGATGGTGGCTGGCCTGACGGGCAACGCTGAGGCACAAACCCCTGCGGCCTATCCCTTGAAACCTGTGCACTTGATCGTCGGATTTTCAGCGGGTGGTCCCACCGATGTGGTGGCGCGGGCCTTCGCTGATCACGCCACCCGGGCGCTGGGTCAGCCCTTCATTGTTGACAACAAACCGGGGGCGAACTCCATACTCGCGGCCGATGCTGTGGCGGCCAGTGTGGCTGACGGCTACACCTTGCTGTTGGGTGCAACCAACCACACCATGATCCCTGCGCTGTACAGCGCTCGGGTCAAGTTTGATGCGGTGAAATCATTCCAGCCAATTTGCACACTGGCGGCCAGTCCAACGGTGCTGGTGGTCGGCCCTGCGATGCCGGTCAAGACCTTGGACGGGTTTCTGGCGCAGGTCAAGTCACAGCCGGGCAAGAGGACATACGCAACGCCCGGCACCGGCAGCTCGGGACACTTTGCCAGTGAACAATTCACCCGCTTGACGGGCCTCGCCATGAACCATATTCCCTACAAGGGAGCGGCCCCTGCCGTCATCGATCTGATGGGCGGTCAGGTCGACAGCTCGTTCGCCACACTCGGTTCAGTGATGACGCAAGTGCAAGCCGGCAAGCTCACTGCGTTGGCGGTGTCATCTTCACAGCGCACAAGCTTGCTTCCCGGTGTACCGACCTTTGCTGAGGCGGGTGTCAGGGGTTATGCGGCCGACGCTTGGTATGGACTGCTTGCGCCAGCCAACACGCCGGCTGCAACCGTCGCTGTTTTGCAGCGTGTTGCCAGTGACTTTGCCCGCGCCCCTGCGACCTTGGAAAAAATGAACGGCCTTGGAATGGATGCTCAGAGCCTGTGCGGTGCACCCTTCACCGCGCAAATGGAGCGCGAAGTGGCCAGTTACAAACAACTCGCGCGAGAACTCAATTTGAAAACCGAATGACACCCGGTCATCCATTCTCCGACCAGCCATCGCTTGAAACCACTCTGATCAATTCAGGAAAAACCATGCTGACATTTGCCTCCTTGCCTCGCCTTTCATCTGTTGCGCTTTGCTGCGTCGCCACTTTTGCCATGGCCGCCGGCCTCCCGGCTTTCGCCCAAGACACTTGGCCGAACAAGCCGGTCAAAATCGTCGTGCCGTATGGCCCTGGCGGCGCGGTGGACGTGGTCACCCGCAAGATGGCACAGAAGCTGACCCAGCAAACCGGTCAGAGCTTCATCATTGAAAACAGACCGGGTGCCACGGGCACCATCGCCGTGTCGCAAGTGGCGCGGGCCGAACCCGACGGCTACACCTTGGTCGCCAACGACACGACCTATGCCTTGCTGCCGCATATTTTTAAGAAGCTGCCCTTTGACCATGCCAACGACCTGTTGCCTGTTGGCGCCTATGTTTTTGCACCTATGGCGTTGGTCGTCAATGCCAACAGTCAGTTCAAGACGCTGCAAGACCTGATCGCTGAAGCGAAGGCCCACCCGGGACAAGTCACCTATGGCACTGGTGGTGCCGGTACAACGCCGCATTTCGCCGCCGAGGCCTTAGGCTTGGCAACGGGTAGCAAGTTCATGCATGTGCCGTTCAAAGGGGCTGCCGAGGCGACGCAAGCGATCCTCAGCAAGACGATTGACATGCAGTTTGCATCCACCACGGGGGTCATGGGCAATGTCAAAGGCGGCAAGCTGCATTTGTTAGCCGTCAGCGGTGACAAGCGCTTGGCCGTGCTGCCAACCGTACCGACTTTTGCCGAGGCCGGCGTGAAGAACGTCGGCGTCGTGAACTGGACCGGTCTGTGGGCGCCGAAAGGCACGCCCACCGCTATTTTGAAGCGTCTTGAAAGTGAGATTGCAGTGGCCATGGCGTCGCTAGACATGAAGGAGTTTGCTGAAGGCATGGGTGCTGACCCTCGGCAAGTGAACGCAGCTGCCTTTGCCAAAATATTGCAAGACAGCACTTCCATGTGGGGCAAGATCGCAGCCAACACATCATTCGAAAAACAGTAAATTCTGAGGAGTTTTTTGCATGTTTCTTCTGACGCCGCCCGAGATTCGCGAGATGGATATTTTCACGCGCATGCCGACCCATTTCCGGCGTCATCAGAAAAGTGCGTGGTCTGAGGCCAACCGCGGTGGGCAGATCACTGATTCGTTTTTGGAGGGCCCGGTGTTTGATGACGCGGGCAACTTGTTTGTCTGTGACATCCCATGGGGTCGTGTTTTTCGGATTGATCCGGCTGGCGAATGGTCGCTGGTGGCTGAGTACGACGGCGAGCCGAATGGCATGAAGTTTATCGATGCAGACACGCTGCTGATCACTGATTACAAAAATGGTTTGATGGCACTGAAGATTCCCACCGGACAGGTCAGCCCTTACTTGGAAAGGCGCAACTCTGAGCGCTTTCGTGGCGTCAATGACTTGATCTTTGATGCGGCTGGCAATCTGTACTTCACCGACCAAGGGCAGACCGGTTTGCACGATCCAAGTGGCCGGCTTTATCGGCTTCAGCCGGATGGCAGACTAGACCTGTTGTTGTCGAATGTTCCCAGCCCGAACGGCGTCGCACTGTCAGCCGATGGCAAGGTGCTGTTCCTTGCGGTGACGCGCGGCAATTGTGTTTGGCGTGTGCCCTTGCTGCCTGATGGCAGCGTTGCCAAAGTCAGCCAGTTCTTCACCTCGTATGGCCCGAGTGGGCCAGATGGTTTGGCGGTCGACACGCAAGGCCGACTGTTGGTTGCCAATCCGGGCTTGGGCTACGTGTGGGTGCTCAATCAGCGCGCTGAGCCGGTCATTGTTTTGCGCGGCCCAGCAGGGGCTTCAACCACCAACATTGCTTTTGGCGGGGTCGATCGAGATGTGCTCTTTTGCACCGACTCTACACATGGCCACATCTTGCGTGTGTCCATGGACGTGGCGGGGGTGCCTTTGTCGCGCGGAACGGCTCCGTTGGTGTCGCTTTGATGAAATTTCAGTTCGGCAGAAACTTCCCAGGGTTCATTAACTTCTGTGGATCAAGCGCATTTTTAACCCGCCGCATCACGTCAATCTCAAGCGGTGTTTTGTACAGCGCCATTTCGTGATTTTTGAGTTGCCCCAAGCCGTGTTCGGCGCTGAATGAGCCTTGCATGCGGGCCACGATGTCGAGCACGATGACGTTGACGCGGTCGGTTTCTGCTTGCCACTCTTTGTCACTCATGCTGGCCGGTCCTGAAACATTGAAGTGCAGGTTGCCGTCGCCCAAGTGGCCGTAAACAATCGGCCGAACATCCGCGTAAGCGGCGTGGAGTAGGGGTAAAACTTCGTCAATGAAGGCCGGCACGCTGGAGACGGGCACGGCGATGTCGTGCTTGATATTGCCGCCGTCGTGTTGCTGGGCTTGGCTGATGTTCTCGCGTACCTTCCACAGCTCTTTGGCTTGCGCTTCAGAGGTGGCGACCATCACATCGTCGATGACGCCGCGTTCTAATGCGATTTCAAGGGCAGCCTGAAATGCGCTGTCCAGCGCAGCTTGCTCACCGCCATCGCTGGCTTGCATCAAGACATGCCAAGGGTAGGGCGCTGCAAACAGCGCAGGCGTGGCGGGAAAATACCGCTTGACCATGGCCACGCTGGCGTCGCTCATCAACTCAAAAGCAGTGAAGCGGTCACCCATCGCGCCGCGCATCAGGCCGAGTAATTCCAAGGCTTTTTGCGGCGTCTGAAACGCTGCAAAAGCCACGGCTCTGGAGCGCGGCGCAGGGAACAGTTTGAGCACCGCAGCGGTGATGACGCCTAGCGTGCCTTCCGAGCCAATGAACAGGTGTTTCAGGTCGTAGCCGGTGTTGTCTTTGCGCAAGGCTTTGAGCAGGTTCAGCACTTGGCCGTCGGGCATCACCACTTCCAGGCCCAAGACCAGGTCGCGCGTGTTGCCGAAGCGCAGCACCTGCACGCCGCCTGCATTGGTGGCGATGTTGCCGCCAATCTGGCAGGAGCCTTCAGCGCCCAATGACAGCGGAAACAAGCGGTCGTGCTGGGCGGCGAGTTCTTGCAATGTTTGCAGCACGCAGCCGGCTTCTACCGTCATGGTGTTGTTCAGGGGCGAGATGTCGCGCACGCGGTTCAGCCGCGACAAACTCAAGATCACTTGCCGGCCGCTGCCGTCTGGCGTGGCGCCACCGCACATGCTGGTGTTGCCGCCTTGCGGAACCATGCTCACACCTTGTGCTGCGCACAGTGTCACCAGCGCGGCGACCTGCTGCGTGTCGGCGGGCCGGCAAACCGCCAATGGCACGCCCGTGAACACACCGCGCCAATCGGTGGCGTAGGCAGCGAGGTCGTTGGTCAGAACGTGGGTATCGCCGAGCAGAGCCCGGGCTTGGCTTAAAAAATCAGACATTTATCTCTCCGCCATGACGGCTGCAACTTTTTCAGGCGCTGAGGCGACGTATCAAGTTAAAGCCCATGTCGAGGATTGGGCGCGCCACAGTTCGGCCCTCGATTCTATCGATGAGTGCCTGGGCTGCCCGTTGCCCGATGGCGGCGCTGTCAACATGCACCGTCGACAACGGTGGATCCGTGTCTGCGGTGAAAGGTAAGTCGCCAAAGCCAAACACGGCGATGTCTTCGGGCACTTTCAGACCGCGGCTTTTGGCCTCGATCAAGACGCCCATGGCGACCATGTCGGTGCTGCAAAAAATAGAGTCAAGCGTGGGCAGCTGCGTCAGCAGTTGGGCCAATCCGGTGCGCCCATCACCCAAGGATGTTGGGGAAGTGACCCACACCACGGGCGACTTATCAATGCCTTCAGGCAATAAATCCAGCTTTTTTAAAGCATGTAAAAAACCATGGGCGCGCAGCAGCGTCCGCGGGTCGTCGCCCGAAATAAGACCTGGCGCGGTGCGCCCCAGCGCTTTGAAATAATTGGCGACAGCGTCACCAATGGCTTCATGTGAAAAACTAAAAAGCATGTCGACAGGGGTTGGCGTGGTGCCCCAAACTTCAACCACAGGTATGCCAGACTGCCGAAGTGTTTCTAACGCCGACTCCGACTTCAGCATGCGCGCCAACACAATGCCATCGGGTTGGCTTTGAAGCAGTTCTTCAATCAGCAGGTCCTCGTCCTTAGCGGCGTAACCACTTTCGTTGAGCATCATCTGGTAGTCATGCAAGCCCAAGCTGGTGTTGAGCGATTGAATCAAGACGTCAAAAATAGTACCGGAGATGGCTGGCGTCAGCACGGCCACCAGCTTTTTCTGCTTCACCTCAGAAGTTTTGAGGGGCAAGTAGCCCAAGAGCTTGACGGCGGCCAGAACTTTGTTGCGCGTCGACAAGGCCACCGAATTCGGCGCGTTCATCACCCTGGAGATGGTTTGCTGCGAGACATTCGCAATGTGTGCTACATCAGCCAGCGTGACGCGGCCTGTCGAGCGGCGAATTCGGACACTTTTAGGCGTTGTCGGAGGTGGCTTCAAACCAGTCATGGGTGTCGGTCGTATGGTTGAGCTTTATTTTGAGAGGCAAAGATTAACAGAAAGGAGATGATAAAAATAATTTAAATAATTAGGACTAATGGAAGCCCCTAGATTGACAAGGTTTCGGACTGAAAATAATCTCGAAGTTTTCATGCTGCGCAATTCAAATCAACGCACAGGTGTGCTCATAGCCTAGGTCAATCACTCAACCCATTAGGAAAACACATGACATGCATCGCTCGCTTCACTCGATATGCCACTTTGTGTCTGTTCGCTGTATGCACTGGTTTCGGTGCTGCATCCGCGGCAGATTACCCAACCCGCCCGGTGAAGTGGGTCGTGCCGTACCCGCCGGGGGGCACCACGGACGTGCTGGCGCGCATCATGGCGCAATGGCTCACAGACAAGACCGGCCAACAGTTCATCGTCGAAAACAGGCCCGGCGGGGGCAACAACATTGGCACCGAGGCGGTGGTCAACGCGGCCCCTGACGGCTACACCATGCTCTTGGTGAATCCCGCCCACGGTATCAATGCATCGCTGTATAAGAAGTTGCCCTTCAACTTTATCCGCGACATCACACCGGTCGCCGGCATGGTGCGCACGCCCAACGTGATGGTCGTGACCAACACCCTGCCAGTCAAGACGGTGGCTGAGTTCATCGCCTACTGCAAGGCCAATCCTGGCAAGATCAACATGGCCTCCTCGGGCAGCGGCACCTCGACCCACCTGTCGGGTGAGTTGTTCAAGTACATGACCGGTTGCAACATGACGCACATCCCTTACAAGGGTGCTGGGCCAGTGTTGACCGATTTGATTGGCGGGCAGGTGCAAGTGTTTTTTGACAATCTGCCCTCGTCTGCTGCCCACATCAAGGGCGGCACCATCCGCGCGCTGGCCGTGACATCTGCCGCCCGCGAACCGTCCTTTCCTGCGTTGCCCACCGTCGCCGAGACCGTCCCCGGCTATGAGGCCACTGCGTGGTTTGGCATCGGCATGCCCAAAGGGTCGCCGCGCGAAGCCATCGACAAGGTCAACGCCGAAGTGAACCGTGCGCTGGCTGACCCAAAGATGCGTGAGCGCCTCGCGGCACTGGGCGGTCTTCCCATCGCGGGCACACCCGAAGATTTTGGAAGAATGATGCAAGAAGAGACCGACAAGTGGGCCAAAGTCGTCGCCGCATCCGGTGCCTCCATAGACTGAAAGCAAGCCATGACATCACCCGTGATTGACCTCGTCCAACTGCAAAGCGCGGTTGATTTTTCCGTCGCCCATGAAACCGCTTGGGGCCGCGACAACGACGACAGCTGGGGCATTCATAAGTTAGACCCGCCGCCGTGGGACCGGCTGCTCGGGCCGGTGCATCCGCGTGGCCCGGTCTCCGGCGTGGTGCGCGTGGCTGGCCAGCAAGTGATCTCATGGGGTGAGCCGGAGCGGGCTGATTTAACATTTTCAATCGCCAAGACCTACCTCGCATTGTTGGCGGGTGTTGCCCACGACCGGGGGCTGTTGCCGGATCTGGACGAGCCGGTCAGCGCCAAACTCAAGGGCATTGGTTTTGACAGTGCGCACAACCGGTCCATCACTTGGCTGCAATTGCTGCAGCAAACCAGCGAATGGGAAGGCAGCTGTTTTGGCATCCCGGACCAAGTCGACCGCTACCGGCATTTGCAATACCAGCCGCCGCGCCCTGACGCCAGGGACGTCGGTCAGAAGGGCGGTGCGCGCCCGCTGCAAACCCCTGGCACGTTTTGGGAATACAACGATGTGCGCATCAACCAGTTGGGGCTGGCGCTGCTGCACTTGTTCAAGCGGCCTTTGCCAGAGGTCTTTCGCGAAGCCATCGCCCAGCCGGTCGGTGCCAGCGACGACTGGCGTTGGGAGGGTTATGACAACAGCTGGGTTGATGTCGATGGTCAGCGCATGCAGTCAGTTCCTGGTGGTACGCACTGGGGCGCGGGCTTGTCCATTGGCAGTGTTGACCAAGCCTTGATCGGGCAGATGATGCTGGACGAAGGCCGCGTTGGCAACCGGCAAGTGGTGTCACACGCCTGGATCCGCCGCATGCTAGCGCCTTGCCGCATCGCGCCTTGGTACGGCACGCTGGTTTGGCTCAATCGCCTGCGCGGCGTTTGCCCCAGCGCCTCAGCCGCCAGTTACTTTTGCATTGGTGCCGGCGCCAGCGTTGTCTGGATCGACCCCGACCGAGATCTCGTGGCCGTGGTGCGCTGGATTGAGGGTGCGCGGATCGACGGATTTTGTCAGCGCCTGACAGCGGCCATACCAGCGAAGGCGGCGAAGACAGCTATTTGAACAACCCACCGACGGGGTCAAAACAGTCCATCAAGTCTGGCGGCACTTGGGGTGCGCGCTCGCTGATGTAGCGGCGTATCAAAGGTGCAGCTGTCCACGGTGCGGTGGTTCCGCTCCAGATCGCAGCGTCCACAACGTTGATGTGGTTGGGGGTGATTTTCAGCAACACCACGGCCGGATTCAGCGTGGTGAATTCCACTTCGGCCAACAGCCAAGCGTCTTTTTGCGTCAGGCCCAAAAGTCGCGCTTTTTGCGAGTCCGGTGGGCTGTAGTTTTGAATGGTGCTGAGAACTGCTCTCGCGTCCGGACTGTTGACGTCAAGCGCTTGCACCGAAGCGCACCGGCGCAGCAGTGCGGTCGTCTGGTTCTGGAGTGTGCCCAAGACATCATGTTTCTTGCCTTGATAGCTCAAGAAATAACGTCCGTCTTGGCGCTCGATCTCAACATGTGCTCTGAGCACCCCCAAGCTGGTCAACACCAGCAGCGTGATCGCAACATGTTTTTTCATGAATCATGCTATCACCTGCAGGATGTCCATTTTTTTTACATGGCGCGCCAGAAAATGTAGTCGGCGGTGTACTTCACGATTTGCTTTTGGTTCACCGTGCTGGCAGCACAAGCGGCTGGTGGTGCCACACCGCCCACGGTGTTCACGCGCTGGATGTAGCTCACGCCCTGCATGGCGCCCATGCCCATGGCCGGGTTGGCTTTGACCAACTGCATCGGAATGTTGCCGGTGCCGTTGGGCGCAACGGCCAATTGCATGCCCGTGACTTTAGAGCCGTCCATCGCTTCCCAAGTCGCCGGTGGACCGTAGTACTTGCCGACGGTTTTGCCACTGCGGTCTTTCAGCCCGGCGTCAGGCCCGGCAAAGACCCACTCAAACTGACCGGCCATGTCTTTCTTAGGGCTGCACAAGTAGGTGATGTCGCCCGCAGCTTGGGTCTCCATGGCCACGCGTTGGCCGGCCGGCACTTTGACGGCGTCCGGCAGACTGGCTTGAGAGAACGTTGTCATGTAAGCGCCTTGGGTGGCGCAGGCAGACAAACCGACAACGGCGAGAAGAGACAAGGTGGTGTGAATTTTCATGATGAGCTACTTTTTGAGAGAGTGGGGGAAGTCAATACAGGGGCGATCACGCCGCTGGATTTAGCGCACGGTGATGATGTCGCGGTTCATCGGTGCCAGCAAGGCGAGCAAGCGGTTTTGCACCGTGAACGGGATCTTTTCCGCATCCATGGCGAGTTGCAAACCTTCCACCAAGTTGTTGAAGGCGGCCTTGTTGACACCCATGGCCGCGTGGGCGGTTTTCATGTCCTGCCCGGTGTAGGCGCACGGGCCACCGGTCAACTGGCAGACTTGTTCGGTCAGGCTGAACTTCAGGCGTTGTGGCACGGTGTCCTTGAAAAAGGGTTTGATGCGCGGGTCCGCCATCCAACGGTCGACCGCGTTGTCGATGACTTTGGCAATACCGGCTTTTTGACCGAAGGACTGGTACAGCGCATCTGGCGCAGGCATAGCGGGCGCTGGCATGGTTTGCGCCATGGCCGGTGCTGACATCAGGACGGCGCAGGTCAAACCCAGGCTGAGAAAATGATTTTTCATAAAAGTGTCTTTGTGATTGGAATGAACAAGCGGCAATGGGCTTTAGAACGCTAACTGGGTCGACAGGTAGTAACCAGTTTGCTTGCGTTGATTTGGGGTGACTGCCGAGACGATGCGACCCAAGTCGACGTAAGCCGCGGTGATTGAGACGTTCTTGGTTGGCGCCCAAGCAATGAAAATGTCTTTCCAGTCGTCTTCAGCCAGGGCGCTGCCAGATAGATGGGGTTGCAGGTTGTTCGGCTTGAAGCGGTATTCCGCGCCAATGGCGACGTTCTTGCTCAGCAGGTAAGCCACTGAAAATTCGGGTTGCAGGCTGCGGCTGTTTTTGCCGGGCATGGCCGAGCCGAAGCCCAGCAAACCGTTCTGGTTGGCATTGGTCGAGCGCAGCGTGGCGTTCACCAACAAACCGTTGCCGAGAAACAGTTTGGTGGCGCTGACATAAAAATCTGTGCCGCTGTCTTTGACGCCAAGAACAGTAAAAATCCCTTGCAAAGAGCCTGGGTCTACGCGTTTGTGTTCCAGGCCGACGGCAATTTGTGGCATCCAACTGTCGCTGTTCAGTACCGCGTCACCAGCGACCTTGACCTTCAGGCCCAGCACATCCATTTTGATGTGCTCTCCGGGCGAGACTGCTTGCCCCGCAAATCCGTTCAATGCAAAGGTTGGAGAGGCATTAAGGTCTTGCCGTGCTAAGGACACTTCCACACGGTCATGGATGCCGATGGCGACACCGTAACCGTTCAAGCTGTAGTCCTGTGTTTTAGCCCGGCTGGCGTAGGCGCTGACGCCAATTTCTCCTTCGGTGGCATTGGTGCCAATCACGGCCCACGGTGTCAGGCCGCCGCCGGCCGAACCGGCAATCGTGCTGACGCCGCCGGTGAGCAGCAATTTATTGGTGTCGGCTTGGGCCAAGCCGGTGCTCAAGATCAGGCCCATCGCGGAGGCCAAGAGTGTGGTTTTTTTCATGTGATGAGGTTTTCAAAAAAGTTGAAAAAAGCGATCAGCATCAAGCCCCGAACGTCAAGGCACCCGGCAACGGACGACCGAGTGCGTTGGTCAAGATCGTGAAGTGCATGGTTTCATCAGCAGCCAGACGACCGGCGACTTTGGCCAGGTCCTTGTTGCCAAAAGCTGGAATCACACCGAGGTAGGCGTTGATGGCGCCGAGTTCCAGGCGGGCGGCCAGGTCGAGCACATCGTTCTGGTTGCGCAGGGCGCCGGCATTCAGGGCTTTGGCGTAGGCCTCCAGCTTCATTTCCACCACTGGCTTGCCGCCCAGTTTTTGAATCGTGGACATCAAAATGTCGCGGTGCACTTTGTGGTGGCTCTGGAACTGCACGGCAATGTCGAGCACCGGCTTTTGCAGCAGGCCGCTGCCAGCACCGAGTTGGTAGGCGTTGATGGCTTCGTGCTCCAGGCTGAGCGCCACATTCAGAATGCTCACATCTTTGGACAAGTCGGCGCTCATGCCTTGGGCCATTGCGCTGTTGCCTGCCAGCAGGGCCACGGCAACGGCCGACAGCGTTCCGGTCCGGCCCATGAACAGGCGGCGTGATGGGGTCAAAGGTGAAGTAGCGAGCGTTTGAACGGAAGAAGTCATGGTTGTGTCCTTGGGGTTGGGTCAGTGCATACAGGGCTTGAAACGGGCGTCGAATAATTGGTACGACGTTTTGAATACGGACCCAACTCGGCACTGGATTCAACAAAACCACAAGGTTTGAAAGGGTATGAATTAATTTGAATCAAGTACTTTGTGGCTTGCGTACCTGTGGTGTCGGCTTAAAACAGACACAATCGAACTATGACTACTGAAGCCCATGATCTTGAATTGATCGACTTGCTAGACCGCGTAGCCGAGCAAGAGCACGTCGCCTTGAAAGCGCTTTACGACCTCTGTGCCGGCAAACTTTTTGGACTGGCTGTGCGTGTTGTCGGCAACCGTGAGTGGGCTGAAGACGTGTTGCAGGAATCGTTCATCAGCATCTGGCGTTCCGCTGGCGACTACCGCGCCTCACTCAGCCCGCCGATGGCTTGGCTGGGTCTGATCGTGCGCAGCCGCGGGCTTGATTTTTTGCGTCGCCGCACCACCAGCCGCAGCCATGTCACGCAAGAGTTGGACGACGGCATGGCCGAGACGCTGGAAGGCAACTCCCCTTGTCCAATGGACACCGTCCAAGCCAGCGAGCAGGCCTTGGCGTTGCACCAGAGTTTGGGTCGACTGGAAAATCGCCAGCGTGAAGTGG
>Ga0208916_10000107_pt1 | contig 38488 bp, 56 predicted proteins | sample DEB19_08_DNA_5_FD_184523 | JGI IMG/M metagenome (GOLD analysis project Ga0208916, IMG submission 184523) | Aqueous microbial communities from the Delaware River and Bay under freshwater to marine salinity gradient to study organic matter... | ecosystem: Environmental > Aquatic > Marine >... | reverse complement strand
GCATCTGTGCTTCCAGCTCTGGGTTTCTTTCCATGATCATGTCGTCTACATCCTCTTCTCCCTGACGGGTGGCAATCTTTCGAAGGAAAGCTCGCTTCTCGCGGTCAATAAGAATGTCTTTGGATAGAGCGAACAGCTCGGTAAGTCTCTTGGATTCAGCATCTCGGTTTCTGGCAATGGCTGAGTTGGCTTTGATCTTCACATTGAACTTCAGGTTGTCTCGCACGTTGATGAGCAACTGATAGATCATTGGTCGGTCTTCTTCTGGGAATATCTTGAGGATAGGCGCGTCCGGTGACTGAAGGTTCAGAAGCTCCATTTCAATAAGCATCTTGGCGAGGTCAGACAAAGCGTTGTTAAAGCGCTTGCGTACATTCTCAAAGCGATTGGTGGTAGAGGTAATGGCAATCTTGTCTTGACCGAGAGTCTCGCTTGAAGAACCACCCTGAATAAGGTCGTTGGCTCCTGAAGCTCGCTTGTGTTCGTCATCTACCTTGTTGAGGTAGTCCATTGTCCCCTGCTTCACATCTGGGAAAGAGATTACGCGCATGACATTGTCCAGAGGCTCTTTCGTATTGATTTCAATACCACCACCAGGTTTGGCTACCAACTGGCGCTTATCAATGCCGAGTCCCTTGCGGAACATGAACATTGGGTTTCCAATGAGCTTTACAATGTCTCCTAGCTGAGCAAAACTCTGGTAGAAAATCTTTCCAATGCCGAGGGTGTTCTGCCCGGTGCCTACTCCATCGAAGAAGTTAGGAATACAGTTCTTCTCGAAAATGAACTTGACTGCGTTGATGCATCCATATGGATTGTCGTACTCGCGAAGTAAGAGCTTCTCTTTGCCATCGGCTACTTCGTATACTTTGTCGTGGGTAACGCGAACAAACCCGATTACTGTATCGAGCTGTGAGTTTAATGCTTGTGCTGGAAGCTGTGCTGAAGAGTCGTAAGGAGTGACAGGGATAGAAGACTGTCCTACTACTTTGGTTCGGTTTAGAACTCCATCCGGGCCAACTGCGTCAAAGAGCTGGTTGTTTCGCACTTCTTCTCCTGACTTGATCCAGCCATAGATAAGAGACGATTGTCCGCCCTCTCCATTTATCTGAGGAATGAGTCGGTTGAAGTAGCAGTCAATGATGTTTGGAGTGAGTAGGTCTGGTTCGTCTTTGATAACCTTCTCGTATTCTTTCTCCTCAATGGCAACTGACCCATCTTCTTGAGGGACTTGCACCTTCTCTTTGTATTTCTTTGTTTTGAATACCCAAATAGGGAAAATCAGGGATGTTCCGAAGTCTACGCCCTGCCCTGCCCAAGATTCTATTTTATCGAAAAAGTTTGGAATGGTTCGAAAGCGGTAGTTGCCGATCTTCTCGAGATACTGGGCAACCATGATATCCAGCTCGTCCTTTCCTTCTGGCTCCACCTCTAGCACTGGCTCTCCTGAGAAGATGTTCCCCTTGATATAGGCTGACTCAGTACGAAGCTTTGGAATGGCTTTCTTGCTCTTGTAAGGGACATTTTTGACCTTCTCCATGTCTCCTTGGAAGGCATTGAAGATGTCCACGTATTCTCTGCGAAGATCCTGGGTTGATTGCTCATAGGTACTCTTCTCTTTGAAGAGGGTCTGAACCAAGGCTTGCTGTCGTGCAGCTTCCTTCTCGTTAAACTTACCTGGCTTTTTTTGTTTTGGTGTGTCCATTAGTCTTCTTGGTAATAGGTGCCATGCTGGGCAAAATACTCGTCTTCAGGGTCTTCAGGCACCTTGTCGAACTCAAACCACATGCGCATCATGAGGTTGTCAGAGTAGTCCGGGCTTCGTCCGATGTCCTTCTTAACATCTTCCTTCGGCACGATTCTTCTCTTGCCATCCTTGTCTGCGTCTTTTGTTTTTAAATATTGGAGTTCTTCTTCGAGGTCTTCCTTTGCTGTCTCCCCGAGGTTACGAATGGCCAGCTTATGAGTGTTGATCATGTCAGCTAGCTTGTAGTAGCACTGGGTCTTCAGGTTCTGGAAGTTGTCTGGCTCGCCAGTCTCCGGGTTGTCGAAAGGGGTGCTGTTGTTCACAAATCCCTTCACGCCTCCGAGTTGATCCACCACTCCTCCGCCAATCCCATCTTCATCGATGATGATGTGGCTGTAAGGAATCTTCTCTTCCTTCGAAATGTCTCTCACTTTTTGGGCAGTCTTATCTGTCCCTTGCTTTGTATATTCTTCCCATCTGTAGGCTTCTAAGCCCTTCCAGCAGGAAATAACGGTCTTATCGTGACCAAATCTGGCTACATCCACGACCATGTACTTTTCTTCCTCTTCCTCTACTGAGTTGGTGTAGAGGTCGATGATAGCTTCGTACTTGACCAATGTGGCTGGGTCGTCATCGTATTCCCAATTCCCCTTCTTTAAGCGCTCCTTGGTGGCGATATCTTCAATCTCTGACAGGTTTTCTTCGTACTCGTCAGCAGTGTATTCGTTGTCTCCATAAAGAGCCTGGACAAAGGCATTTTTAAGGCTCAGTGTCCCATCTTTGAAAGGCTTGTAGAATCGCTTGTATAGCCATCCCTTCTTCGGGTTGCAGGTAAGAAGAATCTTCGACTTGATGTTGTATTCCTTGTTCATCCAACGACCAACGCGGGATTTCAATACATCAAACGCTTTAAAAGCCACTTCTGAGGCTTCTTCTATCCAACCCCCTGTATATTCCAAAGAACCGAATCGCTCATAGTCAGGGTCACCAGGCAATTCTTTTAAATCTAAGAGGTCAATTCTAGACCCGTTCTTGAACTCAATGTAGTTATACTGTCCATTAAGCTTCCAATCTGAGTCTGGAATTTTGTGGTGCTTGCATACCTTGCGGAATGTCGCAAAAGTAGAAAGCATCAATCTCTTAAGCTCCTCTCGTCCTATGAACCACTTTGTCCCTGGGTATCGGTAGCACATCGTAATAAGCCACTCGCACCCTAACCAACTCTTTCCTCCGCCTGCGCCTCCTCCGAAGAGAATGTACTTTGTAACAAGGTCATTGAGGTATTCCCACGCCTTGTGTTGCTTCAGGGTCGGTTTCAGGGTTATTGAGGCCATTCGGAACAATGTAGTTGATAGCGGTAATAGGCTCTATAGCCTTGTCATCACTTGTTAAGTCAAACTTCTTCTTTTTCTCTAGAACATAGTCGAGGAATAGCTCTGCCGCCTTATTGTCTTTAGTGGCTCGCTCTCCAAGATTCTCTAGAACATCAGGAGTATACTTTTTGGCGTATCTAAAGCAAATTTCTTGAATCTTTGCTTCAACTTCCTTCTTATTTACCTCGTAGTAGTAGGTGCTTTCTGGAATGCCTCTTTTAGCACAAAAATCTCTAGTGGTTTCCTCCCTTAGAGCTTTCGGTGTAGCCTCTCTTTCGATAGCTTCGTCAATCCAGGTTTTCCCTTCATCCATTCAGTTTTTATACTCACAAGGACAAGCAATAGTGTTATGTGCCTGGCTTCGGCTTATCCCGAACGGGGCTTTCGCCCACAGGCTTTTGTTTTTGTTTTGAATTGCTTCGTAGGGCGGGTGCCTGTCCTTCCAGTTCTCTAGCGGAAAAGAGAAAAGTTTTTTATGTGCCCTTGTGAAAATAAACACAAAAAAAGAGCCACCGCCCCTTGCAGGGTGATGACTCGGTTTTATTCGTTGAGTTTGGGTCTATTTCAACCAAATTGTATCTTACATAATCCAGCCTAGCATACTATTTTGATTTTGTCAAGCCTCATTGAGGTCTTTCACATTCGGATATACTCTCAAAGCTTTTTTCCACCCACTTTTATTAGCAGATATCCCTTCGACTTTGTTGTGAGGCTGAAGGTTTCTGACCAGCAATTCCCACCAATCCATAGATGTGAAGGTCGTGGTAAAGACAACATATTCTGCTTTCTCAAAATACTTTTTTATCTCGTTATCACTCCTAGTTCTGAAATGATTTATCACGCTCAGAGTTTTTCCTGGGTATCTTCTTTGGAAAAAGTGCCTCCAATAATCAGTCAGCTCAGCATCATTTTCGCAAACTACAACCTGAGCATAGTCTGTTTTCCTTCTTGGAAAGTCCTTTCTACTAAGATCACTCACTATTTCAAGATCCGGCATTAGAAACATATACGATCCTGATTCGCGAATAAGTAGATCGTAAGGTGCTTTCTTAAGCACTTCCTCATAACTCAGTCCTTCTGCTGCTTTCATTACTATCCGATCCCACATGGTTGGCGCATTCCCTTTCTCTATTTCATGGGAGCCACCGACCACTTTATTGAATAGTCTCTCGCTCATGATTTCACTTAATCCACTGGGAACTCCCCCAACCTCGTCAACTACTAGAAACCATTCTTTGTAGCCTTTGATTTTTACATATCTATTCATAGTTGTACTCCTTGTTGTGGGGGAAAACAGCGTTTGCATGGATTTGGAATGTCATGTGGTCTCGATGCGTAGTTTGCAGGTGAGAAAGTGAGAGGTTTATAGCACTTTCCACAGTGGTATTTGTGCAATGGACATCCTTTGCGACACTTCTCTTCTCCTGTTTCTTGATTATTACCAACGATCTTATACTTTTTACCTCGAAGAGACAATCTACCGCCATTCTGACCAAAAGTACCATGCTCCTCACTCCGTTTTCTTCTCTCGCCTAAAACAAACTTCATGTCAGGCTTACTCCATTTGATTTCTATGGCGTACTTTGGGTAAATCCGGTAAGTTGTTCCTTTGTCTTCAATTCTTTCAAAGTCACCCTCTTCGTTTCTTCTGTAGTAATTCTCAGGGTTGAGGATGCATACTAGATCTCCTTCATAAATTTCTTGACCAGTAACATCTTCTTTCCCAATATACTCTTGCCACTCACCTAGATTTCCAGTAGAGAACTGTTCTCCTGGTTGTATCGTGGGGGCATCAAATACGAATTTCTGACCAATTAACTCAAGGTACGCCCATCTCTTCAAGACTCTGTCGTAAGAACGAAATTTTATTTTTCTGTTCATACTAATCCTTCCAGATCAAGAACGGTATTGCTATTAGCAAGATCGTGATTCCTATAGCAAAAGAAATCCACAGTGGAGAAAGTACCCACCACCATGACCAGTCTGCTACTCCAGTTGTAAATCGTCCTCCTGGGTTGAGCTTCAGGAAGATGAAAACTATTGTCAGAAGTCCTACAAAACCAATTCCTCTGTCGCTACTGCTTGTTGATGCCATAAAATTATTTCTTTAGTAATTTCTTCATGTTATCTATCATCATGAGCTCCCACGCTTCTGGTGGCAGAGTGTAAGTGAAATCAAAGCTCTTGACTGAATCCTCGTGAAAATGAGGTGGTAAGTCGCTAGTATCTTCATACGAGTTACAAGAGCAATGAGACTGGTACTCCCAGCGTAAATTCCCGTCTTTGTCTACTCCTACCTGGGTTTGACTTCCCTCGTAGTCCTCCTCTTTACTTGACACAAGAATCCAGACAAGATGCGGGTTATTCCACCAAACTCTACCTATGATGCTATCAAATTCGCTACTCCACTGCCCTTCTCTTTTTTCCATTGCAAAATGTTTTGATTTGATATTTTCAAAGTCTTTCACAATTCTTGCCAGCAACCTTTTTGTCTCTGATCGGAGTGGCATTTTTTCCATTTTCTCGTCCATAATATTCTCTTAAAATCCTTTCCAGTTGATTATCGGCTTGAGATGCTTGACGATCTCAATGCTCTCCTTCTGGTTCTCCATTACCTCGGAGATGTTCTTGTAGGCATTCGGGCTTTCATCTATCACCTTCTGAACTACCGGGGCGACAATGCCTTCCATCTGTTCTTTGAAAGTCTCCATGGTGATCTCCTTTCGTGCTTTCCCACGACTCATAAGGCGACCCGCGCCATGTGAAGAGCTGTTGAGAAACTCTGGGTTTCCCTTGCCTATAACAAGGAAGCAACCATCTCGCATGTTTGCCGGGATAACTCCCCTCTCACCTTCGTTAGAAGTAGTGGCTCCTTTGCGATGAATGTAGGTGCCATCTGGCTCTAATACGCAGTGGTTATGGTTCTTATTCGTCCAGAGGTTTTTGTCCACATCAAATTTATAGCCAACAATCCTCTCTATCGCATTGGAAACACGGATAGCCATGTCCATGCGGTTCATGAGCGCGAAGTCCAGACAGTAGTTTTGATACGCCATGTATCTCTTCACTTCTTCACCCTTGAGTACATGCGTCTCTTCAAATCCCTTCTCTTTTCCAGACGCAGTCTTCATAAAGTGAGTCCCGATGTAGTGACCTACTCCGCGAGAGCCACTGTGAATGACAAGCCAGGTTTCATTCTCGTAAGTGAGAATCTCTATGAAGTGATTTCCTGATCCAAGCGTTCCAAGATTTCGGTTAGTGATTTTCAGAACATGCTTCAGAAGCTCGTCTTCTTCCACATTGAAAGCCAGCTCATTCTTTGCTATTCCCATGCAGGACATTGTTCTTACTTGTATATCCTCTTCTCGCTTGTTGAATACTCCGGCTCCCATTGGAACATCTCTGTTCACTTGGTGAAATATCTCCGTAGCCTTATCCTTTATTTTGTTTTGGATCTCCTGGTCTTCTGATATAAGCACAGCAATCATGCCGCAACCAATGTCATACCCAACCCAGGCTGGCACCACTGCGTCTTTGGTTCTGAGTACTGATCCAATAGGTGCAACATACCCAGTGTGTGTATCCGGCATGAGCGCTCCCTCAATAACGAACTCTTGATTGACACAGCTTTCGAATTGCTCAAGAGCTTCTGGTTCTATATTTTCTGCATGTATGTATTTCTTCATATTCTTATTCTGATTTTGCTTTCTTGTAGCCAGCTTCATAAGCTCCCGTCAAAGCAGTTCGCATAGCAACAACAGCTTTAGCATCCAAGTCTAGAATGGTAGTATTTTTTTCTTCTTGACTTATTTTTCCAAAAATTCCATTGACGATTGTTTGTATAGCATCGTTTGTATAGTCTTCCAAAATTGCATCAAGCTTTTTTACCCTCTTTTCAATATCAAGTTTTTTCTCTTGCATATTTTTAAAATTATTATTTTCTCTCACTCGCTTCGTAAATTTCTTTTTCTTTTTCAGTCTCAATAGTGACTGATACCCTGATAGACTTGGCTCCCTCTCCCCACTCATATTCCTCTAGTAGCGTGTAGAGCTTCTGCATAATCTCGTCTTTCTTGGCATCTTTCATATTTTATTTTCCCTTTGTCTTAAATCCGATTTTCTGTCCTATTTCTGGATTTTCTTTCAGCCAGTTCTCATCGACCCATACCTCTTCTGCTCTGCAATGTTTCTCTTTCCTGAGAGCATCTGTTGGCGAGGTTGCCATAACATATTTTCTGACAATGTACTGTTTTTTTCTTTCTTTACTCATAGTCTTAATCCCGAGTTATTTTCTTTGGATTCTCTGGGTGTTCGTGTGCTATTCGCACTGGGCAATCAGGAGTACATCCCTTTTTATCTTCAATGTCATCCCCAACAAGTATTCCGATCACATAGCCTCCGAAATGCTTAGATGCTTCAAATCCTTTTCCATTTGGGAACATGTTTCTTACCTTGTATTCGATTCTTTTTTTCATAGTTCAATATCATTTTCTAACTCATTACCCCACACATCCCAACCCTCTTTTTTTTCTCTAGCAAATAACTCTATTCGTGGGAGGTCGCCCATGAGTTCAACAATTCTCTTCCTTACCTCGTCTGGCTTTTTTGAGTGAGTTGTTCTTTCCGCTTCTACTAGCTGTTGAATGTTTTTTGTGATTCTCTGAGGCTTTCCTTTCCTTCCTAATAAACAGAGCTCAACATTTCCCATTGTCCACCTACCGAGGTTTTTCACTTTCTTACCGCTTTTGTGGTTTTTGCTCCAGCAAAATGCTACTGTCACATATTTGAACCCCCATGCCTTCATTACCTCTAAAGCTTCTGGAAGTAAGGGAGAGGTCGCCCATAGGAATAAAACGCAATCTTTATCCTGTATTGCCCCCCCCCGCAGAAGATTAGCTATCCAATCTTTCCCTTGAGTAGGGTAATGAGTCTCTGCCCCTTGGTGTCCTATCATTTTGTCGTTGTAACTCCAAGGTGGATCAGCGTAGATAATCTTATACTTCTTCATCCTATTTACTTGCTTGAATTAGAGCGATAATGAGAACCAAAAATATAGCTGTAGCAGTCCAAAATCCTTTCATGAAGCCATCCTTTTTGTAGACCTGCTCTGTCCTCACGAGAACTGGAAACATATCCACTGGAAAAAATTTCTTCTGATCTTCAATTCTGCTTGGCGCAGGATTTCTTTTGTACCAATTTTTGTTGTGTTTAGCAGAGCAAGTCCCAGGAACAAACCGAGACCCACAAAATCTTTGCCGACCGGCAGTTGGTTGGTATTCCATTTTGCACATCTCACAGATTTTCTTACTGTACTTTGATTTCTTTCTTGAATTATTCATAGACTTACTTGACAACTTTTTTGGTTATAAGTGTTTTAACATTCACTTTATATTTTTTTGCAACTTCGTAGATCACCATCGAGTCTTTCTTTAGGGAAGATACATGCTCTACGAGAAAGTCAATCCTTTTTTCTACTTCTTCGATAGTCTCAAACTCTTCGATTGGATCTTCATCAAGGTCGTATTTCAGAATAAAGTTCACTGCTTTCGCTCCAACAATTTTGTAATCTTCTTCTGGAGTCAAACTAGAACCTCTCATGCCATCCTCATAAGTGACATAAACCGTTCCATCGCTGTCTATACCTTTAATGATTCCAAATTTTCCTTTATTTGGTTGTTCTTCTGCTGGCAGAACACAAATATTCTGAACTCTATTTCCTATCTTAAATTTCACTGCTTTTTTCTTTTTTGAGGTTGTGCTAGTCTTCTTCACAATTTTCTTTTTTCTTTCTCTAATAACTACACCCTTCTGGAACATAGAATCTGTCCAATTCCAACCTTCCTCTTTAATCCGGTATTTGTCTGTGACGCTCGCTATGGTCACTATTTGACCTGCCAATGCTACCATTTCAGAAGTAGTTGAGTCAGTCTTTCCACTGACTGAATCCTTGTAAATTTTGCCCACCTTCAGGTTCCTAATAACCCTTACTCTGTCTCCTTCTTTAAATTTCATACTCGTTCCGCTATTTTAGTTAATAAATTTTTTATCTGTTCCTGTTCCTCATGTGAGAACTCATTTCTATCCGGACTGAGAATGGTGATCATTTTAGCGATCAGCATTGGCAGTATCAGAAACGCCATTACTATCATGAGTGTCATTGCAACTATTCTCCCCCCTACTGTTACCGGATACATATCTCCATATCCGACTGTCATAGAAGTCACTACAGCCCACCAAATGGAATCAAACCAACCTTTTCCCTCAAAGAATCCGTAGACAAAAGAGGAGGCTACAATGAGTCCGAAGTAATAAGCCATGAGCTCCATCACTGAATCTGTACACTTGTAGAATATTTTTTTCATACGATTATATGAGGTATAAACTGACTCGTGTTATCTGTTACCAAGCCCGCACATTCCCTGATACCCATTCCCGCCGCTTCGCCTCCTACTACCCAGCTACCAAGAATTGGTGTTTTTCCTTCTACTGAAACATCTATGAACTTCTGGTAGACAGCTTCACTTTCATCGTAGGAACCATCGGTCATAGTGAGTAATTCCCCATGCTCGGTTTTTCTTACGATTACGATGTTCTGTCCTTCGCGAGAAAGTTTCGGCTTCTTCACATAATCACCTGCTAAAGGTTCAAAACTGGCTTCTAGCAGATACTTATGATTTGGGTACAGCTCCCAGAGAATCGGAAGAATAGCTTTGTTTGAAAGAAGCATCTTCCAAATTGGCTCTATCCACTTCATCTCTTTGTAAGCTTCCAAGAGGTTGTCAGCGAACTCCTCCTCTACCATCCATTCCCATGGGTAAAGCTTGAAGATGTTCTTGATCTCTTTGTCCTCTAGGTCAACGAATTTCCCCTCTAGCCAACCGATTTGATCCATCATCAGACCTTCTGTCACTGTCCCTGCTTCCTCTGCGGTGTCGCGCATGTAAGTCACATTCATGAAATCTTCATGAGCTGACTCGTATGAGTGCACGAAGTACAGTGTCGGAAAGGTAAGAATTTCATCCCATTTTTTGACCAGCCTCTCGTGTATAGAGTTGAACTGATCAGCCTTTGGAAAAACTTCTTCTTTCCATAGCCATTGAATGACCGATGCTTCCAAGAGGGATGTTGGCGTGTCTGCGTTGTACTCCAACATCTTTATTTCCCGGTTCTTGTAAGCAAGATCAAACCTTCCGTACACTGATGTCTCCTGCTCGTTTTCAAATGACCACTTTATCAAAGGAACAAATTTCTCTGGAATGCAGAACTGATGAAAAAGGTTTTCTTTAATCACATGCTCTGCCGCTTTCATGCACATCTCATGCAATTCATTAGTAGCCTCTTCAATCTCATCTATTTCTTCCATAGAGAACTGGTAGTACTCTGACTCATTCCAGTAAGGCCTCCCATCTGGAGTAGTGTTGTAAACCAGTCCCAAATCTTCAACCTTCTTCTCCCAATTTTCTCGTGGTGCAATTGATATCTTTTTCATACTTATGATCCGCTTGAGTGTGAACCTGCTGAGCTACCAAACCCTCCTCGTGCTGCCGGAGATGAAACTTTTCCAGTACTTGGTGCACTAGGAGACCCTCCTGTTAGGTGACTACCGACTGCATGGTTGTTGATTCCTCCCATGTAGTAATAGTGGTAAGGGAATAGTACGGGCATAACTCCGCCATTTGATGCCTTCCCCTCATCACAGAGCTTGCTATCAACTACTTCGTCTTTGTCATTGACGCAGTATTCTGTTGAATCACCCTGGCTCTGGGAGGAGCAACCCGCTAGAAAGAAGGCTGCTCCAATGGTGAGAGGGATTTTGTAAAATATCCCTTTCATAACTAGAACTGTACTTTGGCTCCTTTTTCTGCACCTGATTCAGCTTTGAAGAGAGTTTTCTTTTCGAAGCCAAATGTCTTAGCAAACAAACTCTTTGGGAATCTTTGAATATTCGTGTTGTAGTTATTTGCTGTCGTGTTGTACTGGTCGCGAGCCTTCAAAATCCCATCTTCTGTGCCACGCAGTTGATTCATCAAATCTTGAACTTGCTGGTTGGACTTCAAGTCTGGGTATGCTTCTTGCAATCTTGGTAGCAAGGCGATTACCTGGCTTTCAATGTTGCTTGCGGCCTCTGCTTTCTGGTTGTCAGTAGCATTAGAGCTTTGGAACATTTGTCGAGATTCTGCAATCTTTCCAAACACTTCTTGCTCTTGCTTCTGAGCACCTTTCACGCTCTCAACCAAGTTTCCAATGAGGTCTAGGCGGCGCTGGTACTGTGTTTCTACCATGCTCCATGACTTCTCTACTTGGTTGCGGCTGGAAACTAAGCTGTTGTAGTTTCCGATGAACCAAAATACTACGAAGGCTATTAAGCCGAGTACAATGGCTAGGGTTGTTGCTGTCTTAGACATACACTTTTTTATTAGTTCGTTTATTTACCCACCACACTAATCCGCCTCCAATCCCACCTACCAAAAGGATCATGACAATCCAGTTAAAAATGAGTAATCCGTCCACTCCCTCGTCCTCAATAATCACTGTCTTCTCGGTTCCATCTGGTTCTGTCACCACTGCTTCTTGATTTTTTACATTCTCCCGGTGACTCATAGAAAAAATGTAGAGCCAAGGCAGGTAGTCAACAAAACTGGCATTTCTCTGCACATACTGAACTGTTGATCCTGCTGGCGGTGTGTAACCACCTTTTATTTTTGGCTTGAATTTGTCATCCACTACACTTGCCTTTCCAGTTGTTTTCTTACCACTGCTAGTAGTTTTTACTGGAGCGTCAACTGTCTTTGTTGCCGCAGTAGGCTTGCTGGAGGTTTTGGCTGGTGCTGGAGTGGATTTCTTGGTATATGTACCACCAGAAGATCCGCTTTTTGCTGAACTCGTTGATCGTGAGCTACTAGAAGACTTGAAACTGCTTCCACTGCTCCGACTTGAGCTTCCTTTAGCCTCTACCATTGCTGGAGCGATGAGAGCTACCATCAAAATGATTGCTAAATATTTCATAATTTCTTATCAGTTATTCTCTTTCTGAAATCCTTGTATCCTGGCACCTGACTTATATCCTTTCCCCCCTCCGCCTGGGGAGGAGATTTCGACCTATGGATATTGGCCACCGCCACCTGTAACTCTGCTTGCCTAACTCTTTCCTGTTTTTGTTTTTCTGTGAGAAGTCCATAATCTTTCTTTAGCGCATTTTCCAAGAATGCTTTGTAGTTTTTATAGACCTTCCCTTTCGCCAAGCAATAATTTCTCAAATCATTTGCTTTTCCTTGAATATCTTCTTTTGAAGCATTATATTTTTCATGAAGTTCAGAGAGAGTCTGTTCGGGTACATTATCCAGAAATGATACGGAGGCTTCGGGTCTCTTCTCTTCTCTTCTCTTCTTATCTCTTCTCTTCTCTTCTAGGGGGATATTGTCAGGAGGTTGTCCGGACACTCTCCGGAGTTTCGCTGTGTATTCGTCAGCGTATCTTGCCATCTTTGGGATGTATAAATCCCCTCTACTAAGCGCTTTTTTATCTATTAATCCTGTCTCAGCAAATTTCTTCAAAAGAGTTTCTATCTTTTCTTGGTCAATTCTTGACACATCTTGTAACTCATTTTTCCAGTTTTTTTTCGCTTTTATTCGAAAATTTTCGCTTTGTTCACCAACTAATTCCAAACAGATCCAGTAAAAGCCATATCCTTCAGTCCCAAATTCTCTGAGAATGGCCTTCAAATCTAGGTTGTTTCTGGCGTTGGTGTGATGTTTTAACCACTTCATATTTTTAATAGCTATGTAGGTAAGCCTCAAACTTCTTTTCTGGTTTTGAATGGCAATGTTCACATTCCTCTCTTCCATCCCACCAGTACCAGTCACCAAACTTCACCACTTCAACCCGCTTTAATTCGTATGCAATATCTTTTATAAATTCTTTATCTGTATCACCAATTTGTTTTGCGATAGCTCTTGCGGCGCTCTCAAAACTTGCGTAACCAATAGCAAGGGCCTGGTCAGAATCTTCAAAATTTATTACCTCTCTTTTCATAACTTTGTTATCTTAAATGCTCTCTCATGCCCAGATATTGCATTGACTTTGGCGAGTAATTTAGCCAGTCTTCTGAAATACCTATTTTGCTTTCCCTCTTCTTCGTACTCTCTTTTCATCTCCTCAAGAATCAGAGACTGAATAGTGAAGTAGTTGTCTTGATTGAATGTATTGGTCATACGCTACCTCTTCTTAAACATTTCTCGGTAGTAGCTTGGGAACTCTATAGGGTCTAGTTGCCTTTCTGAGAGCATGTGATCCATTCGCTCTACAATCTTGTCAATCTCGTCTGTGTACAGCTCCTTGGTGCTTTCTTTGCCTAATACAACTCGCTGGTAGGTTTTCCAAATGATTTCCTTGACCATGCGACCAGTCCACCACATGTCGACATCCACTTTTACAGTCTTTTGGAGACTATAACCATGAGCATTCAAGTGGTCGGCCACTTCTTTGAAGTAGAGGTGTAGAGAATCATTCTGCTTGTTTGTCCGGTACTCGCGAAGAGTGGGGATATCAATCTCAATAAGGCCAGCGCCATCAAGTTTCGCAAGAGCATCTTGGTACTTCTCAATATTTTCTGGTATAAATTCGTTCTTAATGACTCTTCCTTTTATTTTCATAGTTCTGTTTCTTTTACTTGCCACCTATTTTTTTCTTTGAACCAACCATGCACCAGTACTCTCCACCCCGCTTTCTTCACTATCGGGTAAGTCTCATTCAGCTCTATTTTCTTCACTCTGGCCAAGGCATTGTCTTTAGTAGTTGACTGAACCCCTACTGTCTCGCCTTCCTTGATGCAGAGAATGTCTATAAAGCCGAATAGGTCTTGCCTGATCTTCACAAAAGGATTCCATTTCTCAACCACCTGACATGTGTAGCCTGCCTTCCTCATTCGCTTGAGGCTACTTTGGGTTGGACTGGTTCCTTGTTTCTTCGCCATACTGAGTAATTTCTTTTTCTTTTCTTTTTAAGCACGTATTTTCTGTAAAGGACTGCGATGACTCTTATGAAGAACTTCTCACTGTTCAGAGCCTCTTTCTGCTTTCTCTGAAGGTTCTGGAGTTGTCGGTAAACTTCTCCTACTGTGCTGAGGTCTTTTTCGACCTTCTCTACTTCGTACCTCATGAACTGTCCATCCACTCTTGCCTGCACTCTCCTGAAGAAATCTGCCTTGTCTCTTACATAGAACATCACTCTCAGGTTTCCATTTGGCTCAATGCGGTAGTGATCCACTAGGTATTGCCATAGTCCGTTCTTATACTTCGTCAATGCTCCTCTTTCTTCTTGCGCTAATCTTTCTGCAACCTTTCTCTCTACTCCCATCTGTGTTATTTGATACACTCTCCATTCATACGCCTGCTCTTTGTCTGTCATGTCTGAGGGTTTTTCCATATCATTTTTGTTTCTTGGTAATGCTGGCTAGGTAGGATTCGAACCTACGACCCCCTCGTTAACAGCGAGACGCTCTACCACTGAGCTACTAACCAATGACTCACTAACTTCTACCCAGGACGGGTTTTCACCGTATCTCCCCTTCTGTTTTAAAGGCCTGGGGCGCTCTACTCATGCGAGTAATTGAACCACCTGGGTATGAGTTAATGAACCATCTATAAATGCTCTCTAACAGGAAGGCAAGGGATTACTATCTAGGGGACATCCATTTTCCTAGTAAGCGCACCTTGCAGGGCCGGTTGTCTCGCTGTGAGGCCAGCTTTAACTTCTATGCCTAGAAATGTTAGCGTTCCTAATTTTTCGCCACTTCCTGTTAAAAAGCACTTAATGAGCTGAGGCAAGCGACTAATGCCTAGATTCCAGTTTCCTGTGCAGAAGGTTAGCGGCCTCTACAATGAACCATTCGTACCATTAGCCACCAGTTTCAACTCACTAAATCTTGTTAAATGCCCTAGTGGGGAGTGCCATGTCTTTCTCATATAAGAGGTCATACCCCTGCGTCTAGCATGGCCATCATTGACCAGGGAATTGAACGCCCCCACTAAAGCACTAATGAACTGACATGGTACTTGAGTCCGACCGGGCACCCGCAGAGATAGACAACTGATTAGGCTGATTCGTCTCTACGGGCGGTTGGGCAAGGTCGTCTCACAGCTTGTTCCAACTTTCAGGCATTCCCCTTGTGGAATCACCCACTACTCAAATGCCAACAATCATTTATGTAGAAATCGCCACTTGTTACTTTTGTAATGATTCCAGTAGTAGAACCATTATCTCGGATCTGTCCACAAGGATTACTTCTCCCAGGAACCGCCCTGACTTCATCACCGACCTGAATGATTCCTTTTAACTCACTGTATTCGTATATTTTTCCCATAGGGTTGTTTTTTACTCTTAAAATGGCACACCTTCTATTCCTGAACTTCCACTTTTGTTTTCTGGTTTCCAGGTATCAACCTCTAAGTAATATTTCCCGTTCTTACTGAGTTTGATCTGGAACTTCACATACCCTTTGTCATCAGTCTCTTGAGTCTCCAGGTATTCCATGAGCTTCGCTGGTTCGACCGAGATTGTCCCTTTCACAAAGTCCGGGGCTTTCTCCCGAGGCGGGAAGTATCGCATTCCTTCTACAAAATTCTTGTCCATATCACATTAATTTAGAAATTACTTCTTTATAATCTTTCAAAAAGCTATCCAACTTCTCTTCATACAACTGAATGTCCTCTGCAAAGTCTTCGCGCGTAACAGTGATGATGTGGAGCTTCTTGTGCCATTTTTGGTTGTAGCTGACAAAATCCATTTCTTTCAGATTTGGCTCTGTAGCAAACTCATGAACTGCAGCCCATCTATATTCGGCTGGTATCTTATTTCCAGCCAGAATGTATTTGAGGTGAGTTTTGAGTAAAGGACACTTCACTTGTACGCTCTTTGTTCTCTTTCGGCACATGGCATCTGGGGAGAAACCTACATCTTCATTCTTTTCAACAAACCCAATTGTCTCTAAATTCTCCCCCGTCAGCTCTTCGTAATCGTCTAGCGCCCATGACTCTTTGAGAGTTCCATTGAGCATGTCGTCTGATTTGAAGTCTTTGTTCTTCTCGTACTTCTCAGCAATCATTTGGATCATGAGTGCCTTTCTGCCAGTTCCTACGACATCTTTCGCTCTGGTACTTGTAACCTTGCCAAGACGCAGTTGGAGCCATTCTGGTGATCCCTGGTCTACTTCGTGATAAATCATAGTCCTAGTTCTTTTTTGCGCTTGGTGAATAAGGCCAGAACTTTCTTGTCAGTAGTGGCTTTCAAATCTTTCTTCCAGTAATTGGTCAACTCTTCAGCGTCATTCATGAGCTTGAGAGACTCTTCAATCACAGCAAGATTCTCGTCTCCAATAACTTCTGTCCCCGCAGCATCTTTGTCTTCATTGGCAATAATGATATTGAAAATCATGCCGAGGTTGTAACGCTTGTAGTAGGTAATTTCAGCACCTTTCTTCTGAGGATCTACTTGTGATATTTCAATATTGCTGTCTAGTACTTCCCCGGTTGGTCGGTGGTGAGCAATAGTGAATACAGACTTTTGGTCACATCGGTGATAGACCGTAAACTCGTTTTGCTCAAGAATTGGGTCTAGTGTCTCCCAGACTTTTTCCAAGTCAGCATATTTAGCGCCATGAACACCTTCCTTGTTCTTTCCAATGACAGGCATTGCTTTCTGAACTGCTGCCAGTGCCTCCCAAATTGTTGCCTTCTTTTCTTCCGCCATAGTATTTTTTACTTAGTTATCAAAGAAGAATACGAGTCGTACATCTTCATCTTCTTCGTCGTGATCAGTGAGTTTCAGTTCTTCTATTATTTGTTCTATAGGGTTTTTCTCCCTTTTAAATAATGTGAATATTTTTCTTTTTCCAACTACTCCTAAGTGTTTCCCAGAAGTCCAAGAGCAAGTTTCTGTAATCTCATCACCATTTTTTGCAAGTATTAAGCTACTGTCATCGATCTCTTGATTTATGAGTTCTTCTGGTATTTCTTTTAGTTCTTTAAGGGTGAAATAACTGTGCGAGTGTCCATCAGAACCCCAGTATTCAACCTCCGCTTGATAGCCAAGGCTTGCATCTGCGGGAACTCCCTTGGGCTGTGCAATGGGAACAATATTATTTGAGTTTCTTACATCAGCAAGAAAGGCAAATAGTTCATAATTCCTTCCTAAATCAAGATCATCTCGATATTCAGTGTGATCTTTATATTTGTGTGAAAACTCACCTTTGATTTGAACCCACTTTCCATTTTTCCGCTTTCTTTCCGCAAAAGCGTGTATATCGCATCCCATAGTTTTTTACTTAAAAAATTTGTCGTACCATGCACCCCAAGACAACATCTGTCTCATTACTTGTCTCCGGTGTTTTAGGTGTAAATAAGTTTTCATAAAAGGTCGTGAATTGATTTATAGCCACTGATTTTTGGATTTATCTGTATCGTGTATGGGTTGTACCACTCCTGTGCATCGAGTATCTTTTTGATAGCTTCTGCTATTTGCATAGTCTTCTTCTTAGCACGAGATTTTGTAAAAATGTTAAGATCTTGCACGTTGTCACTCACTCTCCAGCACCTACCCCAAACTGCATATTTCTTACCATCAATTTCAAACTTTCCATTGAAGCACGGACAGTGTCCGTCATAGCCTTTCTCAAAATAATATTGGATACCGAAGAAGTCTTCACTCTTCATCTTTTCCATTTTTTTGAGAAAATTTTCTAGCTTCATAATTTAGTAAGAATTATTTACATCGTGATAAGCCAAAGCTTTTGATGGTGTCTCATAACGCTTCTGAATGTATTTCAGTCCACACTCGGTTTGCTTCACTGGGTCACTCGTTTTTTCACAACCATACGCTTCCCATGTGCTATCCAAGAACTGAAACATTCCATAAGCTGTCGATACTGGATTTTGTGCTTTGTGGTTAAAATCTGACTCTCTATCTACCAATTCCATTAATGCGTTCACTTCTTTGTCGCCAAATATTGCTCTTCCTTTTTCTTCAATTAATTTCTTGTTAGAAGTAGGAGAGGCTGCCGCTACAACAGCCTCAGGAGCCACTTGATCAGACAAACTTACCGTCTTTCCCTTACTACCTCCCTCCTGGGATGATCTTTCAGGTTCTATACTTGTAACTTCGTTTGATTTTGATTTGAAATAGTCGTCCTCCAATGTCTGCCATTCGGTAAGTTCTTCCCATGTCTCTATTCCTTCGTGATAAACATGTGCGGTGATTCCGACAATGAATATGTAAAGGAAAACTGTGAAATATCTTTTTAAGGTGTTTTTTATTTTTGTTTTGTTCATACGAGATTATTAATCTTTAGAATCCCGTATTTCTTTTTCTAGTTTTTTAGTCGGCACCCATTTACGCATTCCATCCTCTGTCTCTGCCCTGAGATACCCGGCCATTTTCAGCTCGCGACATCTCCGGTCAATGTTGAATGGCATGTACATTCCGTAAACTACTCTGTTGGCTACGAGGGCTGGGATAATGAATCCCCTTCTCACTGCCACTCGCTTCGCTCTTTCTTGATGTGTGATTTTTGTTTTCATAGAAGTGTTTTATGCTCCTTCTGGGTTACTTGGCCAGTAGGCTGGCTCTTTCTCACTGTTCGCCCATTCGTTCCAAATCTCCATCAGCTCACTCTTCCCAACATTCATGTCACCATTGTGATCCTCGAACTCTTTGTATGTTTCAAACCCCAAACTTAGTGATTCTTCTACTTTCTCGCGCTCACTCTTTGTGGTCGCTCTCCAGTATTCCCAGAAACTGATTTTTGGATTGTCCCGGTATAAGGGAGATTCCATAATCTCTAGGAGAAAGGAGTGCGTGTAGTCCACAACGCTTTGAGGCGTTCCAGCGAAACCAATTGCTGTTTTCATACACTTGTTGAGGCAATGACGGGAGCAGGAGTAATCACTACTCTATTCCGCCCGCGTCATTGCCTATTACTCTTGAAGCTGTTAAAAGTCGCTTCTTTCACTTAAGACTTACTTTGCTTGACCACGAATAAATTAATTTTGTGGTGGGTTTCAGCCTTTACCCCCAACACTAGGTTCAGTGTCAGAAGCCTTTCTGATGACTCCATTGCTGGAGGTAAAAGAAAAAACCGCTATTTCTAGCGGTTGTTGTCAAGAGTGGTGTTGACAAAAGTAGTGTTTTGTTTCGTAATGTAACTTATGCGACATTATAGTAGTTTTTTTAAAGAGGCCTTAGCCTCTACCAATATAATGCCTGAAAGGTTCACAGAACGACACGACCCTACAGTTTCTCCGCTAGATATTTAGTTGTAAAAGATCACTTCAATACACCCATTATAGCAAATAAAAAAGAGGCTGTCAAGTCTTTTTCTCAACGCCTCTTTAATGCCTCTTCTAAAGCCTCCCAATTAATGTATTTCCTACCTGCTTTGATTGCTTGAAAAGCCCCACTTGGATCTGGCACACCATGTTTCTCCCCTACTTGTCGGTATGAAAGGGGATAAAATTCGTATTCAATCGCCATCGCGATATTTCTGGCAAAGTTGCCCGGTCTTCCTAATTTTGGCTTTTTATTCTGTTCCATAGGGTTATTATTACACAAAAACTCTGTTTTGACAAGGGTCTTTTCCCAAACTTCTGCATGAATCCCACAAAAAAAGCAGAAAGAGCCTGTGCGCTGATAAGTTGGACAGAAGAGGTCGAATACCTTTCTTTCTATTTTACCGCACGAACAATATCTCAACATCTCACTGTAATGCTTCCACATGTGGGGGCGTGGCTCCTGCCACTTCCCCCATTCATGGGTATGTATGTTCCAAATCCGCATATAAAATCTTTAAGTTTTACAGCAGACCCTAACACACGCATTTAGACAATGTCAAGCACCTTTGTTCAGATATTTCGTCACTTCACCCACTACGAGACCCACAACAGTGATGGCTGCGAGGTTTACCATGGTTTTTGGATCAAGCATGAATACGTCTCCTACCTGAAGTACATACGCTCCTACCACTACCACAGTCATTCCTCCGAGTCTCCACAGGAATGATTTTACTCGACTTTTTAATTGTTCGTTCATACTACTTGTCCAATACCATTAACACTCCTGCAAGGATCACCAGGATAGCCGACACTGGTATTACTACCGGGAAGAAGTATCCTAGACCTAACATGCTCAAAGCTATTCCCACACCAAATATTTTTCCTGACATAAATTTACTTTTTAATTAATATAGAACCTCCCACCACTCCGCTATAAAACTTCTTCTTACCATCCCACGGGTCAGCTACCCAGAACTTCTTGAATCCTGGTACTCGCCACAGTGCATGTACCCAATGACCGCCATTGTCTACATGTAAGAGAAGAGTCTTGTTCGGATTCTTTAGAGCTTCATCAATGAGTTTCTGATCGTAGGTATAGAATCGCCAATGAAACTTCATTCTCTTGTACACCTTTCCGATGGAACTCCAAATGACCAATGCATCAGGCGTGTATTCCAGCTCCTGACATAGCGGGTAAGGCAGAATTTCTTCTCCAAACCAAGTTCCACTCATAGCGATGTCAGTCGTTGTGCATCCAACCGCAGCCATTTTCTGCTTCGTCTTACCAAGGTATTTATCAAACCATCTCTTATCCCTCTGACAAAATATTTTCATACTCTTTTTACTTAAAAATTAGACTTAGACCAGCGAAGTAAACCACAAAAGTACAGAGCCAAAACACATCCCAGCTAAAGCTGACACGAAGTTTGTGGCGATGCAGTCGTAATTTATTTCTTTTTCCAACATTTCCTTCTATAGTTTTGTATTAGATTATTAGTCTGCCCCAACGGATTGAGGTCTTTCCCTCCTAGAGAGACTGGTGCGAGCTTCGAGGTGCAACGCTAGAGATTTGGAGCCAGTCCCTTTAGGAAAGAATGATTCTATTTCATATCTTCTAGTAATCTCCTTATGGAACCTTTGCCAACATGCTGAGAACATCTCTTGTAGATTTCTATCGTCATGTGCTCCAACTTTGAGAGGTATGACTCTTTGCACTCCGGACACTTCTTGTATTTTGGTTTTTCTTTCATGGGTTTTGAGTAAAGTGGGGATTTAACGGAATCCCCTACCGAGATATTTGATCACCGCCTTTCAGTTGAACAGCGTCTCCGAATGCACCGGTAGAGGTAGATAGAACTGCCCGTAGTGACAACCCGTTGTGCCGCGCGGAGCCTTGATTTCAAGACCACACTGGCACTCGTATTCATCACTTGAGCAGACATCTATACCCTCCACTTTCTTGCACATAGGTTCTGAGCATCTTGGGCATTGGAACATCGGCAATCTCCTTCAGAAAACTAAAGCCTACCAATCAGAGGTACTTCATCATTCACAATCCCTTGTGATTTTTTCTCCTCCTTCTGCACTTCTACTTTTTGAACTTCTACCTTTTCTGTCTTTTTCTCCTCTTTCACTTTTTCCTTTTCAACTATTGTGGGTTTTGAATTGGCCAGTGTCGGTGGGTAACTCAACTGTGTTTCCTGTCCTGGTGAGGTATTCACAACTTGCCCAGCTTTAATTTCGAAATGGACACTTTCTATGTAATACCTGTCCACTTCTCGAAAAGAGCTCTGGCGGAATGAGTAGATCATATACAGCTTGTATTCTCCATCTGGGAGGTCTTTCGGTAGCTGTAGGTCGTAGTTTTGATCTCTACAGCCCACTGGGTCTATATTGGTGACTGTTGGGTATTCTTCTTCTGGGCTGATATTCCCCTCTCGTAAAAGGAAACGTGCTACTGACCCTTGGATGTTCTTGTTTTTGCAATACTGAATCGTGTAGGTTAGCGTTTCCCCTGGCTGGTATACGCTCTTGTTCACATTGATCGGAGAGTAGGTTTCTAGTATGTCTGCTGGTGCCCAGCGAACATAAAAGAAGGCTGATAGCGAAGCAACCATGACGATCATGAAGGTTGCAAAGAAGCTGTAGCCTAGTATTTTTTGTGACTTATTCATTACTTTAGAGTTACACCGCTTATAATTCCTGCTACTACTGCGGTGAGTAGTAAACCGCAAATACCAAATACAAGAGCCTGCACGAGTGGGTACATGGCAGTCCTTTTTTCTTGGCGGTCTTCAGAATCTTTAATGGCAATCTTCATGTCTGCGAATGTCGGGAATTTATTGCCAAGACCCTCAATTTTTTCATCGATGCTTTTGAACTGAACCTTATTGTCTACGAATCCTTGCTTGGTATCATTCTTAAGCTCAGTGAAGCGCTCTGTGAGCGTATCCACCTTCTGCATGAGTAGTTCGTTGCTTTTGCTTTCCATACTATTTTTCTATTTCTGGGTAATCATAGGAGTCACAAGCTTCTCCATTTTTGTTCGTTCCTCGACCATCTAGCCCGAATATGTCAGAGTCATACTCTTTAAATTTCTTTTGTGCTTCTTCCTGAGACTTAAAATCTCGGCAGTCGTAGTCTCTAAACACTTCCTTACTGTTACAGGGGTTCCATTCGGAGCATTTGAGAGAACCTGCTGACCAAGCACATTGATTCCTAATATGGTCACGCCCGTGAAAGTCTGTTGCTTCGCTGTGATCGTCACGCTCTTCAGGTCTCCTGCCACACTCTGGGAATCTGAAAAGATGTTGGTTGAGCTGTTGATATCGACAATGACTGCTAACACTTCTGAAAACAGAGCTACATTACTTGCGTTGGCGATGCTTCCTGTGAATGTTCCACTCGTTATTGTCCCGGTAAGAATTGAGAACCCAACATTATTCTTAGTCACTCCATTCTTCCAGGTCGTTGGAAGTCCTGAGAGACTAGAATTTATTCCAGTTACTGCGCTAGCGATCGCCAGTGTAACTTGCTGGAATGTTGTTGCATCCTGTGCTTCGGTTGCATCTTTCAGATTTTTAATTTGATTTCCTTCTACTCTCATGACTTTGCCATTAGGTTTGCTTGTTCGGGAGTGACGATCATGACAAATGGACATGATCTACACCCAAGTTCGGTGTCTGATTTTTTGTAATAATTACACTCATCACACTTGGTGGTAGCAGTTGGTTTGATAGTTGGATCAAACATTCTGACTGACCCCAGTGTGGCTCCGGTAGTCTGCGGCATACTATTTGTTCAATTCTTTTAGATAATGCTCTGAATCCCCTACTATCCATGCTGAAGGACAAGCCCTACACCCTACTTCACTCTCATTTTTCTTGAAGTAGATGTGATTTTCACACTGGGTTGTAGCCTTCGTCATGTCCATGTCTGGAGAAAAGCTATGGACTTTTTGCTCTGGAGATTTGGGCTTGTTCTTGACGGGGTTTTCTTGGTGTGACATACTTTTCTGTTAATTGATGGGTTAATTTTATGAGTGACTCTACAAAAATGGCTGTTCTATTCCTGTCGATTCTTTCGGTGGTATTCTTCTTCATGGGAAAACCGAGTAATACTTTGAATGACGAGGTTTATCATGTCGATGGCTTATCCATGGTTGAATATGGTTTTGATAACAACATAGCTATTTCCGTTAATAAGAGTGATGAGTGCTTGACCGGAGACATTTGTGTTTTCGATTGGATTTCTACTGAGCAAGTTGGCCACACTTATGTAAAGAAGCTGATCAGAGTTGAAAATGGATGTTACTGGTTTGAAGGAAATCCAAGCGGTATGCATACCTATGACTCCAGAAACTTCGGATGCGTTACTGATCAGCAGATTCACATCATTGGCACTGTCAATCCTATTCGCTGTAATTCCGGTCTTCTTTCGTGTTTCAAAGGATGGTTTCCTAAATCATAATTATTGCGTGTAGAAAGGATTCAGTTGTTTATTTTGTAAATACTCTTTCAGTTGTTCAGTCAATTTGTCTTTTCCAATTGTTCTCGCTCCGGTCATTTGTCGTGTCTGTTCTATAATCTTTTTTATTAACTTCACCTGGTCTTCTGGATTGAGTTTCTGGTACTCTGGTTTTTGGATGACCTTCTCTAAAGACTGACGAATAAGCCCACCAGCATCTTTCTGGAAGACATCGTATTCTTCAGGCGTGAGTTTTGTTTTTGACCCAGCAAATGAAAACTCTCTGCTCGGCTCTGTTAAGCCAATTTTTCCACCCATTTGTTCAAGTCGCCCAAGCTCTTGAGTCACGGAGTCAGTTCGAGCGGTAGATGGCTTGAAAGGGTTGAAAAACTGATTTCCTTCATATTGCAATTCGTTACCAAGCGAGTCTCTCTTAGCTGGTAGATTGTCTTTGAGGCCAGGGATTCTATTCATGACAGAATTTTCTATTCCATCAAATACACCTTCACCCTTCACATCTCTTTTTATTGGGTCTGCTTGTCTAGCTGAAGCTGCAACAATTGCTGGAATGAAGGAAGAAATCTGACTGGACAACAAGTTCTGACCATATCTTTTCGGATCATCAAAAGCGTTAATAACATTTGACATCCCTTGAAGAAAAGTCATATCTTTTAATCCTTTTATTGTCTGCAATGATGCTTCACCTACACCGGGTAAGCCAGTAGCTGATCCTTGTGCCAAATTCGCTCCTCCGGCCAAAATGTTTCCAAGAGGAGAAATTTTATCAAGGTTGTAATACTTTCCTCCAATGAGGATAGAGTTAGGAGTTTTTCCCTGGAGCTCCCAAAGGTTTCTCTCAGTCTCATCAGAAGGAAGTGAGCCCGTGTAAAGTCCATTCTTACCAAGTTCAAAGCCACCATAACCAAGTCCAGTACCGAGAGTGGCTCTACCTAAAGATTCAGATACTGCGCGCTGACCTGCTCCTCCATAACCTTGTAGGCCTGCTTTGGCGAATCCAAATGGAGAGTAATCAACAATTCTAGCCGCGACATTTGTCGGGGTCTGGGTAAATGGAATAATGTATTCTCCCGCAGCGCCAAGAGATTTCTTCAATCCTCGTGCTCCTTGTCCTAATGCATTATTGCTGTTGAATGTTCCGTAAAGAGCATCTTTTGTAGCTTGTTCAATGAATGAAACAGGGGGGTTTTCAAAAACATCCCCGATATGCTTTGTAAGTGCCTCGCCTCGTAATCCCCTATTAATTCCATCAACTTTTGCTAGTTCTGCTATAGATTTCTTAAAGAAAGTTTGTCGGAATATCTTGTCACCTGCACCCAAGCTTCTGAAAACAGCATCAGTGTACTGCTGTAAACCTGGTGGCAGATTAACTTTTTTATAGTCTACTTTTGATAGGACATCTTCAGGGTCAATTCCAGTTTTAAGAAATTGTCCAGCCTTACCGAATCCCTCAAGCATTCCCTTTCCTTGTGCTCCCAAACTTGGTAAAGCCTTGGTTCTTTGTCCAGTACCGATAGAGATAAGCTTGTCAAAAAAAGTAGCGGGAATATCTTTAAGGTTTTCGAGTGCTAACATTGTGGTATTGCCAGTAATGTTTGCAACTTGTGTCGCTGGGTTGGTAAGCAATCCCGCTTTCCATACAGTAGCAAGCTGTTGCCATCCACTTGATGGAATAAGCTTGCCTACTTCGTCAAGCATCTGCTGAGTAGCAATTGCTTTGGCATCTCCTTCTAAACCTTGTGCTTTTTTAGAGAGATCTGTAATGCGTTTCGCATCATCTGCGGTTAGAGAGATTTGTCTCGCTGGATTTAGCTTATTGTGCTTCTGAACTTCTTTTGCAGCATATCTTAAAATCCCTTCAGGTGTGAGTCGGTTATAGATGGATGCTGCTTGAATAGCCCTACCTGCTTCAGTAAGTTTTGGTGCAACATTTTCTGCAATCTCAACTGCTGAATCAAAGTCTCCCTTATTTTGGTAGTGCTTAATAAGCTCCATAGCTGTTGCTACAGAGTCATCATTTGTCCCATTAAGTGCTAAGTCTCTCGCTTCATCAATATTGGACGTGATCAGTTTGTTGACATTCTTTACAAGCTCATCGGTCTCTCTGGGGGTATATGTACCTGAAACAGCTTTAGCTACTTCCGGATCAGTCATACTAGACTTTTTGACTGTTTCGACAAACCCTCTATTGACATTTTTGCTATTTTGTGATAGGCTCTGCGGATATGAAGACTTTAATTCTACTGATCCATTACTTTTTATTCTTCCTGGGGCTGGTACCGATAGGTCTCTTGTTGGAGAAACTTGGCTTTTTAGAGGGGCGTTTACCGGTACAATTGCTTGGCGCTGTCCTCCTGTTTTCCCTCTGGACACTGTGGGGATACTTTTTGGAATACTCGCGCGACCATTTCTTACCAAAGAAATACCTCCCTTAATACTTTTTGCTACTCCTGGCAATCCAGCAGTTTCTAAACCAGCCAGTGGAACTTTTGCCAGTTCAATAGCAGCACTTCCCAATCCTTTCTTACCCGCTACAACTTCATCAGCTACCTTGCCAAAATCGGTCTGGTAGCTTGTTGTTTTTCCAAGACCTGGAACATTATATTCTTTGTTTGTATATCCTCTACCTTGTGCAGCATTGATTGCCACTTTCGGTGCTTCATAAGCAGAAATAGCAAATTTCACAGGAGCCTTAATAAAAGATGCTGCTACACCTTTTGCAGTATTAGAAGCCAACCCTCTTACAGAGTTGGCTTTTTTTGCTGCGTCTTCGTATTGTTTGGCTTGTGCCTGAGCATTGCGAATAGCAACACTACTGTCCCTTCGCGGGGCAACTGGCGTAATTTTCTTCTGCTTAATTTGAAGAGCTCTACGTTGAATAGCCCCTCCTCTTTTGGCCGGGGCTATTCCTCTTGCTTTTGCTCGTTCAGATATTGCTGACATAGCTACTTATTCCTATTGTTGGTTGAGTGATGCGTAAAGTGCAGCTAATGGATCAACTGAGTTAAAGTTCTTTCGCTCTCCAGGTGATAGGTAGAGTTGTTGTGGGAAGAGTGAACCGAACTTAGAAGCTGATTGTGGGTAGTCGCTTAAAAAGTCACTTTGGGCTTCAAGGTAAGCTTGCGGACTTACGAACCCATCCTGTCCTTTCTGTTGAGCGAGGAGTTGTTGAAGCGTCCCTACTCCGCCTAAGTAATCATCTCCGCTAGAGCCACTGCCTTTTCTTGCAAGGGCAGCCATAGACTGCTGAGCATTGAAGATTTTATCGAGAACGCTCATTTGAGTTGTTCTCTTCGTATTTAAGATGTCTTGAAGAGCATTGGTTCTCTGAGTTTTGAAGTTGTTGATGTCGCCCTGTTTTGCGGTATTTAACTTGGCGAGGAGACCAGCTAGAGAATCAGCATATTGTGCGCCAACACGCTCTTGTTGTTGCATTCGCTGTTCTGAGTCGGCAGTTCCATAACCTGCATAGATTGAAAGCAGACGATTAAGATCCTCTTGTTTTGCTTTGTTCAGTTCTGCTTCTCCTGCTTTCTGGTAGTCTTCGTACTGAGGGTTGAGAGACTTGATCAAGTCGCGGTATTGGTCAGAGACCTCATCGTATCCGAAGTCTCCTTTCGTTTGTGCTTGGAGAGATGCGATGTACTGATCAAGCATTGCATTTCCAGTGAGACCGGGTGCCATGCCAGCATTTCTTCCATCTAGCCCATAGCCCCCTCCAAAACGTCCTTGATTGGTTCCCATTGGGTTCTGAATATTTTCTGGGTTAGTCAACATTTGGATGTTCGTCTGATTTCTTTGATCTTGAGTAGTGACTCCGGGATCCATACCCATAGGAGAGAAATTTTGTTGCTGTGGAGCTTGTGGCATTGCAGGAGCAAATTGTGTTCCACCACCATCACTCGCTTCTTCCCTACCTCCTAAGAAATCTCTCAGACTTCTATTCTGATTAGCATACCGAGTTTCTCGTTCTACGTTTGCGTTGTTGTAGAAAGTTTCACCTCGTGGCCCATATCCAGTAGGGGTGTTGTTGGCGACTCTTCGCTGCTCATCTTGTCTTCTTAGGCTTTCTTGAGCAATTCGAGCCTGATCTTTTCCTTGCGTGTCGTAAAGGACTGGGACATCATTGCTGATAAATTTGTTCAGACCAAGAGATTCCGTAACACCTAAGTCTGGGAGTTTTCCTCCCTGTCCGAGTGCTTGTAATCCTTTACCAATAAACCCAGCACCTCCTGCTAAGTTGCTAAGACCTGCCGCGCCTACTTTTTCTAATCCTGACAATGCTGAACCAAGACCAGTTTTTACTCTGCTGGTCTGAGGTCGTGAATTGGAACTTGTATTTTCGCTCGCAGCTTCTGCGGTGCTTCCCAAAAGACTCTTACCGATTCCAAGAGCTTTAGAAACTACAGTCGGCTTGCTGCTTGATTTATTTGAGCTGCTGGACTTTGAGGAGCTACTAGAACTCTTAGCAGTCGAGGTTGAACCTGCTGCGCGGGTCTGTCCTGGTAAGAGTGGCCCGGCTCCGGTAACTACTGCTCCCACACGAGTTTGACCTGGTAAAAGTGGCCCGGCTCCAACGAGTGGCGCTACAGATTTTTTACTTGAACTGGAAGAGCTTGAACTCTTCTTTTTAGCGGCAGCAGCCGCTTGTGCAGCCTTTGCTCGCTCTACTTCTCGTTTACTTAATCCCCCTCTACTTTTGCTTGCCATAATTTTTAATTTAGATTTTTTAGATTTGATATCTCATTGAACCAACCATGGCTCTATCTCCTGAGCTCTGGTCTGCACCAGTAGCAGACGTCAAGTTGAATGAGAAGATTGCATTGTTAGCAGCGCTTCCGTTTGTTGGTTGTGAAACCGCACCTGTTCCTGCCGCTTCGTATACCCACACAGCTCCTCCTAAAGGACTACGGTTAGCTGCTAAGTAAGTACTCAAGACTGAAAATGGAAGTGTAGAAACGAGGGCAGCTGCTCCAGCTCCGGCAGTACCACCCGAAGAATTAGTCCATTGGAGACGAATGTCTATGGTGTCTGAAAGGATCTTGTACTTGTTGATGAATGTAGCTGTGTAAGTTGGAGCTGTACCACCAGAAACTGAAATGATCGGAGTGTAGTCTAACCACCGAGTTTCAGTAGTTGGTTTCTGAATTAAGTTCAACTGTGAGTATGTTGGCACTGACCAGTTGTAGTTTGGTGTTGAAAACGTAACTGTAGCCGCAAATCTACCGATACATTCGTACGGATCTGTTGAAGCTGCGTTTGTGATAGTAGAAATTTTCGCGTATTTTTCGTTGGTTGCTGTTGCATTGAAGTCTCCATACTGAGTGGCACTTCCAAATCGGGCAAAACCAATAACCACACCGTCGGTGACGTTGTAACCAAGATAAGCAAACAAATCTGTTTCTTTACCAGTTAACTCAAGGCCGCCTAAGTTCATTGGGTTGGTCGTTCCCTGAGCAATACTGACTGATAGAGGAGCGACAACTACTCGGTTGACATCGCCAATTCTGGCTATGATCGGGTCTGTTAGTGACGGGTCGTTTCCATTCAGAGTTTTGAGAGACAGCGTGATCCCGTTGCTTGAAACAGTGGGCACTATCTTTCCGTTTCTCATCATTCCTTGTGGAGCTGAGAGCATAAGGTCTAACTCTCTACTTGGTGCTACAAGTCGTACTGTTTCCGATGTGGTGTGAGCGTAAGTAGTAGCAGCGTGGTTTACTGAACTGACTCCTTTGGAGGTAACGTATACGACTTCGTACTTTCCGTTCTCGTTGAGAGCGTCGTAGACAATCCAGAAAGGCGCTGCAACTGTTGGTAGTAGGTTGAGAGAACCTGAAGTAGCCCCTATCGCAATGTTTGACGTGAGGTTAGTAGTGAAATTGTCTTGGTGATTAAATGGTGACTGTGGCATAAGCTATAAAGTATTAGGCTGGTAAATTGGGTTGAGTTTCTTGATTTGGAATACGAGAGCGTTCAATTCCCAACTTCCACTCGCTTCGTCTTCGAGGATTTCGACCTGTATATTTCTTCCAATTTTGTTTACTGATACTGAGATGAAGTCTGCTCCGAGGTTAGATGCTGGTTGGAAGTTTCCTGGTTCTGCACCGATGGCGAATGCTCCTATTGCTCCCACTCCTATTCCTCCTCCACCACTACTTCCGATTGCTACTACCTCCGTATTTATGAGCTCACCATCTACATAAATATTGATAGTTACTGTTCCGGTTCTCTTGCCCATATAGAGCAATGTGTTGAGATAGAATTTTTCTCTTGAGTACTCTTTGAATGAGAATTTTGGAGATAGCCAAGAGGTTGAAAATGATAATTGGTTGTCTGATCGGGAACTGTCGTCAAAGTAGTAGATCTTCCCATCAGTAGAGGATCCGAAGTACATGCGCGTGTATCCACTTCCGTCCTTGAAAGAGTTGAAACACTGCGCGGCTAATTGCCACTTCCACCAACCTAAGCGCTGACGGTCATAAGCATGGATCGTATCGTTGTATGCTGAACCTCCAGAAGCGTAAGAAAGATGGTAGCGCTGATCAAAGTACAGTCCGCAAGTGTTCGGTAGAGCCGACTTCTGAATTGACTTGATATCCGGGTCGATTCGAGTAGAGACAATGTTGGTACGAATCTGGTCGAGAATGTTCGGCTCGTAACCTGTGGCCAGTACCCCGTATTCGTAGAACATGAAGTTGTCATTCTCTACAGAGTCAATCGTTGCGTGAGAGTCAGTACCTCGAGAAGGGTCAACCATTTCCAAAGAAATAGTTCCGGCACTGTCTGCGGCTACTGCCGCTCGGTACAAAGAGCGCTCCTTTACTGCGTACAAGAAGTCTTGGAATTTGTAGAGTCCTTTCAATTTCTGTCCATCATCTTTCGAAATGTAGATGGAAGTTGCCAATGGATTGGTTGAGACGTTGTATGTAAAATCTCCAATACTTGCATCCGATCCAGAGCGATACAGTCGTGTTTCGTTTCCACTTGAGCTGTTCCCAAAAGTCCAAAGACATGATTTGTAGAAGATACAATTCGTTCCAATGATTCCGTTGGTCTGAGTTGCCACAGTGGTACCATCGTAGTATTTGAGGACATCAGTCCCGTTTTGAATGAACAACTTTGCGCCAGCCATGCAAAAGTCTGTCTTCAGTCCTGATGTCCAACCAGAAGCAATAAGCACAGGTGAACCAGAAGTGATGTCGTAGAGACTTCCCCCTGCCATTGCTACCTGTTTCTTTGTAGCTCCAAGACTGAAGGTGCCAAGACCATCTACTTTAGAAACACCTGGAATGGTGCAGAAAAGCACTGTCCCAGGACGTTTTGCTATGGAGTTTTTACCTACGCCATAAACATTCAAAGCACCGGGACTTTCGTTATCGGCAATCATGGTGTCTCGCGTATAGGTGTTTTGCCCTTTGGCGAAGTCGTCTAATGTCAGTGCTTCAATAGCCATCTCTAGTCAAAACTTAGCGGATCAGAAGGGCTGGTTCTTTGGTCGGTGTCTGGTGGAATAGCGAATGCAAGCTCTTGGTCGTTTTTCTGTTTATCAGACTTCATTCGTTCGATAAGGAATTGTGAGCGCTCTAAGAACTGCTGCGCGTCTTCCAGTGGGTCAGTCTCCGCAAGACGAATGTCAGCGTATGCTCTTGCCCACACAGCTTCCGGCTCAGGGATGATGCAAACGTCTGTAGTCGCACTCATTGGGCTTACTCGGTATGGGTAGAAAAGAATGTAATCCCCATCAACTGGCACGTTCAAAACATAGCCATCGAAGAAGTTCCCGGTAATCCAGTAATAGAGCCCTGACATTCCTACTGACTGGTCTTGTGATATAAGATTCAGTGGAACACCAGATGTAGTGGTTATTCGGTCAAAATAACGAAAATTTGCCCCGAGCGAGTAGATTCCAGAAGCAACAGTCACTTGTTCTTTCTTTACAACTTCTAGCTCTCCTGCCGCATACTCTTGGGCGCGATTAAGAAGCCTCGTCCAATAGCCGAGTGTGCCTGTATTAGTTGTAAGATTTCCTCCGTCATGCTGGTCAGCAATAGATTGGAGTAGATCCTGTAATGTGGCTTTCGCGTATGCCATAATTTTTTATTTTTGTATAAAGCTCTCTGTTCCGAGGACTTCAACCCTCAAAGCCCCCAGAACAGAAACCTCTATCTTATTCAGATAGGGAATCTTTGATGAAACCGAACTCTCCCTCTAAAGAGAGAATTTCTTGTATGCGATCTCTGATGGCATTGTTGTTGTGGCCACCTAAGTGACCGATGTGATAATGCTTCCGGTAGTGTGAGTAATCCTCCAAGTTGTAATGAGGCATCTTTGGTCTGCGGTGGTTGTTGTACTCTTGATCAGCTACCCAGTAACCTTCTTCTTTCAGTGCCTTGTACATGCCATCTGATATTTGCCAGCCTGGTGCTTTAAATCCTTTTGTGAGTCCTAGAGGTTTAATCTTTTTCAGGTATTCTTTTGACTGTTCGTATGTCCACTCCAAGCACTCGTAAGAGTCTGGGTGCAACCATCCATGAGGTACCATGTCAATCCAATCAAGCTTCTTAATCTTGTTTAGAAACTTCTTGGAGCATCGTCCTGGTATGGTGAACAGCGTTATCTTAAAGTTTGGGATCTGGCTCTTAATGAACATCAGGTCTTGCAATCCATGGTTGTCTTCACAAAAGTCGTCAGCATCCACAATATATTGTGTTTTTTTCTCTAGGTGAGACACCATTATCATTCCGCCTGAAGTCTGGTAGATGCGAAGATATCCATAGGGCTGAAGCATATTGACCATGTCTTCCGGCATGTATTCAAACAGATGAGCTTCGTCTTGAATGGCTGAACCAAAAGGAACTGAGATCGATACATAGCGTTTGGCTACTCTCATGAGCTCTTTGACTGCCGCTTCAGGATTCTCTAGATGTTCCAGTGTCTCTGCACAGAGAACGACATCAAAACTCTTAGACTTGAATGGAAGTTTGTAGATATCACCTACTAATCCCTTTTCAGTCCTTCCAAGCTTCAGTGCTTTATCAATGCCTTTCTGTGAGATGTCGCAAAGAGTACGCTTGACTTTGAATCGATTTCCAATGTACTCGAGCAGTTCTCCACTGCCTCCTCCAACATCCAAAATCTTGTCTCCGTCTTTAACGACATGAGCCAGCGATTCAAACCTTTCCAGGTCGATGTCGTCTTTGGAGTTTTTGTAGAATCCGTCCCAATACTTTTTGGTATTGATGTTCTTGCTTCTGACTTTATCCATAAGATTCTTCTCCTTTCTTTCGTTCAAAGTATTCTGGGTACTTCTCTTTCTGCCCTTCGGTAGTGTCCATGTGTTCAACTACAAGGTCTTCTACATAGCCGACTTGACCTCCCATAGCTCCGAACCATCCGTTCAGGTGTTCGTCTTGCCCTTTGGCTTTTGGAAGTTTTTCATCGTACTTGTAAAGCTTGTAGCAATCTGCTGGCACTGGCTGGAAGATTCCGCCAATGATCCCGGTGAGCCCTACCTTGTGCTGATCTATTTCCATGAACATCTTTCGGACTGGCTGGTGGTTGAGACCTTCCACTCTCGGTGAGAGCATGAATTTCTGATAGAAAGGTGGGATACATGAATAGATACCAACCAGCTCTTTCAGAATGTCTGAAGAGATGATTTCGCAGTCGTTATCCATCTTGATGATCAAGTCGTAGTCGTCTTTGAGGATTCTATTCAAAGCTGTATTGCAGGCTTTGGAGATACCCTTGTTCTCTTTGAACATTTGGATAACTGTGAGTCCTTTTTGTTTACTCAGCCATTCTTGTGTTCCATCGGTTGACCCGTTGTCAATCACATAATGGTCGTATGGATACCCGGCATTCTTCTTCAAGCTTTTGAAGGAACGTTTCGTGTATTCCAAGCGATCTCTCGTGATGGTAAAGATGGCTATTTTTAGAGGGTATTTTGAGTCATTCATACTATTCGAGGTTATGTTTTGCAACGAGTTTCACGAGTGCGTCTTGATAGCTGGTCTCTTTGTTCTCGAATGAGATTCCTTGTTTGATGGTGGTCTCGAAGGTGATGTCACCACAATGAACCCCTTTCTTGCCATGCTCCAGCATAGTGAGCCAAGCATCCCAGTCTTGAAGTCTTTTCACTTCGGGATCAAAGCCTGTAAACGCTTCCCTACGGACTAACGCCATGGTTGAGACAATGTTGCCTTTCTTCCAATCTTTGAGTCTCTCAGCCGACCACAGCTCGTCACAGGAGACGTTAACCTTGCCATCCCAGTTCCAGAGGTATGCTCCGAATGAATAGTCACAGTCTGGGTTATCTTCGAGTGCCTTTACGAGCTTTTTAACTGCAAAAGGGTTCCAAGTGAGGTCGTTATCAGAGAAGAGTACATAAGGACTCTTTGCTTTCTTCCATCCTCTGTTTCGAAGTACATTGGCTCCTTCTTCGAGCCTGTCTTCTAGGCGAATGAACTTGATATTGCGGTAGGTTTGCCTCTGAAGGCTTCCTAGGCTCTCCTTATCTGACTCTCCTTTGCGTCTTGTGATCACTACAGTGACTTCTGGGTCTGGTTTTGCCACACTTTCAAGTACTTCTACATACTTAGGAAGCACATCTTTGACCTGGTGTTCAGCCAGAGTCTTTACTTTGGCTTCCTTACCGATTTTCTGGCGTAATTCCTTGTCTTCTATAAGCCAAGAGAGGTATTTGATCCATTCAGAGGTACTCTTTGCAAGAAATCCATCTTTTCCATGTGTAACTGCCTTGCTGTATGGGTATACATCAGAGCAAACCATGGGTATTTCCAGCATTGCTCCCTCCATCCACTTGATGTGGGACTTTCCTCTGTTGAATTCATCGTCAATCAGTGGAGCAACCAGAATGTCCATGCCAAGTGAGGCAAGAAATGCTGGGTACTCTTTGAAGCCTTTCGTTCCGAAGACCATCTTCTGATCTCCTTTGATATTGTCGAACTCAGGAGATTGCCACCCAATGTGGTGAAACTCAATATGATCGCCATACTTCTTGAAAAGCTCTTTCAGCACAGGTACTAATACTGGCGCGTCTTGCTCGTGGGTTGGCCCGTTGACCCAACCAATGCGAATCTTCTTGCTCCTGTTTTTCTTGACGGGAACATTCCAGATTTCTGGATCGGTTGTGTTGGGAATAACAAAGACATTCTTGTTGTATGCCTTCATGTACTCAGCCAATGGTTCGGTAGAACAAACTAAAGCGTCCGCTTCCTTAAAGAGGAAAGCGAAGTTCTGTACTGCTTCGGATTCGGGAGAAATATCTTTGTAGGCATAGTTGTGAGGGTGAACTTTGAAGACGTTGTCATCAATATCCACTATCAGCTTCATGTCCTGTGAGTCGCGGATAGCGAGTAGGTGCATGATCGGATTGATCGAGTCAATGTACTTGATGTACATGACCTTGTTCTCACCAATCTTTTTGGCTATTTCTGCCCTATCTTTGCCTCCTATCTCTTTCTCGCCAACGACAGTAACATTCTGGATTTTTCCCAAACCGTTAACGATTCGGTACCACCCAATGCCGCCATAATGACCTTTGGCTCCCTTGCGGTTCCAATCAGTCCACTGCGCGAATGTCTTAATTTTGTTCGGATACTTCATATTCATGAGGGTTAAATTTCTGGTTGGCCATTTCCTTTAGGGTCTCGGCAAACCATTGAGTTGAATGAATCTTGTACCACTCCATTCGCAGTCGGAACTGACAAAGCTGTAAGTGACGAGCAGGCATGTTGACTGTCTTATACCGGATGTCTTCCTTTTCAAAGGGGTACATCTTGGCTGGTATGTTGAACATTCTTACGCCTCGAAAGGTCACGGGCTTCATGTCTCTCGGGTATGTGTAGGCATCTCCTACTTCAAATCCTCGATACTCTGCCTCTTCTTTGAACCTTTCGTCAGTGGTCATAGCTTTGCGATAATGTCTCGCATGTCAGCTAAGACACAGTGAGACTTCCCGAAATCAAATGGCAGGTTGCCCAGTCGGTTGTATACGACGCGGTCACCTTTCTTCAGGCTTCCGTCACCGCACTGCACGACTGTCGCTTCCCAAAGGATCTCCGGATTCTCTTTTGGAGGTTCAGGTTCACCTTTCTTTGCTTTTTTCGGTTTGTATTCCTTATCTTGTAAAAGAACGCTTGAGGTATTAATCAGTTTCATAGGGTTTGTTTTAAGGGTTTTATTACTTCCTCATTTTGGGCGAATTGATGAGGTCGCTTCGCCCAAGTAATCAGGTGCTGGTTGAGTAATAGAGAGAGCCAGCGTCTCCGACTTGGTTAGACTCCGTAGGTCTTGATGTTGATGATCCAGTTCGCGTTCAACGTAGCTGTAGCAAAAGCTGGGACTTTCCATCCCAAGGTAGAGAACATTTCCAACGGGTTGTCGGTGCTGTTCTTACCAGGCTTCTTGTTGTACAACTGAGTTCCTTTTCCTGCGATGTCAACAGTTGCCATAGCTTCTTTACCACCGATGAAGTTGGAGTATACATTGCTGTATGAGGTTTCAACTTTTTCGTTGTTGGTTTCGAAGATAACGGCTCCTGCGATCTTTCCAACTTCTCCGTCCTTGATCTTTTCAGGGGTCTTGTACTGGTTTGCAGTAACGAAGTTACCCTGGTTTGTATCACCTTGGAGGTCAGAAATACCAGAAAGAGAGAACACGCCTTTGTAGAATCCGTCTTCCCACAATGGAGCTTTGTTTCGCTTCAATTGCTTAACAGCTTTTCTAACTTCAACTACAGACATAGTGTCGGTAGAAGCGATAGAAGAAGCGTGTGGCTTTGAGTTAGCAAGCTGCACGGTGGCACCAGCATAGAGAGCATCACGCTGAAGGGTGTCGATTTCTTCACCCGCGTGTTGTCCCATAACTTCAACTCGTTCTTTCATTGCGGTACTAAACGCAGTGAGAGAATAAAGAGATGAAATCTTTTCCCATGAACCTTTCTCGGACACAATGGCCGAAACTTGTTCAGATGAGCTGGCTACAGATTCACCATTCGTAGCTTCTGTAAGAGCGGCTCCGGTAATGGCACGAGGCTTCATACGATCCCAGAAAACTGTTTTTCCTGTATTTTCAGGAATAGTTTTGAATACGAAGAGGTTCTCGTACTTGAGCATGAGCTTGGCTCGCTCTAAGAAGAGGTCATCGTAATACTGAGGAACATCGTATGCGTTGAAAGCATTAGTGGTCAGGACATTTACGTCTGCCATAAATTTTTCCAAGTACTATCCTTGCTGAACCATTTGTTCGAAGGCTTTGATGCGGGCAGCTCTTGGAAGAGCGCCTAATGCGCCAACGCCTGGGTTTTGTGGTGCAGTGGAAGTACCTGTTGCTTGTTGTTTCTGTTTCGTATCAATTTTCTGATACGCACTGTTTTGTCCCTGGGCAATGGCAGATCCGAACCATTCTTTAGCGATTTCGTCATACGGTTTATCGGTAGCTATAGTAGTACCAATGTCGAAGATTTTGTCTCTAAATTCTGAGTATTCGGGGTTTGCTTGCAAGAATGTGTCCAGCTCCTTTTCTTGGTTCTGAAGAGCAATAGTGTTCTCCAAATCCTGAACTCGGCTATCAACATACGCAAGAGGGTTTTGCTGTATTTGCTGTTGTAGTTGCTGTTGCTGGTGGGCCTGTAGGTAGTTTCGGATTTCGTCAGGTGACATACCGGTAACTTGTTCCAACTCGTTTACGAGGCTAGCTTTCTGGCTGGCTTGTCCTACGAGTGATTCAGCGTTTTGGTATGCTTTCCAGATGTCGTCTGCGGTTTTACCTTTAAACCTCTCATCTTGTTCCCAGGGTTGTGCTTGACCAGTTCCTTGTCCCATAACTCCTGCGCTAACGGGTGCTTGGGGGGCAACTGGCTGGGTCACTTGAACCTGGGCATTATCCTGAGAAGAAGTAGCGCCTTCTGCTCCTACGGGTGCTTGGTTGTTTTCGTGATTATCCATAATCAATAAATTGTGAATGTACGATCAGGCCATAATTACAATCCTGAAAGTGGCTTATTCGCCTTTAGAAGCGTCTGCTTCATAAGCCAGAGGTGTCGGGTTATGCATCGCCCGACTGCTCTGATCTATGACTACTCCAACTCTTCGTCTATCTTGGTTTTTAAATCTTCGTTCAAAATGCTAATGCAGTTCATGAAGTTGTCTACTCCTTCAACTCGTCCCCCATTCCGGTAGCTTTCAAGAAGGTCTTTTGGGAAGAAATTGTTCTGTTGCTCTCTTCGGTAGTCCTTCATAGGTTTGGCAATGTAAGCCTGAAATACATCAGACTCAATCGCTTCCTTGAGGTAAATGAGGTCGTCTTTACTGAACTCCATATCCGGTGTCGTTAATTCCTCTCTGCATTACTTGCCCTGCTGACATGCCCTGTCCTTGATCGGTTGGCATTCCACCCATTCCTTGCTGTTGCATCTGTGCTTCCAGCTCTGGGTTTCTTTCCATGATCATGTCGTCTACATCCTCTTCTCCCTGACGGGTGGCAATCTTTCGAAGGAAAGCTCGCTTCTCGCGGTCAATAAGAATGTCTTTGGATAG
>Ga0208916_10000106_pt1 | contig 38499 bp, 55 predicted proteins | sample DEB19_08_DNA_5_FD_184523 | JGI IMG/M metagenome (GOLD analysis project Ga0208916, IMG submission 184523) | Aqueous microbial communities from the Delaware River and Bay under freshwater to marine salinity gradient to study organic matter... | ecosystem: Environmental > Aquatic > Marine >... | reverse complement strand
TGTGAGATAATTGGAGTGAAATGTGAAAAAACGAGTATATTCAAGAATTTACAAACTATCCAACAAATATATTGAAGTTCTGATATGATAAAGAAAAAATACATAGCACACAAAAACCAGTAGCACTCATAGAATACCTTATAAAAACCTACACGAACGAGTGAGAAATAGTCCTTGACTTCACTGCATGATCTTTCACCACAGCAGTAGCTTGTGAGAACACTAACAGGAAATGGATATGTATAGAGAAAGATGAAAACTACTACAATATCTGAATAAATCGAATTTAAACATTATTATTACTTTTCCATGAAAAAATGCAAATTTTGCGGAGGTGCGATGCATGATGATGCCATCAAGTGTACCTTTTGCCATGAGTTTCAAGATATAAAGTACAAGTGGAAGTGAGTGCAGGTAAAACCGGCACTTTTCCAAAAGGTGTTTTGCACTCATTGTTTCCATGAGGGATCACCAAAAACCATCACAAAAGGATCCATTTTGATTGAGTTGATCTTGTGGTGCTTTATGATCATCCCTTGATTGATATACTCTATATGGAGAGGGAAAAACAAGCATTGTGTTTGTGCCAAGTGCGGATCCGATCGAATCAATAAAGTGTAAAAAACTATAAATAAACTTGAAAAAAGAAAATATTGTGATATACTGTTTCTGTTGGATTTATTCTTTAATTTTTTATACCATGCAATATAAAAAACTCACTCGCATCCTCAATATCATCAACCTCATTATGAGCATAATGATACTTATATCATCCGTTATGTCTTACCGGGCATGGATGGAAACACAAGACAACATGAGGATGTATGCTTGTGATGGTTGGGCATACGATCAAGAACATGCACCGGAGTATTGTAAATTTCCCGGATATGGAAAATAGGCAATCAATCGAGGTATGATGCATGGTAAAGATTACCATGATTTCCAAGGAGGGTGTTGCAAGTCAAAAGTTTATCCCGAGTCTACAAGATACGATTTACAAGGTTGTATCCATGCAGGAAAGGAAAATACAATTGCAATGCGAAAAAGACACCTATACATACCTCAAGTGATCCTTGAGACTCAAGTTGTATAATCCCGATGTTGTTTTTTAATCTCATACCATGCCATCATTTCATATCCACATCCCGATCCAATCCTTTGAGGAAAAATTGGAATCATTTGCCACACAAAGGCAAAAAAACAAGCATTGCAAAGACATGTTTTGACACACTCACACCGAGGTGATCGCATCATTGGATGAGATGAAAGCCAAGGGGATGACAGTAATCCCAAGTGAGGGTTGCGATAATCAGAGTGTTGAGTGAAAGTTCCTTGGCCATCCATAACCTCTCACAGAGAGAGGGGGAGGAATAATAAGTGTAAAAACGATATATGGTTTGGTGGATCAAAAGCAATCGAAACCCGAAAGTGTACCACCCTTATTTTTCCCCCTCTCTTTGCGGAGAAAACCTTTATTTTTTCACTTTTACCAATATGGTATATTCAGCACTCGCCAGTTTCATCATATCCACCGCCATCACATTACTTGGGATGTACTTGGTGAATGATCAACATGAGTATCATTGATCTCAAAGATACAGCGAAAATCAAAGGATGGTTTATATCAATATCCTCACAACAGTTTTTGTGATCAATGCGATCATCCATGCGGTTTGGATTTTCTTTGTTTGGTAGGCGGTCCACTTTTTTACATTTTCACATTTTTCACACATGACAGATACAGCAACAACAGATACACCGGAGGTACAAGCACCCGAGGTTGTATTTTTACAGGATGGAAACAAGGTTTGTGCCTTTATCAAGGGCCATGAGAATCTTGCGGAGGATCCGGCATGATTTGGAGACACCGAGGCCGAGGCAAAAGCCAACCTTTTCCAAGAGATCCACAATGCCAAGAAACCATTTGGTGTGAGGATCTTTATTTGTGCGATAGAGAACGACATGCCACATGAGCTTGCCACAGCACACTTGAGATCCAAGGTACCATTTACCAAGGAAAAGATTGAGAGTTTCATTGCAAGCAATGATTTTACCACAGGCCTACAAAAAGCGATCAAGGAGGAGGGCAATGAGGTATCCATATTCTACATGATCGCAAATGATCCGGTTGCCGAGACTCAAGAAACACCAACAGGTGCCATTGATCCTCAATAAAACTTGAAATCATCAATAAAAATGCTATACTCAAAAACAGTATAGTTTTTTTAATTTCTCATTTATGATAAAGGCACGAAATCAAGAAAAATCAACACCATCCGAGGTCCAAAAAAAAGAGAGTGGCAAATCAAAGCCACTTGTTTCCGTTATAGGGAAAACCAACAAAAATGCCATTTCTGTTGATATTACCACCAAAGATGTAAACGAAAAAACCGGTAAAAAAAGTCCGGCCAATAAAGTAAAAAAAGAGAGCAACACCAAGAAGAATAAAGAGGAGGTTGTATGAGTAGGTAGAAAGGGTGTGGATGTATCATTGCTTGTTGCATCAGAGGGTGGGAGGATGGTGAGTAGAGCAAGGAGATCACAGGATGAGAGTGTGAGTGAGTATATGGTTGGTTTTCCTGTACCAAAGGTTGGGGACATGTGTATATTGTGGATGAAAGAGGCAAGGGTGGTTGATGTGAATAGGCCGGCGATTGGGTTTGCCACCATCATACGAGAAAATGAAACAAAGGTGATGTGATTGGCGGAGTTATGGAGTAATATAAACCAAGACCGGTGATACTTCAAACAAACCAAGCAGAAACATGATTGGGATGCGATTAAACAGCATTTCTTTGAGAGTGATTACATGGATGTATTACCGTTTTTAAAGTATACTTACGGTATAGATGTAGTCCAAAATTGATGAGCAAGAGAGCGTACAAAGTGATGGTGAGATGAAAAGAAAGCATTGCAAAAGGAAATAAAACAAAAAGCATTTGAGGAATTTAAAACGACTTTGAAAAAACAATGGGATGGAGTATTTGAAAAGTTGGAGTTTGCACATGTACAAGGGCTTGAGCATCTTGCCAACATGATCATTGATCAAGGGAAAATCACCAAGAGAAAGATTTTTAGGACCATGAAAGATCCCGAGACTTGAGAGAATCTTTGAAAAGAGGTGGTGGATCAAGATATTATATTGCCATACCTCACTCATTGAGACATTACCGCCATCCTCAAGCATATTAAACTTGAGAAAGGAGAGCCAACCGACATTGTGGATACTCAAGGAAAATCCGAGGCAAGAGCATGGTTGGATGATGTGAAAAAGCAAAAGGAGTGAAAAAAGCCGGAATAATCTATATTATACAATAATCAGAGACAAAAAACCGAGAAAATCATAATCCTTTCACAAAGCCAAAAAGGCAACCTCACTCACCGGGCGGAATCAAATATATTTTTTCTTAAAAATCAATTGTCAATGAGATATGAAAAACTCACATATCAAGAGATAAAGGAACTTGAGAAACATGAAGATGTTTTGCCGGATGGTGTACTTGAGGAGTACATTTATTGGCATTGATTTTACGACATTGGGTGGTTTTCTGATTATCACTTTACTCATTGGAAACAAGGGCCAAATGGTTTCATCAATACCCCCCACTTTCACAAGGAAATATGGGCAAAACTCACCACCGATGAATTAAACGACCTCAACATTATCATTGCCCGAGGACATGGGAAAACCACCGCCCTCTTGATATACATGATGTGGAGGATCTTATATTTCCCGGGATGGAGCATGGTATATGTGGCATCCAAAAACCTTTGAGAAAAGGGATTGGGTAAGATCCGCCGAGAGTTGGAAATCAACAAAAAGATCCAATGCATATTTGGAAACATAGTGCCAACCAACTCCGATGACAAAAAGGATAAGAGGTTGAATAAGTGGAGACAAAAGGAGCTTGAGTTTTTGAATGGATCATACATTGAAACAGTAACGAGAGGCCAACCGATCCGAGGTGCGAGACCAAGGGAAATCATCATGGATGATCCGCAGGATAACAAGGATGTAAAAAATCCAACAATGGCAAGAGAGTTTCTTGAGTGGGCATTTACCTCATTATACAATGTACTTTTGCCATGAGGGCGGATGGTTGCCCTTGGCACAATTGTGGGAAACCTTTGTTTTGTGAAACAGTTGAGAGATGAGAAAAAGTGGCCAACCATTGAATATCAAGCATGTGATGATCACTTTGAAAACATCTTGTGGCCAGAGATGTGGAATAAACAAGCACTCATTGAGAGGCGAGATGGCAAGATCTTCACCGATCCAAAGACCGGAAAGGAAATGAGAAAAAAGGGTATTGGTACCGCCTATTTCAATCAAGAGTTTCGCAACATCCCTCTTAATACCGCCGATAAGGTAATCAAGGAGCATTGGATAAGGTACTATGTGCCACCGCTTGAGTTTGATTATATCGTATTTGCAGTTGATCCGGCCACCAAGACCAAGGAGCAAAATGATTTTACCGGATTATGTGTTTTGGGTGTGAAAGAGTACAAAAAGTATGTGATATTTTCCCGAGGGGTGAAGCTCGCACCAAGAGAGCTTGAGCAATTCATTATCAATATCAATGATCGCTTTGAGCCGGATGTGATTGTGAAAGAGGACAATGTGGAGGTGAAATTGACGGATGATCTCAAGGCCCGATGATTACCCATACAATCCATTTGGAGCCATAGAGACAAATACACAAGGTTGATTGGAGTTGCCGGACAAATTGAGGTTGGTGATGTGTACTTTCTCAAGGATGGCCAAGAGACATTGGTTGAGCAGATCACACAATATCCGGATGTTGAGCATGATGATGAAATGGATGCCTTGGTGTTTGCACTTACCAAAGCACAAGATTGGATTGAAAATGGTGCCGGTAGTGGTGGGGTTGAGTTGGTTTAATTTCTTACTTTTTCTTTTATGCTTGTTGAAAAAATCCGAGAATACTTGGACACTCACACAATCCAAGAGCTACATCACGAAACCGGCATTTGCACCGGGGTATTTTACAGCCTACTCAAACGAGATTGGAAAAAGTACAGTAAAAACAATCTTGATATTTTGTACAAACACTTTGGCCTTGAGAGAGACCAGTTTTACAAAGACAATATCAAAAAGTGGTATCCAAAAACCCCGAGTCTTTTTGGCACATTTATCCGGTACAAGCGGTTGCAACTTGAGATTGATTTGCATGATCTTTCCAAGATGGTGCGAGTGGATGAGAGGGCCTTGGCAAGACTTGAGAGCGGTGATGCATTACCAACCTTTGACTCTTGGACCATCCAACACCTCTTTGATGCCCTTGGATTTGATGAGGAGGAAAAGACCATGACAAAGATCTATATTGACAACATGAAGTGGTTGGAAAAAACCATTAAAAAGTATGATTTATAAAGACATTGAATAAAAATAAAAATTACCTATTCTCAAACCATAATTTATATCATTATTTATTACCTATGAGCAAGCAAGAGGACAGCACAGTTGAGATTGTAAAGGTGTGAGACAATCCCAACTCAAAACAGGCCAAGGAGAATACTAAAACAGTTGGCACAAGATCGCCGGCAATACCTTTCTCGACACTCACCGCATTGTATTATGATAGTTTTGTTGTGGCCGGCCTCACCGATAAGATCGCAACCGCCATCAATAGCGGTTTCAAGAGTAAAGATGAAGGCCTCTTGGAGATGATCCATAAAATTGATCAAGAGTTTCTTGGCCGAAACAAGGTGCTTTTGGGTAATGCCTTTTTTGAGGTGATCGAGGATGGAACCGGTAAAGTAACCGATCTTTTGCCTATCCTTTCCCATACAATCGAGATCATGGAGGATGGTGATGGATACCGCCAACAGGTTGGAACGGATGTGGTATATTTCAATGCCTTTACTCCGAAAGATGACAGGACCGCAAGAACTTTGATATATACCGAGAGCAAAGCCGGTGCAAAGGAGTTGAAAAATACAGGGCATGGATGTGGGTATAATCCAAACCTCAACCAAGTGTACCATTTCAAGAATACCTCACTATCAACCAAGTATTATGGGGCATCATACTTTGAGGCGGTGGTTGATCAATTGATCCTCATGGAGCAAATTGACACCTATTACAGCAAGGCATTTACCAATGGTATGATCAAGGCAAAAATGATCTTTCCAAAGAATGAAAAAAAGGTTTTTGGTGTTGAGGATAAGAAAGTATTAAAAGCATTTCTTGAGGCGAAAATGAAAGGGGTGGAAAAGGCATACTCAACCGCCATTGTTGATCAAGAGGTTGGCCAATTGGATCTTGAGCATGATATTGATGCCAAGGCTTTCATTGAGTACCGCACACAACTCTTGCAATCGGTGGCCATTGCTCTCAATGTTCCATACGATATGTTGCTATCAGATAACAGCAACCGAGCATCAAGCCAAGTGAGCATGGAGACTTTCAACAGCTTTACCATAGCACCGGCACAAGCACAAAACCTCAAGGATTTCAAGATCCTCTTTGCCGAGGGGTACAAGGTGGATGATCTCGAATATGAGTGGATTGATACCACCGATGAAAAGGAGCAAATGGAGGTATTGGCCGGATATAAGAAAGCCGGAATCATGACAGCCAATGAAGTGAGAGAAAAATTGGGGCTTGGCAAGATTGATGGTGGTGATGTATTGGCGGTGGACTCACAACAGGTCCAAAAAGACAATCTCACCGAGCTTATGAAAGGAGAGGCAGGCCATTTTTATAAAAACTTAACCGATCTTGAAAATGATTTACTCGGCAATTTACAAGCTAAAAATTAGCAAGGAAACCAAGAAATTATACAACCTTGGCGGTAAACAGTTGATTGATTTGCAAGAAAAGTATATAAAAACGATCTCAAGAATGCTTGGCCGATGGTATCAACAAGTGTTGGATGATCTTGCAAAAAATACCGAGGTAAAATATAATGATCTCTTTATTGATCAAAAGCAATTTATCACCAAGGATATTTCCAACAAGGATTTTGATGAATACTCAAAGATGCTTACCGAGGGTTTCAATATAGGTGCCAAGCAACTCAACAAATCCTTTAAAAAGGATATACGAGTCACCGGCACTTTTAGTGTTGATCCGGCCGATGCACTCAAGTATGCCAATGAGTTTGCAGGATCGAAAATAAAAGGCATTGATGATTACTCAAAAAAGCAAATCAACAACTTGGTTTCCCAAGGGCTTGAGAAAGGGTGGTGATACATGAAACTTGCAAACGAATTAAAGCGAGATTTCGCATTTTCAGATTATCGGGCAAGACTCATTGCGAGCCAAGAGATCGGTGATGCATACTTGAATGGAAAGGATCGACAGTTTGCAAGATACACAAGGAATTTTGGCCAAAGAGGGTGGAAAAAGTGGGTATCACACCGAGATGATAAAACCACACCGGAATGCCTTGAAAATGATGATAAAGGGTGGATCCCTTATGATCAAGAGTTTCCAAGTGGCCACATGAAACCATTGAGGCATGTATGATGCCGGTGTAATACTGTATACCGCCTATTTGATCCAAGGGATGATGGGGAAAACATCACCGCCGAGAATGCCACCGATGTGGACAAGGAGCAATCATACATACCCGAGGATGGCCAATGGGATGATGGCATGAAACCGGATAATTATGATCAATACTCAAGCAAGATATTGCCGGCAAGATATTTCAATGCCATTGGTTTCAAGGCCAATTACATTGAGCCAAAGGGGCGTGCATATTACATGCGGAGGGGTGACAAAATCAACCTTGGAGAAAAGGCGAGTTGAGCCACAACATACAAGCACCAAGTGGTGGAGGCACATGAGGTTGGCCACATGTTTTTCACAAGAGTGGTGATGCCGGATGATCAAAAATTTGGAGTATTCAAAGGGCTTTTCAAGGATAGTGTTGATGAGGTAAAAGAGTTGATCAAGGATAAAGAGTTGAGGGCATTGTTTCACCCTACAAGCCACATTGGAAAGATCGCAAAAAGCATCCTTGATAAATATAGGGACCTTGATGCAGTCACCGCATACAAGATCACCGAGAGTGTGAAAGAAGTGGCCGGCCGGCAATACACTCACATTGCCACATCCGAGGAATTAACACAAGATATTGCATGATTTATGGATACTCTTGGAGCATTGACCAAGGAGGCAACAGTTGGTTGGGGGCATGGCAAGAGCTATTACAAAAACTCAATGGGACTTTTCCGACATGGCCAAGCGAGGATCACCGAGAATCAAGCACAAGAATATTTTGCACACCTCAATGAAACATTTTGGGTTGGTAATCCACTCATTGAGAAATTCTTGCCAAAGACTCACCGAGCTATGAAAGAATTTTATACCAACATAGGGCATGACTTTATCCAATAACTTTCACACCATGAAAACAGTTGATCAGATCATTGAGGCATACCAACAGGATGGCCACATTGTGGATGGCCTATTTATTCAAGAGGTCCAAGTGCTTGGTGATGATGAGATCCTTGGCATCATCCTTGAGGCGAGTGGCCGGAGCATTGAGATCCTTGAGTTTGGCACCAACCTTGATGGCCAATGGTACAAATTCAATGGCCAAAAGGATCCATCCTTTGATATAGCAAAATACATGTAACCGCAACAAAAAGACATTGTAAAAAATCGGTGTCTTTTTATTATCACCCTATATTTACCAAATTACTCTCAACCTATGGATAAGATACAAGCATGCCGGATCAATGGTGAGCCATGATACAAATATGGTGATGGTGGCACATGCTACACATATATTTTTGGTGATCAAGAAAGCCGAGAGAGTGCCAAGACAAGTGCCGAGATGCAAGGCCGAGAGATCGAGCAAGAAAAAAGCAAGATCGAAAAAACATCATCAAAAATGCAAATCATCAAAACCGATAATGGTTTTAATACTGTACTCTTTGTGGCCCTTGTACCTTTCGAGATTGACCGCAATGGCGATATTATCACCGAGGAGGAGATCACCAAGACCGCACATGATTTTGTGAGAAACTTGAGCAAAAAAAGTGTAAATGTGGACCATGAAAAGGACACCGATATACAAACCGCCGAGTTTGTGGAGAGCTTTGTTGCACCGGTGACCATACCGGTTGGCCTTGAGACAATACCAAAGGGATCATGGGTGGTTGGCATCAAGTTTGATGATGAAACATACCAAAAGATCCAAGATGGCGAGTTTGTGGGTATATCCATTGAGGGTGTTGGACAAAGAGAGGAAATTTCAAAAGGATAGTTTTATTTTTCACCTTTTACCTATATGGAAAGATTTGATCAAGAAGAACATGAAGCCAATGGCCTCACACCGCACCACCTATTTGCACAACAGAGGGCAGAGAGGGCAAAAAGGATCCATGACATTACCACCCGGGAAATGATGGATCAAGCCATTGAGCAAAATTACCAGTTGCTTGATGAGATGGAGGTTGGCATGAATCTTGGTGCCTTTCCATTTTGATACTCACCATGTAACTCTCTCAAATAATATGTTTCTCACACTTTTCATTGCAACAATGCCTTTTGTACCTTTCAAATTACCGCCTTGTGCGATACCATCCGCACCATATCGTTTCATTGATCGGAAAAAGAAAACTTCTTTATACTTTTAAACATTTCCAATATATGGCATTCTCAATCAAAGATGTTTTTGTTGATAAAATATCACTCATATCCCGAGGAAAAAGGCCGGCAGTACCAAAAGCCGAAACCACATTTTCCATTTTCAAGATGGTATTTGGTGACAATAAACCAAAACTTTCCGCCGATAATCTCACAAAACTTGAGAATATTTCAAAGAAATACGATAAAAAAACCCTCTATGTATCCCGAGGTGTCACCAATGCCAAGAAGATCTTGAAATGGGCCGAGGATCAAGGCATAATGGATCTTGTGAAGCCGGAGGAGATGCACACAACCATTGCCTTTTCCAAAAAGAAAGTGGTATGGCAGGATTTCACACCCGATACAAAGGATCTTGAGATCACCTTGGAAAGTGCAACCATTGAGAAACTTGGTGATGCCATTGTGATAATGTTTGAGTCAAAGGATCTCGAGAAAGGGTGGAAAAAATATATTGATGGTGGTGCATCATGGGATTACGAGGGATACAAGCCACACATATCACTTTCCTATAATAAGGATCAAGACATTGCCGGAGTTTCCACATTTTCCGGAAAGGTGAGTTTTGGTGCCGAGGTATACGATGAGATCAAAACCGAGCTATTGCGAAAGCTCGAAAGAATATCAAAGAAGTACGAAAAAGCAGTATAAGAAAAGACATTGAAAAAAAACACTTTCCTTGCATTATGAGGGCGATGTAATCACACCAATACATTGCTCTTTATTTTTTAAATACAGCCAGTATGAAACAGCAAATCCAAAAATTGGCAGGCCTCAACAAATCTGTTGTTGACTTGATCAAGGAGGAGAAAATGGATGAGGTAGTTGCAAAACTTGCCGAAATTCAGGAACTCACCAAGGAGATGGAAACACTTGCAGATGCCACACCGGCACCTCAAGATCCAGCAAGTGGCGGTGGTGATCAAACACCGGAAGCCATTGCAAAGGCAGAAAAAGAGACAGCCATTGCAAAAGCGGTGGAAACTCTTGAAAAGTGGGCATCACTTAACATCACAGCCGATACAGTAAAGGCACTCATGGATCAGTTTGGTGAATTTCAAACGAAAGTTACCGGAGACATGGAAGCCATTGTAAAACGAGTTGAAACTGTTGAAAGTGCCAAAGGTATCTCAAAGCAGGCAAATGAGCCGGCTACCCCTACACCAAGTGTTTGGGCATAAACTCATTATTTTATTTATTTTCTTATTTTCACCCTTATGGATAAGGCACAAAAAATTGCAAAAGCGTTTACAGGTGATGGGCAATCAACACTTGTACACCTTAATACAGCACAGGCGGACAAATTCATTGACTATGTAGTTGATGAAAGTGTAATTCTCAAATCTTCTCGTGTGGTCCGTATGGATACACCAAGCAAGGTAATTGGAAAAATCGGTATTTCCGATAAGATCCTTTATCCGGCACAGCGAGGACAGGCACTTGACACAAACAAGCGAACAGAGGCAACACCGGACAAAATCACACTTACTTCTCAAGAGGTTATTGGTGAGGTCCGTATCTATGATGACGAAATCGAGGACAACATTGAGGGTGTGGCTTTCAAAGAACACATGATGAAAATGATTGCCAAGAAAGTTTCAAATCAGCTTGAAAGAGTTGGTCTTTACTCTCGAAAGGTTGCCAATCCGGCGGATCTTCTTCAAATGTTTGATGGTTTTGTGAAAGCAGTTGAAACAGCCGGAGTGGTTGTTGATGCATCAAACACCGTACTCTTTGCAGATCGTTATATCGACAAAGAAAAACTTGCAAAACTTCGCAAGAGCATAGACACAAAATACCGCAATGTACTCAACAAATGGTATATGCCGGATGATGTTGCTATTGATTACGAGGTGAAGTATGAGGCATCAAATAATACTGTAAACAAGTATGGTGCATTTGGTGTGGACTTTACAAAGGCCAACATAATGAGCATTGATCGCCCAGTATTCAAAACCGGTGGACTCAATACAACTCTTACAGCATCACCAGTTGCCGGAGCGGTAAATATCACAGTTGCAAGCACAACCAATGCAACCGCAGGTGATGTTGTCACTCTCGCACTTGGACAGGACAAGGAATTTTCCACAACAATTGATACTGTTACGGATGCAACACACCTTGTACTCACCGATGCAATCCCATTTGGATACAACCACACTCTCTCAACAGAGAATACAGTCAAGGAAACAACCCTTGATGGTGCGGATGTACTTCTTACACCGGATTACAACTTTATCTATGGTATCCAACGAGATATTACGATCGAGCCGGATCGAGTACCAAAGGAAAGAGCAACAGATTTTGTGATCACAATGCGTCTCGACTTCCAAGTTGAAAATGCAGAAATGACCGGAATCCTCAAAAATGTGAAAGTCAAGTAATATTGACCAACACTCACAAAGACCAATCCAAAAGGGTTGGTTTTTTTGTGCTATAAAAAAGACATTGAAAAAAACACCCGAAAGTTTACATTGGCGGTGTGTTTACAACACTTTTATTTTTTTACATTTCTCTATATGAGCAAGCAAGTAAAAATGATCAACCACACCACAAGAAAATGTGATGGTATTAAACCATGACAATCGGTGAGTGTTGATGAATCAATGGTGGAGTTTTATGAGTCAAATGGTTTTATCAGAGCAACAGTTGTTGCAAGTAATGCCAATGCCGAGGCAGAGGCAAAAGCCATTGCCGATCAGGAGCAAGCGGATCTTGATGCAGAGCAAGCAAGAATCCAAAAGGAGCAGGAGGATGCACAAAAGGATCTTGATGATGAGTATGCGGAAAAGAATGGCGGTGCAGATAATGCCAATGCCGAGGGTGGAGAGGGTACAGGTGATGAGGAGGGTGCAGGGGATGCAGATATTACCGGTGATGCCAACAAGGATGCCACAAGTGATATAAATGCACTCAATGCAGATCTCACAAATGCACCGGCACCAAAGAAAAACAAGCCAAAAGCAAAATAATTATTTCCTAAAAATTCAAAGAGTATGAGGATCACAGTTGGTACATCAAGTCAATCTTTGGTGGAAATCCTTGGATCAGAATATGGCAACATAACTCAAGACAAGGAAAACCAATTTTATAAACTCACATTACAAAATCTTTGATTGGTAGATATTTATATTGAAAATGGTTGAGAGGCCACAGTTGAGACAGGGTACATGTTGAAAAAAGGAAATGAGGTGGAAATCACCACAAAGTACATCAACAAACTGTACCTTGTTTCAGATGGGGCAACCAATGATAATATCCGGATAATTACAAATTAAATATGCAACAAAATGTGATCATACCCGAGGCAACAACAGGCGGTGGCGGAGATAATACCGATGTTGTAGCAAACCAAGTTTTGCAACTCGCAAATGATACCACTATCATTGCAAACCAAGATGAGCAAATTGCCAATGAGGTACTTGCACTTGGAAAACAGGATGAAGCCTTGGCCAAGGATGATACAATCATTGCCAACCAAGAGACTCAAATCACAAAACAGGATACAGAAATTGCCAAGCAAAATGAGATCATTGTGAATCAAACGGATCTCAATGATTTGATATATGTTTTGCAAGATCTTGTTGCGAGATTGGCATTTTTGCCACTCACAAAGGGTGTAAATGGTGAAATCCGAGTAACACCATTGAGTATACCAAACATGGCAACACTCTCAAACCTTACAACCCTTGCCAACCAAGTCAACATTGGTGGGTATCCGGCCAACCAACAGATCCCAAGCCTTGTAAACATGACAGCCAATGCCAACATTGATAATATCGTTATTTCTTAACCTTTCCGATTATGTGAAATTACAAACTTTTGAAGCCCGAGGCACTTTGATTTTTACCAAGCGATGCCGAAAATCCCGGATTTACATTTTCTCTTGATGGGAAAAGTGATGAGGAAATCCAACAGCTTGTGGATGATGGGGTGATCCAAATTATAGAATAATCAAAAAACTTTTATGGCGACACTTACAAACAGAAACAAGAGAATGTTGCACCGCAAGGAGTGGCAAATGATGACAAAGTTGCCGGTAAATACCGGTGCTTGATCTTTCATCATTAAAGATCATCTTGGTGTGCGAAAAACCGGCCTTATGGTTGTTTCCGCAACTGTACAATACATCTTGAGAATGGATGAGGATGGATGGGTTGAGACACCAAACATGGCACTTGCCGGTGTATTTGGAGGCGGTGCATAGGTGTATGATCTTTTAATATTTAAACCCTCAAGGTATATGTCAGTTGAAGCAATACTCACAGCAATCGGAAATTATGGTGTAACCTTTGTGATCACCGCAATGGTCATTTACTATCTTTTCAAAATCGCAAATGTGTTTTACACAAAATTTGAGAGAAAAATGATCAATAATCACTCAAAGGATCTCAAGGAGAGATGGCCACAAACGATCGAGAAAAACAACACCATCCACCAACTCTTGTACAAGGCATTGTATGAATTTAAAGGGGACCGAGCATACATTTTTGAGTACCACAATGGTGGCCACTCAATAAGTGGTATTGATTTTCTCAAGGCATCAAATACCTTTGAGGTGGTAAACTCGAGGATCCAACCGCACCAAATATCATTGCAAAATTTGCCGGTGTGAGTATTTGCATATTGGAATGTGCGAGTATTAAACCGGGAGGTAATTTGCAAGAATGTTGAGGACATTGAAAGAGAGGATCTTGGAGCATATCAGATCATTAAGCAAGATGGTGTGAAATCGGTATACATCATTGGCCTGTACGATGCAAAAGGCTATCCGATCGGATTTTTCGGGCTTGATTATATCAACAATGATATGCCACAGCTCACCGAGAAACAAAAGAAAGATCTTGAGGTGATTTCATACCAAATAAGTGGGCTTTTATACTAACTTTTTACTTCCAAATATATGGAATACACAACACTTGAAACATTAAAGGGATACTTGGGAGTAACAGGCACAACCCTTGATACTACACTCACCAAGGTGATCTCAAGATGCACCAAGCAATTTGATAAATACTTGGGCCGGAATCTCGAGGAAAAGACATATACAGAGTATTTTGTGGTTGATGGTGAGGATATTATCATTGTTGCCAATGGACCACTCACCGCCATTACCAAACTCAAGATTGATGATGAGAATGGTGCGGATGTGCCATACTCTCGAAAAGATGGCAATATCATTTACCTCAAAGAATCGGTTGAGGCCACATTGTTTGTGGAATACACCGGGGGATATGTGGATCTTGAGGACATTGCCGATGTGGAGCAAGCATGCCTTGAGGTGTGCAAGGACATTTGGGACAATACACCGGCATCCGGTAATGAGTCAAACATCAAGTCAAAACAGATCGAGACATTGAGCAAAACATATTTTTCCAAGGATGAGATGGCCGGAGGAATCGGGGTATCTTTCCGAGAAACTTTGGACAATTACAAACCTTTTAATCCTTTAATCGTATAATCCTATGGGCAAGAGTCTCTTGAGTAGCTTTGCAAATGATTTCAACCGCACCATTGAGGTATGGCCAAGAGTTATGACAAAAAACAGCATAGGTGAGGAGGAAATGAGTTGGCCGGTGGCAAGTATCACCGGTATTTCTTGCCTCTTGCTTTTGAAACAAGAGCAATATAATAAATGGGTGCGAGAGCAAGTGGAGTATATCAAAACCACTCATAAAATCCGCCTTGATTTCGGGCCAACCATTGTGGAGGGTGACAAGATCAAGGATGAGTTTGATGTTTGGTATGATGTAAAGTTTGTCACCCCTACACCATGATTTGATGGTATTGATGATCACTTGTTGGTACTTTGCGATATAATCCGATAAAATATGAGTACAATGAAATTTGATCAATCCCGGGTTGATAGAGCCATTGAGGTTGCCTTGGTGGATAGTGTGCAATTATTGCAAGAGGAGATCTTGAAAATCACCCCGAGAGATCCAAAAAGGCCACCAAAAGATCCATCAAGAAAAATCACCGGGGATCTCAAGCGGTCCATTGATTACCAACAGGTTGGACAATTCGAGTTTAAGATTGGGACAAAGCAAGGCGAGGCGGAGTATGGAAAGTATTTGGAGTTTGGCACACCGAGGATGGCACCAAGATCATTTTTGAGGCAAGGAATCATTGAGAGCAAAGATGCAGTATTGAAAAACTTTGCCAAGCGGTTTCGGGAGGCAATCAATGGATAAAGACATTGAAAATAAACTTTATTTTATAATAATCTGATAGTATGATCAATGTAAAAGAATTTGTATACAGCAAATTGCATGGAAATGCAACATTATCATGATTGGTGGGTGATCGTATATTTCCGCAAACCATGCCTCAATCAAACAAGGTATGGCCGGTGGTGATATACTCAAGGATCTCACCATGAAAGTTGGACACAAAGGGCATCCGGAATGAGTATTTCCAAATTTCAGTTTGGTGAAAAAAGGTAAATGATAATGAAACGATCATGGGTGTGATTGCATCAACATTTCATTTACTCAAAGAGTCACCGGTGAAACATTGCGATGTACAAAGGATGGATGAAACTTTTGATCAAGAATCACAAACATTTTGAAATCATGTTACAGTGCATATAAAAATGTTTGATCAAACAATTTAATTTTATTTTTCTAAAAATTCTCACTATGCAAAACAGTGTACAAAAGGTAAAATCAGTGAGGTTTTGAAGTGGTGTACTATCAATGTCAAAAGACGATGGTGCAACATGGATCAATCTTGGTGCCATTAAAGATGCAAACCTCAATGTTACAAAGTCAATTATTGAAGTTGTAATGGACAATGCAAAAATGCCACCAAAGGTGAAAATTGATGAGGCGGTGTTTAGTGCCAACCTCTATGAAATTGTACTTGAAAATTTACAAGACATTGATGGCATTGCCACTTACTCAACAGTTTCCGCAACACTTCAAACAGTTGTTGCAGAGCCACATGGCACAGGTTGGACAATCAATACTCCGATCAAGACCAATTACAAGAATGCCAACAATACAGCAGTTGGATCTATTGTGGTAAAAAACAACTCAACAACCCTTACTCTCAATACCGATTACCGCACATTTGTTGGAGCCGATGGATACACTTATATCCTACCGGTAACAGCACAAACCGGTGCAATTACATTTGGTTACACATACACACCACTTGCGAGCAAAGAGCAACTTTACAAGGACATTGTGAAAACTCTTGCAACAAATCGTTTCAAGTTTGTGAATGTTGATGAAGATGGAAAGGAGTTTGGAGTTGAGTTTTACGAGGGGTACAACCGAGCCGGAATTGATGCAACATTTCTTCCGGATGATACAACAGATGATGCACTCAACATCCCTGTTGAAATCAAGGCATACCCAGTTGTTGGATCTCAAAATCTCTTCCGCATATTTGACGAACAGGATGTTTAAAAAGACATTGAGTAAAACACCAAAAATGCTATCCTTTCGGGGTAGCATTTTTATATTGTAAAAGCAAAAACATGGCAACATACAACCTTGATGCAAATGAGGAAATCGACACCATGACAATCAATGGAGTACCATATGAGGTGGGAGATATACCGGTGAGGATCATTGAGAAAATCATGGCCATCAAAACCGGGTTTTTCCGAAAAGATTTGATTGAGCAATGGAAACCGATATGCCAAGAGATCCTTGAGTTGAGAAATAAAAATGTGGATCTCTCAAATCTCACCAAAGAGAAACTTTTTGCTTTCATAACTTACATAAAATGAAAAATTGAGAAAGGCCAAATTTGATAAGACAAAAACACCGCTTTCTCTATCATGGGGAGGAGTTTTTTTGCTATGATCTCACCTTGGAGGATTACTTGTTGATCACAATGGATGAGATCGCCGGATATACCAAGATTTTGATGGAGTGCAATGATGCATTACCAAAACTCAACTTGAGGCAAGGCCGGGAGTTTATGCGGATCATCCTATGAGGCGAGGAGGAGAAAAAAAGCATCATGGACCAACTCACCGAGACTCAAAAAAAGATCAATGATTTCAAGAAAAAGAATGGAGAAAAAACAACCGAGAAAGTGGCCAAAGATATTGATGATATGTTGGAGGATTGGCACATCATAGAGGGGCAAATGATGCATTTCCTTTGCCAACCATTATCCGAGATCAGAAAGTGGCCATATAGATACTTTATGGAACTATACAAGGACTTGCCATACTGTACCGGTGCGAAAGAATACGACAGAAACAGGAAATCACAAAAGCCAGACAAGAAGTGATTTAAAAAGGAGCTTGGCGATATGTACCAAGGATAATAATTTTATTTTTTTACTCAAAAAAGTATGTCAAACATTGGTGAGCTTTCGGTTGGTGTGAAAGTAGATCAAGGATCTCTCAACAAATCAACCAAGGATGTACAAGACAGTTTCAAGAAAACAGGTGATCAGATAGAGCAAAACTTTACCAACAGGACAAAGAAAGGTTTTGCCGGCATAGGATCATCACTTTCCGGCCTATGAAGTACCATTGCCGGTATTTTTAGTGTGTGAGCCATTGTTGGTTTTACTCAAAAACTCTTTGGCCTTGGATCAGATCTTGAGGAGGTTTCAAGTAAATTCAATGTGGTTTTCAAAAACTCCGATCAAGTAAAGCAAAACTTTATTGATCTTGCCGATGCAACCAATAGATCCTCACTTGATCTCATGACATTTGGGAGTGGTATTGGTAATGTACTTGCACCACTTGGGCTTGCACAAAGTGAGGTTGATGGCCTTTCTCTTTCTCTCACACAACTTGCCATTGATGTGGCCAGTTTCAACAATGCGAGTGATGCACAGGCGATCCAAGCATTTACATCCGCACTTACCGGGGAAAGAGAGGCATTGAAATCCCTTGGTATTGTTATAAGTGAGGCCGATGTGAGCAACAAGGCATACGAGCTTGGGTTGGCATCACAGGGGCAGGAACTCACCAAGGCACAAAAGGCACTCTCAACATACCAATTATTGATTGAAAATACAAGCAATGCACATGGTGATGCTATCCGCACCGCCGATAGTTTCGCAAATCAACTCAAGGGATTGAGGGGTGCCATCACCGATGTTTTCGCAAATGCCGGGAAAAGTGTTGCACAATCAACCGCCGGATTACTCAAGAAAATCACAGTTTTTACATCCTCTTATGGGTGAGCTATCATTGAGACCATTGTGGAAACCGGAAAGGTAATTGGTGGAGTAATCGCCGATGCCATGTGATTTTTTGGAGATCTCTTTGGTGTGATAAAAACCGGAACTTGAGAGAGTACCGATGATATGAATAATTTTGCCTTTGTATTCATGAAAGTGGTGCAAGGGTTTGGTGTTGGTGTGAAATTCATTGGCACCCTCATGGGGAGCCTCTTGAAAATTGTTGGCATAGCACTCACCGGAATTGTGCAATATAATATTGCTATGTGAAAAAGTGTTGGTGCAGTTTGGAATATAATAAAAACCACCATCATTGGTACTCTTAAAAGTATTGTGAGTGTAGTGGAGTTTGGGGCGGAGGGTATTGGCCAAATATTTGTTGGTATGGCGGAGGCGATTGTTGGAGTTTTCCAAGGGATTGCGGAAAATGTAGGGGTTGCAGTAAAAAAGGCGGTAAATGTTGCCATCAATGGGATCAATGGTTTCATTGATCTTGTGAATAATATACCATGAGTCAAGATTGATAAACTCTTGGGATATGGTGATGCCAACTTTAAACCATTTGAGTTGAAAATATCCAAAAATATTGATGCCATCAAGGGGAAATTTGATGCATTTGGTGAGGATATAAAGGGGAATTATGCCGGAATTGGTGCAAGTTTTGATGAGGTATCATGAAACTTTGCCACCGCCACCGGCAATATCGTTGCGGTAACAGAGTGATCCGTTGCGGATATGGGTGCAAGTTGGAATGAGTTTGGCCAATATGTTGAGGAGTCAAATGCCAAGGTGACAAAATCCCTTGATGAGTGAGCAAAGAAATCTCAAGAGAATGCAAAAAAGTATGATCAAGGATATTACAATATTTTGGATCTCATTGATAAGTACAAGGGGGGTATTGATGATGCCACCGATAAAACCGGAAAGCAAGGCGATGTGGCAAAAAAGACAATGGACAAGGTGAAAGATCTTTACAAGGAATGGGAAAAAAAGGTGGAGGATGTAAACAAGGCCCAAGAGAAATTGGCCGAGGATACGAAAAAATACAACATGGATATTGAGGATAGCTTGAGAAGTTTAAACAAGGAGCTTGCCAATACCACCGCAGAGTATGAGAAAGCCATTGGCCAAATATCCGGCGATACAGGAAATGAGATTGCACAAAGAGGGGTTGAGATTGCCAAGGATCTTGCCGATGTGGAAAAAGATATTGCCGATTCAAAGGCAAAATTTGCGGATTCAAATTACTATGATCCGGAGTTGGTAAATCTCGAAAAGAAAAAATTGGACCTCTTAAAGGAGCAAGAGTTTGTTGTGGCCAATACCACCGAGGCACAAAGAAAAGAGGCGGAGAGACTTGCATCATTGAGTGATGCACAAAAGATCAAGGAGGATGCAGATAAAGAGATTGCCGAAAAAACACGAGCATTTGAGGCGGAAAAAACCCGGCTCGAGAGCTTACAAAAAATCAATCAATATTTTCTTGATCTCAAGGTATTGGATCAAAAGGAATATGATCAAATGTTGAAAGATGAAAAGTTTTTGGCCATGACTCAAGAGGAGCAAGAGTTGGTGTTGAAGTTGGCAAGAGAAAAACTTGAACTCACAATGCAAAAGGATGCCATCATTGCGATGCAACAGGAGATCCATGATGCAACCATTGCCCTCAATGATAGTGCCTATGCGGTACAAAAGGCCAACATTGTTGGATTAAAAAGCGATTATGCGGATCTCATTGCACAAATCAATAATGCAATCGAGGCACAAAGACAACTCAATGCCTTGAGGGCATCCGGTGGCCAAGGGTTTGCATCCGGAGGGTTTACCGGTGCAGGCGGTGCCAATGAAGTGGCCGGAGTGGTCCACAAGGGTGAGTGGGTTGCACCAAAATGGATGGTAAACAGTATGAAACCGCTTTTTGATAATCTTGAGGCATCAAGGACAAGGGGTTTTGTATCCGGAGGAAATACAAGCACTACCAATAAAAGCCAAACCAATAATATCACCGTAAATAATGGTGCGGATCTTCGGGCATTTATAGACTATGCAAAATGGAAATTATAGGCAATTACTTATGGATTGATCCAAGTACCCCAAGTGGGTAAAACCATAAGTATCTCATTTATTTTTTATTACTTTCAAAAATATGATCGGCAAAAACTTCACATATAATGGCCAAGCAATATCGAGGACAACCATTGATTATCGGGTTGGCCTTGATGTAGTGCAATGGAAAGCATTGGATGTATCCGATGAGCAACAAAATGTGCAAGGGTTTCATGGGGTGAGATTATCGCCAACCTTTGCCCGAGGTAGGCGGATCACTCTTGAGGGTATAATCATTGCCGATGATCAAATTGGATCGAGCAAGGCCATTGATTTCCTTGAGAATCTTTTTGCATTACAGGGTGTGCCGGATCGGGTTGAGCTTTTGCCTTTCCTTGTCACCGATGAGCAAGACCGAGTATGGAAACTTGATTGCAAGGTAAAAGAGCCACTTTCTCTTGATATTGGTGATTATGATTACTTACAGGGGGCAAACCGCCGATGGAGAGTGGTTTTGCAATCGGAGGATCCAAGATACTACAATGCCAATGAAAGCACCGCAACCGGTGGAGAGTGATATTTTTGAGGGGTACAACTCCCGGTATCACTATGAGTACCATTGAGCATGGAATATAATGAGATCCAAGTGATCACCATTGGAAATAGTGATACACCACTCAAATTCACTCTCACCGCCCTTGGAAATATTGATGCACCACTCTATATCAAAAACCTTTCCAATGATACATTTTTTGCACTCAATATTGATGCGGTGGCCGGTGATGTAATTGTGGTTGATGGAGCAAAAAAAGTGGCCACAAAGAATGGCACAAATATCCTTGCAAATCGAGTGGCCGGATCAACTTGGCCAAAGGCAAAAGGCACCATGCTTTTTTCCATAGTGGATGAGGATGGTGGATTGCTCGCAAGTGATTTTGATGTGGCAATCTCTTGGCATGATGTTTTACTTTAATAATTCACCCCGGATATGTTTATTGCCTATATATACGATCTATCCGATACACTCATTGCACAAGTGGATGAGATCTTGGATTTTGAAACAACCAAGAAAATCAATGATGTATCAACCGCATCATTTGCACTTTTCCATACCAACCCATATTGCACCCGAGCATACTTGAAAGAGTACCGCCGGGTAAAAATCAACATGCTTGTGGATAGTATAGAAAAAACCATGTTTGATGGAGTGATAAGAGGGTTTGAGGCCAACTTGGTAAAAACCACCATCCGATGTGAGAGCTTTGAGCATTACTTTGACCGCCGATTATTGGCAACCGATCAATCTTTTGTTTCACAAAGTGTAAATACGATTATCCAATGATTACTCACAACCATCAATGGGGCATACAATAGCGGTATCACTCTTGATTGTGGTATCACAACTCTCACATCCAAGCAGTATAAGAGAGGGGAAAGTTTTTTGAAAGTGTTGAAAGATCTTGCCGAGAATGGGTTTGAGTTTACCATCATTGATAAGGTTTTAATTTTCAAAAATACCATTGGTATTGATCGCACCACCGGTGATAATTTTGTGGAGTATCGGTATGATATAAATGAGCCGGATGATCGGAGTATTGATAATGTAAAAATGACAGTTGATGGGAAAGAGTTGGCCAATGGGGTACTTTGAAAGGCGGATACAGCATATACATATACAAGTGATGCACCAAGCATTGCAGATTTTGGATTGCTTGAGGCAAGTTTTTCCACCTCTTGAGATGATACCGCAACATCACAATCATACCTTGATGATCACAAAGTGAGTCTTTCGGAGTTTGATGTTGATACAAATACCAATGATTTTTTCCAAACGGATCTTGGTGATTTGGTGAGTGTGTATATCTATGTTGGAAATGATGTGATGTTTTTTGATGGATCCATGAAAGTGATTGAGAAATCATACACATCCGGAGATCTTGCAAGAATCAATTTTAAACTTTGAGTATCGGTGGTAAAAAGTAAAGATATTATTGAGCAAATTGGAGATGTGCAAAACCGATTGAAAACTCTTGAGATGAAATAAAAATCTTGAATTGAAATGAAATATTACAGGATGTTGCAATGGTAAAAGAAAAACCGCATGATGATATATTTGGAGTTATGATATAATAAAAGACATTGAATAAAACAGGGTTTGTTTTATATTTCGGGTATAGTTTACATCATTACATTTTCAGAATATGACACAAAGAGTTGGATTACTCAATGGTACAAATATCACCTATGATAAAGACCTCACAGCAGGCCTTTTGGCCATGCTTAATCCATGAGTTATTGAGGGGCTTGCAGTTTCGTGAACTGGTGCAAGTGCAAATATCACAGCATGAAAGGCACTTATTGAGTGTACAAGAACAAATTGAGAAAAGGTAATGGTGTTTTTTGAAAATACCGCCAATGTTGGTGTTGATCTCACAGGTACAAAAAAAGTGTATATACTTGTAAACCAAGGAAAACTTGATGATGGATCAAGTAATGCCGAGGATGGCACAGGTATTGCATCAATTCAAACAGGTGCATCATGGCCATCATGATGACATATAAGAGTTGCATCAACAGCATCATGAGTAATTACCGATGAGAGAGAATATGTATCACAAAAAAAATATCTTTTAAAAGAAAATAATTGGAGACTTCTTGCATGAAGTTGAAGCGGATGGACAAGAATTGGGAGATTTATAGGTGGAGAATCCGCAAGAATTTTAGTTGAGTATGTTGGTAGTCCAACATACGACTCATGATGATCAATATGACCAATCGCAACATCAACATGAAAAATTGCACTCACAATATGAAATGCCTGGTGACAAAGGAATTGTGATTGACTTTGGAATAGTGAATTTTGATCATCACCAATTTCAATAGTTAGAGTACAAAAAGTAAATGGTGATGCTTATTCATGGGATATTTTTATATACCATTCAGGAATATATATACACAGTACATTTTTTAGGATTTCACACTCTTGAACATCATTTATACCAATGTTTGATGGGCTTGGGGCATCAAATGTAGATCAACCAAATTGAATATATGATATACCACAATATATACCATGATTAAGTATTTCATCATTGACAGATTATACATGATTTACCTCTCAAAATGATCTCTTTGTAATTTACGACTCAACCACCGGAGTAAATAAAAAGATGAGTTGGCAAAATCTATCAAAAGAAATTGCAAAAAAACTTTGAACAACCGCATCATGATGAAGCTCAACCCCATCATCTTCTGGTTGGACCTCTTCATCTGTTGCTGTTCCAAGATGAGGGCTTGCAAGTGGAATACTGGTGATCTGAAACAATGCAGGGTATGCACACCCATCACCAACACTTCAATGGAGTCCTGACAACACAACATGGTCAACTTTATCACTCGGGTATCCAGCAAATATCTGAACAGTTCCAGTCAATGTAATTGTTCCACCATGATATGTGAGGTATACATGTGGAAATAATGGATACAATTCTTGACACTCTTTCCAAGTACAAATTTTTTAATCTTACTTTTATATGTTTGCATACATCAACAAAGACAATTCTATATTTTGTATATCATCAACATCCCTCAAGAAAAAAATTGAAACAGAGGGGTACACAAAAGATAAACTTGATGATACAGGTGCGGTGATTTGATCGGAATACATTGAGCCGGTTTTTGTTGATGATCCTGTTTTTCTCGATTTAATAGAGAAAGAATTTGATAATGAAAAAATCACAAATCCAATTTATGATCCAATTTCTAAAAAAATAATTCAATTTGAAAGTGATATTGAGAAAAAGGAGAAATTGAAAAAAGAAAAGTTTGAACAATTTATTGCCACTCAAGATTTTTCGGATTTCGATTGGGAGGGTGTTGATCTTACAACCAATGAATACTCACAGTTGATCACCGCAAGGGATTTTTCTTGAGATAATTGAAGCCAAGTTGCAATGCTTACCAAGGCACTCTTTAAATGTATGGCCATATTTGTACAACTTGGAATACCAAAGGAGACAATGCAAACAGTTTTTGCGGATGAGATACAGGTGGCCAACAAGGTTTCAGAGTCAAGAGTTGCCCTTGGATTATCACCATTTGAATTGCCAATATAATATGGAAAACACACAATGGATTGCCACATACAGATCCATCAATTGGAAAAACCTTACCCCTCAAGATATTCTCTTTTTGAGGGGTGTTGGTGTATGTAATGGGTGCGGTGGTGCTTGAGAGAGATTTTGGCACAAGGCCATCCGATGGTTTTTGCAATGGATCCTTTCGATACTTCGGGCGGTATTCATTGATGCATCATGCCAAATCCATGATTTCTCATATTGGCAAAGTCTTTTTGCAAAAATGACACTTGAGGAGATCGAGCGGATAAAAAAAGAAGATCCAAAACTTTTCCGGAAACTTTTGAGAGAAAGACGGAAAGAGTGCGATGATGGGTTTTTCTATCAGATCCTTGCGGACATCCAAAAAGCGGTGCAAGAGCCTCTTGCATTTGTGTGATATACTTTACTTGCCCTCATATTTTATGGGGCGGTGAGATCTCTTGGATGGGTGTATTTTAATTCTTTATCATAATACTTTTTATGGAAAATATCAATTTGGAAAAATATGATTTTGCGGTGGATCTTCCGGATTCTCGAGACCTTACACATGATGAGGTTTTTGAGGAAACAGGGATGGGGGAAATACCAAGCCGGGTAATACTCGACATTGCACCTTGACTCAACCAAGGGAGCATTGGTGCATGTACTGTTTTTGGATCATCAATGGCATATAATGAAACCTTTGCACAAAGAGCAAAAGAAAATTATTACCAACCATACAATCCTTGGGATGTGTGGGATGAGGCAAAAAAGAGGGGTGCATGAGACAAAACCGGGTGGTTGTTTCAATCGGCATTACAATTACTCAAGGATCTTGGCCACATTGGTGCCTATGTGAGAATTGATACAGGTGGAGGCACAAATGTTGATAAAATGAAAATGATTATCGCCGGAGGGAAAGGGATTGCAACCGGTGTAAAACTTGCCGATTGGCAGGCCATCAAAACATCAAAGGAATGGAATAAAACCACCAAGCAGGGTGGCCACATATTCGCAATCACCGGGTATGATGATGAGCATACTTTTTCGGATGGATACAAAGGTGGGTTTTTCTCACCAAACTCTTGGGGAGGTATTGGCCAATTTTGGATCCGGTATAGTGAAATAAAGCATTTCTTTTCTCGCTATGAGTTTGCACTTACAACCGAACTTGAGAAAGTGATCAAGGCCCGAGAAAATCGCCGGACTCTTTATTTACAAAAAGCATTTGAGGCAAAGATTTGGAATGAGAGCAACCCGGATCAAGTTGCTACACCATCAGAAATTGCAAAGATGTTTAAAAGAGGGCTTGGTTTTGCGGATGATCGCCGGATCATGGTATATATGGTGGCCCGACATATTGACCGCCAAATTATCCGGGGAAAATGGCAGAGTATGCAATGAGTGTACAACCAAAGAGTGATTGCCACCGATGCAACCATTGCCGATATTTTCACAAAAGCGGTGATGAGAAACATTGGAATTTCCGCACCGATCCTCTCGAGAAAACAGGTTGCCGAGATTATCGGCCGAGATTTCCTTTAAAAACCCTCGATTTCGAGGGAATAAAGAGCCACCCTATATCAATGGTGGTTTTTTGTTGCATAGAAATTGTATAAACTATAAATAAAGTGTAAATAAACTTGAAAAATAAAAAGAATAATATATAATGCCTCTTGTGAGAAATCACACTTTAATTTTTTACTTTTTACTATCATGCAAAAAGATATTGTACCCGGACAATCACAGGCGGTTGCACTTGTTGATGATCAGAGCTTGAGGGATTACCTCTTTGGCCTCAAGGATCCGATCACCGAAAAGCAACAAAATCTTTTCCTCAACATTGCGAGGGTAAACAACCTCAACCCTTTCAAGAGGGAAATATATGCGGTTGGATATGGTGATAATTTCTCAATCATCACCGGATACCAAGTATATATTGATAAAGCCAATGCCACCGGACTTTTGAACGGATGGAAAGTTGAGACATTACGAAATGAGGCCGGAGAACTTACAGGGGCAAGGGTGATCATCCACCGCCGAGGTTGGGACAATCCATTTGAATGGGATGCATCATTGAGTGAATTTGCCAAGATGCGATATGATGCAGTACAAAAAAAGAAAGTCTTGGTAAAGAATTGGGCCGAGATGCCCGAGTTTATGATCAAAAAGGTTGTAATTGGCCAAGGTTTCCGCCTTTGTTTCCCGAGTGAGCTTGGTGCATTACCATATCTTGCCGAGGAAATCACCAAGACCGGTGAAAAGGATGTGATGGATGCACAGTTTGAGGAGGTACCGGTTGATGATGATGCACCGGATACGAAAGCACCGGAAGTAAAAACAGAAACACCGGCACAAACAGTTGATCCAACACCAACCGCCGATGCACCAAAGTATGATGATGGGATCGAGGCAACCGCCAAAGGTGCGGAAATGCTTGAGAAAATCACAGAAAGTGGCCAAGGTTGAGAGATTGCACCGGATGTGGTGGATTTACCGGCCGGTGATGCACCCGATGCACCACAAGGAAAATTGCCGGCAAATAAGGTGAAGCAAGTGCAAATGAAGTGGAAAGAATTTGCGGAAAAGAGTAAATGGAATTTTGAGGATAGCGAAAGAAAGCGAAAGGCAACCATGAATCAATACTATTGAGTTGATACCACAACAGAGCTTACAGTTGAGCAGGCCAATGAGTTTGTTGCCAAGATCACCAAGGCGATGGAAAAAATAGTGTACTAACATTTTTATATTTTTACTTTTTACATTTATGTTACCTTTGAGCAGGATAGAGATGGGGCAACAGATCGTTGCAAGCGGTATCAATTACCTTTCGTTTTCATCAATGAAAGAGTTGAGAAATAATGAGGCATTGTTTTTGAAACATTACATCAATTATGAGTGGGACAATACAATTTACTTGGCCACCATCATTGGAAAATCATGCCATCATGGGGTTGAGTGATTTTATGGAGATCCGGACAATAAGGAACTCTTTGAAAAGGATCCGGAGTTTGTAGTGGCAAAGGTTGTAAAGATTGCCAAGGACTATGCAAAAAATGAGTACATTGCCAAGTATCGAAAACACGAGGCATTTTGGACAAGCACCAAGATGATTGAGTTTTGATGATATGAGGACATACACAAACTTGTGGATGAGTACCGAGCAAAGATGGATGAGATCAAGGCGATCACCGCCACCGATGTGGACACCATGAAAACCGCCAAGAAGGAGGCAACAAAGATCGAGACAAAGATCAAAAAGGCCATTGAAAAACACAAGGCCAAAGATGAGAAACTTGATGATTTCATCAATTGGTGAAAGACCGGGACAATGGAGGGGATCTTTGAGGGGATTGAGTATGGTATTTCCAATTGGTTTTCTCAAGTGTATCCGAGAGTGAAAGGTTGGAAATTCATTGGTGCCGAGTTTGAAAGGACAATACCGGTGGCCGATCTTTCCGGTGAGATCCTTGAGGTGCCTTTGAAATTCATTATTGATGCACTCTTTGAGGATGAAAATAGTGATCTCATTATTGTGGATTGGAAATTTAAAGGAAAATTATCGGATGATACGAGCATCAAGCCGGATTACGATATGCAAGGCACAACATACTTTTTTGGATGCATGACAGCATTTGGAAAAAAACCGATCAAGGCATTGTTTATCGAGATCCAACCATCCGAGGCAAAGCCACCATACATGCAACAAGCGGAGTTGAGAGAACTTTGTGGATTACATGGCATTGATTGGGAAACCGGAAACAAGGGCAAGTACATGACCAATGCCCTCATGACGGATGCCCTCATGGCCAAGGGTATCATTTCCCTCAATCCGGTGGTGTATGAGTATGTAATCAACTTTGTGGAAAAACCATACTTGCTTGCGATGTGGGAGGTGTTTTATCACCAAACTACCAAGAGACTGTATGAGTTGATTGTTGATGGTGAGGACTTCATGCCAAATATCTTTGATGCATCTTTTGATGGAGGCATTGCAGTATACCAAGATTGGATGGCACAATTCAAGCCCGAGGAGTCACCGGCATATACCGCCGATGATGTAGTTGCTTTATAGAGTCAAATGGATATAGTGGTTATGCTTTAGCCTCAACAATTACCCTTGCTGAAATGCAGGGGTTTTTGTTTCCCGAGAGTCAAGGACAAATCCAAGACAAAATATTTGCATTTATAGTTTATTTCCATATACTCTTGGTAAGTAAAAGCCTTGCAACTTCTACATAACACTTTAGTTTGAAAATCCTCTAAAAAGAGAATGAAACATGGCCACGATGCCATGAAGTGTGTCCCCTCAATAAGTTACTCGCAAGGCTCTTACTGTGGGGATTTTTAATTTATAAAAATATGAAAGAATCGTTTTATTTTCCGCACGACAATAATGCACACAATGATCCAAAGATCATGACGGTATTTATGAAAACATGACTTGCCGGAATCGGATTGTATTGGATATTGATTGAGCTTATGCATCAACAAGAATCTTGAAAAATAAAGTATGAGCAGTATGAGGACTATATAAAATGGTACTCAAGCCATGAAAACAAGTGAGAGCCATTTGTTGAACACTTGTTGAACATATTTATATCAAGTGAATTATTTTGCTTGGATGATGATGGTTTTATATTCTCAAAAAGGGTAATTGAAAACAAGAAATATAGAGAGGAGTTATCAGAAAAGCGAAGTGAGGCCGGAAAAAAATCCGCATTGGCAAGGCAAAAAACAACAAGTGTTGAACAAAATTGAACAAGTGTTGAACAAGGAAAGGAAAGGAAAGGAAAGGAAAGGAAATTAAAAGAAAATACAGATACAGTTGTTGCGGTGCAACCAAACGAATATACAGAATCAATTTTATTTCTAAAAAAACAGACTCTTGATAATATCCAAGTACCGGAATATGCCGAGAGTTACAAAAATGATTGGATCGCATTTATAGCCTATTGGACAGAAAAAGGGAAAACATGAAAAATACGAGCAGAAAGGGAGCCAACATTTGAAATAAAAAGGAGGTTTGCCACTTGGATGAGTAGAAAAAAAGAAAACTACCAAAAAACAGAGCAACCAAAGCGGTGAGTGTTCTAAACCTGTATACAATTTTTACAATTTCAGTTACATTTTATATTTTTTCAGTTAAATTTTATGACACAAACAAAACAAGAATACATCAAAAAGGAAGATGTAGAAAGAATAATATTCAAGATGGTTGAGGATAGGACAATGGTATCAGATATGAAAAAAATAATAAAACCATTATTTGCACTCGAATACCGAGAATATAGAAGATGTTTTATGCAGACAAATTTTACTTCTTATACTTTTCCTGATGCCAACAATCAATAAATACAAGTGGGAAAGGCTATACAGAAAGCAAAATTGACGATGTTTTTATTGCTTACAACCATTTTCAGATAAGAGAACCGGAGTAAATGCACTTAAAAAAGCTACAGTAGACCACATAATACCGAAGTGTTCACTTAAATCACTCGAATACAAAGAGCAAACATATTGCAATACTGTTCTCGCCTGTACAGAATGCAATAGGCGAAAAGCAAATATATCCGCTGAGTTATTCCTCGATTGATATGAAGCACTAAATATAGCACCTTATAACGAACAAAGTTTTTATATATCAGTAAAAACACGAAGCAAGCGAAGATGGTATCATAGATATTTTACTTGGTAATCTTTAATTTTATGTCAGAAATAATCACCACACAACCACTTTGTTGGATTCTCGATAATGAGGGAAACCGCCATTATAAAGAATGCACACTTGAGGAACTACAAAAAGCAAGATCATATAAACCCGATATTCTCACATCATGAGATGAAGTACTCACCGATTATCAAATTGCAAAATATTGAAAGGCGGATGTTGTTGATCGTTTTTTATATTTTGTACTCCCAAAGTATCCAAAGAAAATAAGAGATCGTTTCAATATTTCCGTTGTGAATATGTGAAAAAAGCAAAGAAAAAATCTATCCTATGATGCAATTAAAAATGCACTTGATGGATGGATCAATGAGGAAACATACTATTGATAGCACAATAAAAAAGAGGGGCTTTCGCCTCTCTTTTGTTTCTTGTAAATATTTTTTAATTTACAATACCATGCACACAAATCATAATCAATACCCGATAATTTGCAAATCTATTTTATAGAAAAAACAGCATCAGAGACACGAAAAGAGAAAGAAAGTATAAAAATACTATAAAAATACTTGAAATTAAAAAAGAATGTGATATAATGCCCTTGTTGAAATGATCAAGCAAGTACACCTCACGAAAATTCAAAGAGGATAAAACAATGCACCGGATCATAAAACACCTTTATTTCTTATTTTTACTTACCATGCAAAAAGTAATATATACCTTGGATGATAAAATCCATACAGTTTCCGAGCTTATCACAGCATTTGGAGATCCACTTGGATCAACCACAAGGATTGTTGATGCTGATAATTACATGAGGTATTTTGGTATTTTCATAAATACCATGATCGAGCAATTGGCATTTGATAAAAACCAAAAAGATCAAAAGTTGGCTTTAAATGATGCCTTTTCAATTTTCCTCACAAATGAGTTTTTACCACAGTATGCCGAGATCCTTTGATTTAATCTCAATGAGTATAAAGCCGATGTGCAAGCCAAATTTGTTTCCGGTTTATCTATTTAATCTTTTTCTCTATATGGCACCTCAAGTAAAAATTGTAAAAAACAAACAAATCAAGATCAATTTTAAATTTGTTTGTGATTGGTTTTTTCCAATATATCTCTCTTGCCGATGATCAACCTATACAAAGGGGATGGCAACTTTACGATCGAGATTGGTTGGGTAATCTTTCGGGCCGAGATGGTGATTTATTACTAATTTTTTACTTTTCATACCATGCCAAGAAAAATCATACAATATTGCCCTTGAAATGATGGGGTGATAGTAACATTTGATACCGGTGAGGAGATGGTGTTTTGGAAATCAGAAATTGCCGAGGCATACGATAAATATTGAGGATCCTTTGTGAAAGCACTTGGCCTTGCATTATATCGGGCCGATGGTGTCAACACCTCAAAGATCCTCACATATTGGACAGAGTATGCCAAGGAATACATTGAAAAATTTTTATATCCCATAAGAAAAAAACAATCCCATGAATAAGACAAAATACGAACTCGCCCGAGAAATCGCCGAGGAGTACCACAATGCATATTTGCAAGGTGATACCATGTTGCACATCCAAGAGTGGATTGATGAGCAAATCAAGATCCACAAGAAAAATCCAAGCATCACTATTGATGAGGATGGCCATGTTACCGACATGGAAAAGTGAGAAACAACCATTTATGATTGTTGCGGATCGGAAATAAAATACCTCAAGGTTTCTTTTTCAAAACTTTTCATACCACCATTACAAAAAATCCTTGATCATGTTTGCGAGATCGAGAAAGAAACCGGAGTGCATACCAACATTGTGAAAATCCGAGATCTCAACCTCACTCATACCGAGTACACCATCTTGAATAAGATTGCAAATTTTGGCCTCTTATATCGAGAGGAGACACCGGATGGCCGAAAGATAAAAAATGGCACCTATGGAGTGCCACAAAAGCGGATATACGAGTTTTTGAAAGGTGAGTGGGAGGTTGCAAGGTTTTATGTGGTAAAATCAACCACAGGGCAAAGAATATTGAGCAAGGAAAGAGTTTTTATTGGAAAGATCCATAATGATACTCATTTTGAGGATTACCAAACCAAGCAGTTGCCAAGCTATGTGCAATATATTGTAAACGATGACATTTTATGATACAAATAATTTGATACCCGATGTATAAGATATTTAATACCGGTGAAATATTCAAAGACACCGATAATTGACTATGCCAATATATAAAACCAATACTTGGTAAAAATTGATATATGCAAGTATGATTATCAATATCATGAAAAAAGAAAATCTTTTATATCCACCGCCTTGTTGCACAAGCCTTTATACCAAATCCGGAGAATAAACCCCAAGTAAATCATATTGATGGAGACAAGACCAACAACCATGTGGATAATCTTGAGTGGTGTACAGTAACAGAAAACCAAATACACTCATACCGAGTTTTAAAAAATATTTGATGATTTCAAAAAATGAATTTCATGAAATGAAAAAAATGATCATTGCATCATAATTCAAAGAAAGTTATACAATATTTTAAAGATTGAAATACAAAAATATTTGATTGCATAACAGATTGAGAAAAAGCAACTTGAATATCAAAAGCGGATATATCAAAGGTTTGTTACTGAAAAAGGAAATCCGCTTGATGATATGGTTGGCAATTTATTTCATAATTTTCAATGCCATGCAAAAAGCACAAAAAATCAGACTCACCGAGCAAGAGTTTATGTGAAAATTTCTCACATGAAAATGTTGCGGGGGGGGGGGTGTACCTTGTAAATAAAACACTCAATCATGAGATCCGGAAACTCACCGGCCAAACCTATATTTCCGATGATGACACCATCAAGGTGATCACATTTGATGGTATCAAAATCAAAGAAAGAATCCGCCATGTATATTTCATCCCGAGTGATCCCGATGTTGTTTTTTAATTTTTAATATTTCATTTTATGAGCTTGGACAAGTATAGATGAGAGATCCTTTTTGATCTTTCACAAACAAAACAGAAAGATATTTTTATCACTTGAGCATTACAATGAGGTGCCGAGTATATATTTATGATTGCACAAGTGAGAAAGGGTAAAGGTGCCTTTTGAACTGATAAGATCCTTTGATTTACAGAGGATTGAGAATTGCACTCATTTGAAAATATGTGGGCATATAGTGTGAAAGATGAGTATATTGATGAGGTAAAAGAGCGGTTTATTGATCTCTTAAATGATGATCTCTTAAATGATGATCTTGAATTTACAGTAATGTGAAAGGATCCAATGAAAGGATATATTGTTTAATAAAATTACCATGACAATCTCAAAAGAGAAATTTCGGGCATTATGGAATCAAAAAGCGGAACTCACCAAAGAGTTTCCGGATCGGCCGGCATTTATCGACATCAAGGAGGAAAAGTTGTACATCATCAATGATGATGGCGAAAAGGAGTTTGTTTTTTAATTTTTACACATGATAATCAATACAGTACAGAAAGGCCGGTGTGTCTTTGCGGATAAACCATACAAGATCCATGATATTATTGAGGTTTGCCAATATATCACCATCCCGAAAGAGCAAATCAATATCCTCAAGGATACGATCATCAATGATTATTGGTTTGGATCCCGAGGTGAGGATTGAGATGCATTGATCTTGCTTGGCAATGGGAGTCTTTACAACCACTCAAATGATCCAAATATGATCATTATAATGGATAAGGATGGCAACATTGGCCTTGAAGCCATCAATGATATTGAGGCCGGTGATGAGCTTGTTTTTGATTACGGATACCAACCGCATTTCCAAACATATTGAAACCTCAAGATCATGGGGATCAAAAAATCATGAGAAAATACACTTTCACCATTACCCGATTTATGAGCGAAATAAACCAAGAGATCCCGATTGAGGACATTGAGGCGGAAAGCCTTGCCACATGGTTGCGATACAAGCAATACAAGTTTACACATATTGCCAATGAGAGTGGCCAAAAAGGCACCGCCAACATCATCCAAATGATGGCCAAAAAAAAGAGGATGGGTACAAGCCCTTGATTTCCGGATTTTTGCATCATCCTCAAGCGGTGATCATTACTTTTCATAGAACTCAAGAGACAAAGGAAAATCAAGAAAAATTGAGAGCTTGGAGCCTCACCAAGTGCGGTGAGTGATGAGCAAAAGGCATGGGTGGCGAGTTTATCGGCCCTTGATAATATCATGGCATGTATCGCCTATGGTTGGGAGGATGCCAAGGCTTGGGTGGAGCATTTTGAGGAAATTTAATTTTTTACTTTCATTTTTATGATACAAGAAATCGAGGCACCAAGAGAGGTGAAAATCAGAAAGGCACATAGATGCCATCATTGTGAAAGGAAATTTGAAAAAGGATCAATCATGGTTTCATCAGTATGGAAAGATGATGATGTATACCGGCTTTATGAGTGCAAAGATTGTATCCAATATATCAAAGATAATCCAAAAGATTACCAAGAGGTATGTGAGAGTGAAAGTTGCTTTCCATGATGGATCAGAGATTGTGAGCCTTTACCACTTTACCTTTTATAGATATGGAAACCTCAATAAGATTACCGCAAATGGTATGCGATCGGTGCGATGCCCCTATATGCTACCGGCCACCAAAGTGGCACAAAGATCCACCAAAGATGGTTGGCCGGTGCAAGTGTGGGGTGTACAAGATTGATGCAAGGACCGGCCACACACTTTCTTACAAGGAAAGGGATGATCCGATGGGCCTTGCGGTGCTTTCCTCTATCCGATAGGATAACAAGCAAGCACGAAAAAGAGACACTATAAAGTGCCTTGAAATCATTATATTTATTTCTATAATATTGCAATATGAAAAGACAAAAAAAACAAAGGCCGGAGGAAATCTTGGAAACTCTTGATCCAATGGATGATGATAGTGGTTGGGCATTTATGGATTTACAAGATCAGATCAACCGGAGAAACCGCATGAAAATTGCCAAGAGATATGGAAAGCATGTTGTTGCACAGGTTGAGAAAGAGTTTGAGAGTATCCGGCATTGGTATGATGAGGTTTCATGCATACCACCAAAGAAAATCTTTTGAAAAAAACCGAAACTTTGCAGATGAGAGGATTGCCGGAATTTGCGGTATTACAGCGATTGCCGGAGTGACATTTGTTGAGATTGATGGTTTTGAATGGTATATATAAAAACAAAAAAGGGCTTTTTCTCAATAATGGTATATATAAAAACAAAAAAGGGCTTTTTCTCAATACATGTGCAAGATTAGTTTTTATTTTCTCACCTTTTACATTTATGTGATACCACATCAAATCGGCATCCGTTTCCTTTGAGGGAAACAAAAGACTCATTGCGGTGGAACTCGAAAAGAGGACACCAAGTATATTTTTTTGGCAAACCTACACCAAGCCGATGAGGCACAAGGTGTTTTTTGATCTTTACGATCACAAGACCACACACAAGATTTATGATGGATATGCCACCATTGATCGGGATTGGATAGAGCTTGGGTATGGTCCAAGAAATGAGATTGTGTTGGCACTACAAAAGCATTTTATGAGTGATTACCAAGTGGGTAATTTCCGCAATACGATAAAAAAAGTATAAAAATACTTGAAAAAAGAAAATATTGTGATATACTTCCCATGTGCCGATTTATTTTTTAACAATTCACCAAATGATCAAAGGCATTGAATACACCAAGGCAATGGATCAAAAAATTGTGAGATACAAAAAAGAAAACCTTTTGACAATAAAGGAACTCACCGCCAAAGCGGATCTCACAGAAAGTACCCTTTATAAATTCAGAAATAGGGGAAAAATCAGCATCCAAAGCCTCAAAAAAATCAAAGATAATCTTTGACTCGACCTGTTACCAAAAAAATAAATATTCTTTAAAAATACCAATACCATGCAAAATACAAATATGCCTATCGGGCAGGTGATCAAGAATCACAAAAACAAGATCCTCTATACTATCGCAATCATCATCCTTGTTGCCCTCATAGCAGGGAAAGCAATGGAGATTACGAAACCCCAAGGAAAATCACAAATGGATGTGCTTGTTGAAAAACAGCAAAACAACCTTGTGATTATCGGGAAAAGTCTTGAGGATCAAAAGATTTTGAGAAACCAAATCAATGAGCTACAAAGCAAACTTGATGGAAGTGTAAAAAATGTAAAAGAGATTGAGGCCATAAACTCGCAAATCAGAAATGAGATGCTTGAGTATGCCAACACTTTATCACTAACATGATCAAATGAATAAATACACACTTTCCATTATGGTCCTTGTGATCATATATTTTTCCCTTGATTACTTACCGAAAAGCGATGAAAAACCATTGGTTGTTGCAACCATTGATACAGTACCGGCGATCAAAGAGGCCACCAAGATTGCACCCGAGATCCAACCGATCGAGAAACCAATTGAGGTGAAGCCATCACCAAAGCCGGCAACACCGAAAGTATCCGCACCAAAACCAGTTGTTTCCAAAAAGGAAACAGTTGCACCACCACCAAAGGATCCTCAAAGGATCATCAAGAAAGGTTGGCCGGCAACCGATGAGATCCAAAACATTGTAAATTATGCCTACAAAAAAGGTGGCAAAGATTTCTTGCTCACTCTCGAGTGAGAAAATGGATTGTGGAAGTGGGACCGCCGGAGTGGAGTGGTTGGAGCAAATGGATATTACGATTATGGTATTTGCCAACTCAATGGCCAATGGCATGGAAAGTTTATTTTTGCCAATGGTTACAATCTCAAGGCCGGGTTTTCCAAGGATTTCCAAAGCCCATACAAGCAAATTGATTATTGCATTGGAGTATGGAATGATGCGATCCGGAAAGGTAGGATAAAAAGTACATTTTATGCATATAATAAAAGGTTACCACTTGTTGCAAGGTTTACATGATTACAATAAAATATATGTTTTTAGAAAATTTTAAACAAGCAAATTGATTTCCGAGTAATTACCTTATTTGAGATAGATGAACTTTTAAAAATATCAATTATAGGTGAACTTGAAAGGAGAGAATTTTTGAAAGTAAAACATTGCGAAATTGATATTTATTTATTCACATAAAATGAAAATGTTTTAGTATCCACCGCCTTGTTGCACAAGCCTTTATACCAAATCCGGAGAATAAACCTCAAGTAAACCACATTGATGGAGACAAGACCAACAACCATGTGGATAATCTTGAGTGGTGTACATCAAGCGAGAATATACAACATGCCTTTAAAAATTGATTGAGCAATGTATGATCTTGATGATTAAATCACCTTAGCTTAAAAGTACAACAAGAGTTATTTGATTGAGAAATAATTTGAATATTTTGAAGCATAAGAGAAGCATCAAGGATGACTTGAGTGCCAAATAGTAGCATTTCCGCATGCTGTTTGTGAAGATTGCAACATGCATGATGATACTTTTGGAAAAGAGTACAAACATAGATAATGTGAGACATGCCAAGGCGGTACGATTTCAAAACCTCAAATAATTTCATTTAATTCTATAAAATATAATTATGCAAATAAAAAACTGAACAGCACTACTCGGAGATTGTCTTGATATTATGAAAAGAATCCCTGATGGGAGTATAGATTGTATAATAACAGATCCTCCGTATGGAACTACAGCTTGCAAGTGGGATACAGTAATACCTTTTGAGTCTATGTGGGAACAACTAAAAAGAATAATAAAACCTAATGGAGCTATTGTACTATTTGGAAGTGAGCCTTTTAGTTCTGCCCTCCGTATGAGTAATATAAAGCAGTATAAGTATGATTGGATATGGGAAAAAACAAATTCAACCTGATTTCAATTAGCAAATAAAAGACCACTTAAAAAACAAGAAAACATTTCAGTATTTTTCAATAAACAATC
>Ga0208916_10000104_pt1 | contig 38596 bp, 68 predicted proteins | sample DEB19_08_DNA_5_FD_184523 | JGI IMG/M metagenome (GOLD analysis project Ga0208916, IMG submission 184523) | Aqueous microbial communities from the Delaware River and Bay under freshwater to marine salinity gradient to study organic matter... | ecosystem: Environmental > Aquatic > Marine >... | reverse complement strand
CCAAGCCTCGGGTGCGGGGCGTCCTGTCTGCTCAGGACTAATTACCCCGCCGCCCTCAGTGCCGCCCTCCTGGCCTCCTGCTGCCGCCTCAGTGCGGCAAACACATTTGATTTGGCCAACCCCACCCGGATGGCGATGGTGGCCCGTGGGACGCCCTGCCCGGCCAGGTGCAGGATGTGGGCGTCCTGCTCCGCGGTCTCCAGCCGCTGGACCGTGATCAGGGCCATGGCCTGGCTGATCTCCAGGAACACGGCGGTGGCCTGGACGGCGGCCTCCCGGTCCACGCCGGTCTTCGCGGCGAAGCACTGGGCCAGGAACGCTTCGGTCAGGGCGTAGTGCATGGCTCACCTCCAGGGAAGGGCATGGGCACCTCGATGGCAGGGCCCACCTGCTGGCCCATGTCTTCGGCCTCCCGGAAGAAGTGGTCAGGGAGGTCCACGTCGAAGGCGACGCGCCGGGTGTTCGTCATGTGGCGCGGGTCCGGGGGCGTGGTGCTGGCCATCAGGCTGGGGGTGAACCCCCTAACCAGCGGGACCGGGGCGTTCCAGATGTCGCAGTAGAAGCGGACACGGACCATAGACACCTCAGAAGTTGATGGCGTGGAAGGCGGCGGTCTTGCGGACAGCGAGGCAGCGGTAGCGGACCTCGTCCCCGGTGTGGTCCTCGGCGTCCGTGTCCACGTCATCCAGCTTTTTGGAGTCACGGGGCAGGGTGGGCACGGTGCGCATGAAGTGGCGGCAGTTGTTGAACACGAACAGGCCAGGGTCTTCCATGGGGTGCTGCAGGCCCGCCTTCAGGCGCTTGCGCAGGGCCTCCCAGCCAGTCCGGCGGCTTCCGGGGGACTTGTCCGACCGCTCCCAGCGCACGCCGAGCTTGGCCATGTCATCCGCGATGCAGACCCCGTTCTCGGCGTCGAAGACCGAGTTGTCCGCCGGGCCCGGCTGCACCCGGTGGCCCCAGGGCACGTCCTTCTGGAAGGCCACGATGTCCCGCGCCACCTCGACCGCCAGCTTGCGGCAGCCCTCGTTCGCCTGCCCGTTCCAGCCGTAGATTTCCCCAATGCGGAACAGGGTGCCCCTGGGGAACTGGCGCTTCGTCCCATCCCGCAGGGTGGCCTCGGTGCCGTCCGACTCGGCCCAGAACCCGACCGAGAACGGCCTGGCGCTGCCCCAGTCGAAGCTGCGGTCAATGGTCCAGGATGCCGGGATGTCGAAGGGCTCCAGCGGGTGGACCTCCTCCCTCCACACGTCATCGAACATCCCACCGGCCACGATGTCCCAGGATCCCAGCAGCCACGCCTTGCGCTTGTTCGGGTCGGTGATGCTCTCCAGCTTCTGGATGTACTCCGGGTCGGCGGACATCAGGATCTTGTTCTCGTAGACGCTGCCGTGGATGCGCACGCGGGTGGGCTTGTTGCCCTCCTTGATGGGCACCCCAGCCGGCGCGGGGTCGATCCAGAACACCTTCACCCAGTTGTGCCCCACGCCGTAGGGGTTGCAGTTCGACCGGTATTTCCGGGGCATCCCTGGGTGGGAGGACCGGCTGCAGGACTTCATGGCCTCGTAGCAGGCGGGGCTGGCCCAGTTCGTCAGCTCCTCCCAGCCGATCCACGGGTATTCGTGGCCGTGATAGTTCCAGTAGTCGTCCTCTTTGCTCATGTGGCGCAGCAGCAGTTCCTCGCCATCAGGGAAGTGCCAGGTGTAGTCCGAGGCGTTGAACTTGGCGCCGGGGAAGACCTGGTAGAACAGCTTCTTGGACTTCGCCACCACGTCCGCGAGCTGCGGGTAGGTTTCCCGGAACAGAACGCCCCGCCAGTTGGCGCCGTAGCCCTGGCCCACGTGCTGGCCGAAGTCCATCAGGAGCCCCTGAGTCTTGCCGGGCCCGCGTGTCCCCTCGTACAGCGCCTCCCAGAAGGGGCACTGGACGAAGAACTGCTGGCTGCCCGGCTGGGGCGCCCAGATGGCGCGTTCAGCCACGGCCTGCCCCCTTCAGCAGCGCCGCCTGCTGGGTCGCCACGGTGGCCTCCCACTGCTCGGCGTTCATCGGGGCGGGGCAGAGCAGCACACCGCCCAGGGCAGCGCCGTCCTTGCCGGTCACCTCGGTCTTGTCGGTGAACAGTTTCAGGTGCTTGCCCAGCAGCTCCGCCCCACGCAGGACCGCCGTGGAGTCGAACCGATACTCCCCGGTCGGGTGGCCCTCCTTGTCCAGGACGGGTTCGGCCTGGCGGCACCGCTCCACGGTGTCCCGAATGGTCGTAAGGACATAATCGGCAGTGATTTGGACCCGTTTAGCCCTTTCGTCCATCTCTTTTTGGATAGCCTGACCAATGCCAGCATTTGCCAGCATGCGAGGGCCGAGGACGTTGGCGTTCCCGGTCTTATAACCAGCCCTGAGATACGCCGCGCTGGCGTTCAGGTCCACCAGATACTCACGGACGAAGGCTTCCTGCTTGGGGGTCATACCGCCTCCTGGTTCTTGAACTTGTCCGGGGCACTGGTCAGGTGCCACTTGCCACACCTGGGGCAGTAGTAGGCCCGCAGGGTGTCCTTCGTGTGGGGCCGCTCATGCTCGACGCGCCGGATGACCTCGTAGGCTCGGGCGCGGCTGTAGGGGTGCTTGGCGCAGGGGGTGGTCATGCGGCCCGCCTCGCCCCAGGGCGGGGCACAGTGAACCCTGCGTTGGTCAGGGCGGTATAGACGTCCATCACGCTGCGGGCGACCAGGTAGACGTTTCCGCGGGCGATCTCGGAGGCACCCCAGGCCCGCTGGGCGTCGGTCAGGGTGCCCTTGCCAGCCTTGCACTCGACGTGGATCTGCCGGGGGTCGCCTGTGAGGGATACGGTCACATCAGCCTGGCCAGGTGTCCCGAACCGGACAGGGCGACCAGCCCCGGTGCGCCCACCAGTCCAGACCATGCCGACGTTGTTCCGGGTGACCTTGCCCAGGCGGCACACCCGGAGGTAGGCGAGGACGGCCTTGAGGACCAGGGACTCGGGGGTGGGCTTCCGGGTCTTCTTGGGGGCGCAGAGGCCGAGGCCCCAGGGGCTAGGCATGGGGCACCTCGCGGGAAAAGTCAGAACTGAGCAACCTCTGAGCGACCTCAAAAGGCAGGTTGCTCACCCTCAAACCCGCTTCAATGCTCTCTTTGAGCAACCTGAGCAACCTGAGCAACCTTAAAGAAGAAAAGAGAGGGAAGTTTTTTAGGGAAGAAAAGGTAGCTATAGGGAGATGGCCGCTCAGGTCGCTCAGGTTGCTCTTTGACTGACACAGCAGGGACTTAAGGTTGCTCAGAGGTTGCTCAGAGGTTGCTCGGAGGTCGCTCATACGGTCGGCCTCCACACCCTGACCCGGCGCTCGGACACCATGACCCGCTCCCAGCCCATCTTCTTGAGGATGCCGGCCAGCTTCATGGAGGCGCCCTTGGTCTGCTGGGACTTCGGGATCTCCATCAGCGTCATTAAGTCGTTCATCGCCACACCATCCGCCAGAGACTTCCCCTGGTTTCTGTAGGCTTCGGCGGCCTGCTTGGCCATGTGTTCCCAGGGGTCCTCGGCGGCGAAGGCTTCCGCCTGTTCCTCGCGCATGCGGTCCATGCCGGCGTCCAGCCAGTGGTCCACCCCAGCCTGCTCGAGGTGCAGGGCTTCCGCCCACAGCTGGTCCCGCCAGGAGATCAGGCGGTCCACCTCGATGGGGGCGTTCACCTTGATGGGCCAGAACCGGCGGCTGCCGGTGGCGTCGGTCAGGAACCCCTCCTGGTTCGTGGTGCCCACAATGATGCAGGACCGGGGGAACACCGCGGCGCTGGGGGTGTAGGGCGCCCGGAACACGTCCTGCTTCGAGGACAGGAACGCCTTCATCTTCTCGGTGGACTGGACGCTGGTCAGGTGGTCGATCTCGCCCAGCTCGGTGATCCAGGCCCGGTGGAGGACCAGGTAGCCGTCCTTGTTCTGGAGGTCGATCGGGGAGTCGTTGAACCATTCTCCGCCCAGCACCTGGAAGAACGTGGACTTCAGGTAGCCCTGCTGCCCCGCCAGCACCAGGGTGGTGTCCACCTTGCAGCCGGGGTGCATGACGCGCCTCACGGCGCCCACGGCCCACCGGATGATGTATTGGGAGTTCAGGCTGTGGGGCTCGGCGTGCAGGATCTGGGTGGCCACCAGCTTCAGGCGCTCGGCACCGTCCCACTCGGGCAGGCTGCGCAGCCACTCGCGGACGGGGTGAACCGGGTTCTGGCTGGACTGGGCCACCAGCTTGGCCCGGATCTCGTCCCGCCCGAAGTTCAGGTGGTAGACATCCTGCAGCCACTCCTGGACCTCATCCACGAACGGGTCACCCTTGGGCGCCAGGTCGTGGCAGATCTCCTGGCTCATCTGGTTCAGGGACAGCCGGGCACCCCACTGGGGGTCGAACCGCAGGATCTTGGCCAGGTTCGCCGGCAGTTTGAGGATCACGCCCTCTTTGTTCCGGTGCAGCCGATCGACCACGGGGCGCTGGTCCTCGTTCCCGGCAGCTGGGGGCAGGGGTTCGCCCTCCTCCTCGGCCTCTGGGGTTTCCGCCTGCTTCGGGGTGTAGCGGGCGGCGTAGGACTCGACCATCGGGGCCCCGGCGCTCTCGCAGATCTCCCGCAGGCCCAGGAGGGCGTGGGAGCTGTGCTGGCACTTGAACGAGGGCCAGTCGCCGTGGGTCTGGATGATCACGGCGCAGTCATCGTCCAGGGCGTGGGTGTGTTCCCCGGCCCAGGGGCAGTGGCACCTCCACTTGAACCCGCCGTTCCAGGGTTGGGCCTTGCCGACCTCGACGCCCATGGCGCGGACCAGGCCCTCCAGGTTCAGGGTCTTGAAGTCCACCCGGAACTCGCGCCACCAGTCCCGGCCGGTGCGCTCGTTGGTCTTGGCGCGGGGCTTCTGCCAGTTGGGCTTGGGGCGCTCCTCGAACTTGAACTCGGGCAGGGCCGCCACTGGGATGGCCAGGTGCTTGCCCTTCAGTTCCCACTGGCGGACGGTCTTGGGGTCCGGGGCGCAGGGCAGGAAGTTCAGCCGGGCGGTGTCTCGCAGGACCGGGATGTCGATGGCCTGGCTGTCCCGCCACTCCTGGAAGCCCATGGCCTCCATGGCCCACTCGGTCGCCTCGGTCCAGTAGGCCGGGCTGATGACGTTGGCGAGGGGCACCACCACCCGGAACTTGACCAGCTTCGGGCTGGAGCTCCACGTGGTGTAGACCATGGCGTCGAGGCCCAGGGCCTTCAGCCGGTCCACCACAGCCTCCGGCTGCGCCGGGGTCTGGATGGGCACCTTCTGGGTCTTGGGCCGCCCGCTGGGATGGAACTCGCCCGCCACCGGGACCTCGATGCAGTTGTCGAAGTCGAAGACCAGCAGGTGGACGCCCTCGGCGTTCTCCCGGGCCCGGGTGGTGCCTTCGAAGAACGCGGTGCCGCTGAACGCCGGCACGGACTTCTTGGCCTCGCTGGGGTCCTTCTTCTTGGGTGCCGAGTTCACAGCCTTGAGCAGGGGCACCAGGTCGTCCCAGGTTCCGTTGTGCCGGTCGGGGTCGTTGTCCCGGGCGCCCTTGAACTGGGACCAGGACAGCACCCGCTGGAGGGGCTTCAGTTGCTCGGCGGCTGTCATCCGCGCTCCCCGTGCTCGAAGCGGGCAGAACGGGCGCGGCTGGCGGCCATCTGTGCAGATCCCCGCATGATGAAGTTGGGCTTTTCCCAGTCACGGTCGTCTAGGTTTTCCTGAACGATCCGCAGGTGCCACTCGGGGTGCCAGATGAACTCTAGGTTGGTTGGGCCGCCTACCCACCGACCTCCCTCAAATATCCAGACGAAGGCGTCCAGAGGCGAACCTGAAATAATCCACACACCGTTTTTTTGTGAAAGTTGCTGGGCCTTCTTATATTCGTCACCACTGGGCGTCTGGCCCTTGATTTCTACGAACACCCCAATGGCAGGCAGCCAGAAGTCCGGCAGATAGCGGGTGCCATCGGGGAGTTCAAATCCCTCCGGCTCGTATTGCCACTCGATCCCCAGCGCGTCGAAGAAGACCGCCCAGCGGGCCTCCAGGCGCGACCGGAAGCGGTATCCCTTGTAGTGGGTCTCAATGGCCTTGATGGTGGGCGCGCTCATCCAGCCACCTCCTCCACCAGCTGCCGCTCAAACGCGACCACCGTGCAGGCTTCAGCCAGCAGCAGCTCGGCCCGGCGCCAGTCCCCGCCCTTGATGGCGTATTTCGCTTCCTCGATGAGGTTCAGGGCGCGGAGGTCGGTCATGACCGCACCAGGGGCACCGAGGACACCAGGCGGCAGGAGGGGCAGAAGAACTTTCCGTCCGGCATCTTGGCGCTGAGGAGGTGGGAGCAGGACTGCTGGGCAGGTGTCGGCTTGGGACCACCAAACAGGTCCCCGAAGATACTGGCGAAGGGGTTGGGGGTAGGTGCGCTCATGATGCCGCCCCCATGAGCATGAGGACGAAGAACACGACGAAGCAGACGCCGATAAATACGACCTCGGCCCGGCTGGGCTTGCCCACGGTGTTGCAGTCCTCGCAGACCATCATCTCGACAGATGGCTGGAGGTTCCCGTAGTAGGGGCCCTCGTACCAGCCACGACCTTGGCATCGGGGGCAGGAGGGGTTATTCTTGGTCATCTTCGCTCCTCAGAAGCGGGGTGAACTACGAGGGCCTCGTTTGCGCGGGGCCCTTTGCATGGGGGGAGGTGGCCTCCTCCAGGGACTGGAAGTAGTGCCGGAGCTTGCTGAAGTGCGCGTGGAGCCGGTCGCGCTCCCCGCTGTCCAGGTGGCCATCGGCCAGGGCCTGGAACACGTCGGCGCTGGCGGCACCCTCGGCGCGGAGGACCGCGGGGAACATGGATTCGAGGTCTGCCGCCGTGATGGCGCTGGGCTCCAGCGAGTGGACCCCGCAGCCCTCCATCGCAGCCAGCTCCTCGAGCAGCGCGTGAGTGCCCAGGGCCTCGTCCACCAGCGCGGCCCGCCACAGGGGCAGGGTGCGGGTGTTATGGCGCCACTCGGACAGGACCGACTCCTGCACACCGAGCACCCGGGCCAGCCACGCGGCCTTGTGGGGGCGGCAGATCTCGTCCAGGGCCTTGGCCGTGCGAACAGCGTAGGGGTGGCCTTCGCCTGTCGAGGGGTTGACACTACTCATGGAGGTGTCCTCGATGGGCGAAGTGGTCGGGTTTTTGAAGCTGTCCTGGCAGGCGCTGTTCGGCCCCACGCCGGAATGGGAGGCCGCCGCAAAGCAGCTCCAGGCCCGGGAGGCGGCACGGCCCAAGGGCGGTCATGCGATGGCCCGGGAAGACGAGGCAGACGGATGAGGCGGCACCTGGCCCTCGCACCAGATGTCTGGGCGCAGCGCCCAGCAGGGCACGGCTGCGCCGCTGGCGTAGTGGATGGCGATGGCCAGGGACGCCCCACAGACATGCACACCCGTCACCGGGTCGAAGTCGTTCAGGGCCCGCGCCATGCTGGCCGGATGGACACCGCACAGGTTGGCAAGCGAGGCGCAAGTCACGCCATGGGGCAGGGTGATCTTCATGTCCTCAAATGTCGCACAAATTGTGAGACACGCAAGGGGCAATCTCACAAAACAAGCGAAATTGCAGATTTAGCAACAAATACGCACAATCTGGTCATGGCCCGCCCCCGGAAACCGCGTGAAACCGACCCCTGGAAACAGAGGGACCGTTTCATGGAACTTGTGGACCGCAAGGTAGACGAGGGCGTCCCGCTGGGTCTACGGGTGGGTCATCATGTTCGAGGTGAACGCCAAGAACTCCTATGGTGCCTATGTGGGGTTCCGCACTCGCTACTTGATATGGAATAACGGCCGGTACAATTGGCTGAATAGCATCACCCACGACGACCCACCCATGCCGCACTTCTTCAGATAGACGGCCAAACCGCCCCAATTCCCGGCCCCTCACCCGAGGGGCTTTTTCGTGCCCGGAGACAAACAAACAAAAAATGTGAGATTCCCTCTTGCGCGTCTCACAAAAAGTGCGAGACTGGTCCTGCTGACGATTCACCCAACCCACAGGAGCCCACCGCATGAAACCGCTCGAAGAAGTCCTCGCCATCTTCACCTGGACCACCGCAAAAGACTGGACGCAGCATGAGAACGGCGGCGGTTGGGTCCAGACCACGGCAAAGGCCGAAGCCACCTGCCTGATCGAAGGCATCGTCTACGGCAACGCCCAGGTCTCCGGCAACGCCCGGGTCTCCGGCAACGCCCGGGTCTACGGCAACGCCCGGGTCTACGGCGACGCCCAGGTCTACGGCAACGCCCGGGTCTACGGCAACGCCCTGGTCTACGGCAACGCCCTGGTCTACGGCGACGCCCAGGTCTACGGCGACGCCTGGGTCTCCGGCGACGCCTGGGTCTCCGGCAACGCCTGGGTCTACGGCGACGCCCTGGTCTACGGCGACGCCCAGGTCTACGGCAACGCCCGGGTCTACGGCAACGCCCGGGTCTACGGCGACGCCCAGGTCTACGGCAACGCCCGGGTCTACGGCAACGCCCTGGTCTACGGCAACGCCTGGGTCTACGGCGACGCCCAGGTCTACGGCAACGCCCGGGTCTACGGCGACGCCTGGGTCTCATCGCCTTTGCAAATTCAGGGTAGCTGCCATTTCCTGACCACTTGCACCCACACCAAAATCCAGATTGGGTGCCACACCCACACGGTGGGGCACTGGCAGACGAACTACCAAATCATCGGTAATCGAGAAGGCTACAGCGCAGACCAGATCACTGAATACGGTTTGCTCATCGCCCTCGCGGCCCAATGGCTCAAGCAGAAGTTCCCAGCCAAAGAGAATGCCGAAAACGAGGTGGCGTCATGAAACCCCGCCACACCGAAGAACACGCCCCGGAAGTGATCCTGGACCTGACGGCGAAACTCCAGAAACTGTGCTTCGGGCAGCCCACCACCGCCGAGATTGAGGAAGCCCTGCGCCTGGTGCGCCCCATCGAGGTCACGCTGCGGGCCTGGATGGGCAGCCGCCGGCTGAACCAGTCCCACGCCCAGCGGGCCGCTGAGTTCCGTGAGAAGCACCCGGCCGTGGCTGAGGTGGTCGAAGGCCAGACCGAGGCCGCCCGCGTTGACCACGCCCACGTCCACCCGGTGTTCGCGCCGCTGCTGGCTGGTCTGAGGATCGCCCAGTGAAAACCCATCTGCCCGACTGGTTCTGCTCCAGAGTCTCGTCCTTTGACCCGCATTCATGCTGGGTGTGGACTGGCTACAAGACCAAGGCCGGGTATGGGCAACTTCCGCGCAGGGTGGGATCAACTTCCTACGCGCACCGGTTCTCCTACACCTCGCTGGTTGGCCCCATCCCGCCAGGCATGACGGTAGACCACCTCTGCAAATGCACAAGCTGTGTGAACCCCGCCCACATGGAAGTCGTCACACGGGGCGAAAACGCGAAACGGGGTGGCTCACCCCACTCCGTTAACAGCCGCAAGACCCACTGTTCCCACGGCCACGAACTGGCCGGGGAGAACGTCTACCTCACCCCCGATGGGCGTCGGAAGTGCCGCGAGTGCGGCCGCACCGCAGCCCGCATCTATCAACGACAGAAAAGGAGCATCAATGCTTAGTGTATTCGGACTGAACGACTCCTGGGTGGCCCTCGACGCCATCCTCGAGGAAACCGGCGGGGAGATCACCCCCGAGGCCGGCGAACTGTTGGACACCCTGATCGGTGAGGCGCCAGAGGCGCTGGAGCGGGCCGGGTTCTACCTCAAGTTCCTGGAGGCCGAGGTCGGCGTGATCGACGCCCGGCGCCAGGCCCTCGCCGCCAACAAGGCGGTGAAGGAGGCCAAGGCCGAGAAGGTCCGCGACCTCATGGCCACCGTGCTGAAGCGCATCGGCAAGCCGGTGAAGCTGCCCGAGTTCACCCTCAGCACCCAAACCCGCACGTCCTACGCCTTTGAGGTCCAGCCGGGCGTGGAGCTGTTCGAGTTGCCCACCCAGTTCTGGAAGCAGCCGGACCCCGTGCTGGTGAAGTCCGCGCTGAACGAAGCCGCCAAGGCCGGGACGCTGCCCGATGGGGTGGTCTGCTCCGAGTCCACGAACACCAGTCTGATGATCCGCACCCCCACCAAGAAAAACAGCGAAGCCTAACAGGAGACCACACACATGACCCGCGCTTGCATCCTCATCCAGGCCCTCAGTGGCCGAGGCAAGACCTTCCGATCCGCCGAGGGTGGCAAACCCCTCTACCTCGCCCCCGAGCCGAAGTGCCGCCTGACGGTGAAGGCCATCAACCCCGAGGCCAGCGTCGTGCCCCTCGACACGCTGGTGGACTTCAATAAGGCCATCGCCCTGGTCCAGCGCCCCGAGCTGGTGGAGAAGGGCTACACCCGCATCGTGCTGGACTCCTACTCGGAACTCACCGAACTGATGCCCGAGTGGCTGCAGATGGGGTTCCCGCTCCAGATCCAGGACTACGGAACCATCGGCAACAAGGCCATGGAACTGGTCCGCGCCCTGATGAAGTCCCCCATCCCGGTGGTCATCATCAGCCGCAGCGAGGCCAAGGAGCAGGGCAAGGTCCACCGGATCGTGCCTGGCAGCCTGGGCAAGTCCGCCGCCAGCCTCCCCGCCAAGTGCATCCTGACCGCCGAGACCCGGTTCGATGACAACCTGGGCTGGGTGCTGGACACGAACCCCGACGAATACACCCAGCGGGCGGGCCTGCCCTGGGTGCCCAGCATCTTCACGGGGTCCATGGACGAGTTCCTGGCCCTGGTGGAGGCCGGGCCCAGCGCCACGACCGTGACCACGGCCCGGCGCATCGAGGCCGCGGGCAAGGCCGCCGACGCCATGCAGGCCGAGCGCGAGGCGCCCAAGACCGCCGGCGAGATCTTCGCCCAGATGCCCCTCCCCGAGCCCACGCCGGTCAGCCCCGAGGCGTCCGCTTTCGTGGACGGTCTCACGCCCGTGGCGTGGTGCAGCCCCGAGGAGTGCGTGGAGGTCACGGACCTGGCCGGGCGCCACATGCCCAAGCTGCTGGGCGCCCTCGCGTCCTACCTGCACGCCAAGGGCGCCATGCCCGACCCCAAGAACTGGACCCGCCTCACCAAGGAGGGCCACGCCAAGATCCTGCCGCACCTCACGGACGAGCAGAAGCGCCGTGGACTGATCGCCCACCTCAACAAGCAGTACGCGGCCACCGCCGCCTAACCCACCACCACAGGAGAACGCCACCATGGCAGCTTTCACCGTACCCGGCCTTGACCAGGCCACCCTCAACCAGACCGACGCCACCGCGAAGACCGGCATCGGCAAGCCCTTCCCCGCCACGCAGCGGTGGCAGACCTTCACCGGAGAAGTGACGAGCGTCGAGGCCAAGACCCTGGGCGAAAACGAATACCTCGCCATCCGCGTGCGCAACGGCGAGTGCGGGGCCGAGCTGCTGGTCAGCACCGAGCCCGAGAAGACCTACCAGCCCAAGGACGACGCCGACCACCAGGCGCAGCACCAGCGGAACCTGGAGACCCTGACCAAGGCCGTCAAGGCGCTGGGGATCTTCAAGGCCGGGAAGGTGGACCCCACCCTCTACAAGGGGGGCGTGGTCGTGGCCTTCGGCGCCAAGCACAAGGGCGAACGCACCGGGAACGACGGCAAGACCTACCCCAAAATCGGCTACATCTTCAACGGCGTGGCCGAGCGCGGCCTGGTGCCCGTCGTGGCCACCCCCACCAACGTCCTGGAGCCCACCGGGACCGATGACGATCTGCCCTTCTGATGCGCGTCTACTGCGCCAGCCCCTACAGTTCGCCCGCCACCAAGCAGGTGGTCGCCAACATCCTCCACGCCGAGCGGGTGGGCGTGGAGGTGCGGGCCCTGGGCCACGTCCCCTTCGTGCCCCACATCGCCCTGCCGCCGTTCCCCGCGTCCATGAGCATCGAGGACCAGTGGGAGCCCGCCATGCGCGAGTGCATGAGCCACCTGCAGTCCTGTGACGCCATCCTGCTGACCGGCGACTGGCACGCCTCGAAGGGCTGCCGCGCTGAACTGGAGGCCGCCTGCCGGTGGGGGAAGCCGGTCTTTTTCAGCCTGGCCCACCTGATGCAGGTGGCCACATGACGCCCATCAACCCATCACATAGGAACAGCCAAATGATCACTTCACAAGTTGAACGCATAAGCCCCGGAACCGCCGAGAAATACTTGGCTTTGAACCTCGACAAGAACCGCCCGATTCGGCCATCCACCATCAGGGACTACTCAAACAAAATGCTGGCTGGCGAGTGGGTGCCGACCCACCAGGGGATCGCCTTTGACCAGGATGGGCATTTGATCGATGGGCAGCACCGACTCCGCGCCATCGTCGACTCAGGGGTGACAGTGCAACTCATGGTCACCAGAGGGTTGCGTCCAGACTCGTTCAAAGCACTGGATCTTGGGGCCAGACGGAAGATGTCGGACATTCTGAGGATTCCCAAAACGCACTCAGAAGTGGCCCTTTTTATAGCGAAGATGGTCGTCGGCCATAACCCGACTACTGGCCAGGTCGAACGGGTTTACAACTCAATCTCGCCAAGCCTTATCTCACTTCTGGACGGGTGCGGAACTAACAGAAAAACCTATAGCTCGGCCACGGTTAAAGCCGCAGCAGTGTTTTCCATGATGTTGCGCCAAGACAGCGCCTTCTACGTCAAGCGCGTTTACCATAGCCTGGTTTCGTTTGATCTTTGCGACCCGAATCTCCCGATGGTCGCGAAGGCGTTTATCAGGCAGTGCGAAACCAATAGGGTTGGGTCGCAGAATCAACGCGATCTGTTCGCCCGGTCCGTGGCGTTGTTCGACCCGTCCAAAGAACACAACAAAAAAATCCAGATTAATACCGAAAGCATGGACGCCGCTGTGGCCCACCTCCGCGCCTTCTTCTCGTCTATCTGTGCCGCATGACCCCCCTCCAGCACCACCTCACCCAGCGCCCCGAGATGCCGCGCCCGTTCGTGCCGCACAGTGCCGCCGCCATCGCGTGGCAGCGTGCGTTCCAGGCGTGGGTGACCGAAAAACACAGCCTCGAGATCGAGGAGCGCGTGGCCGGGATCGACGTGGGCACCGTGAACCTGAACCGCCCGAGCTGCTCCACCAAGGCCGACTACCTATGGCGCGACCTGCGTGGCCGGAGGACCGCATGATCATCCTGGTCCCCATCGCCTGCCTGATCGTCGGGTGGCTGCTCTACCCGGTGCTGTTCCCCGAGCGGCCCGAGCCCCAGCCGACCGACCTGGAGCGCCACCAGGCCCACCGCGAGGCCGAACGGCAGGCCGCGGTCGCCTGCTGGAAGGGCAGGGCGGCCGTGATCCACCCGCGCATGTGTTCCGAGTTGGACGAACAGGAGCCGCTGACATGAGCGTTGAGCTTTGCACCTGGAAATACCAGGAGAACTGGGACTACTCCACCTGGGAATCCGATTGCGGGGAAGCCTGGGTTTTCGAGGAAGGCGGCCCCACTGATAACCGGATGAACTACTGCCCGTTCTGCGGCAAGGGTCTGGTGGAGAAGCGCGTCCCGAATCCGATGGATGAGGAGCCGCTGACATGATGACCAACGCCCCCGCCACGGCCTCCCGCCGCCGCTACCGGGCCCGCAAGGCTGCCGGGGTCTGCACCCAGTGCGGCAGCGTCCCGCCCGAGCCTGGGCGCCCGATGTGCGTCCCCTGCCGGAAGACCACGAACGAGGCCAGCCGCCGACGCCAGCGCAAGATGCGCGTGCTGGCCATCGTCCTGGGGTGGTGCGTCCAGTGCCTACAGCGGGAGCGCATGAGGGGCCTGAAGTGGTGCGCCGTCTGCGCCGAGGCCCACACCGAGCGGCAGCGCACGAAGCGCGAGAAGAACCGCGAGGCCGGGCGCTGCGCCCGGTGTGGAGGCCCGGTCCCCTGCGAACCCTGCCGCGCCGTGTATCGGAGCCGGAACCAGGCATACCGGGCCAAGAAGCGGCAGCACGGGGTGGCGGCATGAAGTGTCTGCGATGCCCGCGGAGCCGAACCTTGGCCCAATGCACGGTGCGGGTTCACGGCAACCATTGCCATAACAACCATTAACGGAACTGATCTTGTCCAGGAGCCTGACCGTGAGCGACCGGAAGAAAGCCGATGCCCAGCGAATCGTGGACCGCTACACCTTGGGCGGTTGCTACACCACGGATGACTGGAATGTCTATGCCAAGGCTTGCGCCGTGTTGGGCATCGTCCCGTTCCTTGACCCCTGCGCCTGCCGCATCCCCATCAACCAAGTTTGAATATGTCCATCTGCACGACCCTCGAAAGGAGGCGCGATGCCCCGAAACCTGAAGTCCCGAACCGAGCCCAAGGACACGATTGTTTCCCTGCCCGTGAGGGTTTGGCATCAGGTCGAAACCTTCGATGACGGGTCGGAAGTCTGTGCGATCAAGCATCCCAACGGCGCGATCTACTTCGGCGCGAACTTCCCCGAAGCCCTGCACAACATGAAAGACGCCCTCAAACCGTGAATGTCCACTCGCGGGAACCTCCCGCCTTGCCCTGGAGGGCACCGTGTCTGAACTAACAAAATGCAGAGGCTGCGGGTGCCAACTCGCCTCGCCGGTTTACTACTCACAGGACTATCTCAGCCTCCAGGCGCTCTATATCGCCAAGCTGGGCGAGGTCCAGGGGCACGAACAGGACCGAGCGAAGGTCCAAGCTGCACTCGGGAACGGTGCCAACGAGGATCTGTGGCAACCCGGAACATCGTGGGTGGATGCGGCGATCCGCGCCATCCAGCACTACGAAAACCACCTTCAATGCTGATGTCCAGAGGCACCCCACATGACTGACCTTTCAATCCTTGAGCAATGCCTCCTGACCTGTGACGCACCGGAAACCGTGTGGCGCCCCGCCCTGGATTCCCTGCGGGATGACTTGGAGCAAGCCCGGAAGGACAACATCAGCGCCTTCGATCTACTCTCCCGTGTCCGGTTTGCCCTGGGCGACAACGGGAAACGGATGCAGGACGAACTGCTGGACTACTGCCGAGAACTCGCGCCTATGCCTCACCGTGTCGCGGAACTGGAAGCCGAAGCCAAAGAGATCGACGCCCAACACGCAAAGGTCATCGAGATTTGGAAGAAGGAAGAAGCCAAGTTCCGTGACCTGCTGAAACGGGCCCAAGGATCGTGCGAGGCCCTGGGCGACTTCGCCCTCGCCAACGCTATCCGAACCGCCCTCAATCCGTAACTGTCCATAGGAGGGCACCTTGCCCTGTGAATTGAAGATCGAAGAACAGGTCGAGCATGGCGATCCAGCCTGTCCCATCGGAACCCGCATGAGCGTGGTGAAAGATGGGCGCGAGGTTGCCTATCTCTGGTTCAGCGCCGACGAGGAAAACCTGGAAATCATGGACGACCTCCAGGAATACCTGACCGAGCGCCTTCCCCTCTACAAGTAGCACCTGTCCAGAAAGGTGAACCATGCCGGAAGACACCGAACAGTTGATCGCATGCCTCCAGGCGCTTGGCGAGGAAAACATGCGCCTGCGCCACGCGCTTAATCGAATCGCCACTGAAACCCACACGCGGCTTTACTTGCAGGACATTGCCCGCGAAGCCCTGAAACGCTGATGTCCAGAAATGACCACCATGCACAAGTGCCAACGATGCCGAGACACCGGGAAATACATTCTTGAAACCTTCGGCGGCGACACCATCGAAATGACCTGTGAACACCCCCGCTGCTGCTGGTGGCAGGACGAGGATGGCGTTTGGGATACCGCCTGCGACAACCGCCATGAGTTCATCGAGGACGGTCCCAAAGAGAACCACTACCACTTCTGTCCTTACTGCGGGAAGCCATTGGAGGTCTATGTCATGCCCTCCGAGCCTACCGTTGGCAACGAATCCATCTAGCTTTTGTCCAGGAGACTGACCCGATGAAGAAAAGGTTTTTCGACATCTGCGCTATCAAAGAATTGACCTTCCCAACAGAAGGGAGCATCCCGATCAGCGTCTCAAATGGGATCGAACTTCTCATGCCACCAGACCTTGCCAGGAGGATCGGCACAGATGGGATCGAATACCTTTCGTCGGCTCAAGTGGTGGACGCGCTTAAATCGCGCATTGCGAAACACGGGGATCAAGCACGGCTGTCTAGGGAAATTGGCATCCCACAACAAGCATTAAACAACGTCCTACAAGGTAGAGACGAGCCAACAGGGAAGATCCTCGATTTTGTTGGGTGCCGGAAAGTCATCCGATACAAAAAAATGCACAAGGTTGGGTGACACATGGGAGCCACCTACTACAGAGAAAAGCGCAAGGCTGCTGAAGCCTTCCGTGAGGATCTGGCTATGGTCCGCGCATCGGTTGTCCTGATGGGCAAGGTGATCGCCGGAATCATCGAAGCCGATGTTGTGGATGAAGTTTCAGACGAGGAAATGAACACTGCTGAACTCTCTACCGCCCCAACGCTAGAAGCCATCGACAGGCTTCTGACCCGATTCAACGAAAAGTGATCCTGTCCATCTGGAGGAACCATGGAACCCGAAACCTACCAGCACCCCAAGCAACCCCACCCAGAGAAGCCGTTGGTGGTCTACCCGACCGAATCTGATCCCAACCCGCCGAAGAACGCCTCCTACTGGAAGCGCAAGACGGTCGAGGCGTCCATGCACATTGATGTTCTTCTCCGCTATGCCCTTTACGGCACGATCCCAACAGAGGATGACCTTGCGGTAATCGAAGCCAGGGAGTTCCTTCGGCACCTTCCGAAACCCCGTTGATCTTGTCCAAAACCGTGAACCTTGGAGCCTGAATTGATCGCCGCCCTCTTTGTCGAAACGAATGGTTGCTACTTCAACCTGCCAGGCGTGGACCCGTGGGACATCAACCGGGATGCCAGGCTCTACGCTGGCCCGCATCCCGTGGTGGCCCACCCTCCATGCCAGTTGTGGGTGAACTTCGCAGCCCTCAATTTCAAACGCTGGGGTGGTGAACACAATCGCCCCGGGAACGATGGGGGGTGTTTCGCTTCGGCGCTGGCGTCCGTCCGCCGCTGGGGTGGGGTCCTCGAGCACCCTGCCTCGAGCAAGGCATGGCCCGCACACGGCCTCCCCCGGCCTCCCCGGATTGGATGGGCCCCCGCCGCAATCTGTTAGCCCCGAGCTATCCGGGGCTGAACAGGTCATTGGGGGGTGGCTGGCGGGGATGATGGGCTAGAGTGTGCCATACCCGGTCAACACCCAGGCATTCCCGCTTCCTCCGAAGGAAACCTCGCACCAGGTATTGGCCGCTAGGTTCTTGAGACCCCCAACAGATAGGTTCCACGGGCCTCCAGTATCTCCAGCGGTTCTGATGATTCGGAACATATCCCCGTTTGATGCCCCGCTGGTTGACAGGGTGATCGTCCTGGCAGCGGTCAAGGCTGTGGTGAAGAACTGGACCGGAGCGTCCAGCGTGGCTGTGAGTGTGATGCCGCTGTTCGCGTTCTGGTCCCCACCCAGGGCGTTGGTCTCTACGGGTCTCCATCCGGTGGTCCCGCCACCTGTCTCCTTGATGTAGAGGGCTGGGACGCCACCACTGTTTCTCGTGTAGAGCGCACCCGCCGTAGCCGGGACAAGTCCATCGGGGGCGTTGGGATACTCAATGTGCCCAGCCGCCGAAGTGAGGTTGGCGAAGTCGAAGGAAACGGTCCCGTTAAGGATCTGGTTGGACCTCTCCCAATAGAAGGCCGGTTTTGTTGCCCCGTCCCAACTCACGCTGATGGCGCTTGTGGTTGAGTCGATGATGTTCCCGGTCAACTTCACCAACGCCATGCCGCGCAAAATCATTCCGTAGCTGCCAGCCGTGGAGTGAATCACATAGTTCCCATCAACATGGAACTTTGCAGTGGTGTTCGCGTTGGTCGCTGCGATCCCGTAGCCGTTGGGGGCCACCACATAGTTCCCATAGATCATGGCAACCGAGGAAATATTGTTCAGGATGATGCCGTGTTCGGTATTGGCGGTCCCACCCGTGGAACCGTTGATTTTGTTCCCGGTGATCGAAACATCGGTAGCCCGATCAATCCAGATCCCGTCCCCGCACCCATTGATCACATTGTTGGCAATCACGACCTGGGTTGCGACAGAGGTGGGGCTACCGATGACACTGATGCCGTTCTGCTTCACGGTTGCCGTTCCACCGGGAGTGTCGATGATGTTGTTGCTGATGACGGCGCGAGGCCGGACGGTGGAGCCCGAGTGGTCCCCTGGCGTGTAGTAGATCGCGCCCGAGGTAGGATCGTTCTGTGCTGAGGTCTGACCGTTGACGATCACATTATCGGTGCAGATGAAGTTCTTAACCGACTTCGCCGCAATCGCCGAGAACCCGCACCCCTCGAAATAGTTCCCGATGACCCTGGCCCCATCGGTGGAAGGGTAGGTGTGAATGGGAGCGATGTCGTTACCACCGCAGTTCTGGCCAATGCCATAGAAGTGGTTGCCGATGGCCTCCAGTGTGGAGAAGTTGCCGACCCCGTTGACATAATCAAGCGTTGGGGCGAAGAAGATGCCACCAGGGGAGGCACCCGGAAGAACGGGGGTGACGGTTCCAACCAGCGTATTGTCGTTGAACCGGAGGAACCCCTTCTTCCCCGTTTCGCCAGACTGGACGCTTACCGCGCAGGTGTCGTGCTGGAGCGTCCCGTCATGCTCACGCATCGCAGAGAACTTGCAGCGGTCTACATACAGGTGCCCGCCGGAATTGGTAGCGGCAACGGCAGCGTTGGCCGTATTCGTGAAGGTCACACCATTGACGATCACATTGGCCGTGGAAGGCAGGGCGCAGGAAACGGCGTAGATCACCCCAGGCTGGTTCGCTTGGTTCCCATCAATAAACCCGCCCGTGATAGATAACCGTGTTCCAGTGAACTCGATCATGTTCCCAGACGCCGAAGTCTTATGTTTGAGCGTGGCACCCGATGTCAGGTCAATATCTGCTGATCCTGTGATGGATAGAGTGTTGATGATGTAGGTCCCGAATGGGAACACCAGCCGCTTCCCGTTGGCCGCCGCCACTGCGGTTGCGATATTGGCCGTGTCATCCGTGACCCCGTTGCCCGTTGCCCCGTAGGACATTACTGAGACGAACGGGAGTCCCCCCACCAGCCCCGCCCCCGTAGTCGCGGCGAGGTCGGAGGTGAACGTATCAATCTTTTCAAAGTTCTCCTGCATCTGGACGCCCCACGGAAGGCCATTGTTGGAGCCGTCACCACTCGCGGGGATGTAAAGGCCGAGATTGGGCGTGGTCGTGGACATGGGATCTCCTATGCGATCAAGGTGTACTTGGTGGGGTCATGCTTCAGCGCGGTGACGGAATACTTGATGCCTTCGTCCTTCTTGACCCCGAGCACGCGCCACAGAGAGGCCGTGGTGCCCGCCTGGAGCAACCACCCGGTGTTGGCCTCGGGCGCAGAACTGAACAACCCCGAGACCGTGAGAACATCCGTGGTCCCCGCGCCCGTCAGAACGGTCTTGGATTCCATCCCGGAGCTGGTCTGGCATCGCAGCGTGTAGGCACCAGCCCCGATAGTCACGGGGGCGTCCAGGGTCACCACGGCGTTGGTGCCGGTGTTGTCCACGGCGAGGATGCGACCGCCGGCCCGCGTGTTCCCCGCTCGGAACTGATCAGCCACCTGGATGATCACCCCTGGCGCGACAGTTGACCCTTCCAGCCCGCTGACGAAGGAAACCACCTCGCCGCACATGGTCTCCGTGAGGATGGCCCACTTAGCGAGGCGCAGCGCCTGCCCGTAGCTCGTGCAGCCGATGGCCTGGTAGTCGAGGGTCTGAAGGCCATACTTGGCGATGGCTGCTTCGTCCTCATAGACCGCCGTGTTCGGCGCCCAACCTAGTTCTGGGTCGGAGAACGTGACCACGCACGCGCTGTGGCGGGCGCTGCGGGCCGTCCCCTCGTAGGTGAATACGCCGCCCTCCACGTTGGCGTTCGTGAAAAGGGCGCTGGGCGCGTCGTCCACATCCGGCAGGGGTGTGATGACCCCCGACGCGTAGTAGCAGACCCCGAGGAAGACGGAAGCCAGCTGGGCCAACGCACGGATAGCGTTCTGCTGGTTCTGAATGTAGAGGTTGCACTGGAACCGGGGTTCCTCCCCGCCCTTGGTGTCGTCTACCAGCTCATCGCACCATTGCGAGATCGAGTAGAGCGCCCACTTGTCGAGGTTCGCCACATCGAGGAAAGACCCCGTGCCGTAACGCTCACTGGTCGCCATGTCCAGGAAGATCCAGGCCGGGTTGGAGGTCCAGACCTTCTTCCCGAGCGTGCTTGTGGCGCGGTCGCCAAACGTCCCGTCCCATGCTCCCCCCGTGGTGCCGAAGCCGGTCGTGTGGTAAACCGCCTCTGTCCAGAAACCGGGCGTCCCGCCACTCGCGGGCGTCCACTGCGGGGGCTCGTAGTTCGAGGGCACCAAGACCTTGATGCCCTTGGCCACTACATTCACCTGGGGGATGCTCTGAAACTGCTCCGCGCTGATCTGGATGCTCAGGACCGCGCTGTTCGGATACCTGAACTCCCCGTCCACGATCTCTGTGAACGCCTCCCACCAGGTTGCGGATTGGTGGTAGAGGTCCGCATCGTCCGCGCTGACGCGGGTAACCCGGATTTGCCAAGCCCCGGCCACTGGGGTTTCGATTCGATAGGTGGTGGTGAGTTTTGTAGAGTAAGGGTCCACTCCCGCGATCACACCCCCGCCCGCCAGGGTGACCTCCTCCCAGTCGCCCTGCGCCCCACCTGACGGGGTGTAGTTGGCGTTCTGCCGCTCGATCTTGATCGTCACCGAGTAGGCGGATTCCACGCCCGTGGTGCTGTTGATCAGCTTCAGCGCGGGGATGGCGATCCTGACCCGCACCGCGGTTGGGTTGGACGTGATGGACCGCGTGACCGGCACCCCATACTTCACCCGCACGTTGACCGGGTTCTCCGACTCCGTGCCCGTGACGCCATCAAGCACCGGCTGCTCGTTGGTCCCCATCGCCATTTCCATGGCCCAGCCATTGAAACTGAAGCTGCCATCGCTGGCCATGATCGGCGTCCCGTCGAGGTAGACAGATTTAAGCCCGTCCTCCAGGCCCTCGATTTCGCCCTCGCTCAAAAGGATCTGGAGCGTCCCGATTTCCGGGATGACGCCTGTCGGGGTGAAGGTTTCGGGGCCGCCATCGCCCGAAGACCCCGTGCCACCGCCGCCGCTGCCGCCGCTGCCACCGGTCCAGCCGCCCGCCCCCGAATCGAGTACTTGAATCCCTGGCATTACAGCTCCCTAACCCAAACGCGATGGTCCCCGCCGCCTGCCGTTCCGCCTGTGCCGCTCGTGTCTGGGGCGCCAGATCCAAAGTCGTCAGAACCCCACGCGTGTGCGTCGATCCCCGCGCTGATGACGTGGCCGCCGATGCGCATCTTGCCGTAGAGCACCGGGACACACCCGCCCTGGCCCACCGTGAGGGTCGGCCCGCCGAAGGTCCACGTCTTGGCATCGTTCCCGCCGTAGTCGCCTGGCGTGTTGGCCTGGGGCGTCCCAGCCAGCACCTGGGCCACGCCGCCGAGGACCATGGCCGTGCCCATGCTTGTCATCAAGCTGGCAGCCCAAGGGGCAAGGGAGCCGCCTGAAAAATAAACGGCCACCAGCAGCACAACGCCGGTCAGGATCTGCCCCCAGCCGTCTTTGGCACCGGCCACCACCGGCACAAGGCGAATGACATCCGTGCGGCCCACCGGGGCGTGTAGCCCGCTCTCATCTTGGGCTCGGCGCCCAACCAGCACCCGGAAAGGGGCGTCAAGGCGTTCCTGGAGGTAGGCACGGAAGCCGGGCTGGAACCTGCACAGCCATGCCACCGCCTCCCGTGGCGTGGCCACGTCCACCCGGAACTCCTTCCCGAACTTCTTCCGCATCTCCCCGTAGAGCCGGATCGTCTTCATGCTCATGCCCGCCTCCGCACCACGGCCACCACCGCCCGGTTCAGCGGGCCCAGGTCTTCCTCGCGGGACAGCCGCCCCGGCAGGTGGTGGAGCACCCGGCCGCCGCCGATGTAGACCGCGCAGTGGTTCGGCACACCCGCGCCCCGGATCGACAGCAGCAGGGCGTCGCCCACCTGGGGCCCGTCCTCCACGCGCTCGAACCCGGCTGCCTCCAGGCCCTCGGTGAATAGGTCGTGATTCTTCCAGAAGCCGGGCCCGCGCACGAAGTCCGGCATGTGGCCGTAGGCATCCCACGCCAGGGTGTAGCAGTCCTGCACGCCCCAGGCGAACGGGTGGCCCTTGGTCTCCCATCCGGTGGGGGTGATGCGCTGCCAGTCGCCCTCGGGCGTCACGATCCACCACGGCACGCCGGAGCGGTCGCACATCTCGCGGTCCATGCCGCTGGGCTCGGTGGTGCCGCCCGGGTGGCTGTGGACCACGCCCAGGACCGGGCCCGCGTCCTCGGCGGCCACCCAGTCCTCGGGGTGGATCTCGAACTGGTCCGGCCCCCCGATGTTCTGGCAGTGGCGGTAGGTCGCCCCGTTCTGCCCGTCCCACACCAGCACGCCGCAGGACTCGCGGGGCGCCTCGGCGCGGGCGTGGTCCAGGATGACCTCCAGTAGGGCGGGCGTCATCGGACCCGCGCCGTGCCAACGAAGGCGCCGAAGGGCAGCCCCCCCGTGAACTGGGCCAAGGCCGCCCCGTCACCAGCGGCGTGGTCGCGGCAGGCCGGAAGGGTCTTGGCGCAGAGCCCGCCCACAGAGAACGGGCAGACAGCGGCATCCTGCCAGCCGCAGACGTTCGCCGTGACCCGCCGCTTTGGAACCATGGCGTTCTGCTGGTCCATGGGGGTGCAAAGCTCGAACTCGATGGCGGTAGGGGTTTCCGAAATCTTGCGCTCTACGAACCAGGGCTCGTCCACATACCCGGCCTCGGGGTCTGCGCTGGGGTTGAACCCAGACCCGCCCCAGGCCGTGTCACCCCACGGGCCCAGCCCCCACCCCAGGTCACCGGCGGGCGCGGGGAAGTTGTCCGAGTCCATGAACCGGGCGAAGGTTCGCCGGAGGGTGACCTTCGCGCCCACCAGGTCATCGAACTCCCGCGCCATCGCGCCGATCGCGCCGTCCAGGTTGGATATGGTCAGTTTTGGGCGGGGCAGGGTGCCCTTGCTGGACCACTCGAACCCCTCAAACGTCATGGGGATGGGCTGGTATGCCTGCCCCTGCCAGATGATGGGCGCCCCCGTGATGTTGGGCTCCATGGCCCAGTAGGTCACGCCACCGCCGCAGACCGTGGCGTCCAAGACGAACAGATGCAGGACCGCAGATGGGTCCAGCCTCTGGATCTCGGCGACGGGTAGGCTCACGCGGGCACCTGCTGGAATTCGGCGCTGATCCTCTGGTGGTTGCCCTCCGTGTCAGTCACGCGCCACGACTTGCACTTGTATTTTTTCGCCGTGCCGTTCGGGTGGGTGTAGAGGAAGGTCAGGTAGCCGCCCTGTGCCTCCAGGAAGTCAGCGATGGCTTGGGATTCGGCGGGTGCGCGACTGGTGAAACTCAGCGTCCGCCTCTCCATGAGGTAGTTGATCCCAGCCGGGGCGGTCTGCTCGTAGTTCTCGCCAAAGTCCACGCCGTGGAGGTTTGGCTTCATCTCTAATTCCGCGCCGATGTCGGGCACCCAGGTGAAGGTATCCATCAAGACCTCGCCAGCATACCGCCGTGGCGCTTCTCGCGGGACGCCCATTCGGCCATGTAGTTGTCCACCGCTGCCTTGAGGCCCCGCCCCAAGTCGCCGCCGCCCTTGGCTTGGCTGTCCACCTCGCCCTTGCCGCCGTTCACGTTCACCACGATGGATGTCTCCACCCGGCCAGAGGACTGCATGGACCCCGCCACCACGGGCGCCGTGTCGATGAAGCCGGTGGTGCTGGCCGTGGTGGTGGGCTGGCCGCCCAGCATCCCGCCCAACGCTGTGACGCCAGCACTGACCCAGCCCATCATCTGCTGCTGCACCACCGCCCGCTGCATCTGGATCAGCATGTCCGCGATGACACGCTTGACCGTCTGCCCCAGCGTGTCCCAGGACCGGCCTACGCCGTCGAGGTTGTTCATCCAGGACACCAGCGCATCCGTGGCGTTCTGGCTGGAGTCCTCGATCACCTGGCTGATGATGTCCCAGTTCGTGACGACAGCGATTCGGAGGTTCCGTGCCTCCCTCTGGGCTTTGATCATCGCCATCTGGAGGTCCAGGGCGTTCACGGTGGCGGGCTTCAGGTCTGGGATGTCCCGCAGGCCCTCATCGAGAGGCTTCATCGTGGCGGTGTCCACCACCCCCTGGAGGATGTTCTGCATGGCGCGGTCGCTGCCCTTGAGCCGGAGCCGCTTCATCTCCATGTCCAAAAGTTTCGACTCCGAGAGCGTGGCCTTTGCGTAGGCTTCGGCCTGGTCCGCGAAGAACTTCTTGCGCTCGGCGTGCAGTTTCTTGGCCGCCTCCTCGCCGTCCTTCATCGCCTTGTTCTGGGCATCCAGTTGGGCCTTCAACTCGCGTTCGGTCTTCACCGCATCGACGCGCATTTTGACCTGGCGGCCGAAAGCCTCGGTTCCCATCTCAGCCGCCAGCCGCTTGTAGGCCGAGACCTCGGGCATGGCGAGTTCGTCCTTGGCGCCCTTGTCCCCAGCCAGTGCCGCCCGTAGCAGTTTCACGTTCTCTAGCACCTGGTTGGTGTCTGCGGCAAAATTCTTGTGGAGCGCGGCTCGGTCATGCCAGGGCTTGTTGTTCTCTACTTCCTTGTTGAGGCGCTCAATCTCCTCGCGTATGCTCTTTGTGGCGATGTAGAGGGCAGCGATAGCCGCCGCCAGCACACCAGCCGCCGCAACCCCCGTGAGGGTCGCCGCGTTCCAAGAAGCCTGAGCGATGGCGGCGGCAGCAGCGGACACGCTGAACCCAGACGCGGCATAGGTCAGTGCCACCACCCGCGCCGTCTGCGCGGTGAAGGCCACCACCGAAGCGAGCGTTGTGGAATTGACGATGGCTGTGGCCGCACTCATGGTCCCAAGGACCACCACCGCCAAACCAATCTGCATCTTGTAAGACTGGATGATGCCAATCAGGGAGGAGAAGCCCTGGATGGATTTGGTGGTGAACTCAACCAAGGTAGGGGTGGCCCTTGCGATGGCGTTGGTCAGTCCAAGAATGGATTTCGTCATCACATCCGAAGCCCCGGCGTTGCCGATGGCGAAGAACGTTGACGCAACCTGGTCCTTGAGATTCGACAGGACGCCTCCCAGGGTTTTGGCCTGGCGCTCCATCCCGCTGGCGAAGTTGGCATCCGAGAGCCGCTTAAAATAATCCTCAACTGCGCTCACGCTGCGGTTGATGATCTCGGTCTGCCCCTTGAATGTGAGGGCGATCCGGTCCCCCTCAGTCCGCGCCTGGACGCCGAAACTCTTGATGGCCTCGGATTCGCCCATGGCCACGCCAGACACGGCGCGGATCAGGTCCGTGAGGGACCGCCCGAAGGCTGAGGCCATGTTCCCGTACGAGGTCAGGCTGGAGACGCTGGCGTCCATGCCCCTGGTTTTCAGGTCCACAAACGCCTGGGTCAGCTCGGTCAGCTCGTAAGGTGTGGTTTTTGCGAAATCCTGAACCATCGCAAAAGCGCGTTGAGCGGAGTCGATGTCGCCCGTCACTGTGACCAGCGAGGCGCTGAGGCGCTGGAACTCCTGGTTCGTCGCTACGAACTGCTGGACGATGGCGCCCACCCCAAGCGCCGTTCCAAGCCCTGCCAGGATGCGCATCAGGTTTTCGCCCTTTGCTTGCATCTCGCCCATGTCCCGCGTCGCCTGCTTAACTGAGGACGAGTCAACGGCGATGCTCAGTTTAGCGATGTCCATGGCTCAGTCCTTGGGCTTGTTGCGGGATGCCATAAAGGCGTTTTCGATGGCGCTGAAGATCCTGATTTCCCACGGGAGGGGTGAGACCCCGGTCAATCGAAAGTAGGCGTCCATGGCCTCCCATGTGATCGGGTTGAGAGCCATGCCCACCGTCCTGCGAGAAGAAAGATCCCGGAACCAGGCCATTGGGCGATCCGCGATGGCGGGCATTGCAGGGACCTCGAACGGGTTTCCCCCTTTCGTTTTGGCCAGGTGTTCGCCCTTCTCGAAAAGAGTGACGCCACCCTCATCAGGCGTGGTGAGCCTGAAAGTCTGGAGGGCGGCGTCGAAGACCTCATCCTCAGCGGCTTTTGTAGAAGGATTCGTTGTCCCCGATGGCGGCCTGGAGATGGTCCCGCAGGAATCCCATGTTCGGATCGGACAGCAGCGCCGAGGCGGCTTCCGGGGAGAAAACCAGCGGCTCGCCATCGGAGGTCAGCCCCTCCCAACCAATGACGCGGGCCGCCACATACTCATTCGCCATGGCGCGGGCGTTGAACTTGCCGCGCTGCTTCATGATCGCGTCGGCCCGGGCCTGGTCTGCCTTCAGCGCCACCGGGTGCGCGGGGCCAGCCAGCGTAAACACCACATCAGGCCCCCCGTCTGGATCGGTGACCACCACCGGGATGGTGTCAAGCACTCGGATCTTTTTGATGTCCATCTCGGACTCCTTTAATGGGGCGGGCCATCACGACCCGCCCCGGTTTTTGGTTTACGGCAGGCGGGTGATCATCAGCGAGGTGTTCGTCCCGGAGGTGGGCGCGAAGGACTCGAACTCGACCATGGCGGTCATCAGCCCTTCCTTGGGCTCGGACTTCCAGGACTTGATGCGGCACAGCGTCAGGTCCACGGTGTAGCTCTTGGTCCCGCCGGGGCCCAGGTTGAGCTGGAACACCACGTCGTTCTCAGCCCGCATGTCCGTGTAGAGGGCGTAGGAGTCGAAATACAGCTCCATGGTCCCGGTGATCTTCGCGGCCTTGGGCTGGATGTCGTAGAGGGCGCTGGAGCCCACCACCTCGGCGGTGTCCACGTTGCGGGTGGCCTTCAGGGTCCAGCCCACCACGTTGGCCAGGGTGGTGCCGCCCTTCTTGACGGTGCCATCCCAGGAGGTGATCAGCGGGTTCGCGTTCGCCGCGGTGATGGCGCTGAACACGCTAGACACGGCCTCGTTGCCCACAGCCTTGGTCACCAGGTCGAACTTGATGTCCACGGCGTCGTTCACCTTGCCGGACATCTCGAACCCGTCCACCACGCAGCCGGTGAAGGGGAAGTAGATGCCGTTGACCAGGTGCGCCTTCTCGAAGGTGAAGGAGGGCCGGGTGTTCACGGAGGCGCCCGCCGCAGCGTTCGCGGCCTCGTCCACGGGGGTCAGGCTGGTGGGAGTCGCGTTGAAGGTCATCGTGGTGGTGCCCACGGTGGCCAACTGGCACACGCCGTTGTTCCCGGCGTTGGTGAAGCCGGACAGGTTGATGAAATCGCCCACCACGAAGCCGTCCGAAGTGAACGAACCCGTGGGGCGGGTGATGGTGCGCGTGGCGGCGGTCATCTGGAGGGTGGCCGCGCTGTCCACGACGATGGGCTTCACCTTGATGACGTTCGAGAACCAGCCGAAACTCCCCAGCGAGGCGGCCAGGAGGTCATCGAACGACCCGTAGGACAGTTTGGCGCTGATCGAGCCCTTGCCCCGGAGCGCCCCGCCGCGCCCCACGGCGGTCATGCCGTCCGTGCGCAGCTCGGGGTTGTCGATGTAGTTCCGGTCGGCGGTCAGGTCGAACCCGATCTTCCGCACGGTCAGGCCGGTGGGGGTGGCAGGGGTGGTCCCGAAGGCCACCTCCTGGACGTAGGCAAGGCGGGAGAGATTTCCAACTTCAACAGGCATGGGAGGCTCCTAGAGGACGGTGTAGGGGACGGTCACTGGCAACTGGAGCCAATCCGGTTCGGCCAGTAGCGGGCCGATCTCCGGCACGCCTGTGTGGAGAGTGGTGCCGAGCAGCACCCGGTCGAAGTGCGCGACCAGGGCATCCGCCGCGGCGTGCAGGGCGGTCGTGCCCGTGCCCGCAGGCGCGAAGACGGACACCTGGAAGTCGCCGTTCTGGTGGACCGAACCGGCCACGCCAGCAGCCACGTCCACCCCGCCGGGCAAGATGGCGGGCTTGTACCAGACCCCGGAGGTGGGCGGCGTGTAGGGCACCCCGGGCCACGCCACGCTGATGGCGCCCAGGGCGTTCAGTTTGGCCTCCAGGGCGGTGCGGATCGCGGCGTGGTTCACACGGACCTCGCGATTTTGTCCAGCCTGGACTGCCAGTTCGCGGTCAGCTTCGTGAGGCTTCCGGGAGCGGCCTGCTGGCTGTGCCCGTATTGCGTGATCTGGAGGATGTATGGGAGGTTGTTCGTGATGTAGAACACCCCGCCTGCCTTGAGGGTGGCGGAGAAGGTGGCAGATCGGGCCAGCGATGGGGCGCCAGTCTTATCTCGGGCTGGATCCTTCGACCCGTTCCGCTCGACGCCGAAGAAGTAGTTGGACCGGGCATGGCCGCCGACATACCAGGTGGGGCCTGGAGGCGTCCAGCTTGGGGGGTAGGCCACAGGGGTCATGCGAACCAGGTCGCGGGTCAGGTCCAGGCACACCTTCCGCACCACCTGATCCATGCGGATGCCGGTCTTCTCGGAGAACTTCTGGAGGTCCGAGGCGAACGTCATCGCCGCACCAGGCACTCTGCCATCACCTGGGTGGCCTGGACGAAGGCAGGGCGCACCTCGATGACCGCGAAGGTGCCCATGGCCAGGGTCAGCGTGTCGCCCTCGACCGGGACCACGCCCGTGACGGTGGCCAGCATGTCCCCGGCGCGGACCAGATCCTGGCCGAACTTGAAGCCCAGGGCCGTGGTGGACGAAGCATCCAGCAGGGCGCGGACGCTGGTGGTGGTCGTGGTGACCGAGGCCCCACCCGTGGCGGGGTCGTAGGCTCCGGGGGTCTTGTGGGTCAGCGTCCCAGGGGCGCCATATGCACCCAGCGCCCGCTTGGCCGCACCAGCGACCACCGTGGCGAGGCTCATGCCCGCACCATGCGGGGCCCAGCGCCAGCGGACTCCAGGAACTCGCGGACCATCTCCAGCACGCTGGCCGGGATGGGGGACCGCCGCATCCTGCCCAGTTCGAGGGGGCCCACCTTGATGGTCTCAGGGGCCAGGCCGCCCGCGTCGCCCGCCCGGTCGTCCGCGATCAGCCGCACCGCGAACTCGCAGCAGGCGTCCCGGATCTTGGCGGGGATGGTGGCGGGGTCCAGGGAATAGTTCTCCCGGTCGCACACGCCCTGGCGCGGCCACTGGAGGGCCTGGACGGCCGGCGCGGAACGCCAGCCAGCCCACAGCAGGGTGTCCAGCATGCGCGTGGCCTGGACCAGGGCCGCGTTCTTCGTGGCGTCGTCAGCCGCCGCCCAGTCCGTGCGGATGGGGAGGGTCAGCGCGTAGTCCTCGGCCTGCGCCAGGGTGGCGTAGGCGTTGGCGTTGGCTGCCCCGGCGGTGGCGACGATGACGAGGGGCATGGGCTACTCCTCCACCTTCCAGCCCGCGTTTTCATGGGCCTTGACGCAAGTGGGGTGGACGTAAAGGACTTCACCGCCCTTGCACACCGTGACCAGGCCCTCAACGGGCGCGGCGGTTTCGGTGGCGTTGACCAGGCCCTCAACGGGCGCGGCGGTGCGGCGGCGGGCCATGCTGGCTCCAAAAAGGTGCCGGGGAGCCCGATCAGAGCCCCCCGGCTGGTTAGGTCTAGCCCATGACGATGGCGACGTGTTCGCCCTGGACGACCTTGGTCCCGTAGGCCAGGTGGAGTTCCCAGGTGCGCATGCCGTACTGCTGGATGTCGAGCAGGAGGTAGGTCAGGCCGGTCTTGTCGCTGATCATCTGCTGCTTGATCGTGGCGTTCTCGGGGATGATGGGAGGCCGGAGAACGCTCACCACCGCGCTGCGCTCGAAAGCGAGATTGGGGGTGTAGCTGTTACCCACGGTCAGGGCGTTGGCGGTGGCGATGGTCACCTTTGCGCCGGGGCGGCCCAGGGTGATGGTGCCGGGGGCGGCCACGCCGACGTTCGCCACATACTTGTTCGCGGAATCAGCCGCGAAGGTGACCACATCGCCAGCCAGCACGGTGCCGGTGCCGGTGACCAGGGCGACATCCGTCACACCGGGTGCGGTGGAGCCGGAGGTCACGTAGGAGGCGCCGGTGCCCTTGGTGTGGAGGCTGATGCCAGCGGATTCCTTGATGGCGAACCCGAACTGCCGGAGGAGATCGCCGCTGCGACGCTCGGCATCGGACCCGGCCTGGTAAGCCTGCTGGATGATCGCCAGCTTGCGGGCGGCGGTGCCGGCCGTGGAGTCGATGACGAACTGCAGGTCGGACATGGGGGCGCCGTTATCGAACAGCACCTTCCGGACATCGACCAGGGGGTCCATGTTGGTGGCGAAGGGGTTGGTGCCAGCGGCGCCCACAGCGCGGGAAGCGCCCACCTTGATGGCGGCGGCGGCGTCAGCCTCGGCCAAGTTGCGCAGGGTGCGCATGCCCTGGAGGACCATCTGGCGCACCCACTCGTTGGCGTCGGCGCCGTTTTCGAGGCTGCGCTGCTGCTCCCCGGTCAGGTGCCAGCTCACCTTCTTGGACTGGGTGATCTTCACCTTGACGTTCGCGGCCACCGCGTCGTCACCGGCGGTGCTGGTGGCGGCGGGGGTGAAGTCGGTCGCGGCGCGGACGGGCGCGATGGGGACCATGACCTCGTCGCCCTTGGCGACGCCCTTGTCGTTCCAGTTGGTGGTGACGGCGGCCAGGACGCCGAAGGGTTCGTTGGAGACTTCCAGGGCCGCGCTGAACAGCGTCGGGACTAGGGCGGTGAGCGTATTGGACATGGTCCGTTACCCCTTGAGAGTGCCCCCGGCTTCCACGTATTCAGCGCGGGCCTTGGGGCTCATTTGGTTGAAGGATTCCTGGGAGATGACCTTCCCGGCGGGCCTACTGCCACCTGCCTGGGGAGGCGCCCCGCCACCGCTCACGCCGGAGCCCTCGAAGAACGCGCCATAGCTGGCGTCCGCCTTCAGGGACTCGATGAACTGGGCCGGGGTCTTGCCGTCCTTGGAGAGCACCTTGTGGGCACCATCCGGGGACAGGACTGCCTCGAACTGGTCAACGACCAGCTTTTCGAGGTGCGGGTTGCCCTTGTGCTGGGCGATGGCCGCCGTGAGTTCCGACTTCAGGAGGTAGGACTTCAGGCCAGCGGTGGCCTTCTCCTTCTCCTCAAGCAGAGCCTTTTTCTCGGCTTCCACAGCCGCTTTCAGCTTCTCGTAGTCGCCCGCCGCTTCCAGCTTCGCCTTCTCGGCGTCTGCCTTGGCCTTCGTTTCCGCCGCTTCCCGTTCCTTCAGGGCTTTCTCGGCGGCCTCGGCCCGGTCGCGCTCCGCTTTGATGGCCGACTTCGCGCCGGAGTCGTCCACGTCCAGGACGAACTTGTCGCCGTCCTTTTTGTAGAACGCCTTCAGGCCCTCATCGAGACCGTCTAGGGAGTCGAGCTTGTACTTGAGCATTGAGGCTCCAGGGGTTCCGCGTCACGCGGAGGATGGGCGTCGCACCCAGTCCTGGACCAAGCCTCGGGTTGTTACCGTCCCCACCGGGGGGGACTATCTGGCGCGGAGTTCAGCCAGGGACAAGGCGTTGCCCCGCTGGTCCACCAGGTCGGTGATGGTCAGCTTCCCCGCGTCCCAGAGTTTCTGGCGGGCGGGGCCCAGGATCTCGGACTGGACCGCCTTGGGCTGGCCCCCCAGCCAGGACTCCCAGGTCGTGTCCCCGCTCACCGGCCCGCCCATGCTGGCCCGGGTGCCGGGGGTGATCTCATCGAACTGGGCGGCCAGGGCTTTGTTCTTCTTCGCCAATTGCTCCCAAGTTTTTGTAATTGGGACAGTTATGCAACGACAGTTCCAGTGGAGCGGGGGCAGGACGTGGGCCTCGCCCAGGGGCCACATGGTGCCGTCCTGGGCACCGCAGCGCACGCAGGTGCGGGGGTCCAGCGTGGCGGTCCACTGCAGCTTGTCGATCACGTCCGCGTTCTCCTGGTAGGCGGCCAGCTGCGCGGCGTTGTTCACGGCCAGGGCGCTGGTCCGCACCAGGGCCTCGGCGTTCCGGGCGCTGATGGCCTGGAGGTCACGCACGCGGGCGGTCATCTGGCCCACGGTCTCGCCCCGGAGGATGCCCTGCCGCATCTGGTCCGCGAAGGCTTCCTGGAGGTCCACGGACTGCCGAGCCCACCAGTCGGCGCTCGGGGCGCCCTCGACCAGCGTGCCGTCCACCAGGCCCTTCAGGAGTTCGGGCGTCCACTTCACGCCCTGGAGCAGCTCGACCCCCACGGCGTCGTTCAGGGCGACCACCAGGCTGTTCGCGGATGCCTCAGCAGCGTCCGCAAGGTTCAGGGCGTGGTGGTCCGCGATGTCGCTGAACCCCTCCCCGATCCGCTTCTGGGCCCCGTCGAGCAGCGCCCGCAGCCGGGCCCGCTGCCAGTCGGTGCGGGGGGTGTCCAGACCGGCCTGGGCCAGTTCGCCCACCAGTTCACGGCCGAGCTGCGTGAGCATGGCCAGGATCTCGGTGCGCAGGCCCGCCTCGTAGCGCATGAGGTCGAGGGAGTTCTTCAGGATGGCGCTGTGCCAGCGGTCGGCTAGGTTCATGCGCTGGCCTTCTTTCGTGCTGGTTCGAGGACCACCAGCTCATGGATCTCGTCCACGCGGTCCACGATGACCTTCTGGAGGATCATGTCCGGGGGGATCAGGTAGTGCGCTTGGAGCTCGTCCAGCTTCGCCTGGGTGTGTTCGGGGATGATCAGCGTGATGGTGTTCATGCCGCGTCCTCCATGAGCATGAGCAGGGCCACGGCGAGGGCGCGATGGTCAGGGGCGGGGCGGGCGGAGACTGTGAGCGCCCCGGTTAGACTGCCGTTGCCGGCGGCCAGGGCGGACGCGCCAGCGATGGCCGACAGGCCCGCCACCACCCGGCTGGAGCCCATGGCCACCATGCCCAGGGGCACATAGACCGGGGGCGGGGCGGGCTTGAACACCGCGACGGGCGCAGGGGGCGGGGCGGCTACCTGGGCCCGGGTGGCTTCAAAGGTCGGCAGGCTGAACCCGTGGACCTCCTGCACGACCCGCAGGGCGGTCTCGCACCGGCCCCACAGCCTCCCGGCGCCCTGGATCTCGCAGGCGAGGGTCACGAAGCGGCGGCGGGTGCGGGCCGTGGGCTGGATGCCCCCACCACCACCAGCCGCGGGCGGTTCGTAGAGTGCACCAGCCAACGAACCAGCGCCGTGGATCTCGCACGCCATGTCCACCACGGACGGGCCGCTCGATGCCGACAGGTCGCCCGTGAGGGAACCGGCGCCACCGGAGGCCATACCGAGGGCAGCACGCCCGAGCAGGGGGGCAGACGCCGAGGCCAGGCCCAGGACGGTCGCAGCCATGCCCCCAGGCGTGGCGGGTTCGCTGGCCCCGCCCCAGGCGGTGGGGAAGTAGCTGCCCGTGAAGTAGGCGCTGAACATGGCCTAGTCCGGGTTCAGGGTGACGGTGGACCGGTTCCCGCTGGCGTCCGTGGCTGCGGTGACGCGGGGCTCCGTGTCCGTGATGGACCGGAACACCGGGGCGTTCAGGTCGGCGCCCGTGACCTTGCCAGCCATGACGGCGGCCAGGATGCGCATCACCTGGCGGGGTGTCCAGCCGGTCTCGATGCCGTTGTCCATGCCCCAGACGGCCTGGGCCACGTCCTCGGCGCTGGGGCGGGCCCCGATGGACACGGTGAGGATGGGCCGGGCCTTCCCGCGAGGGTAGGCCGTCACGATCTGCCCGAGGCCCACCGCCGTCATCGGGCGGTTCTTCAGGCCAGTGACGTGCGCTGTGGGCATGGTCGCCACGCCGCTGGCACCACCCTGGGCCCTCCCCCACCCCTGAATATCGGCCGCGCTGGTGCCCGTGGACGTGTCCAGCATGGCCCCAGCGGCTTCGCCGTAGTATTCAAGGGTGGTGTAGGGCAGGAGCACTTTAGAGGTCATCCACGGTGAAGACCAGCAGGTAGCCGAAGCTGCCCACGGTGGTGGAGGTGATGTTCTTCACGGTCAGGCCCTCACCCTCGCGGAGGCGGATCTCCTGGGTCTCCACGCCCTCGGGGAACCAGTTGATCCCCGCAAGCTGGAGGGAACCGGGGAAGCCCTGGGTTGCACCCACCTCGTCATTCGAGAAGGTGATGGGGAATAGCAGGGTCACATCGGTGACCGTTGCGCCGGTCTTCACCGTCACGCCAGCAGGGAGGGCGGGGCTGGCCGAGTCGCACGGGACAGGGGTCACAGCCGTCCCGCCAGAGTGCAGAGCCGAGAACCGCTTCACATCCTGGCGAAGCGCCACACCGGTGACAGCAGACACGGCGAGGTCGATCAGGAACAGATTCTTCAGCACGATCATCTTGCCTGTGCCAGCAGCGTTGTAGATGCTGATCATCTGCTTGTTGGCAGCGAAGGCCACCGCATCGGCGTAGGCATAGAAAGTGGGCTGGGCACCGTTGAAGACAGCCTGCTCGTGGACCGTATCCGCACCCACAACCCTGGTGCGGGTCCGCATCTTGTTGCCGGTGCTGTTGGGCGGGACTTGGGTGTAGGAATCCGGCATGGGCTAGTCCTCCTGAAGCACAAGCGTCCCAGCGGGGAAGCGCGGGGTGATCAGGTTGCTGATGTTGATGGGTGCAGTCAGGGCGCCCGAGTAGAGGATCTGCCCGGCCAAGGTGGTAACGCTGGCGTGGGTGATGGTGTTGGCCCCGCCCGTGCATTCGGGGAACGTGACCTCGGCGGTGTTGCTGGCCTGGTTCCCGGCCACCGTCCACCCCGCGCCGTCGCGGCTCACGGAGACCGCCGCGTAGCCGGTATAGTCGGCCTCATTCGTGGTCGCCGTGCCACCCTCGCCAGGGTCGGCGGTGTGCAGGTGAACGTAGAGGTTCGCCCCGTAGGAGGGCATGGCCGTGGCGTTGAAGATGAACGCCAGGATGTCGGTCTCGGTGGTGTTTCCCTTGCTCATGGGGGCTCCTTAGCTCATCTGGACGGTGGACGTGCTGCCATCGGGATTCGTGATCGTGGCGACCTTGGGCGGCTTGCGGGGGCTCACGACCGGCATGGGGGCGGGGGCCTCCATGTCCAGCCGGGCCTGGAACTCATCGAAGGTCATGTCCGGCGGGATGATGCTGGCCTTCTGCAGGTTGAAGAACAGCACCTCGGCGGTGATCTGCCCCTTCTCCCGCATCGTGGACAGGGCCGTGAGCAGATCCGCGCCCACCTGCACCTCGTCCCACTCCATGTCCACCTGGGCCTTGCCGCCCTCCTTCTGACCGACCCACAGGGCCAGCAGCCGCAGGCACTCGTTCAGGAACGACTGGAAGTTCCCGACCCAGGCGCGAAGCTGGCTGGCACCTTCTCCACCCTCCAGGGCGGCCTCGGTGGCGGACTTCTGACCCGACTCGGTGACCAGCATCTGCCCCGCGACCCGGCGCATCCGGTCCTCGGTGTCCATGATGTCCGTGCGGCCGGCTTCGATGGCCTTGCCCTCGATTTCCACGTATTTCAGGCCCTTGAACCCCGTAATCAGGCCCTTGACGCCGATTTCCACGGCGGCCTCCTGGTCCACGCGGGTGTCCTCATCGGCGGCCAGCAGGGGCACCCGGGCGACATGCAGGATGTGGTTCTGCTCGGACTTGCTCTGCCAGTGGCGTACGTTCAGCCAGGCCAGCTCGGTCAGCGGGGGCTCGTCCTCGTTCATGGCGGAGAACTTGGCGACCGGCACCTCGGGCACGCTCACGGGGCCCGACAGGTCCGCCAGCAGCACCCAGGTGGTTTTGCCGTCCAGGCCCTGCTGGGCCTCCCAGACCTCGACCATGCCGGGCTCCAGCACTCGGATGCGCTCCACCTTGCGGGAACCCCAGCGCCCGTCCTGCACGCTGGCGCACTCCTTATAGCGGAAGTGGACCACCTTCTGGGCCCCGCCAACCATGGCGTAGTGGATGTCCACCACGTTCTCCAGTGGGACGTGGACCAGGTAGGGCCGGGCACCCAGTGCCCGTTCCTGGGCCAGGGTGCTGCCGGCGGGGACCACGGGGTAGTCCGCCACCGCGAAGGTCACGCCGTCCACGATGCCGCAGGTGAGGGACTGGCGGGCCCACATGTCCAGGTCGTTCCCGGCCAGGTCCACGTTATCCAGCGTGGCCTCGACCTCGCCCGGGGCGCCGTCCACCACGATGGGTGAGCCCAGGGGCTTGCCGATGTAGGCGTGGACCGCGTGCTGCAGGGCGGGGAAGTAGTCGGTCAGGCCCAGGCGCAGTTTGTAGTCGGGGTCGGTCTCGCGGGGGTTCTTCGGGAGGTAGGTCTCGCCCGCCTCGCGCATCTCCTCGATGCCCTCGTAGTTGTCCCGGCAGACCTTGGCCTTGGCCTGGGCCTCCTGGATCTCGGGGCCCACGTCCTGGATCTCGGGCTGCTTGTTCATTGGTCACCGCTCTGGTTCTTCATGGCATCAAGTAGTTCCCGCAGGCTCTTGGCGCCGGAACCCGTGAGGGTGATGCCGGGGTCGGTCTTGTCCAGCGGGCAGTCATCGTGCGGGCACCCGTCCGTGACCCGGCGGCCGAGCATGGCGCTGTTCTTCCGCCACTCCTCGAGGCTGATCACCCGCCCGGTGACGTTCTGCAGTCGGCCGTCCATGCCGTCCAGCTTCCCGTCGATGTTGTCCAGGCGCTTCAGCACCATGGTTTTGATCAGCGCGGCCATGCCAGCCAGGAGGGCCAGAACTGCTGCGATGGCGGTTGGAACGTCTGTCATCGTTTGCCCCCCACATAGCCGAGGGCAACCCCGGCGGCGAACCCTTCGACACGGCCGCGCCACTTGCTGGTGGTCACAGCCTGCTTCCATGCCTCGGTAGCCGCCTGCTGGGCTGCCGTGGCCTTGCGCTCGGCCTCGAACGCCAGCCGGAACTGCTCGGACCGGGCCTGCTCGTCGGTCAGGGCCACCGTGAGCCCCTGGATCTGCGCGTCCTGCTTGGCGATCAGAACAGCGTCGGCAGCCAGCAGTTCGTCTCGATGATCAGGGGCCACAGGCCCAGGGTCGGGCGCAGCGGGACCGGCCGGATCAGGAACTCCCTGCCGTCGCTGGGCCGCCACGATGCGACGAAGCCTTTCAACTTCGGCCCGTGCCCCAGCCACGTCCGCCTTGGCCTGCGCCAGCTCCGCCGCATGATCCGGGACTGCCTGGGCCTGCTGAACGTGGGCATTCGCTTCCCCTTGGTGAACTGCGGCCTGGTGCTCGGCCTGGCTGCCCTGGCGCTTCCGGCAGGAGTCCACGCCCGCGAGGGACGCCAGCACCAGCAGGATGGCGCCCAGGCCGAGGGCCACGTAACGGGTCACCATCGCAGCGCCACGATCAGGACGGTGGCGGGGCCGATGGTCCAGGCCACGTCCCCAGCGCGGAACCGGCCGCCCCTTGACTGGTCGAACAGTTCCTTGGCCACGCCCAGGGCTAAAACAAGCGTCAGCCCTGTTTTAGGGAACCCCAGTTCGTTGAAATAGTAGGCCAGGACGAGCCCCACCAGGGCATGGACGGCCTTGTGCTTCACGTAGACCTCGCGGGGCGTGCCCGCGTTGCCCCAGGCGTAGGCCGCCAGCAGCATGGACAGAACCCAGGCCCTCATGGATTACCCCCGGTCGATCCGCTTCCGGCACAACCGCCGGGGGAAGGCAGGGCCGCGACCCCGTCTGGCTTGCGGAAGATCACGCCCGCCAAGGTGGCGACGGTCCCCCCGCTGAAGGTCAGGGCACCCGCGGCGCCAAGGCCGAGGTCGCCGTGCTTGAAGATCCACCACCCACAGGCCGCGCCGATAGCCACGAAGACAAGGCACAGGGCCACGGCCGACCACCCCGCGATGGTGCGCTTCGATGATGGTTCGCCAAGGTGGGAGAAGGCGCGGACCAGGAATCCGGGGAGCGGGCTCATGGCAGCACCAGCGCCTGGCGCCGGGGGTCGGCACCGCGGGGCGCGATGGCCAGGTGGATCCAGGCGTTGAACTCCAGGATCACCTGGTCGTAGGGGATGCTCGACTGGCGGATCATCAGGAACGCCTCGCCCAGGTCCATGCCGATAGGCACGAAGTCACAGGCCCGGCCGTCCAGGTGGGCGCTGTTCTGCTTCCCGCCCACCGCAGCGTTCACCGCCGGGGCACGGAAGCCGCTATTCACGCGCAGGGGCACGCCCAGCAGCCAGCGGGTGGGCTCCAGGACGGTCTCGCACAGGCGCTGCAGGTTCGCCACCTCGCCCGGGTTCGGGGCGTTGTCCAGGCCACGGCGCGCCGCCACATCGCTGTGCGTGAGTTCCTGAAGGCTGAAGTGGGGCGTGAGTTCCAAGCGGCACCCGGATGGGTGCGGGCGGCTCTGGGTCAGGGTAGGCCCGTGGTGGCGCCCGTATGTGGGTTGAGTGCCGCCCGCAGTCCCCAGCCTCGGGTTGCGGGCGTCCCAGGCGGGGGGGACTATCTCACCCAGCCGCCCTCAAGGCCGCCCTCCTGGCCTCCTGGTGCCGCTTCAGCGCCTCGAAGACCTTGGACCGCGCCTTGCCCACCCGGTTGGCGATGGTGGCCCGTGGG